>ERZ1026776.1211-NODE-1211-length-14909-cov-4.832907_pt1 | contig 14909 bp, 11 predicted proteins | sample MGYA00380125_ERZ1026776 | MGnify/ENA primary metagenome ERZ1026776 (study PRJEB33269, sample SAMEA4719761) | human gut metagenome | biome: human-associated habitat; feature: organic feature; material: feces | place: Cameroon | collected 2013-10 ...
CTGGTATCACGGCGGAAAGACCGTGATCAAGAATGATGCGACCGGTGAGATCGTCTCTGAGGATGTTTACGACCTTGTGATCCCGCAGGCCGACTCCAAGGTCTATTCCCTGACGACGGTTGACGCATCGACGGTCATGACCGACAAGATAGGCCTGAACGCCGGCAAGCTCTTGCTCAAGTTCAACGGCAACGACATCACCATAACCTCGGCGGACGGATCCAAGGAGATAAAGCCGATCGCGGACCAGCCGAATGTTTACAACGGTGCCAAGCTCCTGCAGGACAGGAGACTGACCCTGAACTACTGTTTCTCCAACGGTGACGGAACCACAACCTACATCACCGACTACCTACAGTTCCGCAACAGGATCCGCGACGGAGTCAACGAATGGCAGGACGAGAATGAAAAGAATTATGAATAGATTTTTATTGAATGTCATAGCGGCCCTGGTGTTAAGCCAGGGCTTAGCGGTTGCGCAGTCCGACCTGCGTCTTGTCGGCGAGAACGGTCAGGAGTTCAGTCCTCTTGCCGGCGCCACCGCCAAAGTGAATGGAAACACGGTTGAGGTCAGCACGAAGGGTGTCAACTCCGGCATCAGGTTCCACACAGATCTGGATGTCTCTGAATATTCGTCCCTCAGGTTCAAGCTTACCAACAAGAGGAACTCGTTCATCTTGATGGCTGTCCAGATCCAGGACACGATCTATAACGCCAACAACAATAAGCAGGACAAAGGCGCGATGAGCGACCGTCTGCTCATATTCCCGAACGAGACCCGCGAGGTGGTGATCCCGCTTCCGGCAAAGCTCCCGTATCCTGAGATCTACAACGGGTTCAAAGGCTTGCGCAACACTCCGTACTCAATTGACGAGCATTATTCCTACAGTGTCGATCTGTCTTCTGTCAAGATGATCAAGATCAACGCCTTCAAACATTTTGACGGTGCGGAATATTCGATAACGGACCTGAGGTTCGCCAGAGGCGAGAAAGCCAGACTCGCTCCTTGGATGGAATGGGACAAGTCCCGTTTCTTCCCGTTTGTGGACAGGTATGGACAGTTCAAGCATAAGAACTGGCCGGGCAAGACCCACAGCGACGAGGACTTGCGCAAGGCAAGGGAAAAGGAGGAGGAATATCTCCGCGCCCACACCGGCGCCGGTGACTGGTCCCGCTACGGCGGTTGGAAGAACGGCCCGCGCTTTGAGGCCACAGGACATTTTCGGGTACAGAAAGTGGACGGCAAATGGTGGATGATCGATCCTGATGGCTACCTTTTCTGGTCGCACGGAGTCGTCCGTGTCACCACATCCACCGGAATCACCCCGTTGGACGGCAGGAAGGAATATTTCGAGGATCTTCCTGGGAAGGGGACTAAGATGGGCCGTTTCTATGAGACCTACGACGCTCTTCTCAAGCCTTACTACACGGTACGTGGGATCCGGGAGACCTACGATTATTCCTCCGCCAACGCCTACAGGAAATATGGCGAGGACTACAAGAATGTCTTCGCCGATCTGGCGCACAGGAGGCTCCTCAGCTGGGGACTGAACACCATTGCCAACTCCTCGGACAAGGACATCTGCCTGATGGACAGGACTGTCTATACAGATCGCATAGAGATCTCCTCCCCGATCATCGAGGGCACTGGCGGCTCGTGGTGGAAATTCATGGATCCGTTCAACGATGGCTTCGCCGAGTCGGTCCGCTCCCAGCTTGTCGCCCGCAAAAGGCAGTTGGATGACCCGTGGTGCCTCGGCTATTTCGTGGACAACGAGATAAAATGGGGTGACACTGAATATCTTGCCTCCTGCACGATCATGGCTCCGGCCACCCAGAAGGCGAAGATCGCAATGGTTGACTGGCTCAAGGGACGCTATCAGGATATTCAGAGACTCAACGGGGCATGGAAGACATCATTCTCCTCGTGGGACGCTCTGCTTGAGAACAGGAACAGGGTTCCCGCTTCGGCGAAGAAAGATCTGAAAGAGTTCAATGTGAAGATCATCGAGGCCTATTTCAGCACTGTCAGGAGAGTGTTCAAGGAGGTGGCTCCGGATGTGCTCTATCTTGGATGCCGTTTCTCCGGTTCGAACTCCGACGTGCTCAACATCGCCGCGGAATACTGTGATGTGCTGAGTTATAACATCTACCGTCCAGACCTGTATGACTTTTCCCTTCCCGATGGAATAGACAAGCCGGTGATGATAGGCGAGTTCCATTTCGGGGCTATGGACCGTGGAATGTTCCATCCGGGACTTATCTACACCCGCAACCAGAACGAGCGGGCGGATATGTACCACCGCTATGTGAAGTCCGCCATGGAGCATCCGAATGTCATCGGAACGCATTGGCACCAGTTCTCCGACCAGGCATGCACCGGACGTTTCGATGGGGAGAACTATCAGGTCGGTTTCACGGACATCTGTGACTCTCCGTACTATGAGACCGTTGATAAGGTCCGTGAGGTGGGCTACGATATGTACGCGATACGTTCGGGCAGGAAGAACGCCGACGCTCCGGTCTATGTGGACGCGGCCACGCTTGGAGTGTACGGAAAGGCCGGCGAGGTTCCCGGACATCCATATTCAAGGCTTGATCCTGAGAAATATGGCGTCAAGGGCTCTCTGGCCACGAAGTGCCTCCAGTCAACGGGTGTGTTCGTCGTGTTCAACACCGATAGCGAATCCCTGTCTCTGAAGTGGGAGACATCTCCTTTGAGGGTTGTCGGAGCGAACACCGGCGCCAACGCCCAGAAAGGTCTGGACCTTTACATCAAGCGTGACGGGCGTTGGGTGTTCGCGGCTGTCGGAACTCCGGATATGGCCGGGGACTGCGTCCATCACGAAAGAAAGGTCATCTCCTCTATGCCAGAAGGAAACAAGGAATGTCTGCTGTACCTGCCTCTTTTTGATTCGGTTGAGTCGCTTGAGATCGGTGTGGATCCCGGCAGTTCCATCACCGCGTCGCCTAATCCTTTCGCCCACAAGATTGTCTTCCTGGGATCCAGCATAACCCACGGTTCGGCGGCAAGCCGGGCCGGGATGAGCTACGTGGCGAGATACGGCCGTGACAACGGGCTGTACTGCCTGAATCTTGGGTTCAGCGGTCAGGCCAAGCTTCAGGAATACTGGGCAAGAGTGGCCGCGGACATTGACGCTGATGTCTTTGTGTTCGACCAGTTCTCGAATCCTTCCGCGAAGGTGATCAACGAATCGTTCGACAGCTTTGTGGACATCATCCGTGAGGCTCATCCCGAGACTCCGCTGATCTTCCTTCAGACAATCCGCAGGGAGAGACGTAATTTCAACGAGGAGGCGGATGCTTACGAGGCCGCCAAGCAGAAGGCCGGTGAGGCCAAGGTCAGAGCCAGGATGAAGACCGACAAAAACATCTATTTCATCCCTTCTGACGGTTTCCTCGGCGATGACAGCCTCGGTACCGCCGACGGCACGCATCCTACGGATGTCGGCTTCTCCAGAATGTTGGAGAAGATGTCACCGAAGCTGAACAAGATTCTGAAGAAATATATTCGTTAAGACTTTATGGGGCGGATCCTTGCATATTCATTGATCCTGCTGGCGCTGGTTTCGTGCGGAACAGGCAGGAAGACCGCCGTCACGGATTCTAAGGAGCCGGCATCGGTTCAGATGCGTGTCGGGTCTTACAACCTGTGGAGACCGGGACCGCGCGATGACGGCTATGCATGGGATGTCAGGAAGTTCCGTCTGGCCAAGACCATCGCTGAGATCGGTTTTGATGTGTTCGGAGTGCAGGAGTTCGACACCGTGATCCAGAATGATCTGCCGGGTCTTGTCGAGAAGGAAGGCGGCAACTATGAATGGTTCATATTCAGCCCTTACAACAAGGAAGGGGGAGCCGGTCCGAAGGCGCAGGGAATAGTCTATCGCAAGAATCGTTTCACGATGTTGGAGAGCCACCATTTCTGGCTGTCTCCGACTCCGGATGTGAAGAGCAAAGGGTGGGACGAGAGAAAGTACACCCGTGGAGCTTGCTGCGCCATATTCAAGGAAAACGCTACCGGCTTGCGTTTCTTCCTGATGATTAGTCACATGCCTTTGGGAAAGGAAGCCAACGCCAATGCCGCTCCGGTCATCCTTGAGAGGGCGAAGGAATATAACCCCGAGAACCTTCCGTCGTTCTTTGTCGGGGATCTTAACACAAGGGAATGGACGGAATCGTCGAAGTTGTTCCGCTATTACTGGAACGACACGTTTCTGACCGTTCCGGCGGAGGTCCGCAAGGGTTCCGTCGGGACTTTCAACAAGCGAGGTGAGAACGAGGATATGAACGCCGCCCCGAGGATAGACTACATCTATTATCGTGGGGAAGGGGTCAAGCCTCTTGGCTACACCTGCGACAACAGGCGGTACGAAGGGTACTATCCTTCAGATCATTGCCCGATCTACGCTGATTTTATTGTGACATTGCCTTTAGTCTCGACGGAAGGCCGGTAAATGTTTGGAAATGAGATTCACGCTTGGTACATATAACCTCAGGATGGAGCATCTTGACTCCGGACACGATAACTGCTGGGCGGTCAGGAAACCAAGGCTACTGGCATCCCTGCGGAGCGCCGGGTTCGATGTGGCCGGTCTTCAGGAGGTCAACTCCAGGATGCAGCGGGACTTGACGGAAGAACTTGGGAATGAATATTCATTCTGGTTTTTCAGTCCATATTCACAGAACGGGGAAGGGGACAAGGCACACGGGATAATGTTCAAAAAATCACTTTTCGACATGCTTGAAAGGAGTTTTTTCTGGATCTCCGACACTCCTGATGTCTGTTCGCTGGCGGATGTGGGACCGAACGGAAACTATCGCCGTGGAGGGTGCTGCGCCGTGTTGAGGCATAAGGCTTCCGGAGAACGGTTGTTCCTGATGTGTACCCACGCATGCTTCAACAAGGCTCCAAACGCCAGGTACGCACTTTTGTACCGCCGCATGGAAGAACGCTTCAACACGGAACGCCTGCCTTCATTTCTGGTCGGCGACATGAACACACCCCCTGACACTCCCGCTTCCGTCTCTTTCCGTGAATATTGGCGTGACGCTTTTGATCTCGCTCTTTCGCATGAAGGCCCCTCAGGTACCTATAACGCCTATAAATATCCCTCAGGCCGTGACCGCATAGATTTCATCTACTGTCGCGGCGAAGGTGTGGCTGTCGAATCCTACCGCTGTGCCCCTACGTTGTATTCCGGCAGGTTCGCTTCTGACCATTTTCCTGTCAGCGCTGTCATCAGAATCGGATAGTGCCTTTTGGCAAGGTGTTTCACGGTCAGAGATTACGTGATTTTGCCGAGGAATCACTATCTTTGCGGCGGAAACGGGATCCTGCTACGATGAATCCCGGTCCGGGTGATTTTAATTTTTGAATATGATCAAGTCAATGACCGGTTACGGCAAGGCTGAGGCCGTCCTGGAGACAGGTAAACTCACCATCGAGATCAAGACGCTCAACGGCAAAAACTCTGACGCCAACATCAAGTCTTCGCTTCTTCCCAAAGACAAGGAACTGCTTGTGCGCAGGAAGATTACGGATTCCCTTGTACGAGGAACAATCGACTTTTACATCACATGGGAGCCGAAGGCCGGTGGAATGGCCAAGCAGATCAACAAGGAACTTCTTCGGGAATATTACGACCAGCTGATGGACTTCAGCGCCTCGCTTCCTGTTTTTGACTCTCTGTCTTTCAACCCTAACGAGATGCTTGCCTCCATCCTCCGTTTCCCTGACGTGATGGACAACTCCCGGCAGGACATTATCACCGAGGAGAACTGGCCGGTAGTGGAAAAGGCTATTGATGAGGCTCTTGCCGCTGTCAATGACTATCGTGCGAAGGAGGGGGAGGCTCTCTACAGGGATGTCACCTCAAGGGTGCGGAACATCCTTGACCTTGAGAATCAGGTGGAGGGCTTCGAGAAGGAGAGGATCGATGCCGTGAGGGAGAAACTGATGAAGAATCTTGAGGCTCTCCAGCAGAAGGTGGATCCGTCCCGTTTTGAGCAGGAGATGATCTTCTACCTTGAGAAACTGGACATCAACGAGGAGAAAGTCCGTCTTCGCCAGCACTGCAAGTACTTCATGGACACCATTGACGGTGAGGAATATCCTGGCCGCAAGCTTGGCTTCATCATCCAGGAGATGGGCCGCGAGATCAACACGACCGGCTCCAAAGCCAACCACTCCGGCATCCAGAAGCTCGTTGTCCGTATGAAGGACGAGCTGGAGAAGATCCGCGAGCAGTCTATGAACATCCTTTAGATGTTCATAGACTGTCCATCCAACCCCCAGTCGCTTCGCGACAGCCCCGATGGGGCATTGGGGAGCGTTCTCCCCAAACCCCTTGAGTCGCTTACGCTCCGAGTTTTATATTATTCGTTGGTGAGAGTTTCGGAGAGTTCGGGTGGGATTATGGATTCGGGGCCGGTTTTACGGGCTCCGGGTTTTATTTTGGCCTGGGACTTCTTGGGGGAGAGGCCGAGTCTCTCCAGCTTTTGGATCTTCTTGACGACACTCTGGTTGGACTCGGTCAGTTTCTTGGTCGAGGTCTCGTAGGCAGTCTGGGCCTTGCCGAGCATGGTTCCGATCGCCACATAGCTCTCCATCCAGCCGCTGAGCTGGCTCATCAGTTCCTCGGCTGTCTTGTAAACCTCGGCGATGTTCTTCTCCTGGTTCGCCTGCTTCCATGCCATCTGGATCATATTCAGAACTATCACGAGAGTCATCTGGCTCACGATCAACACATTGTTGTCCTTGGCCACCTGCCAGAGCATCGGATCCTCCTCCAGCATAAGCCTGAACGCCCCCTCGACCGGGATGAACATCAGATTATAGTTCACTTTCCGCCTCCCTTCCGGAATATACGAGGCGTAGTCCTTGGTCTTAAGCTCGTCCACATGCTTGCGGACGCTCTCGACATGGGCCTTGGCGAACCTTACTCGATCCTCCACCTTCTCCGCGTTGATATATTCCTTGTAAGAGTTCAGACTGACCTTTGAATCGATGATGACGGTCGTGTCGTCCGGGTAAAGCACCATCACGTCCGGGATCATCGTCCTGCCGCCCTCGCTCTTGATCTCATGCCCAGCCTCGTCCGTCATCACGCTCTGGGTGAAGAAGTGCACGCCTTCCACCAGCCCGGCGTTCTTCAGCACGTCGGTCAACAGCATTTCGCCGAAGTCCCCCTGCACCTTTGAATATCCCGTCAGCGCGTTCGCCAGGTTCCTGGCCTCGTCTCCCACCGCCTGCGACCGCTCCATCACATTGTGAATATGCTCTTTCAGCTGCGCGCTTTGCTCCACGGCCTCCTTTCTGGACTCCTGCACGGCCTTGCCGAACTCGGCGAACTTCTCCTGTATCGGTTTCAGAAGATCGGAGATCGACTCCGCGCTCTGCCTCTTGAACTCGGAACTGTTGTCCGCCGACAGGGCCTTGAACGCATCCTTCATATTCTCAAGTTCTTTTGCATGCTGCTCCTTCTGCATATTCAAAGCCTTTTCCTGCGCCTCCTTCTGCTCCGCCATCGCCTTTTCCTGGATTTCCCTTTGGGCGGCCATAGCTTTCTCTTGAGCTTGCCTTTGTGTTTCAAGCGCTTTCTCCTGCTCCTCCCTGAGCCGGCTTTCATATTCATCCCTGGCCTTGATTGTGCTTTCCAGCGCCGCCTTCTCTCCGGTCAGTTCCATCAGCCGCCTCCGGAGATCGTCCTCCGCGTCCTCATATTCCTTGGCAATCCTTTGCCTTTCCGCCGCATTCCTCTGAATGACGACAAGCAGCGCCACCACGGCAGCCACCGCCACCACCGAGATCAAAACTAATATCACCGTAAGATTCATAAACTAAATGTATTTGCGAAGCCAGTCTCTTAAAATCAAGTCATTGATCTGCTTCAGTTGGTCGTTTCCGACATAATGCTGTCATAATGTAAAACAACATTATGTAAAATTACATAATGTAATATTACGTAAAATTCCCGTAAAATTCAACGAGAGGATAAAAAACATATATAATTGCAAAGAAACAGAAAAAGTTCGGTTGTTACCCCCTGTGATGTTTGGTCGGTTGTGACAAATCGCATAAATTGCTTTTTGTCCGGTTCGGAATTGACTGAGAAATAATTCCGGAACGGTGTCGCATTTTGGAAACTTTTATTATTTTTGCATTGAAAGATGGCTTGTGGGAAGTTAAGATTGGTGTTGATGGAGGAAGCACGTGATTTTATAGAATCATTGCCCCGTCCTGCCGCAAATAAAATCTACTACAATATTCGTAGAGTTGTAGATGGTGAGCGTGATGCTGATTTGTTTAAAAAGTTGACAGGAACCAAGATTTGGGAATTCCGTACCCTCTATGGCAATATGACTTATCGTTTGTTCGCGTTTTGGGACACGAGAAAGGAAATGTTGGTGGTAGTCACTCACGGAATTGTCAAAAAGGTACAGAAAACTCCGCATAAGGAGATTTCGAAAGCGGAAACGATTATGAAGTCTTATTTTAATGAAAGATAAACGATTATGGCTGAAATGAAATTATATCCGTTGGAGGAGGTTCTTGATGAGCATTTTGGTAAGATTGGGACTCCGGAAAGGGACACCTTCGAAAGATGCGGTCAATGCCTTCAGACTTGGAGAGGTTGTCCGGGAGCGGCGTTTGGATCAGAATCTGACCCAGGAGGAGCTCGGTAGGCGGATGGGAGTGAAGAAGTCCCAGATCTCCAAGTTGGAGAGAGGGGACGACATGTCCCTGCGCTCGATGCGCCGGGTTTTCCGCGCCCTCGGGGTCGAGTCCGCGACACTTGACCTCGGGGCTGCCGGAAAGGTCACATTGTGGTGATTGACTATCGGATCTGTTTCCCGCTTGTCCAGTAGGCCTCGATCTCCTCAAGGGTCTTGCCGGTGGTCTCGGGGACACACTTCCACATTATGAGGAGGTACGGGACGCACATCGCGGCGAAGAGGAAGAACGTTCCGGCGGGGGAGAGCGTCTCAAGCATCCACGGGGTTAGCTGGCCGATCAGGTAGGTGCCGATCCAAAGGGCGAGGCCGGCGATGCTCATAGCAAGGCCGCGCACCCTGTTCGGGTACATCTCGGAAAGCAGCACGAAGACCACTGCGCTGATCGAGATCGCAGTGCAGAACACGTAGAGCAGGAAGAATGTCAGCAGGAACCAGGTCGGAAGGCTCTGCGGGAAGCAGAAGTACAGGCCTATCATCAGCAGACAGAGGATCATTCCGCCCACACCCCACCAGACCAGCTGCTTGCGGCCGACCTTGTCGATGATCAGGAGGGCGATGACCGTCGTGAGCATATTCACAACCCCGACAAGAACCGTCGAGAACATCGAACCCTCGCCGGACAAACCAGCGTCACTGAATATCTTGGGGCCATAGTACAGCACGGCGTTCACTCCCATGAACTGGCCGAGGATGGCGATGGCGCAGCCGATGAGGACAGCCTTGAATATTCCCGGCTCCAGAAGAGTCCGCCATTCGGACTTGGTCTCGCCGGCGATGGATGCCCTGGTCTGGTCCATCTGCCTTGCCACCTCATCTGACGAGGTGAATATGCCTGACAGAATCTTCTTTGCCTTCCCGTCCTTGTGCTTGGTGATCAGCCATCGTGGACTCTCCGGAATGAAGAATATTACCAGAAGGAACAACAGGTCCGGAATGGTCTCGTAGCCAAGCATCCCCCTCCAGTACTCAGAATTGAATATTCTTGTCCAAAGGTCTGTGGACGTTGAGTTTACATCAGCCTCTTTGAGCACAAAGTAATTGATCAGGTAAGCCATCAGGAAGCCGATTGTGATGGCGAGCTGGTAAAGCGACACAAGAGTTCCCCTTTTCTGCGCCGGGGCGATCTCCGAGATGTAGATCGGAGAGACAATCGAGACTATTCCTATCCCGAATCCGCCGATGATCCTGAAGAACACCAGCTGATTGAAATCCTTGCAAACCGCACATCCTATCGCGGAGACGCTGAACAACAACGCTGAGAAGAGCATTGTCCTCTTCCGTCCATAGTTGTCGGACATCATTCCCGCTATCATCACACCGAGGATCGAACCGATCAGAGCGCAGCCCACGTACCAACCTTCGGCGATTGTGTTCAGCTGGAACTGGTTCTTGACAATTTCTGTCGTTCCGGAGATAACCGCTGTGTCGTAGCCGAAAAGGATTCCTCCGATCGCCGCCACGACGGCCAGGAACACCACCCGGCCCATATTGATGCTTTTGTCCATAGCTTATTGTTTGTCAAAATATTCCATATACCTGTCGTAAAGGTGTCCGGCCTGAAGATAGGCTGACTGCGGGCTCATAAAGTGCGAGAACTCGAAGGTGATGGCCTTGTCGTAGCCGCAGCGGGCGGCCGCCTCCAGCTTCATCCTCAGCTTGTCGAACTTGATCGGAAGGAAGTCTATCGGCATGTCCCGGTCGAAGCTCTCCGCGTTTGTCCAGCACTGCATCCCGTACTTGTCCGCCAGCTTCTTGTTGACCGAGAAGAATGCGTCCAGCTCGTCGTAGTCGATGTGACCATCCTGGAAAGCGCATGCATCGACATATTCGTGGATTCCATCGAAGATTTCGTTCCATTCCTCCTCGTGCTTGTCGATGGTGACTCCCTCCTTCGGGTTTGACCTTGCGGCGCTGACCGCCTTCTTGCCGTCTATCCAAGGAGAGATGAATGTCGGAAGCCCTCCGGAGATCTCCTTGCACATCCTGCCCATCTCGTGGAAAGTCTGGATGCAGTCCTTGGTCTTGCGGCTGATCTCCGTGGAGATGTACCAACCGCCGAAACTCTTGTGGTGCCCGTAGCCGTTCCAGACCTCCTCGATGACGAACTTGTTGGTCTCCAACTCGTAGGACATCTCGCCAGTGTCCCAGTACCTGCCGCTGTCGTACAGCCCGAAACGGAACTGCATCCCGTATTTGTCGGCGAGGCTGAGGAACAGTTCGAGCAGGTCCACGGACGGCATGTGGCACCCCTTCCCGAGAAGATACTTGCTCGGGTAGGTGAGGAATTTGCGGTAGCCGCTGCGGATGAGGATCACGGTGTCGATGCCCATAGCCTTCATATACCTGAAATCCAGATCCCACTCCTTGGCTCCCCAGTTCTGGTGCGGAATGTCGTGCGAGATCTCGTCCAGGAACGTCCCGGTGATCGGCAGTGCGTTCCCCCTTGGAACGATCAGTCTGCTGTTGATGCTCTCGTCAGCCTTGAGCCTGATGTCTTTACCGTTCTTTGGAGCCATTCCCATCGCGTTGGCGGCAATGGGAGCTGTCACAGCGGTCGCGGCGGCGATTCCGGCTTTCTTCAGAAAAGTTCTTCTGTCTGTCATATAATGAGTTGACTATTACTCGCATTTCTCCAGGATCTGCCAGATCTCGAACAGGCCGCGTGGAACGTGGAAGCATCCCTTCCATTTGCCGCCCTTGAGAGGAAGGAGCATCTCGCCTTGGCGGTTGAGGTAGCCGAACCACTCTGGGTGGAGAGGATCCTTGAAGCGAGACCACATATATTCATCAAGCTTTTCGAACCATTCCAGGCATTCCTTGTTCCCTGTGAGCTGGTAGCCTTTGATCATTGCGATTGCGGACTCTATGTGAACCCACCAGAGTTTCTGATCCCATTCGAGTTTCTGCTGTGGGACGCCCTTGCTGTCGAGGAAGTAGAAGATTCCGCCATATTCCTTGTCCCATCCTATTTCAATGACGGAGAGGGAGATCTCAACGCACTTGTTGATAAGAGCCTTGTTGTTCCTGCGGATGCCGAGGTTCATCATGAACCATAGGGCCTCAAGGTCGTGGCCGGGATTGATTTCCCTGCCCTCGAAACAGTCGAGCCTTGAGTTGTCGAGCGATGAGACATTCTCCAACATACACCCCAGATCAGGCTGGTAGAACACGTCCAGAACCTCGTGGAGGCACTCGTCGATTGTCTTCTCCAGCAACTCGGGATCGTTGATGATTTCCTCTACCTCCAGAGCCATGTTGCAGATGATCATCGGAAGCGCGAAATCCTTCATCGGACGCGTTCCCGGCACCGCCTTGCACCATTTCCCCTTCGGGTTGCCTCGGCGCTCAAGGATCCTTTTGAATATCCTTCTGGCGATTTCGGCATATTCCTCACTTCCCGTAGCCTTGGCGAGTTGGGCGAATGCCATGCAGGCGAAGGTGTTCGAGAATATACTGTAAGGCTCAACGAGCGGTTTTCCTTCCCGAGTCAGTGAAAAGTAGAAGTCGTAGTCACCGTTGTGTCCATATTTCTTAAGGAACTCCGCGCCTTGGATGGCCGCGTCCAGCCATTCCTGCTTTTTCCCAAGTTTATTGCAAAGCATCGAGAACAACCAGACCTCACGTCCTTGAAGCCAGATGAACTTGTCTGTGTCATAGACACTACCGTCTCTGTCAAGGCAGGAGAAATAGCCTCCATATTCCTTGTCGATGGAATTGTTCAACCAGAAAGGAAGGACGCTGTCCAGAAGCTCTGTCTTGTACTTGTTCGCTAATTTTTTGAAATCCATTTTCTTTGTATATGTTAAATTATTTTATTTCTCTGTGAATGAAGCTGCCACTCCGCCGCCCGGAGCCATCCTGACCTTGAGATTGTCAGCCGATGTGACGGTTTGCGTCTCAATCGTGTAGGCCTGAGGATTGGTCTTGTAGTCGGCGTCGGCCGCATCGGCGTAAACCTTCACCTCGTAAGTCTTCCCGTCCTCAAGGAACGAGAGCGGAACTTCTAACTCCCTTGCGTTCTCGTCGGTCACTCCGCCGAGGAACCACTGGCCGTCCTTCTTTGCCTGACGGGCCACGATGAGGTAGTCTCCCGGCTCGGCCATCAGATACTTGGACCGCTTCCAGTCAACCGCCACGTCCTTGATGAACTGGAACGCGTCCGGGAACCTCATATAATTCTCCGGAAGGTCCGCGGCCATCTGAAGAGGGGAGTACATCGTCAGGTACAGGGCCAGCTGGTTGCAGATCGTGGCGTTCACGTGCGACTTGTTGGTCGGGCAGAGCTTGGACATGTCCATCTCGAAGATGCCCGGCGTGTAGTCCATCGGGCCGCCGTTCAGCCTTGTGAACGGAAGGATAGTGACGTGCTGCGGGTGAAGACCTCCGAACGACTGGTACTCCGTGCCTTTGGCGGATTCGTTGCCGATCATATTCGGATATGTCCTGCAGATTCCGGTAGGGCGGACAGCCTCGTGGGCGTTGACCATAATGTGATGGTCGGCGGCCTTGCGGATGGCGTACTGGTAGTGGTTGTTCATCCACTGGCCGTAGTGATGCTCTCCGCGAGGGAAGATCTGGCCGACATAGCCGGACTTCACGGCATCGTAGCCGTACTTGTTCATCAGGTCGTAGGCCGCGTCGATGTAACGTTCGTAATTCCTTACCGACGAGGAGGTCTCGTGGTGCATCATCAGCTTCACGCCCTTAGAGTGGGCATATTCATTAAGTCCCTTGATGTCGAAATCGGGGTACGGGGTGACGAAGTCATAGACAAAGTCCTTGGAGAAGCTTTCCCAGTCCTCCCAGCCGATGTTCCAGCCCTCGACAAGGACCTCGTCGAAGCCGTTGGCGGCGGCGAAGTCGATGTAGCGGCGCACGTTCTCCGTGTTGGCGCTGTGCTTCTCGGAATGAGGCAATTTGGCGTAGTCCACCGTGTTGAGATCCACAGGGCGTACATCCCCGGTGTAGGACCAGGTTCCCTTACCGCTTATCATTTCCCACCACACTCCGATGTATTTCACTGGTTTGATCCAACTGACATCCTCGATGGCGCAAGGCTCGTTGAGGTTCAGCACAAGCCTGGACTCCAGCTGTTTGCAGGCATCGTCCGTGACTTGGATCGTTCTCCAAGGTGACTTCGCCGGAGTCTGTATCGTGCCTTTTCCTCCGGTCGCGTCAGGAGTCAGGGATGCCTTGAAAGTAAGCGTCTTCGGATTGATCTCCAGATGCATGCAAGCGTAGTCCAGAAGCTCCGCCTCGTGAATATTCACGTAGATTCCGTCGTCCGTCTTCATCTGAAGCGAGGTCTGCACCGCATTCGTCGAATATGGATAGTGGTACGGGTTCGGCAGCAGCTGCGCCGGCAGCAGGGAAGGAATCTCTGACAGACGGGACTTGGTATATTCATACTCCTGCGTGTCGAAGTCGCCCGGAATCCACCAGGCGGTGTAGTCGCCCGCCATCGCGAACTCCGTCAGCTCGTCGTTGATGATGAAATATTCCGGCCAGTCCATCGCCCCGAACTCGTAGCGGAAGCCCAGTCCGTCGTCGAAGAGACGGAAGCGGATTGTCATCAGCCTTTCGGTAGGCTTGTGTTTCAGATTGACAGTCAGCTCGTTGTAATGGTCGCGGATCGACTCTTCCTCGCCCCACACCGGATGCCAGGTCTCGTCGTGGGAGCAAGTGTCGGCGCTCACGATTTCGAAATCCTTGTAGAAATCAATCTGCGGATGCTTGTCCTCCTTGGTCACCTCCGTCCCGTTCACCTTGATCTCCGACACGTTGAGGTCGCCCCTAACCAGGAATCCCAACTTGCTGTCCAGCACCACCTTGTGACCTTTGTAGTCCAATGAGTATGAAGGCGTCCCTTCCGCCGACATCCCGAACCTCATCTCCAGATTCCCGTCCGGAGACAGAAGCGTCCTCTCCGCCAGCATCTTGGATCCGCCGGCACTCTCATTACTCCCGCCGGAGCATCCGCCCGCCACCGCAAGCGTCATCGCCGCTCCCAGCATCACTGAAATGATTTTGTTCAATCTTCGCATATTGTTGTAATTGTTGTTCTGAAGCATATAAGGTAAGTCTAATCTTCCCATACCGGTGTTATAGTGAATTCGAAGGTGTACGGGGCGGCGGGGATGAGGTAGGCG
>ERZ1026776.1216-NODE-1216-length-14838-cov-19.683150_pt1 | contig 14838 bp, 19 predicted proteins | sample MGYA00380125_ERZ1026776 | MGnify/ENA primary metagenome ERZ1026776 (study PRJEB33269, sample SAMEA4719761) | human gut metagenome | biome: human-associated habitat; feature: organic feature; material: feces | place: Cameroon | collected 2013-10 ...
TTCTGAGTCGGGTGCCTCTTGTCTTTCTGGGGACGTGCTTTCGCTGGGCGGTTACGGTCTAAAAATAAGAATTATATAGAGTAAAGCAGTTAAGCCCTACAAGGCTCAGATCGGTTCAAAGCCGACTGAAAACCTTGTAGGGCTTATTTTTTTTTGTTCCTTACTTGACAACCGCATAGGGTCAACCAAGAAAACCTACGATAAATAAAGGATTTCGACGGCTCGACTCGTTCAACAAGAGTATTTATTTGCTGACAGACTGCGGAGAAGCTGAAATCCAGAGGTTATAGGTGGGAGGTTTTGGTGCAGCTCTGTTTTGACCCACAAAATGAGCAGCAAGTAAAAAATCAAGGAGAACGAATCGAGCCTACGGTGGATTGCCATTGAGTGATCCGCCGTGGGCTTGTTTGTTATTTTTATAAAATAAAAAATAGTGAGGGAGAACAGAACTATGAAAAATTATAAAATCGCTGTGGCCGGAACTGGATATGTCGGGCTTTCGTTGGGAGTGCTGCTGAGTCAGCATCATCAGGTGGTTGCAGTCGATATTGTGCAGGCTAAGGTCGATATGCTGCAATGGATTTATTCTTTTTGCCCTCTAAGTTTGAAGGTCTAGGAATAGTCTTTTTGGAAGCTCAGTGCACAGGGCTTCCGTGCTTAGGATCAACCAATGTGCCGGTTGAAACGGAAGTTACAGATTTGATGTATCGATTAGACTTGGGGAAAAGTGCAGAACAATGGGCAATTGAAATGAAGAAAATTTCTGAAACAAAACTAAAAAGACATAGCAGAGCACAAGAATTTATCGATGCTGGTTATACACATGAGGCAACAAAAAATGATTTGGTAGAGTATTATAATAGTTTGATAAAATAACGAAAGAGAGAGTTTGACATGAAAGCACTGATCATAGCTCACGATAAAAATTTTGTGGGTGGAGCCAACCGATCCTTGCTTATGGTGATAAAAGGATTAAGAGAAAAATACGGTATAGAATGCGATGTTATTCTTCCGGGAAAAGGAACCATGGAAGAAGAACTAAAAAGAAACAAGTTTAAGTGCATATGGATATTTAAGAGACAGTGATTATGCATCACTATTTAATTTTACTGTCGCTACGCATGTCCGCGCATAAAAAGAATGATACACAGAAGGAGGGTGCACGGGTGTTCTTTATATCATGCCCATGCTACTGCCGACAGCGATACTCTATACAGAATTATCTTTTGCTGACTGCATTCAAAGCTTTTAACTCTTGTTTTACTTTCCTTCTATGTGTAATGCCTTTATCCACGACTCGCCACACCCAGAAAAATGGCATCGTCCACGGATGCTTATAGACGAACGGATACGCATATTTGCAAAATTCTCTTCCGGGAAAAAGCCGTACACCACAATACTTCAGCTTTGTCCAAAGGGTAATGTCTTCTGAGCCTTCCTGAAGCTCATGCAGACGATTATTAACGCTGTTACCGACTGTTCCGTAAGTGGTCGCATCACAATAGTACAGCAGCATTTCCTTTTCATCCTCAGTCAGTTCGATCTCTGCCAGAGGCCGAACGGCAGAAAACAGCTTTTCTGCCAGCACACGGCTGTGCTGCTCGTATTCTGCGATTCCAAGCTGCGTCAGCTTTTGTTCCACTTCGTCCCGATCCATGATGTCGCCCAGATGCCGCTCCATCACATAAATATCGGCCAGTGTGCGGACACCTGTTCCACTGTGACTGTAATGCTTGTGTGCGTGTGCGAGGACAAATACATAAAAATCTTCCGGCGTAAAGGCAAACTGATATGCTGTTCCATCTACCGGCAGTAAGCGCTCTTTTACATTCTCATACTGCTCGGCTAATTCCTTATACATCCCGTGAAACAGGGAAACATGCATTTCAAAATTATAAATGGGCGGTTTTTCGTATTCATCGTGATTGAGCTTCCTGAAAGAAACAGTCTTGTAGCCCCGATTTTGAAAAATCTCCCGCACCTGTTTGCGTCCGGCGGGATCAAACAAAATATCGTTGTCCGCCATCTCCCGCATTCCAGGCTTCGGATACCAGTCTTTCAGGATACTGCCTTTCAAGGGCATATACCAGATGCCTTGTATTTCCAGCTCATGCAGAATGGCTTTACGCTCGGCATCCAGCAGCATATTTTTTCGGACCGCCTTGTTTTTGGCGTCGAGCCATTGCTTCTTTGCTGTTTCATCGGCATTTGCAAAAACTGCGGTTTTCTCCAATGCCATGCATACCATGGAAGCGACCGAATGCTTTCTTGCCATGATCAGAAGCTGCTTCAGATCTGCATCGGCCAAAATTTCTTCTCGCGCAGAAACACCTTGGAGCGCACACGCCATCAAATAAAGCAGTTGCTCACTGGTTCTAGTTATTGTACTCATGCTGCAAATCCTCAATACTCATCCCAATGGCTGTAGATCTCGCTGACAATATCCCGAAGTTCTTTGATCCGCGCTTCCCGCTGCTGTGCATAGCGGTCAAATTCTGCTTTGCCACGTTCCGTCTTTCCTTCTTTTTGTGCCAGAACCAAAAATGCTGTATCAGCATCACGATATTCCAACGTTTCTTCGGATACATATTCATCCAACACATTCAGACAATCTGTGATGTCCTTTTCTGCCAACGTATGATCGTGCAGGTTATCAAGGTCAAAACAAATTGCCATGCTGGTGTGCGCAGAAACCAGCGTATCTGTCAAACGGCTGCTGGAGGTCGTGGCAAGAAGAAACCCATACGGAAGATAAAGAATCTCGTCCTGTGTGCCATCGTCCAGATCGGTACGGTATCGGAACAACGTCTGGTATCCGTGCTGTACCAACAATGCCCGATTTTCTTGTGTATCCGCTTGATCCCGTAAAAGAACGATTGGTTCCCATCCTGTGGTGTATTCTGCGATCATCGTCTGAACTTCCTCTGCTGTGTCCAGCGTATCATCCTGCATGGAACGAATAAACAGAACAAACTCATAATTTTCCGCAGCAGACGCTTTGATGATGTCCCGCAGCGTCTCTTTATCCAGTGAGCAATTCAGCAGGATCGTCGGGGTAAAGGCATAGTCTGCGCTCAATTTCTTTACAACCTCGATATCCTTCGCGGAAGATATCCTGAAGCAGGGAATCGCACCGGATATATCCGTGTTGGCGGAAATTGCCTTTTCACGCTTGTCTAATTCGGATTGGATCTCTCGGATCTCCTGTTCATAAGGGGCAGCCTGTTGCTGCAATGCACGCATTTGTGCCAGTCTCCGCCGTTCCTGCTGACGGTTCATCCATGACAGTCCGATCAGGAGCGCAGAACAAACAATGATCACACCAACCGCAAAGGTCTTGCTTTTCCAAAATTTCATAATGTTACCCTATTTTGCTTTTCTGTCGGATGCCATCTTTGGAAAAAGACAGCTCCCTGTCAAAAAATTCGGTCTGATCTGTGCGGTGCGTGACCATCAGCACTGTTTTGTCGGTCATGCGGCGCAGATTTTCCAACAACTGCTGCGCAGTTGCTTCGTCCAAGGCACTGGTGGCCTCGTCCAGCATCAGAATGGGATGCTCTGAGAACACGGCACGGGCGATGGCGATGCGCTGCATCTGCCCTTCAGAAAGCCCCTGTCCGTGTTCGCCCAGCGTGGTATCCAGCCCTTTTTCCAGCTTCTGCACAAAATCCTCTGCGCAGGCAATGCGCAGGGCACGGAGGATGCCGGCATCCTCCTGCGCTTTGCATGGGTCGCCAAAGGAAACGATATCCCGGATCGTACCGGAAAGCAGCTGATTGCCCTGCGGCACATAGGCAAACAGGCTGCGCCACGCCGCCGTGAGCGGCTGTGTGCTGCTGGTGGTTTCCAGCGTGCGTGAACCGGCATCCAGAGGGTAAAGGCACATCAGCAATTTCAGCACCGTGCTTTTGCCGCAGCCGGACGGCCCGGTGAACGCGATGTACTCGCCCTTGCGGATGGTCAGGTCAATGTCTTTCAGCACCACCGGCATGGGCGGCTGTGCTTCCTCTGCGCGGACAGGCGGCTGATAGGTAAAGCTGGCGTGTTCCAGCCGGAGCGCCGTCAGCTTGGTGCGATAAAACTCCAGCGTTTCTTCCTCTGCAAGCGGGTGCTCGCTGTCCGGCGCAAACGCTTCGGCTTCCATCAGGCGCTCCGCGCTGGCAAGCATGGCGTAATAACGCGGCAGATACCCCGTAATGTTGGCAAACGGGCTTTGCACCTGCCCCACCAGCTGCATGATCGCCATCAGGTTTCCGTAGCTCATCGTTCCGGTCAGGATACCGTATCCGCAAAAGCCGATACCCAGCAGATATGCGCCGTTCATTGCACCGGCAAACCCGATGTTGCACAGGTTGGAAAAGTTGCTGCGCTTCATCCGCGCAGCCTTGTGCTGTTCCATCAGGCTGGCGGCCTGTGCCGCAGTCTGCTGTTCCTTTGCAAAGGTGCGCACAATGAGCAGACTTTCCAGCCGCTCCTGCAAGAACACCCGTAGCGCACCGTCTGTTTCTTGAATCCTCTTGTGCAGTCGTTTCAATATCTTGCGGAACGCATAGGTCAGCAGCATCATGGCCGCGCCGCCGGGGAGAAGGATGTACAAAAAACGCGGCTCGAGCCACAAAATAGCGGTCACTGCGCCCAGCAAGCGCACCAGCATTCCGATCAGACCGGGCACGATCTGGGTCACGCCTCCCGCCACCACTGTGGTATCCGAGGTCAGGCGGTTCATCCACTCGCCGGAGTGCACCGATGTGACCGATGCATAATTCCCGGTGAGCAGTGCCGCAAAGAGCCGCTGCTTAAAGCGGTTTTCTACGGTGGTCGTGGTGTACTCGCTCAGAAACCGTCCCGCAGCGCCCAGCGCGATCTGCGCCGCGATCACGCCCGCCAGCAGCACAAACGCTGCCCGGAACCCGGTGGACGCTCTCTGCACGGCCATATTGATGATGCGCCGCAGTACAAACGCAAAGGCGATGCTGGAAACGCTCAGCACCGCCTGTACTGCAACCAGAACGCCTACCAGAAGCTTGGCTTTTCCCGCTGTGATGCTGAGCCATTGTAAGGTGTTTTTTTGTTTCATTGGCACAGCTTCCTTTTTATTCTTCCGGGCAGGTCACGGCACCACAGCACAGCCGCGCGCAGATAGAACAGATCGCACCACAGATGCACATACAGCCGGTAGCGCTGATCCGTGACCGGGAGCTTTTGTCCATCCCGGATCACTGCCGTCAGCACGCCGATGATATGCCGGTCGGTTATGCCGGTCTCCCGCTGCCAGCGGTTGTCCCCGCAGAGGACATAATCGTTTTTGCGTACTTTCAAAATACGGTGGAGCACATATTGTCCGCTGTCCCGGCGGTAGAGCGGCACATCGTATTTGTTCAGCCGTCCTTCCGGTTTGCGGGCGATAAGCAACAGGTCTTTGCCCTGCCGGATCAGCGGCAGCATACTGTCGCCTACATTGCGGTAAAGCAAAAAACCGTTGCGCGCAATCTCCTCCTCAAAGGTCGATTTACGCATCCAGCGCACCAATTTTTTTCAGGTTTGCCAGCACCATGTCCACGTCCTCGGCCATCACGGTGCGGGGTGCATCGTATTTTTTCTCCATAGCGTCCAGAATGGCATCCTTGGTGGTTTCGGTTTTGAGCTGGTCGATGATAAACGCCGCCGTTTGATTGCTGCGCACCATACCGGCAAAGCCGCCGCCGGCTTCTACCATCACTTGCTCGCCATCCATTTCCTGCGTAACAAAAGTATCTTTCAGTTTCATATTCAAACGTCCTTTCTTGGAACGGTGCTTTTTCAAGAAAAGGCAGACCGCCAATGCGACCTGCCTTCTTCTGACGCATCATCATTCGCCCCAAATCCAACCATCGCCATCCGGTTTGGGAGGCTCATTACTAGTACAACCTTCTTTGAAAACGCATCCCATCGGGATGCTGGATGTCGTGATGACATCTTCTGCCTCGAACTCGATAACTTCCATCTGAGCCTTTGCATACTTTTCCATGTTTGCACACCTCCTTTCGCAGAAAATCTCTATGTGAAGCAGCTGTTACACCGCATCACGCGAAAGAAGGTATTGCAAACAAAACGGATTCAGGACATAATTTATCTTGCTTGCTTGCTTGCTTGCTTGCTTGCTTGCTTGCTTGCTTGCTTGCTTGCTTGCTAAGCATGATCGCTGTTTGCTTCATAAAGTCAAGTCCTCGCTTCCATTTTGGAAAAAAACTATGTCAGCGCCCTTTGCAGGGCAAGGAAAATCGGGCAGGACAGACCGCCGAAACGACCTGCCTTCTGTAGGAAATCAAACTCCCTCGCCAGTGAGGTTCCAGCAGACATAACCAATGCAACCATCGCCGACACATTCACCACTGGTCGTGATGACATCCTCGGCTTCAAACTCGATGACTTCCATCTGAGCCTTTGTGTACTTTTCCATGCTTACACATCTCCTTTCGCAGAGAATCTCTATGTGAAGCAGCGATTACGCTGCTTCACGCAAAGGATCAGCAGTCCGGGTGAGGTTCTTCCTCATTAGGCTGCTCTTTTTTTAGCCATGCGTTGTAGTTTTTTTGCATGGACTTTAACAGGTATTCTTTGTACTCCGCCCGCAGTTCTTCAAAACATTCTTTCTGTTCCACACACTTTTTCAGACGGATACAGTCAGGATAGTAGAAGCAGGTTTTGCACGCCTCGATCGGCTCCCAGTATTCTCGAAAACTTTGAATGACAGAACGCTCTGACGCTTTCCCATCAAGGCTTCCCACAAAGTTGTCCTCGCTGTAGTGTTCGCACAGCCCAAGTTCCCCGTTCGGCAGGATCGTAAGGGAACCGCCGCTATCCGCCATGCATTGCCGGATACGCAGTTTTTGGCGCAAATAGTACGATGCTCCGATTCCGTAATCGTCCAGTTTTTTGCGGAGCATCTGCTGTTTTTGATAGAGCTGGTGCCGTTCTTCTTGGGCACGGATATGTGTTTTGCTGCCTGCAAACTCAAATAATGTATGGCTGTAAACCGAAAATTTACCTTTGCCGCCGAAGCGCTCGTGCAGTTCGTCTGCCAGTTCCATCAGATTATCGGCGTTGTGCTCGTCCATATTCAGTCGGATATGGACGGAAACCCCTGCATCCAGCAAACGCTGGATATTTGCCAGTACCACCTGATAGGGGCTTTTACCATCCTTATAAATAAATGCCTTGCTGCGGTTATAGGTTTCTTCCGTGCCGTCCAGCGTGATTTGCACGCTCTTCAACTTCCAATGGGAAACCGCTTGTTCTACGGTGGCTTCGTCAAACAGATACCCGTTGGAGATGATCATGGACTCGTATGGAATGCCCTTTTCCGTAAGGTCGGTGCAGATGACATCAATGACCTGCTTATTAAAAAGCGGTTCACCGCCAAACCACTGGATTCCCACTTTTTCGCCGCCGCAATGCGCTGCAATATATGCCGCCGCCTTGTGGGCGGTTTCGTCGCTCATGGGGATCCGGGAACGCCCCATCTCATAGCAGTAAAAGCACCGGGCGTTGCAGTCCGTGGTGGTAAAGATGGTATAAGTGGTTGTATGCTTCGGTTCCTTCTGCATCGTGCGGCGGATAAACCGCACCTGGTCGGCATATTTCATGTCGTCCATCTCCTGCGGTACGCGGAACCAGCTGCTGCGCAGTTCGGCCACGGCATCCGGTGCAGTATACTCCTCCGGCGTGAGCAGAAGCAGCGACCGTGTGAGGGTATGGAACACCAGCACCCCGCCCTCGACCGGCTGGGCAAGAACGTATGTCATCCAGCGCAGGCCGTGCTCTGCCGGCTTCGGCTTGCCAAGGATCTTGATCGTATTGCCAGACGGCGGCAAAATAGTTTGCATTGCAGTGCTCCTCCTATTGATTCATCCCGTGGTAAGCCACAAGTGCGGCCTCCGGTTCCATGTTGCAGCCCAGCCGGTACAGCGGCACGCTGCAGCCCAGCCGATCCACCAGAGCCAGCGTTTTTTGTGCCCCAATCGGGGAACATGGGCGGTAGCTCTGCTGGCAGAGCATGGGTAATGCCGCCTTTTTGTCGATGCGCTGGATTGAGTTTTCTGTGTTGCGGGTCAGGATGCAGACAGCTTTCAGCGGGCAGGAGGTGTTAGTACTGCGGTGGTGCTTGCCGTCCCACGGCGTTCCGTAAACAGTCACGCCCTGTGCGCTGATTTTCAGCAGGGGCTTGTCATCGTTGATGAACACTGCCCGTTCACCGAACCGCTTTTTCCAAAGCTGGGTGTGGGTGCTTTTGCCTGTGCCGCTTTTGGCGGTGAACAGGTAGGCTTTGCTGTCCACGCTGATGCAGGAGCCATGAAACAGCAGGGTGTCCCATTCTAAAAGCCGCTCTACGATTTTGCGGTACAGTGCCAGCGTTTCCAGATATTCATCGGAGAAGTTCCCCGGCGCGTGTCCTTCCACCGCAGCTTCCCGGTCGTTTTTTTCTCGTTCAAACGCAATATCAGCGGGAGTGACTGCGACTTCAAACGATGCGGGTGCATCGGTCAGATAATTTTTGCAAAAGGTGCGGGTCTGCTCATACAGCGCCGAAACACCAATGACCTGTCCCGCCAGTGCAATGCGAAACGACACCCTCATACACAGCACTCCCTCACTTTCCTGCATTATACTTCGCCGCCTGTTTTTTCTCCCTGGCACCATAGCAGCAGCATCTCTTTCAGATGAAGCAGTTCCTGGGTATGGTCATCTTTGGGGTCATTGAGCCATACAAGCCCTTGTGCGTATCGCTCTGCCATGCTCAGCATCGTGATAGATGATGTGATAAACATTTCCTCTTCCGGGATATCCGTGCGGATGCTGCCATCAACTTTTGCCCGCTCATACATTCCATGAAACAGGAGCTGCATGGGTTTGAGTACATCCAGATGTTCCCGGAGCTGCTTATCCTCCATATTTCCGCGGCGGTTCATATAGGTTTTATATTCACCGCTGAATCGCAGTACTTCCGGACGGTTCTTGTACAAAGCAATCATCCTATCGGCGTAAAACTCAATGCCCTGATAAGCAGTAAAATGCTCAAAGTGATTGGTTCCGGGGTCTCCCAGAGCCTCCTGCCATACTTCATCCCACACCTTTGCACTGATGGCGATGAGCAATTTTTCTTTCGTCAGAAAATATTTGTACATCGTTGCAGGGCTGACATTTGCAGCGTCTGCCACTTTTTGCAGGCTGACAGTTTCGATTCCGTTCTGAGAGAACAGTCGGAATCCCGCTTCGATCAACTGATTTTTCCGTCGGTCAGCTTCGCGCTTATCACGTTCAATGTTTCTTGGCATCTCATCACTCCGGTTTTATCACACTGCTCTCATTCGTAGAGTGACACTCTATTTGTCGATAAGTATACTCGCGAGATGTTGATTTGTCAATATTGAGCAAATATTATCCTGAACGGAAATCAGACACTTTGCAGTCTTACACGATTACAGCCCGGAAATAGATAAGTACCTTACCATCCATTGCTATCAGCCCGAACCCGGCTATTGCGCCTGTGTGCTGCAAGTGACGGATCGATAAATCGAATAAAAAAGCAATATATGCCCTTGCCCCGCGCTGCCAGTGCCTTTCTTAGATATGATTGGACGCAATTGCTTGTTTGTGATAAGTTATTTTGAAATTACAAGAAATAAGGAGTGATGCCATTGACCCAACCGAAAACCGACCTTGCCTACCTCCGCAGCGAAAAAGCCAAAGCAGAGCAGAAGCTGCGCTCTTGCCAGCACCGGGAGAGGATCCTTGAACATCGGATGTCAGAACTGAACCGGAGAGAGCGTGTGCATCGTCTTTGCACCCGTGCCGGAATGCTGGAAAGCTTTCTGGTCTGTCCGGGAGAACTGACCGATGATCAGGTGATGGAACTTTTGAAGATATCGTTCCGTCAGCCGGAAGTCGTGCTGGCACTTGCAGAGATGGTGCATGACGTTCACGAACGCAGCAACGTCCAAAACCCTTTAGAATAAAGGGCGCAATTATACACCTCGTCGTCACTTGCTGCGTATCGTTCGCATCTGTGCAAAAGCACAAATGCTCATTCACTCCGCAGTTCCTCCTCTTCCCCATAAAATCATCTTCGATGCTTTTCCGGGGACCCCTTTGTGTGAAATTGCGGTCTTGCAGACGGCTCGATGAAATCGAAGCTGGCGTTTGTGCGCCAGCCCGATTCCATCCCAAGGAAAACTGCATTTTCCTTGCGCTGCTACCGCAGCTATCCTTTTGCGGCTCCCGCCCAAGATCGAAGCGCACAGCACTCCGTTCCAAGGCAGCGAGCACAACCGAATACGATTCCAGACCGTTCACAAGAGCAATCTTGCTGGGCGGTCTTTTTGTTTGGGGGTGATGCCTATTCCGTGTCCGCATTTCAAAATTACCATCGTCAAGCGCAGCCAAGGGCAGTCCGCTGTTGCCGGGGCCGCTTACCAGAGCGGCGAACGGCTGTTCAGCGAGTACGACCAGAAAACGAAATTCTACAACAAGAAGAAAGAGCTTGTCCATGCCGAGATCATGCTGCCGTCCCATGCGCCGCCCAGATTTGCAGACCGGGCAACCCTCTGGAACGCCGTGGAAGCCGTGGAGAACCAGTGGAACTCCCAGCTTGCCCGCCGCATCGTGCTGGCGTTCTCGGTGGAAGTCCCGAAAGAGCAGTATCTGAAAATGATTCGGGAGTTTTGTCAGGAGCAATTCGTATCCAAGGGCATGATTGCTGACTTTGCCATCCACGACAAGGGAGATGGAAACCCACACGCCCACATTCTGCTGACGCTCCGGGCAATGGACGAACACGGTAAGTGGCTCCCGAAAGCCCGAAAGGTCTACGACCTTGACGGGAACGGCGAGCGCATCCGGCTTCCCTCTGGTAACTGGAAGTGCCACAAGGAAAACACAGTAGACTGGAACGACCAGAAGTACGCCGAGGTCTGGCGGCATAGCTGGGAGACTATCACCAACCGCTATCTGGAAGCTGCTGGAAGGCCGGAGCGTGTTGACCTGCGCTCCTTTGAGCGGCAGGGCATCCAGCAGATACCGACCGTCCATCTCGGTCCCGCTGCACACCAGATGGAAAAGCGTGGGGCGGAAACCTTTCTAGGTAATCTGAACCGGGACATTCGAGCCGCCAACAGCCTGATGCAGTCCATCCGCAGTGCAATTCGTGGGCTGCAACGCTGGATTGCAGACCTGAACGAAAAGAAGCAGCTTCTTCTGGACGCTCTGGAAAAGGCGAAGGAGCCCACGCTGTCCGACCTGCTGGTGGACTACTTCAATCTCCGCAATGAGCAGCGCAGCGATTGGTCTGGCAAGGCAAAACTGAAATGCACTGTTCGGGACTTTGAGGAAGTCAAACGGGCGGTGGACTATCTGAAAGCCCATTCTCTGAACACCATCGAGGATCTGGATACCGCAATTTCTAACCTGAACCAGACCGCCGCCCCTCTCCGCAGGCAGTTGAAGCAGAACGAAAACCGTATGCGGGCAATCGCTCAGATCAAGGACGCCGCTGCCGTCCATGCCAAGCTGAAACCCGTCCACGACACCTTTATTAAGAAAAACTTTAAGCTGACCAAGGACGCTTATGCCGCCCAGCACAAGGAGGATCTGGACACCTTTAATAAGGCAGTCCGCACTCTGATGAAGCTGAACGGCAGCACAGCAGTGGATTTTTCGGCATTGGATGCCGAATTTTCTGCGCTGCAATCCGGCAGCGCAGAACTGCGCACCCAACTGGAAACCTTGCAGCCAGACGTCTCTGCCCTGAAAAATATCCGCAAGTATATACTGGAACAAATTTTAATCGTCCGGCTTTTCAGAAAATGATCGTGGATTTGAAGCAGAGCGATATAAAAGTCATCATGGTAAAGGATTTATCCCGCCTTGGTCGTGACTATATCGGTGTTGGCGATTACATTGAACAGATTTTTCCGTTGATGGGAGTTCGGTTTATTGCTGTGAATAATTCCTTTGACAGCATGAGACTGAACAACGGAACACCGGGAATCGAAGTGGCGGTCAGCAATCTGGTGAATAATATGTATAGCCGGGATATTGCGAAAAAGATTCGGGCTGCTCTGGAAACGAACTGGAAGAACGGGAAAGCCACCTGCACGAATGTTCCTTTTGGATATGTGTGGAACAAGAAAGGGGGGCAGCGGTGGGAGATTGACCCAGAGGCTGCAGCCTGCGTGAAAAAAGTATTTGAATTAGCATTGTCTGGCCGCAATACAACGCAGATCGCCTATGGCATGAACGAATTAAATCTTCCTACGCCGGGATTGTATGCGAAACAAAAAAATCTGCTGATGGGCAGCAATCCTATTATTGCCCCGGACGGTGAAATGCTATGGAATGCGGCAATCGTGTGGAGAATCCTTAGACGGTACGAATACACGGGTGCGCTGGTTATGGGGAGAAGAAAGAAAATTGATGTGAATACTACCTCTGTTCGGACGCTCCCAGAGGATAAGTGGATCATCGCAGAAAACGCTCATGCGGCCATCGTGACAAAAGATGAATACTACCAGGCACAGAAAGCAATCCGTAACGTGACTCCAATTCAGTATAAGGTGGGTGATGATTTTGCGTTAAAAGGAAAAATCTGCTGCGGAAACTGTAATCGACAGCTTCGCCACGAAAGGCAATATGGGGAAATGGTTTTCTATTGCGGCTATAAACGGTCAGCCGGAAAGTTTTCTAAATGCTACGGCGGCTATTACAGAGAATACTCGGTGAACGCAAAAGTGGCTCGTGCGATAAAAACAGTATTCTATGCGCTGGATGTGGTAAATCAGGGAATGCAGGAAAAGCGGTCTATCACAGTGCGCTGTATGGACATTGAGGACTTGGAAAAGCAAGCGGAAGCCATTCGGGTAGAGCAAATCAAACTATATGAATCGTATGCGGACGGTGTGCTGCGGCGAGATGCTTACATAGAAAAGAAAAAGGCTCTTTCGGAAAAACTGGCTGCATTGCAGGATAGCATACGGACAGAAAAGGAAGAACAGGAGTGTGCCGATGAACTGGATGAAGAAATCCGTGCTCTGACAAAACAGGCCAGCGAGAAAACGTACATCGGTGGGCTGACAAAAGAATGTGTGGAAGCCTTTGTGAGCATGGTCTATCTGTATGACGACCAAATGATGAAAATAGAGTTCAACTGTGAGGATGTGATTCGGAGAGCGTTGGAAAAGTATGGCGCATAATTGGATAGAAGAAGTGACATAAGAAAAAGAATACCCGTCTGGGTGAGAGGATTCAGAAAATCTTCTCGACCAGGCGGGTATTTCATTCCGCAGGAATGTGTCTATTAGAGGCTGAGGGTTTCTACCCATGCGGACAAGTCAGCTTTGCTGGAGTAAGCATTGAATACCTTGCCGTGCAGGAGTTTGGCACCGGGGCAGCTCGGCGCAAGTTTTTCATTGGTCTTACCCATACCGCTGCCGCCAGATGTGGCAAAGGGGATGATGGTTTTACCTTTTAGGTTGTAGCTTTCCAGAAATGTATTGATGATTGTCGGAGCAATATACCACCAGATAGGGAACCCGACAAAGATAGTGTCGTATTCGTCCATGTTATCGCGCTTGGTGGCGATGGCAGGGCGAGAGGTAGAATCGCTCATTTCGATGGTGCTGCGGGATTTCTTGTCCATCCAGTTCAGATCGGCCTTGGTGTACGGAACCTCCGGCTGAATCTCAAAAATGTCTGCACCGATAGCATCGGCCAGATTTTCAGCAACCTTTGCGGTAACGCCGCTGGCGGAGAAGTAAGCAACAAGTCGCTTGCTCATGACAAATGCACTTCCTTTGATTGATTTTCATAGTTTAAGTATAGCACGTTGAATAGGGCGCATCAAGTAAGGATGAACGGATGAATGTGCTAATATTACAAATGAAATAAGCACAAAAGAAAATTTACGTTGACTTTCGTGCTTATTTGGAATACAATATAAGCACGAAGGCGAGGTGACGCTTATAATGAACATGAACAATTTGGCTCAGACACATGAGATTTTAACGCCGCAGCTTGCAACAAAAGTAGGTTTAACGAAATTTGAATTTTATAAATATGTAAAGGCCAATGAATACGAACAAGTCGGACATGGCGTATACGCAGCAAAAGATACTTGGATTGACGAATTAGAAATGCTGCACCGCCGCTGCCCGATGGGAGTGTTTTCTCATGATGAAGCGTTCTATTATTATGGGCTGACAGATCGGGAACCGCTTGTTCATACGCTCACGATTTATAGTGGATATAATGCTCACCGCTTAAAAGAGGATGGCTATAAGGTTTATACAGTAAAAAAAGAACTCCTTGATGTTGGCAAGCGCACGGTAAAAAGCAATCAAGGAAATGAAATTCCTATGTACGATTTGGAACGGACAATTTGCGACTTGGTGCGGAGTAGAAGTTCTATAGAAATACAGGATTTCAATGCAGTATTAAAAGCGTATGTCGGGAGAAAAGATAAGGACCTTAATAAACTGATGAAGTATGCAAAGCTATTTCGAGTGGATAAGATCATCCGAAATTATATGGAGGTACTACTGTAAATGGGATTTACACCTGAACAGATAAAAGGGCGTATCAAGAGCGTTGCAAAACAGAACAATGCAGACGCAAGGACACTCATGCGAATCTATATGATGGAGCGTTTTCTGGAAAGACTGGCACAATCAGAATATCGGGATAACTTCATTATCAAAGGCGGAATACTGGTTACGGCAATGATTGGTGTTGCGCACCGTTCCACGATGGACATCTCGCAGCGAGGATCCTTCAGATAGTTTTCCATATAAGAGCGCTGTCCCTGAG
>ERZ1026776.1217-NODE-1217-length-14834-cov-4.337032_pt1 | contig 14834 bp, 14 predicted proteins | sample MGYA00380125_ERZ1026776 | MGnify/ENA primary metagenome ERZ1026776 (study PRJEB33269, sample SAMEA4719761) | human gut metagenome | biome: human-associated habitat; feature: organic feature; material: feces | place: Cameroon | collected 2013-10 ...
GATCAGATTGGATTCTCCGATCACGCCTGCACTTTCGATCAGTCTTTCCCAGTCGCTGTCGGTCAGATTACCATTTCGGATATGCTGGCTGTCCACGCGAGACTCTAAGGAGAACAGACGGTTTACGAGCTGTTCCTTCGACATTTCCAGACTGAAGATCGCAACCGTTTCCTTCAGCTTGAATGCCACATGCTGTGCGATATTCAGAACAAACGCCGTCTTTCCCATGGAAGGACGCGCAGCGATCAGCACAAGATCGGATGGCTGCATGCCCGATGTCTTATAATCCAGATCGATAAAACCGGTCGCGATTCCCGTTACGGTTCCGGTCGTCTTGCTCGCCTGCTCGATCTTGTCCATCGCATTTAAAACGACCTGACGGATCGGTACAAAATCGCCTGTATTCCGTCTCTGCACCAGATCAAAAACACGCTTCTCCGTATCCTCTAAGATAAATTCCAGACTTTCCTTGCCTGCGTAGCAGGTATTTTCGATCTCTTCGTTCAGACGGATCAGCTTACGCAGCAGAGATTTCTCTGCAACGATATTGGCATAATTGGCAACATTGGCACTCGTCGGAACAATGCCAAGCAGGTCCTTGACAAATTCCAGGCTGCTGACCTCCGGCGGAACGTCTTTTTCTTTTAATTTGTTCTGTAATGTGATCAGATCCACAGGCTGTGCACTGTCGTGCAGCTCCACCATGGCATCAAAAATGATACCGTACTGCTTGCTGTAGAAATCATCTCCGTGCAGAATTTCAGAAGCCGTCACGATCGCATCCTTATCCATGATCATGGATCCGATGACGGACTGCTCTGCTTCTATACTATGTGGTAATACTCTTTTCAGAATCGCTTCTTCTGCCACAGGTAGCACCTCCTACTGTTAAGCCTCCACTACCTGTACATGTAAAACTGCCGTTACCTGCGGATGCAGCTTTACCTTTACTTCGTAGGTACCGAAATTCTTGATGGCATCAGGCAGGATCAGTTTCTTTTTATCCAGATCCTTTTTGTACTGGTCTGCGTATGCTTTTGCAATTTCCTTGCTGGAAACAGAACCGAATGCTTTTCCGTTCTCTCCCGCTTTCATCTTTACAACAACCTTCTGCTCAGCCAGCTCTTTGCCAAATTCCTGCGCTGCCTCCAGATTTTCAGCCGCTACCTTTTCTTCATGCTTCTTCTGCAGCTTTAAGTTGTTCCTATTGTCTGCTGTTGCTTCGATGCCCAGCTTTTTCTTAAACAGGAAATTCTTTGCATAGCCATCGCTTGCTTCAATGATCTCTCCCTTTTTTCCAATGGATTTTACATCCTCTAATAAAATAACCTTCATGGTATTTATTCCTTATCCTTTCTTAATTTTCCGGCTGTTATATCATAGCTCCATCCATTTTGATGCAGCATATCTGCTCACATTTCTTTAAATCTCACCGGATTCCTTCATTTCTTTTAATGTATCCCTGATGCGTTCACACGCCATCTCCAAACTGATATCTTTCAGCTGCGCACCGGCAACATTCATATGACCGCCGCCGCCTAATTTTTCCATGATGACCTGTACATTGACCTCATCAATGGAACGCGCTGAAATGTAGATCATCTGGTTATATTGTGTCAGGACAAAGCTGGCTTTGATGCCCTTGATGTTCAGCAGTTCATTTGCCGCCTGCGCACATACAACCGTCGGTGCACTTGTATCTTCTCCGTGACAGACAGAAATGGCATATTCATCCATGTAGATCTTTGCCTGCCCGACCGCATCCGCTTTTGCCCGGTAATCATTGGCATCTTCACGGAACATCTTTCTGACACGCGTCACATCCGCACCGCTCCGGCGCAGGAATGCTGCGGCTTCAAATGTACGGACACCCGCCTTTGCCACGAAATTATTCGTATCGATCACAATACCCGCATACAGACAGTCTGCTTCCACGCCTTTGACCTTAATGCCGTCACCGACATACTGCAGGATCTCCGCAACCATTTCACATGCAGAAGAAGCATATGGCTCCACATAGGAAAGCGTTGCATTTTCCACAACCTCTTCTCCCTGTCTGTGGTGGTCTAGTACGACAACACTGCGGCAATATTTCAGAAGATCCGGGCATTCTGTAATGCTCGGCTTATTGACATCCACGATAACAAGGACGGTATTGTTATCCGCCATTTCGATCGCCTGGGTATTGGTGATGATCGCATCTTCCTCATGATCCAGCCGGCTCTTAAAGGAGTCTACCCACGGTTTGATCGTATTATTGGTCGTGTTCAGGACAATATGGGCATTTCTGCCAAGCGTCTTGGCGATCCGGTAAATACCGACCGCTGCACCGAAGCTGTCCACGTCGGTATTGGCGTGTCCCATGACAAGCACCTTGTCCTTGGTGGTGATGATTTCCTTAAGGGCAAGTGCTTTGACTCTTGCCTTCACTCTTGTATTTTTCTCTATCTGCTGGCTCTTACCGCCGAAATAAGAAACACCTTCCGGCGTTTTGATGACAACCTGATCGCCGCCACGGCCGAGTGCCAGATCAATGGAGGTTCTTGCAAATTCATAATTCTGCCCATAAGAAAGTCCATCAGAACCGATTCCCATACTGAGCGTGACAGACATATCGTTACCGATATTGACCGTCTTGACATCTTCCAGCAGGTCAAAGCGGTTTTCTTTCAGCCTTTTCAGCGATTGTTTGCGGATGATAACGAAAAATTTATCCTTTTCCATCTTCTTTACAATACCGTCATAGGCTGCAAAATATTTATTGAGCTTTCGCTCGATCAGCGCCGTCAGAAGGGAACGTCTGACTTCCTCGACGCTCTCGAGGGCTTCTTCATAGTTATCAATGTACAAAAGTCCGACACAGAGGGACTGGTTATCGTTCTCACGCAGCGCGATCTTCAGCGCAGTTTCATCAAACAGATACAGAACGACCATAAAGCCTTCATATCTGCCTTCGGATTCAAAGATATCGCTGTTCTCCACCATTTCAGCCAGTGGGATCTTGCGCATCTTTGCAGTAAATTCGCGCTCCTCATAGGTAAAGGAAAGCTCTGTCAGCTCATTGTTTTCTTTTGGCAGTTTTTCCTTTGTGATACAGGAAAATAAGGAATGAATGTCTCTGTTATAGCCCTTTGGCTTATGCACCGTCTCTTCAAAGGTACGGTTCGTCCATATCACCTTACCGTTTTCGTCCAAAAGTGCGGTAGGAACTTCAAAATCCCGCAAGAGCCGTTTCTGGATCTGCCCGTACTGCGTGGCAAAGCTGACCAGTTCATTCATCAGGATCGATTTATTGAAATTCATCATGATCAGAGACATGATCAGATAAAAAAGCACAAAACCGGATAATACGACACCTGCTTTGATATCCAGTGTATAGATCCAGATATCGACAACTGCCAGCAAAATACCCAAAAGCATCGACAGCTGCAGATAGGTTTGCAGTTTTCCCTTTAGTTTTAATTTATGCTTCATAGTAGTTCCTCTTTGTTTTTCTTATACGCCACTATAGTATACCTTTAAAATACAATGCGGTCAATCTTTTGGAGTTCTTCCTCCGTAAAGGCGTGGCGCCTGATCTTTGTCGTATTTTCAATGATCTGCGCCGGGCTCGATGCGCCGATCAGAACGGAAGTCAGTGCATCATCCTTGAGGATCCAGTTCAGTGCCATCTGTGCCAGACTTTCTCCCCGCTCATGCGCCATGTCATTTAAGGCGGAGATCTTCTGCAGCATTTCCGGCGTCAGACTGGAGGCTGTCAGATATGGGCTGTTCTTCTGGATACGACTTCCCTGCGGAATCCCATGCAGATATTTATCCGTCAAAAGTCCCTGTGCAAGCGGGCTGAACGCAATAATACCCAGTCCGAGCTTTGGGGCTGTTTCTTTCAGTCCGTTCTTTTCGATCGTCCGGTCGAAAATGGAATATTTATTCTGATTGATGATGAACGGGCAGTGCATCTCGGTCAGGAGCTGCTCTGCTTTTTTCAGCTGTACGCCGTCATAATTGGAAATTCCCACATAAAGTGCCTTGCCGCTTTTTACGATATCGGCAAGTGCTCCCATGGTTTCTTCCAGCGGAGTTTCCGGATCCGGTCTGTGATGATAAAAAATATCAACATAAGAAAGTCCCATGCGCAGAAGGCTCTGGTCGATGCTTGCCATCAGATATTTTCTGCTGCCGCCATCACCGTAAGGGCCTTCCCACATATCGAATCCTGCCTTTGTACTGATGATCATCTCATCTCTGTATACGCCAAGTGAATGCTTTAAGATTGTGCCAAAATTACGCTCTGCGCTTCCATACTCCGGTCCGTAATTATTGGCAAGGTCAAAATGTGTGATGCCGAGATCAAATGCTGTTTCACACATTTTTCTGCTGTTTTCATAGTTGTCATAAGAGCCGAAATTGTGCCACAATCCCAGCGATACCGCCGGAAGCTTCAGACCGCTTCTGCCGCATCTTTTGTAATTCATTTCCTGATATCTGTTTTTGTCTGCCTGATATGCCATTATTTTTACCTCCAAATGTCATGAACCGCTAGGTTCATGATGTAGCCTCGCCCATCACCGCAGGTGATTTTCATGGGCGATGGTTCCCGAAATGTCATGAACCTATTTGTCCCAACAAGCCCTGCACCTGTTTTTTAGTTCCAAAGCCCTCTGAAAAGGCGCTGGCGCTGCCCGCGCACAAGCCTTCCAGAAATGCCATTTTATAATCTCCCGTCTGCAGATAGCCATGCAAAAAGCCTGCCACCATGGAATCTCCCGCGCCCACAGAATTCACAACCTTTCCCCCGGGCGGTCTGCTGTCAAAAATCCTGCCATCTGCTGCTACGCAGACAGCGCCGTCTCCCCCAAGTGATACAAGTACGTTTTCCGCACCCATATTCTGCAGCTGCTTCGCAAGCTCTGCCACCTGACTGCGCTCTGTGATTTCTGTTTTAAACAGTTCTTCCAGTTCTCTCTGATTGGGTTTTATGAGAAACGGATGCAAAGGGAGCGTTTCTTTGAGCGTTTCTCCAGTTGCATCCACTGTAAAATGCACTCCTCTGCCCTGCAGCTGCTGCATGATCTGTCTGTAGCTGTCGCGTGGCATGCCCGGTAACAAACTGCCCGACAGAACCACGTAATCTTCCGCCGTAAGCGCCTCCAGTCTCCGGTAAAAAATCTGCAAAGCCTCTTCCTCTGCCTGGGGACCTTTTGCATTAACCTCGGTTTCCTGCCCTGCAGATAATTTGACATTGATCCTCGTATTGCCATTATGTAAGAAAATCAGCTCCTGTCTGAGCCCTGCAGCGGTCAGCTGTCTGCAAAGCTCTTCTCCGGAAAAGCCGCCTGCAAAGCCCCAAATGATGCTGTCCGTTCCCAGATTATGTAACATCTTCGATACATTGATCCCTTTTCCGCCTGCCACAAGCCGCTCTGCAGCGGATCGGTTTGTCTCTCCTGCCTGCAATGCGGGCAAAGAGAGCAGATAATCCAGCGAGGGATTCATCGTCACTGTATAGATCATTTTATCCCTCCATTAAAGGCATTCCGCTCTCTTTTGACCGGATATCCATTTTGATCCGGCAATCGGCAAGATGCTCATAGTTTGCTTCCAGCCGGTACGCGACATCCAGACTGATGTGATCTTCCTCTTCCGAAATTTCCACGCTGTCTGTATCGATTCCGATCATAATATCACCGTACGGCGTCGTATAACAGGTATTGTTTTTTTTCTCTTCCTCAAATGCCATATTGACATTGACAATACCCTTCTTCTGCACATGAAGTGCCCCATTCTTGAATTTGATCATATTTCTGACCCTTTGATCAAATCCCTCGATCACTTCATCATAAAACACATAGGAATAACCGTTTTTCTGATAAAAATTTCCTTTACTGATCACTTCGATCTGCTCCGGTTTTTCTTCTCCCATCTGAAGCCCCGAAACAGAGATCAAAACATCTTTTGTCATCTATTTTCTCCTGTCAGATATTTTCTTTCCACCAAAATAAAATCCATATCTGATCTTCTCTTCCGGGAAGACCGTATGAAGCGTGTCAAGATCCATCTGTTCCAACATTTCCACCGTATAAGTCGTTTCCTGTGCATATGCAGCATCGATCCTGTAGCATCTGCCCGTAACCAGGCTGTTATCCTCGTATAAAAGGCTGAAAAAGAATGCCAGCCCGAACAGCATGGAAAGCGCTCCGTACAAAATCGTTTCCATCCACATTTTTTTCATGTTTTCCACTCCCTTCTTCTGGGAGTATCAACAGATTTTTACCACTTTATTCCGTAAAATGCAAATGTTTTCGGATTGTATATAACTGATTTTCAATATGCTGCGTGATTTCAGCCACCGCACGCTCCTCATCCCGCGCTGCAATGCTCTCATAAATCCGCCTGTGCTCCTCGATCAGCAGTGCATGATATGCGCTGTCCTTGATGTATTCAAAACGATAGCGGTACATCTGCTCTGACAACGTATTGATCATCTGCTGCAGACGTTCATTTCCCGTTGCACGCACGATCACATCATGCAGCCTGACATCTGCCTTTGTGATCGCTGTAGCTTCCCCGGTCTTTGTTGCCAGCACAAAATCATCACACGCCTTTTTCAGATCATCGATCTGCTCATCCGTGATCCGCTGACAGGCAAGCCTTACCGCAAGTGAATCCAGACAGGTACGTACTTCCAGTACATCCTTCAGATTTTTTTCCGAGATCTTTGCAACCTCCGCTCCGCGGCGCGGGATCATGGTCACAAGTCCCTCCAGCTCCAGCTTGCGGATCGCTTCCCGGATCGGTGTGCGGCTGACGCCAAGCTTCTCAGCCAGATGAATCTCCATCAGTCGTTCGCCCGGCTTCAGTTCCCCTGTCAGAATGCTCTGTCTGAGCGTTTTAAACACCACTTCTCTCAGTGGCAGAAATTCGTCCATGTTTTCCTGCATGAAATCTTTCATCAACCTTCTCCATTTTCAAACGTCGTCACAAAAAGCTGTTTTGCAAGCGCTGCTTTTTCCAGTGCCTTGCAGGCGGTCTGTGCCTGCCCCTCTGTATCAAAAATGCCAAATACGCTCGGTCCGCTTCCACTCATCAGTGCAGCCTTCGCCCCTTCTTTCAGCAGAACATCCTCGATCTGTCCGATCACAGGATATTCCTTTGCCGTGACAAGCTCCAGTACATTTCCAAGCTTTTCGCAAAGGGCGTTTAAATCCTTCTGCTTAAGTGCCTGTATCATGCCCTCTACATCCGGATGCGGGTAAGAAGGCAGGCTATCAAGCGCCCGGTATACAACCGGTGTTGATACATTGATATCCGGCTTTGCCACAACCAGATACGCCTGCGGCGGAGATGCGATCTCCGTCAGCTTTTCTCCGATCCCCCGGGCATGGGCTGTTTTTCCCAGCACACAATACGGAACGTCTGCGCCGATCCTGACGCTTTCCTTTTGCAGCTGCTTTTTTTGAAGTCCCAGTCCCAGAAGCTCATTTACTCCCAGAAGTGTGGCTGCTGCATCGGTACTGCCGCCTGCCATGCCTGCTGCCACAGGGATCCTTTTTTCTAAATGAATTGTCACACCGTCTCTGTTTCCCGTCAGCTCCCTTAGCAGCAGAACTGCCTTATAAATAAGGTTGTCTTCTCCTAACGGAAGCTGTCCGTCGTTTGTTGTCAGAACAATCTGTTCATCCTCTCTTTTTGTAAATGTCAGTGTATCATGGATACCGACATTCTGCATGACCATACTGACCTCATGATATCCGTTTGGCAGTCTGCCTGTGACATCCAGCACCAGATTGATCTTGGCATATGCCATTCTTGTGATTTGCTCCATAGTTTGCGTTCCTTTTGCTCATCGATTATCTCGCCATATAAATCCGTAAAAGCCTGCCTATAAATGATCAGCTTATGACGGATTTGCATGGTTCTGAATAGTTTCATCAGATTGTATCGATATTCGTACAATTTACTATATAACGAAAAACGCAAAAAAGCAACCGTATATACACCGCCTGCTTTTTGCGACATCTGTCTGCTGATGGAAATTGCTATCTTTCTTTTACGAGAAGCAGCTTTTCGCCGCCTTTTAACATATCTGTTGTCAGTCCGTTAAGTTCCTTGATCCGGGCAACGGGCATATAATATTTCTTTCCGATCTGCCACAGGCTGTCATCCGGCTTTGCCACATAAACCGCAATGCCGGGAAGTGCCCTGAACTTTTCTTTATCCAGCGGCAGAACTTCCACATTTCTGACAAGCTGCATCGTATACGGCTCCAGAAGGACTGCTGCCACGTCGATCGTCATGCGGATCTCGATCTCCTGTCCGTCCAGCATCGTAACATTCAGTTGCTCCAGAGCAACCTGCAGATTTACTTCGCAGTCTTTTGCCTCAGCCTTGGCTTCGAGCAGATAGCTGAACGGGATATCATCTTCAAATGCTGCATAAGGCATTCTGTCATCACTTGTCACATACAGCGATTTGATATGCACAATGCCTTCCACCTCGATCCCGTTTTCCTGCACAGAAGTGCTTTCCATATATACTTCTCCCTCGCTGTGGATCAGCTGCAGGATCGCGCCTGTATGCTCTATCTTTCTCTTTTCCGTCACACGGCATTTGCCGCTGTTGCGCAGCAGCATATGACGGAAACTTCCATCCTTGACATCTGCCCGTACCTCATTGCGCGTGCCATATACATCCTCAATAACAGAAATCTGCTGCTGTTCATACAGCTTGATGCTCAGATCCAGCACCAGCTCCATGGAAAAGCATCTCTCTTCCCCGTCCAGATCCGGTCTGACCTCTGCCTCACGGCTTGCGATCGTATAGCGGATATCGGGGATCATCATTTCCCTGCTGCCCTGACAGTCGATCGTTCCGGAGAATGGGAGCGTTGTCTCATAATACTGATGATCGCCGTCCTGCATACTTTCATACAAAAGGAAAACAGACAGTTCGCCGCTGATCGCGATCTTTTCCTCCAGAGGACGCATATCGATTGATGCGATCCGGATGCTCTGCCAGATCACATGATAGAAGTTAGGCATACTTGCAGGCAGCTCCAGATCCTGTCTGATCCGGTAAATATCCCGCTTGCAGACTGCCAGAGAAGTCATCTCCATCTGTTTTTTATGGAATTCGATCCCTTCCGCATCCGTCAGGTCAACCGCCGCTTCCTCATCATAAAGCTGATCCGACTGAAGTGTCAGTGTGATCATACTTCTGGCACTGATCTTGCGGGAATTGATCATACTGACGGAAAGATCCTCGATCTTCCATGTCACATCAACCGTATCGTTTTGCTGTATGCCCTCCAGATACACATTTTCTTCAAAGCTCAGCTTTCCTGTTGTTCTGGCAAGCCTTTCCTCTTCGTCCTCGGACAGATACAGCACTGTCACCAGAAGCTGTCCTTTCACCAGCACATGATCATTTGTCACAATCGTATCGGTCAGATTCAGTGTTCCTTCCCGAAATATGATTTTATCCAGATCAGGATTATCCTGCGGCAGATTCATATCATCTTCCAGCGTCATCTGACTGACAGCCCGGCATTTTACCATATCCATATGAATGTTATTATGTATGATATCCATAAAAAAACCTCCCGGTGCATACATCACTTTGTTTATTGTATGTCTGCCAACGGGAGGTTAGAACTATTCTGTTATTGTAACTATTTGACGCATCCGATCAGGCTGTTGATATCTTCGACCTGATTCTTCTTCATAAAGGCTTCGATTCCTTCGATCGTTTCCACAGTCGTGTATGGGTTCACAAAATTCATGGCACCGATCGATACGGCTGTTGCACCTGCCATAATGAATTCAAGTGCATCCTCCGCATTTGCAATACCGCCCATTCCGATGATCGGGATCTTTACCGCGTTAGCTGCCTGATATACCATACGCACTGCGACCGGTTTGATGGCAGGTCCGCTGAGTCCGCCGGTTTTGTTAGCCAGCGCAAACTTTCTTCTGTTGATATCGATCTTCATGCCTGTGATCGTATTGATCAGGGAGATCGCATCCGCACCTGCTGCCTCTGCTGCCTTTGCCATTTCGGTAATATCCGTGACATTCGGGCTCAGCTTCATGATAACAGGCTGTTTTGCCTTCTTCTTGATCTCGCTTGTGATGTGCATAAGGGCGTCTGCCTTCTGACCGAAGGCGATCGCACCTTCCTTGACATTCGGACAGGATACATTGATCTCCAGCATTGCCACGTTATCCTGATCGCCGAGCTTTTCCACCACTTCGATATAATCCTCAACACTTTTTCCACAGACATTGACGATCACCTTTGTATCATAGTTCTTTAAAAAGGCAAGATCTCTTTCTATAAAGACATCAATGCCCGGATTCTGCAGTCCGATCGCATTGAGCATTCCACCATAGGTCTCTGCTACGCGTGGCGTCGGATTTCCCGGCCACGGTACATTGGCAACCCCCTTTGTTACCACTGCGCCTAATTTGTTCAGATCCACAAAATCACTGTATTCCATACCGGATCCGAATGTACCGGAGGCTGTCATGACAGGATTTTTAAATTCCACACCTGCAATTGTTACTTTTGTATTCATCAGATCTCTACCTCCTCTGCATTGTAAACCGGCCCGTCTGTACAGATCCGTGAATTGTGTACATGCGAATGGGCATCCACATTTTTTGTCTTGCAGACACATCCAAGGCAGGCACCTACACCACATGCCATATGCTCTTCCAGAGAAATATAGGCTTCCATATTGTTAGCCGCAGCATACTCCTTGACCGCACGCAGCATTGGCATCGGTCCACAGGCAAAGATCACATCCCCTGATAAGCCCTTTTCCTTTATGGCATCCAGTACCGTTCCTTTCGTCCCTGCGCTTCCGTCCTCTGTTGCCACATAAACCTGGCTGTATTTCTCCAGATCCGTATTTAAAAACAGTTCATTCCGATAGCCCAGCACGCTGAGCTCACAATAAGCCTGTCCAGCCTTTTTGATCTCTTTGGAAAGCTGCAGCATCGGCGGAATACCGATTCCACCGCCGATCAGGAAAACACGCTTCCCTGCTGCTTTTTCCACCGGAAATCCGTTTCCGAGCGGTCCGAGCAGAGAAATCTCTGTGCCCGCATGATAGGCTGCAAATTCATTTGTGCCTGTTCCGACTGTTCTGTATACAAGACGGAGCATTGTCTTTTCTTCGTTTACTTCACAGATACTGATAGGACGCGGCAGAAGTGCTGCTGCATTTTTGGTGTAGACGCAGACAAACTGTCCCGGTCTTGCGCCCTGTGCCAGCTCTGTCTCGATCCACATATCATAGATCTGATCCGCGATCTCATCCTGACGGAATACCCTTCCGATTACTTTTGTTTTGATCATTTTTGTATTTCCTTTCCCTCACAGATTGTCATTTCTATCCTGCCATAAAGCTTTTGTCCCGTAAACGGCGAGTTACTGCTTTTGGAGGCAAATTTCTCATAAACAACTTCCGCAGCATCATCGAATACGATCAGATCCGCCGGCATATCTTCTTTGATCTGCCCTGCTGGCAGATGATACAGCTTCGCAGGTGCCAGACTCATTCGTTCAAACAGCGTAGGCAGATCGAGATAACCCGGTCTGACCAGATTCGTAACGGCAAGTGAAAATGCGGTTTCCAGTCCAATAATACCGGACGGCGCCTCTGTCAGCGGCTTTGCTTTTTCTTCTGCGCTGTGTGGCGCATGATCGGTCGCGATCAGATCGATCGTTCCGTCTGCAAGTCCTTCTATGACCGCCATGCGGTCTGCTTCCTCCCGCAGCGGCGGATTCATCTTGGCAAGCGTTCCATACTGAATTGCAGCTTCCTCTGTCAGGCTGAAATGATGCGGCGTTGCCTCTGCATGGATATTGTCCATGCCCATTTCCTTTGCTTTCTTTTTAGCTTCCCTGACAAGTGCCACACTTTCTTTTGCGCTGATATGCTGCACATCGAAGGCTGCTCCTGTTGAAAGTGCAAGCTCCAGATCCCGCCTGACCAGAGAGATCTCTGCCATACGGTCGCTGCCACCGATCTGATAATAGGCAGATGCTTTTCCGTGATTGATCCCATTGTTTTCGATATAAGCCGGATCCTCTTCGTGGAAGCTGAGCGGTACGTCCAGCTCCTTTGCCTGCACCATGGCGGCTTTTACAAGTGCTTCATCCAGGATCGGAATACCATCATCGGTAAAGCCTGCTGCGCCCGCTTCCCTAAGCGCCTTCATATCGGTCAGTTCTTTACCCGCCAGCCCTTTTGTGATGCAGGCACAGCTTTCCACATGAATTCCTGTCTTTCTGCCTTTTTCCAGCACATAGGACAGGGTTTCCTTCGTATCGACCGCAGGCTTTGTATTTGCCATCAGCATAACCGTGGTAAAACCACCGGCTGCTGCTGCTCGCGCACCTGTCTCAATATCCTCTTTATGCGTAAAGCCCGGATCTCTGAAATGCACATGTACATCCACAAGACCCGGCCCTATCTTTTTGCCTGCTGCGTCTATGATCCGCAATGATTCTGTTTCTTCTTTTAATTCTGTCTGTTCTATTTTATCTGCGATCTTTGCGATCTTTCCGTCGCGGATCAGAATATCCCCTTTGTAGATTCCCTGCACAGGATCCACAATGGTTCCGTTTGTGATCAAAAGCATACCGGTACCTCACTTGAATTTTGTCTGTTATCTGCTGCCCACGGCTGCTCCGTGTCTGGCATTATTTTATCATTTCTAAGAATTGAAAACAACCGTCTTCTCCTGATACTCCGTCTTTACGACGATATACGGAAACGAATCCGCAGGTGCATTTTGCTCCTCGGGTCCGATCAGTAGCGCTGAAAAGTAAATGGCATTTCCCGTTTCATACAGCTCCTGCAGCTGAATACTGAAACCGCCCGTCGGCTTCTGTCCAAAACCCTGTACGATATACAGATAGCCCTGATCCTCATACGTCATTTTAAAAGGCTCTGCCTTTTTGGCTTCGATCAGATCCTTAAGTTCCGTAGGCAGTCCATCTTCGCTGACAACCGTATACGCCAGATTCCTGCGGTCTTCCTCTTTCTCTGCAGCAAAGCTGCATCCGCAAAGCAGACACAGAAGTAGTATCATAACGATTCCGTTCCTGATCTTGTTCATAGTACACTCCATTTATACGTTATATATGGAGTATATGTGTATAACAGGGCAACTATTCAATCCCCGCTTTCAAAATACTGTTCCGGACAGTTTTTCCTTTCTTACGGAATGAATGCGGAGCCAGTCAGGTCTCACAGGCTGCCTAAAGCACATGATAATACGGGCAGATATCCTCATAGCTGCCATCCTTCATACGGAAGCCGCCCGGAATCGTGCCAAGCTGTACAAATCCGAGTCTTTCATACAAATGTCTGGCATGTACATTGGAGGCTACGACCGCATTAAACTGCAGCACCCCGAAGCCATGCTTTTTTCCTTCCAAGAGACAATCTGATACTAATTTTTCTCCGATATGAAGCCCTCTGCTATTTCTTGAAACTGCATAGCTTGCATTACAGATATGACCGCATCGTCCGACATTGTTCGGATGCAGGATATAAAGCCCATAAATTTCTCCTGTTTCGACATCCTCTGCTACTGCGCTGTACGTCTGCGCCGCGAAAAATTCTCTGCCTGTTTCTGTAGTCAGTGCTTCTTCCTGCGGGAATGCCACTCCATCCTCCACTACTTCATTCCAGATGTGGATCATGGCAGAAAGATCTTTTTCTTCATAACCTCTTACTTTGATGTTCATTTGTCTACCGGCTTTCTTTCTATCAATTGTTTTCCTTTACTGCATCAAATGCTATCTGTTTTTTCTTTGCCGGAAGCTGCGCCAGTATGATCGCAGCAAAGATCAGCCCACAGCCTGCCAGTTGTCTTGTGCTGAGTACTTCATGTAATATCACCCAGCCTGCCAGCACAGAAAATACAGATTCCAGACTCATGATCATGGATGCCACCGTCGGATTGAGTCCGTTCTGCCCGACGATCTGCAGCGTATAACCGACACCACAGGAGAAAATACCGGCATATAAAATAGGAATCCATGCATCCAGACTGCCAAGTGCAGACAGCCATCCGGAAAGTGTCTGCTGTCTCATATCGGAAAATACCATTGGGAAACAGCCCCAGATCCCACATACCAGAAACTGGATACAGGACATTCTGACGCCGTCCACCAGCGGAGAAAAGTGATCGACCACCAGAATGTGCAGCGCAAATAAAACTGCACAAAGCAGCACCATCAGATCGCTTGTCTGAAAGGAAATGGAATCTGTCATGCAAAGCAGGTAAAGCCCTGCGATCGCGATGACAATACCGATCCAGATATTGATACCACATTTTTTCTTTAAAAACAGGCCAAAAACCGGAACGAGCAAAATATAGCAGGCAGTCAGAAAGCCCGCCTTTCCTGCAGAGGTTCCGTAATAAATGCCAAGCTGCTGCGCAGTAGACGCCAGAAACAAAACAGTTCCGCAGCAGAAGCCGCCCAGAAGCAGCGTCCTTTTTTCTTCTGGCTTAAGTAAGAAGAACATTGATTTTCCTTTGACACAAGATTATAATAAAAAATAACGAAATTTTGAGACGACAAAAAGGAGAAAACGAGTATGATAGCAGATAAAATGAAAGCACTTGTAAAAAACAGCTCAGCAATTCGTGCCATGTTTGAAGAAGGAAAAATAATGGCAGCAAAATACGGGGCAGAAAACGTATATGATTTCAGCCTTGGAAATCCAAATGTGCCGGCACCGGTTCAGGTAAAAGAGGCAATTATCGAGGAAGCAGAGAAAGAAGATCCGATTGTACTGCACGGATATATGA
>ERZ1026776.1218-NODE-1218-length-14833-cov-4.040330_pt1 | contig 14833 bp, 10 predicted proteins | sample MGYA00380125_ERZ1026776 | MGnify/ENA primary metagenome ERZ1026776 (study PRJEB33269, sample SAMEA4719761) | human gut metagenome | biome: human-associated habitat; feature: organic feature; material: feces | place: Cameroon | collected 2013-10 ...
AATCTCACCAGCATGTACTTTATTTGCAAAATCAGCAATTCTCTCCTGCTGCTCAACATAGAATTTACGTTTGTCTACGCCGTCAGCCTCAACAGCCTGTCCTAACTGTCCACGTGTCATATGATGAAGAACACGACGGTTCTCTCCGGTATTCACGACTTCACCATTGTAAACAGCTTTGAATTTCTCAGAAAGCTGAGCCTCTTTTGCGAGCTTTACAAGAGCTTCAAGGACATTGTCATCGACCTGCTTTGCAGCATAGTTGAATGCAAAGCCTTCTGCCATTGGAATCGTATAATTCTTTACACGTTTTGCACCGTTTTCTCCAGCCATAGCCTCTACAAGATTCACACGGTCTGCTTTTTTCAGATCCTGAAAAGAAGCAAGGGTATCTAAGTTGTTCCAGGTAACCATAATAGATTCCTCCTTATATGTGGTATCATTTTCATTTTTTACTTTTTTAGCCTCTGTGATTATACACTTAATTTAATCGGAGTTCAAGACTATACCGGCCGGCAGCGTCGATTTTTTTCGTTTTTATTCGTATTTATGTATTTTCTAATTTTATTTGCATTATTTGTAGATTTTTGCACTGAATCCACTTATTTTTTTGCATTGATACAGCATCTCATCCGCTTTCTGATACAAGATGTCAAAATCAACATCCTCGCCTTTACGGTAGAACACAGCTCCCAGGCTGACCGAGATCGGATAGCCTTGCAATTCCGGTACTTCAATGGTACGGACTGCGTCAAAAAAGCGGTTGAAGAAATGTTCCGCATCTCTCTCATTCCGGATCCCGGTAAGATACATTGCGAATTCATCTCCTCCAAGGCGGAATACAATATCCCCCCTGCGGCTTACACTGCCCATTTTTCCTGCAATTGCGATCAGGACCTTATCCCCTGCGGCATGTCCATAGGTGTCATTGATCCGTTTGAAATTATCACAGTCAAACACACACAGGATTCCTTCCCGTCCACATGCGATCTTGTCCCTGATCTGCATCTCCCCGCTTCCACGGTTGCGGATTCCGGTCATCAGATCCGTTTCTGACAATTCCTTCAGCATCTGTTCATTTTCCCGTATGCTGATCACCTTCTGCGCAATACTCTCCTCCGATTCACAGACCGCATCATACAGCACCTGGACCTCATCCTTTGTATGGATTCTACGGCGTTTCCGCCATTTCTCTGACTCCAGCCATGTTTCCGGATCCGATATTCCGAATGCAGTAATCAGACGGATGATGTCGTCCAGCGGTTTTTTCAACGTCCGGTAAAGCCTCCAGCCGGCGACGACCATTACAAGCATGATAATCGCAAACTCCAGTCCGATCGTCTGGATCACATAGGTGAGCAGTTCCGATATACTATGATTGTTCAGATACACCTTATGGTAAAATTCGTACGTTGCAAAACCTGTCACAAGCGCTGAAAGAATCACAAGCGGAAAAGTGATAATGCTTATGATCTTGAAATATACCGAATTCCCTTCATAGGGTTCCTTCAGCTTTTCGTATGTCTGCTCCAGTTCATCCTCCGAACAGCCGTATATATAGCTGAGCGGAAAAAAATCTCTCCATTCCGCCGGATAGAAACGCAGTACCAGCCCAACCACAGCAAGCGTGATCGCTTTATCCATCACATCCAGTATAACATCTCCAACAAACTGCGCTGCAAATCCGGACAATCCGTGTCCGCTGAGCCAGAACACATATGGTGCTGAAATCGTAGCACCAACCGTGTGTCCATACCATTCCCATCCCAGCACAGATCCGACTGCTCCTCCGACACCTGTAAACGCTGCCAGAAGCCAAAGATATCCTTTCATTGTGCGAAGCAGCCCCCTCCGCGAACAATCTCCTGCGATCCATGCCATGGCAACGGTCAGAAATCCAAACATAATGGATGACGGCTCTCCCAAATAGCCCAGATAATTCGATACAAATGCTGCGATCATTCCAGGTATCGGTCCTGCAAGCGCTGCAACAAGAACGCTTCCGATATTATCCAGATAAAGCGGCACATTCCCCACCCTCATAAGCGGTGGCAGGGACGCATTGACTGCGATTCCAGCCAGAACGAGTAATAGCGTCCGCCAGGAATAGCACCTTTCAATTCGAGTACGGTATATTCTGTCCATTTTACCCTCTCTTCTCCTAAAGTTCCCCCCAAAAAACAACTATTACCAGTTTACCACATTTCCGTCAGAAAAACATGAAATCTTTCGTCTGTATCCATATCAGTTCAGATCATAATACATATCCTGATTTTTACAGTCCATATCAAGTTTAACCGCAGGTTTTCCCGTGTCGGGATCTTCAATCCCAACCGCAAAAACCGGAGCATCCCCATCCTTAGCCGTTTGCCCTGCATCATCCACTGTGATCTGGGTTGTGACACTTTTTCCACCATAGAGTTCTGGCAGGGAAATGTCTGTTTCTATGCGTTTTCGCACCTTCCCGTCCGCGTCCATCTGATAGATGCATACCGGCCATTCCTGGTACATCGGTGCCACTCCATCATTCTCCATTGTGATGGAGATCTTTACCTGCCCTGCTTTCTTCGTGCGGGATATCGTGCTCTCTGAGACCCGGTAACGATAACCAAGCATTTTCCCGATGGCTGCTGTTTCCTTTGGATATTCCTTTTCCTCATCGCATGCGATCGGACATTTCGGTCCGATAAAGGTCATGTGGGACTGCTCCAACAGCTTTAACGTTCTTTTCTGTGCGGTAACAAGCATTTCTTCCATTGTGATCCCGCTTGTAAATTCCCCACCGACCGGTACATGGTTCCAGATGTCTGGCACAGGCGTATATTTCATCGGACTTTCCGGTCCCCTGTAACTGCCACCGTCCTTTATCCAGTCCAGCCATTCCTCCGTATCCTCTTTCTCTCCTGTCATATCATTGTATACACCCATTCCATATGCATCCACATAAGAAAACGGCCGGCGCATCAGAAGGCTGGCGTTTGGGAACGCATCTACATAAGGTGTGACATATTGTTCCAGAACATCCTCGGACGGAAGACGTTGTATGCCTTCATCGTACTTCACGTGCCACTCTCCCCAGTGTCCGACACTTCCAAGCTCCACAAAGCACACAAAATGATCACCACCATACTGCTGTCCAAGCGCTTCTATGGCTTTTCTATGATATGCGATCAGCTGTTCATTCCCGTAGTCCGGTGAATATCCCTTCCCATAAGCAGTGTCGTAGAAGGTCCCATCCCCCGTTTTGTCATACAGCCAGTCCGGAATATCCATGTGCTCCTCATCAGACGGAACATCACAGACAAACCGGATCACTGCCTTTTTCCCCTCTTTTCTCCAGCGGTCAAGATTGTTTTCTTCCTCAATGGCTGAAAAGTCAAACTTTCCCTCCTCCGGCTCCAGTTTGCGCCATGTGATCTCCACATAGACAAGTGTATTATCGCCGACTGCCTCGATATAATCTGCATTCGGGGCAAATCCCATCATTGGATTATGCAGATACTCATCTGTTGCAGCATAGGTTCTTGTTTTCGTCCCACTTGCTGCTTTTGTATATACAAATGCTATAATTGCACAAATAAAAACAACTATAATTCCGATCCATATCTTTTTAACCATGATATTCCCCGTTAAACTCTAATAATGCAACATCTGCCACGCCATCGATATCCCGGATCTGCTCTGCGAAGACCTGATTGTCATTTCTGCAGCGGATCTGTATCGTAAGCTCCGTCTTTTCCCCACGGAAGATTCTGGAACGGATCGTATATTTTTGTTTTCCAAGCTTTCTGATAATCTCGTCACCTGTCTCATCACCGGTGTAATGTATGACCAGCATATACTGGTGTGCTCCGAGTTGTTCCCGGCTGAAGCACAGGATCAGTAAGAGCATGATCAAAAAAGCTGCCACTGCAAGTATATACATGCTTGCACCTACGGTAATTCCTGTTGTGACCGCCCAGAACATATACATAAGGTCAAGAGGTTCCTTAATTGCAGTACGGTAACGGACAATGGACAGTGCACCGACCATACCAAGTGAGATTACGATATTCGTGCTGATCGCCAGTGTTACCATCGTTGTCAGAACGGTCATTCCAACAAGCGTGACCGCATAGTTTCTGCTATATACAACACCTTTATAGAATTTCCTGTATACCATGTAGATCAAAAGCCCCAGCAATAATGCCACAGCCAGATCTATCACTATTGTAAGAATCGTACCGGAGCTTATTGCCTGATTGTACATCTCCGACTCCAGCACAGATTTTTTTATCATATCCTTTACACTCATATCGGTTCCTTTCTTAAAAGCCTGTTGATAATTCCTTTTTCTTTTCGAGACACATGGTATATTTTGAATATGCAATATACGCACTGTCTGCCACCGGCAGCATGCAGCGGACCAGCTCTGGAAGATATTCGGTATATTTGACCTCCAGTATCAGCTTATCCCGCTCCATAACCTGCATGACCGGAAGATTCGTGTCAAACAGATCATCCACAAATACCCCGGCCCGCACGTCACTGTCAAACGTGATCCTCACATTCCCGTATGGATAGACAAATGGAATGCGGTCATAATCCACGATCACCGAGGGATGCAGCCTGTTCTGGAGATGCTCCATATAAAAACGGACACCAAGCGGATCCTTTTTTTCCATTAAAAACCCCGGATCTCCACCGATCAGCGCCTGTGCCTCGTCTTTTGTAAGGGACATTGTCTCTTTCTTTATGTATTGTCCCTCTTTATGCTTACACTCCAGCCTGATCTGTCTGTCACTGTAATTGTAAATACGTATCCGGTATTTCTTTCTGGATTCAATGCCCGCCATCTTGTCCTCATAAGCACTTTCAAACAGATCATCAAAATACAGGCTCCGGATGTGATAACCTCCGCCCACCGCATTCTGGTCTTTCGGCAGTATCTGTTCGAGCTTCTGCTTCAGAAGCGCACTTTCCTGGGTGCTTATCATATATTTCAGTTCATGACGGTAAGAACTTCCCCTACTGCTCATACGTATCCTCCTGAATGGTTCCATCGTCTGATACAAAGAAGCATTTGATTCCACTTTGTTTCTCTCCATCCGCAGACCTGTAATAATCAAATGCGCCCTGGGTCTGGCCGCTTTCATTTTGTGCAGTTACCCTTATAAAATACTGCCCTGGCTGCAATACTGCCGCATACTCGTATTGCGGTACTGTTAAGCCCTCCTCCTTCACAACCGGTGATGCAAACGAATAATCCGTTGCAAGTTCAAACGTATAGGTGATATCCTCCGCCTGAAAATCGACCGAATTATCCCATATAAAGTCTGTCTTGCTGCCGTCTGATACCGGAATTCCAATAAAAAACGGCATCGGTGCAGTCAGACTCTCCTTATATAACTCATAATTGCGCTCTGTTTCGGTCGGAAGCATCTCCAGGAAACGGTCATATTCGCTCTGCGTCAGCGGCATATACTGTGCATCCGGATAAGCAAACGCATACGTCTCCACGACAGGTGCGTAGGTATCGATCAGGCTCTTCAGTTTCTCTTCCGTAAGGATTCCTCTGTATTCTTCGATTTTCTGATCCAGCTTATCACGCATGGAATCATCTAACAGAATACGGCGGAACAAAACATTTCCCCAATAATTGCTGATGCCCTTTTCCCATCCACGGTCTTCCCCGCTAAACTGCGCCCTGGTGTCTGAAAATGCACCATCATTATCCCATGACAGCAAATACCAGGTATTACTGTTCAGCGGACTATACAAAAAGCAGTTTCTTGCATTTGTATCTACATTGCCCATGAGGATATGATATGCCATCCACGAAAACAGATTATCTTCATCAAACCACTGCTCCATGATCTGCTGGATCGGAACCGAATAGTCATTGACATCATCCAGCATTGCGATCAGTTTACTGTGATCGTCATTTCCCTTGATCTCCAGCCTCTGCTCAAATGCTTCCTGATCATAATCCGCATCACTTTTCAGTCTGATCGTATCTTCATAGCGGTAAAATTCAAAATCATTGACCTTATAAAGCTGGCCATTCTGATCGAGTCCGTGGGTTTTCAATGCCCGCTTATTTAACTGCTCCACCTGCGTGTAAAGTCCATAATCACGGAACTGTCCACTGCCGCCCGCTGTCGTATCCTTTACGTATAGATGCACAAACTGTGTACGGAGTGACATCATCCCCGGAAGCTCACTCATCAGATCGTAATTCAGTTTATTCGCAAAGCGGGTGTAATCCGAAACATGTTTGTTCAGGTTGATCACCTTCTGGTCATTCCAGGTGCCTTTTTCGTCCCGGAGCTTAATCTTATAGTTTTTCTGCTGAGCAGTTGAAGAGGACTGTCCACGGATCGTCACGGTGGCATTTGGAGTCGTCTGCCCATACCCTGTCTCTCCTTCAACCGGTCCGTTTTCATCGCCCACCTGTAAAAGTCCGTTAACGGCATAACGTTCCTCGCCCATCTCTTCATAATCATACATAGAATAACTGTTGACCTCCGTCCATGTATGGTCTGTATGATCGGACGCATTGCCCTCTGACACGGTAAGATACATTGTGATCACAGAGGATGGATCCTGATTCTCATACAATGTCTGTTTATCTGTGATCGTCTTTGTTTCACCGGTATCGGCGTTTTCCACATCCTGGGAAACGAAACGGTTTTCTTCTGTTGTCTCCGTAGTGTTTGTAAACTGTGTGCCACATGCACCAAGCATGCTGCATAATCCCAATGCCAGCATGGCTGCTGTGATTTTCTTCTGCAGACTCAAATATGTTCCTCCTGTTCTTCCTCTGTCTCCGGCACGATTCTCCAACGTTTCCGGTAACGCTGCTGCGCACGGACAGCAAGTTGTGTAAATATGCCCTGTCTTACCTCTGCCAGGACTGGCTGGCTGCACAAAACATGATAGATCAGTCCATTCAGGTACTTCCACAAAACAACCGCTGCTGTTATGGCAAACGCCGCTGCACCAAGCCAGAATCCCACACCATAACCAACAGCACTCCTGTTTTTCAGCATCCACGTTGCGATGCAGCTGACCGCCATAAAAACTGCTGCACTGGCTAATGCGCCTTTGTTATCGGAAAAATAAAGGGAAATCAAAAGCATGCAGTTGCCGATCGCATAAAATGCATACCCGATACAGAGTACACGATAAATCCCAAGCATATCCTCATTGATCCCAAGTGGCAGAACCGGCAGCACAAATGTCCCGATGATGATAAAAATAACTGTTGTAAAAAACTGCTTCATAAATGTGTACGCCAGCTCTCTCCCCAGGACGGACTTCATCTCCTGCCCTGCCTGACGTATGTCCTTCAGAATTCCTCCATGATTCAGGGCATCAAAATATGCTCTGTATTTCGGGTAAAACTGTACCTCCACGGAAGTGACAAAATTGATCGTCGTGATGAGTATAGATAAAAACGCCAGAATTGCTGGAATATCATATACCGGTGCACCGTAAAACAGCCCCTGTATCTGTTTTCCCGCATTTCCGCTCCACATGATCACCAGATGTCCAAACAGTCCAAGTGACAGAAAAAGTCCAAGCAGAATCAGTTCCGGATAATGATCCAGCCATGGCAGAAAGCAGGCACTGCTCCTGTCCCCGGCCGGGAAATAAGAAACCATAAGCCGGTAATATAAGACTGCCATCACACCATATGCCACAATTACTGCCAAAAAAAGTGCCGGAATCGTGTCTATCCCACTTGCAGAAAGCAAAAAGGCCAGTCCCCATGCGATAAGCAATGCTGCAGCAAATATTCTGATCATCCCACTATAGTCCTTAATTGCAGTCAGATAGTTCATCTCATTCCATACGACCACAAGCTCTCCAAACAGCAGGAAACACATGCCCACATACAGCCATGATATTCCCGCACACAACAGGAATATCCCATACAGCAGCTCCCCTGCGGCCAGCATCATACAGGTGCTTCCCCAGAAGGACGGAAGAACTGCTCCCGGCTTTTTCTCATACAGCATATCTGCCACAAACCGGGTCAACACCATGGAAAATGTATTGGTTACAAACATGGAAGCGAGCAATGTATAGGTGATCATGCTATTCAAAAGCTCCCGGTCATGTGACGCAGCACCAAAAAAGGATGCTATAAATGAAATCCCGATCAGCAGGAGCATTCCAAGAATCATCGGTCCAGTACAGACAATTCCTGCATATCCATAAGCCCGGAGTAATGAAAAAACTCCTTTTTTTGAAAACAGCTTCTTTAGTTCAAATCCAATCCCTGCCATCCTGTGACACCTCCCGATAAATCCGTCTGTAGTTCTCCATGGATTTTTCATGCGTGTAATAACGGTGCACCCTCTGTTTCCCTGCTTCTCCCATTTTTCTGCGGCGGAGAGGTTCCCTGCATAATTCCAGAATTGCAAGTGCAATCTGTTCCTTGTTCATCGGGGGCACACAGATACCGGCCTCGCCAAGTCCGTCAGAGCCATGGATCAGTTCCCTGCAGCATCCTACATCCGTTGTCACGCATGGACGCCCTGCCGCAAACGACTCCAGCACGGCAAGCGGCTGTCCTTCCGAAATACTTGTAAGAATCGTAAAATCCAGTTTTTCCATATAGTCCGTAATATCAACCCTTCCGGTAAAGATAATATCCTGGACCCGAAGCTGATCGATCAATATCCTGCACGACTCGAAGTATTCCTCATCATCCACATCCCCCATAATATGAAGCCTTATATTCGGGAATTCCTCTTTTGCCTCTGCAAACGCATAGATCATCGTCCTGATATCCTTGATCTTTGCGATACGTACCACCGCTCCGATGTCGATCCAGCCATTATCCTTCTTGGGCGGGATGTTACAAAAACGGTCATAGTGGACTCCATTCGGTGTTACCAGAAGCTTTCTTTCATCACAGCCCAGTTCTGCCTGCGTACGGTTTGCGCCATGAAACAATGCCGTGACAACATCCGCATGCGAATACGCACAATCAGAAAACAGGTAAAACAACTGTGTCCACTGTTGGCGGAAATACGGAAGTACCCAGTCTGCACGCAGCAGTTCTTCCTCCCGTTCCCTCGTATAGATCCCATGCTCCGAAAGAATAAACGGTTTGTGGTATTTCCATTTCCCAAGGCTTCCAAGAATCCCACTATAACCGGTTGCCGTCGCATGATAGATGTCAGCTTCCGGGATCTCCTGGGTCATCAGATATAATTCCGGCAATATCATAGAGCGCACATTGTAGAAGAAGTCTGCGAAGGATAAATACGTAAACCGCTCATCACAGATCTGCATGAGAATGTCCAGAAACTGCCGGCTCATAAGCATTTCCAGCGGATTAACCTTTTTCTCGGAAAAAAGTTCAAATAAAATATCCCAGTCGGTTTTTTCCCCCTCAAACAGATGCTTTAGCTGAGCCTCTTCCTCCCCGCTAAAAACGTACCTTTTGTTCCTTCTGGCTCCAAGCTTTAACTTCAGTGCATCATCGAGGAAAAGTTCGTGTACCTCCACAACATTCGGCGGAAGTTCGTATTTATACTTTCCTTTGTTTTCTGACTCAGCACCGATACACCAAAGTATAAACTCCGTGTCCGGCATCGCTGAGATATACTGATGTGTCCATGTGGACACTCCACCGTGTACATAGGGATAACTTCCCTCTAAAATCATGCATACTCTCACGTTGTCTCTCCCAGATAAATCATGACATCCGCATCATCTGCGGTCAGCAGATAAATGTTCCCGGAAACCAGTTCCAGCGTTCCACCGTCAACCTTTGTTACATTACCATTGTTCACCCGCACAAGAAAAGAGGCTTCTCCGCTGAAACTTCCCAGATGCAGCTTTATCCCCTCATCTGTTGTCTCCCGCTGTATGGTCAGCCTGTCATACTGCTCTACCGCTTCGCCCATCCCGCTTCCGATCACATTGCGGATGTCAGGCGCCGAAGTATAGATCCAGTCCAGATATTCCTCCAGCCTGCTGCTCATGTATTTCCACCCCTTGTCAGCCCCACGGTCAGCATCCATGGTATCGTCCGGATGTGTAAAATGCGACTGTACAAACTGAAAATTCAGCTCGGACAATGCTGTCATCATCTGATAATCATCCAGAATGCAGCCGGATGTAATACGCGGTGTGCTTATTATTCCATCGTCCTCAACCTGAAACTCCTGTTCATAGGCAATTCCATCTGCATCCCTTAGATAAGTACTTGCGATCACTTTGATATCCGGTTCTGCATGTAACAGTGCCTTTCGTCCTGATTCTGACAAAATATTCGATGGCGGCACATAAACCTGAAATTTGTTTTCCGGGAACAGCTTTTGGGAAAAGCGTTCCAGTTCCTTCACCGAAGCCTCCATATCCGCTTCTGATGTCCAGAGCCTGTACGCCCCATATTGTTTATTTTCATCTACGCCATCCAGACAGAGCGGCATATGGTTATATCCGTGGAACCCAAGTTCGCCACCATTATTCAGAAGCATATTTCCATAGGTCAGAAACCTGGAAACATCTATATTCTGCTCAAACGGGGCCTGCACTTCGTCCGAATAATCCTCTATGATCATTCCTGTGTGCCGGATTCCATATTTCTTTTCCCATTCCATCATCTGTGGCCACCAGATATTCGCATAAAATGATGCAACATCCATACCATAATCCCGTTTTATGTATTCCGCATTTCCCTCCGGGACCGGTGATGGGAAGTCATCCAGATAAAAAGCAGACGCATTGATCACCGGGTACACCATAACATCCTCTAACAGACTGTATGCAAGGCACAATACCCCGCGCTGGTATTTTTCTGTGATCACTTCATTTACCATCGCAAGCCTTCCACTTCCATAATCTCTCGTCCAGACCAGCGATGTCTTCCCATCCTCCGATTCTGCATATATGCTGCAGTCACTTTTTAAATTTGTCTGAATTGAAGATACAATTCCCTCTTCTTTGGTTCTGTCGTACCAGAATACATCATCCTGCGATGCTCCGAGCATACAGTCATTGAAAAACCTTATCCCGTATACCGCAGGATAGGAAGATCCGATCATTTCAATTCCGAATTTCATCGAAACCGCCTGAAAATAACCATCCACCGATGGTGTCAGTGCATCCAGAAGGCATCCCCCGGATTCCACCCAGGAAAATACCGGAAAAATCTCATCCCCAAGCACACTCCATTCCTGGAAGGTCACTACGACGGTATCATATCTGTCCAGTATATCTGCATCGAAGCCCTGTTCCACATCACATATATCATATGCAATTTTCATGCCAGATAAGACCTTCTGCATCATATCCGTGTACTGGGTACTGGCCGCTTCGGAAGAAGATAAAATCAGGCAGGATGGTGTCTGGCTTACTGCATCCGTATAGGAAGCTGTATTCCATCCGTTATTACCGTCACCCGTATGATCATAGTCAATTCCCGCCCTCTCCCGAAAAATAAGCAGACTGAGCAGAAACAGTGCCAGAACCGGCACCATAATTTTTCCAAATGCTTTTCTTCTCATTTTTTCATCCTTTTTGCGTCCAGAAGTCATACCACTTCCGGCTTTCATTATCAAGATATACCTGCCTCTGCTCCATAAGCCTGAAAAGTTCCCGGAGTTTCTGGCCATCCTTCTGGATATAATAGTATTGTGCAGACAAGCGGTACACGTTCTCATCCTGCGGAAATTGTTCCATGAGTTTTTGCAGTTCCTTCTCTACACCTTTCAGGCTGCCCGCCAGAATCCTGTTTTCCAGGCTTTCATATACATAACGGTGTGTCTGCGGCTGTAGACGCTGCAGTGTTTCCAGCACCTCCTGCAGCCGTTTTCTGTATTGTCCTGCAATCGCACCGGAGATCAGTCCGCTCTCAAGATATTTCTCCAGTAAATTCTTTGTTCTCCGTAACGTATTCAGATTCTCCGGCTGCTCTTCCAGCCTTTCCAGACTCTGTTCGATCCTCCACTCATACCGGCTCTGGATCTCCAGCATTGTTGTCGTCGCATAATGTGTCAGTTCCACATCATCTGATGAAGTCGCTTTCTTCAGAAGATCTATATATTCATCGGGATTTTTATGCAGGATTTCAAGCATAAGCCGGCGGCTTACGGATGTATCATTGACGGTCATTGCTTCCTCCAGCGGAACAATATCCTCCTGCGTCCCTTTCTGAATCGTCCGGTAATTCAGATCATTCCTTTCTATGGTCTCATACATCCGGACCGGTCTTCTGCCCATAGCATGTCTCCGTTCTGCGGTCTCCTCCACAAGAAGCATCCCTATCCCCCACACCGGAATGCAGATCACGACCAGAAGAACCGGATTCCTCGTTTTTAGTTTTTTCGTCTTATACAAATACCCGACTGCGATGCAGACAGCAATATGGATCAACAGAAAAATCATCGCAATTCTCATTCCATAACCTCTTTGTACCGAATGTGATTTGTTTTCAGCCTGGTTTCCACAATCTTTAAATCCGTCTCATTTGTCTGTGACAGAAGCAGATACAGCCCGCCGTCTCCTCCAAGGCCTAACACATCATTTTCACGTACCAGACCGGAGAGCTTTTCATTGATCGCTTCCAGACCTGCTCCATCCAGGAAAATATGAAGCATACGGTAATTTAAGTACTGTTTCTTACGCATTGCCTGTTTCACCTTCAGGATCTCTTCAAACCTGTCATTCTCAAGAATCCTTGTATTCTTCACGGCATTCTCATTCTGTTCATAGAAATCCATGGCACGGATCAGGGAATCACGGATCATGTCCGTCATGATACGGAACTTATTGGAAAATTCCATATTCATCTGCTGATAATCTGCCTGCATCAGAAGAATCATTCCCACAAGTACATCATTTCTGAATACCGGTGTCGCATATGCCGGATAATCCTCCAACGCATCGATATTCACGAATGTCTCATTTGCAGACAGACACTCTGACAATTTCGGATAATCGGTCATTTTCAAGGATTTTTTTACGTTCCCCATACACCGTTTAGAGCAGACATTTAACCTCGCATAGACGCTGTTCGGGCGTATATTATAGATTGCGACATATGGATTTTCCAAAATCTCCTCCAGCACATCTACAGCCTCATAAAATACCTGTTCCGGCAGCGTCGTATTTAATTTTTTCACGACAGCATACATCCGTCCAAAGCTGTCCCTGTAGCCGATAATCTGGCTGTTAAACCGCTCTTTTCCCTCAAGGACTTCCATATATAGTCCATGGAGAAAGCTGTATTTTTCATCCAGGATCTGATATTCCTCTCTACTGTTCTGCAGTTCATCTTCCGAACGGTCCGTCGTATATCCGATCACACATCCAAGCAGCAGATAACTTGCGAACGGCAGCCAATTCTCGACATTGAAGAATAAAACCTGCCAGTTCACTGCCCCTGCTTTCGATACAATATATCCTGCGCTGGCAAGCAGTGCTGCGAACACACCCGCACCCAGTCCATTCACGCACGCCATAATTGCAATATAAATAAATCTGAAATCAAGAAAATTGACCAGAACATTGTTTTGTGTTACCGCATTTAAAAATTCCGCTCCTGCAAAAAGGGCAGCCTGCTCGATCCCGGTACGAAGCCATCTTCCCGTCCATTGGTTTCGTTTCCCGGCTGACTTTTCATGCTGTTTCTTTTCCAGTTCCAGTTGACGGGCAGCATCCTGCCAGACATCCGCCTTGGGGATAAATCCATACTCCCTTCTCGCCCACTGGTTCTCCCCTGCAGCCGGAACATACTCTGTTTTTCCGCTGTAATGCACTGTAAGCTGTGGTTCTGCTGTCTTCAGAAAGTCCTCAACTTCCCCCATTGTGCAGTTATTTTTTCCACCTACGCTGACCGAAAAATAAGGTTCTTTCCACGGATCATCCAATATCCTTTTCAAAAGTTCCTTCAGATCATCCGTATGCAGAAAATCAATCTCCGTATCCCGTTTCCCCTGAAGTTCAAGCCTCTTTTCTGTTACGGTCTCCTGTATCCATTTTTCCAGCACTCTGCGATCCTGTGAAGCACACTTCTCCCCCATTGCTCCATACAAATATGGTACGCACAGGACAAGAACACGGATATGGTCCTTTTCTGCCGCATGCCTGCACAGCTTGTCGCACGCTTCCAGAAGGATCTTTCTGCTTACTTCACCGTCCTTAATCTCATTCACATGACGGTTTTGTGTAATGTAGATAAACTCCAGTACATTTCTCTTTCTGCACTGATAGAGAATATACTCCAGGTTCTCCAGCTCATCAAAAACCTTTTTTTCACAGTCCAGCGTCCTGGAAAGAAACAGAACCGTCTCAAAATCATAGCTCTGGAATATCCTTTCCGTCTCTGCGTCCTTCGTCTCCGGAAAAAATCTGATACCTTTCCTGTTTGTCTGCTTCTGGGGCTTTGCATTGCCAATTACGGCGCAGCGATCCTCCACTGCAAACTCCTCATAAAATTCCGGAGAGAAAAAATTAGTGTTTCCAGCAAATAGAATGTCCATCATAAACCTCCGTTTATCCTGATACAATCTTTAATTCTAGCATTTCTTCCTATGAAAAAAAAGAATTTTCTGCATCTGCTTTATGAACTGCGTTTTATGAACCGGCCGGGATTCTTATGATCACAGATCTTCCATTCTGCTCTGAAACCGTCAGAACCGGAACATGTTTTTTACGGAGTGCATGCACAACCGGATAAACTTCCAGAAGTTCTCCATTCACAAATACTGCTTCCGGATGAAAATGCAGTATTTCTCTGACATACTCTTTGACCAGTTGTTTCCACTGTGGCTTCTCCATGGCTATTTCGCCATAATTTCCCTGCATTTCAAGCTCCGGAGCTGAAAAA
>ERZ1026776.1223-NODE-1223-length-14784-cov-26.725251_pt1 | contig 14784 bp, 19 predicted proteins | sample MGYA00380125_ERZ1026776 | MGnify/ENA primary metagenome ERZ1026776 (study PRJEB33269, sample SAMEA4719761) | human gut metagenome | biome: human-associated habitat; feature: organic feature; material: feces | place: Cameroon | collected 2013-10 ...
AAACAGTTATCAATGAAAGAATTAAATGAAATGTCTAGAAACTTAGATACATTGAATTGCTTGATTAATGAATCTGAAAGAGATGAAGAAAAAAAACAAAAGAATTATTTATGACAGTATATGCACAAGTTAGTGCAATCGAAAAATCTAATATGCTAAATGAATCTAAATATAAGGATATTGTATATTTGATATATAAAGATGCTCTCACATTAATTAATAAGTCATTATATTATTAATAAAGTCGGTTCGAGGGATACCGTATAATCCCTCTTAAAATATAGGACATAACAGGAGGAAAAATTATATGTCAGCAATTGAAAAGTACAATCACAGAAGTACAAAAGTATTCGATGTCGATCTAAAAGGCATCACAACATGGCACAAGGCTAAAGATTTGTGTGGTAAAACAATTCCAATTATTGCATTGGGTTATCACAAATCAAAAAATCCATCCTATGCAGACAGTGTATTTGCAGTAATCAACGGAAAAGAGGCTATTAACTTACCATCCTGGCACAAGGAAAGTGTGAAAGCAATTCTCGAAGATGAAGAAGCAATAAATGAAATCAAGAACGGTTTAGTTGCTATCACATTAGCAGAAAGAGTTACAAAGAATGGGACTAAAACGGTAGATGTAACTTACGTAGAAAATACACCATTCTAATAAAAAAAAGCTACCTAATAAGTAGCTTTTTTTCTATTCAGTTCGTTCCCACATGTACACCGCTAAATAAGGTTGCATATTGTTATGTGGTTGTCCACCACCTGTTGCTTTTGATGTTTGGCTCTTGAAAAAACCGTGATTGTCAGTCCAGGCGTTTGAAGTTACCGAAGCGTTTATATTTACTTCTCCGGATTCTCCTTGTAGTTTCCAAGCCATTGCCCAATCTGATAAGTCATGATCATGTCTAGGAATTTCATTCAATATTAGTGCGTGTTCTGCTTCACCACCGGTTGAACCTAAAGGATATGTTGCGTTAGCGCCGATCAAACACCTACCGTCGGCGGTTTTTCTCCATTTTCCACCCCATGTTGTTTGAGGGTTGAAAGTAGGACTAACACTAATATAGATTGACCCGACAGGGTATATTGTTTTCCAATATTCAATTACGGAAGTTGTAATATTTACGTCCTCTTGTTTTCGCTCTGTTGTTTCCTGTGTTAGTTTCTGATTGAGTGCATTATCCCCACTAATACGTGCGTTCTTTTCGGTATCAATTGCATTGTTAACTTTTTCGATATCGTCGATGCGTGCGATCATTTCGTCGTCAATATGATTCTGCAACGTGACATCTTCCTGTTTTAGATTTGATATGTCTGTTTTTAGATTTGATATGTGTGTTTTGTTTGCTTCAATATTTTTAAAATTGTTATATAAACATTCACTTACACTCGTAATTGTGTATTTATCAGTTAACAGGTCATTCGCATTGATTTGTGTATTTGCCTTAACAAGTTGATCTTTATAAATAAATATCGAATTGACTTCATGATTATATTTAGCGCGATCATTGTAGTGTTCATCTTTATCAGACACAAATTCATATAGATATTTAATTTTTGTGTATATGTCTATTTCAATGATGTTAGTTCCTGGGATATAGATTGAACCTGCATTAAGCGGCACAATAACCTCATAAAGCGTTAAGTTACCATCTTGTTTAAACCAGATTAGTTCACCACCCTCTTTTTTTGTTAGCGCGTGTGTTTCTTCAATCGGTGCGATTGCTTTATATACATCATTAACTACTTCTAATTTTCCGGTGTCTTGCAGAATTTTCTGCACGGCATCCGGAAGTGTTTCGAATGCGTTACCCATTTCATTCAAGCACCCAAGAATCTTATTGATTTCTTCGTAATATGAAAGTGAATCATCATACACTTGTGGAATAACAATGTTTGAAAGCCATTTTTCTGTAGCTTCTTTTACGTAATTCGTGTTCAATAAATTTTTTCCCATAATCTTTATCCTTTCTAGAATAGACCCATAAACAACGGCTCTAATTCATCTATAATCATTTTATCAATGTTCATGTAACCATTCAAGAGTTTGTTGTATTCATTAATGTAATTGATCGCGCCATTGTTGCCGAGAATATGTTTGATATATTCATTTGTCGTATTGGCCACGCTTTCATTTGATGAACTGCCATTTGTTTTATTTTCCGTGCTCGTTGTACTTGATGCAGTATTTTCTGTCGTTGACGTACTTGTTTGTGTAGTTGCACCCTTGTTGTGGACTGCACTGCTTAGATATTTATTTTCTTCAAGTCCGGTTAATCCACCCTGTGGCGTTTCGTTTGAAGTCTGCCATGCATCACTAGATCCACTGCCATTATTAGTTGCCGTTGTATTTCCGGAAGAAGTACCGGTGTTCTTGCCTGTGCTTGTTGACGTGTTTGTTGCACTGTCGGTAGTTGTTGCCTTGCCTGTATCGTTTCTCGTTTCCGTTAAGTCGACATTTGAAATCAGTTTATCAATAATACTATCATACGTTTTATAAAGTAAATTATATTTTGGCATGATCTCAGCAAGCGTGGTATTAAGTTTGAGTTTCCACAATGCAAAAGTTTCCTGTCCTATTTCACGCGTGTAGTATGATCGCAGAATTTTCTGTTCAAGAACAGGTTTATAATCAATATTCTGTGTAGTCCAATAATCATCAAATATTTTAGACTTTGCACTTTCAATCATTGATTCAATTGTACCCTTTTCATCTGCCAATGTTTCAACAATCCAACGCACCTCAGTAGTATAGTTACTCATCTGACTTGTCCTCGCTTTCATCTTCTTTTTTGTTATTATTTGCCTGTGAATCCTCTCTAAACTCTACACCAATATTCAATCCAAACATTTTATTGATTTCAGTACACGCCTGTTTACGCGCTTCGGTTGCAGAATAGCGAGATGCAAATACACCGCCTTGCATTCGGTTGACTTCATCCGTTACCATTCTTTCTTTTTTCGTGACGCTCACATTTGGGATTCCCAGGAATGTCAGTGCTTCATTCCATATGTTTGTTTTCAGCTGATAGAGTTTATCAGCCAGGTAAGGCGCTTGGGTGTTCATTGCCTGGATTGATGTAACGGACAGGTCACTGTTACGTGAACTTCCGAAAATGAAAGGCGCGTTTCCCTCGTACTTCTGATAGAGGTTTTCCATAGTTAAACGAGTACGTTCATCGCACAAGATCATTAACGGTGTTTTCTGTGCGTTCGCATTTGTCCGGATGATACATTCAAGATTGTACAAATCTTTTGCAAATTCCAGCAGTTTAGTCTGTCCGTTTGTATGAATTAAGTTATTCCATACAATTACAGAATCCTTGATTGTTCGGTTTGCCTTATATCCATTGGATGCAAACGCCTGTCGATTAATTGGGATATTGTAATTGCTCAAACGACCACCGATTGTAGTATTCATACCCAAATAGCCGATATCATCATCCTTGAAAAATAAAGCAAAGCCTTTCGTATTTAACACAACTTCTAAAAATCTCGCGTCTACTGTATCCGGCAGATTAATCCATTTGAAACGTGAGATCGCAATTTCTAGAAGTTGCGTGTAGTAAGTGTAATACGCTAGTTTATTGCTTACTGCTGAATCAATAAACATTCCATTGTTTGTTTTCGTTCTTCTGCTCATAAATTAATTCCTTTCTACTGTATTATCAATTTCATAGTGACCAACATTCTGCAATGTATCCCACGTTGTAATACCGTTGTCATAGATATTCTTGATCGTAAGAATATCGTTGTTATTCATTTTTCCAACAATGTTACAACCCACTGTTTTTAGGTAAGAGTAATGTTTTCTATTCAGACGTACCGGTACATATGCAGTATTCTGTGCGTAGCCGTATTTATCAAAATATTCATCAATCTTTTCCGCATACTCGCGTTTTATGTATTTCTGAAAAATTGTGAAACCGACTAAATTAAACCGTGCGTTCCATGAATCATTCATCAATGCGCCGTGTAAGTTGCTTGGCTGGTGCATAATATCCTGTTTCTTTGCGACCAATTGCGCCGTAGCGTTTTGATATGTATTCAAATTAGATAGATTTGAATTTACCTCGCTCATAGATGCATTTCTCATGGCAGTACTGTAGGAATTTCTTGCAATAGTTTGGGATGCGCCTACACTTCTGTTTGTATTAGACAGATCAGTAGCTAATGCACTAGCCGTATTATTCGCATTCAGTTCCGTACCGTACATACTTGTTGCAGTATTGACTGCACTGTTGATCATACCGCCAACATTACCGGATAGTGCATTTCCTAAAATACCACTAATTCCATTGATACCGTTTTGAACCTGTCCGAATTGACGATTGCTTTCATTGATTGCAAGAGCCGTTTGATTGCTTGCGTTTGCGTTTGCAAGCGCAGTGTTGGCATTGATTCCGGCGTTTGAAAGTGCCGTGCTTGCTGACAGTGTACTCATTGCGTAATTATTAGATATGATTCTCTGATTTGTATCATAAGTGTTTCCAATTGCGTTCATTGATGCACTGTATGTATTTTTATTCTGCGCAAGCCAAACTTTGAACGCGTCTCCACTGAACGCACCGGTTGGGAATACATTATAGCACATTGTGTAATATAGCAGACTGTAACCACTATTCTGCAAATAGTCTTTCACAACAAGATTGCTTTGTGGTTGTGGCAACTGTGTGCTTAAGGCTTGAAATGTAAATGGATAATCAAAGCTAGCTGGTGGGTTTGTATTTGCAAGTCGGAAGTTTTCATAATGTAATTCCATTTCTTGACCTAATCCGTTATATGCACAGATAAAAGAATAAGGGTATGTGAATAACTTGTAATTCCTTGGGTTATAAGAACCTAATGTGTTTGACCGTTTAAATGAACCCTCTAAAGTCAGTTTATTTGCTGGTGGACATGAATATATAGCCACAATGTTACTTTCCAGGCCGTTGTTTATGAAAGTCTTTACGACATTGATAACATCACTCTCATTTCCAACGTGTGTATACAGACTGAACAGTGTTCCATTTACAACGCTCGGACTTGGGTGTGAACCCTGTGGAGAAGTTGTTGCAAGAATAATAAAGTTTCTGTCTGTTCCCTCATTCAATGGTTTTAGTAATATTTCTTGATGAAAACCGTAATCACTTCCTAATTCTAGCCCTTCCGGTTGCGTATTCTCATATAGTGCATCCGTTGCGCTATGCTGACGATCAATAAATGTTTTCAAGAATGAATATTCATAACACCATGTCTGCATCACGTCAATTTCATAATAGATTTCACTTACTTCATTTGATACATAGCTTACGCCTGTGATAAATGCATAGAACCATTTATTTTCGAACGCGCTATTATTGAACATCAAGTAATTGCAGTTGTACAGATTTTCATATTTCAGTTCAACTCTAAGCGTTCCAAGGTTTGCACGCTGATAACTGTAGTTTGTCAACATATATTTTTCAAATTTCAAAAATTCGGTTGCCTGTGTTTCTGCATCTTTGTAGAAAACTGTATGCTCATAGCCTTTATTTAAAGGTATATTCTGCAGGATATGTATTTCTGTTGATGGCTGAATGTACATAAATTAACCTCTCTTTCTTTTCTAATTATATAAAAAAGAACGGTGCCGTTCAACACCGTTCAATTTTATTAGCCTTCTGTGTGCTGTGCCATGTTGACAGTATCGCCAACTTTGCTAGATGCATTGATCGTAACTTTCTCGCTAGCCTTTGCCTTGGCCGTGTATACTGTTCCGTCAATTGTTGCTTTCAATGTGATCTCTTCTTTAGACGCACTAGCCGGAATAATTAATCCACCGTATGGATTTACTGCGATTCCTTTCGCAGTGAGTTCCGGTGTCTGTACAAATAGCGCCGTATTTGGTTCTAGTGATGCGCCGTCAATAGATGCATCTAATGTAAATACTGTCGCATCTTCGCTTGAATCCTTGCTCATGATTTCAGCCGTTAGAGTTGCCGGCAACGTAATATTTGCAGTATTCTTTACAAATACTACTGCGTTAGCGAATGGACTGTAAGATACAGTTTTCCAAGTATGATAGAAGTAATTCCAATAAAGTCCACTTGCAACGTACTTTTCTGTAAAACGGTTGTTGTTATCGTAAACCTGGAACCAATCCTCATCCAATAATACCGCATTTACATCTGCAAGTAATGCCAATTCTTCCGGCGTTACTTCTTCGATACCTGTAGAATTTGCACGGATTTCTTCAAAGCGCTTATTGTCAAATGTTGTAAAGTCATCAATTAGAAACAATCTACCCATAAAGTCGGCTTTATCCATATTGAAAGCACTTGCTAACACTTCGACGTCAAATTCTGCGTTAAACTTTGCATCCATAAAGATAACCTGTCTGCTCTTTGGTGTACTTGTTACAACACCCTGTTCATTGTATGAATCCTTCATAAATGTCAGCAGATTGGATGTTCCTCTAAATGCTTTTGCACTGTCCTTTGGATTTGTCCCATCTCCAACGGATAATGGTTTCATCTTGCCGTGAGAGATCGCCTTAATTAACAGGTATTTGAATAACAGGAACTCATCATATTCAGCACCTGTGTAAACCTGGTCTACAATCTTTGCAATCAGATCTGTAACACCGTCTAGTGACAGAAACGCCTGTTTCAAATCTTCATCTTGAATTGTAACAGGATACATAGTTCTCCAGTTCATAATATGGAACACCGAACGGACATCCGGAAGTGTACGCTTGAACTCTCTTTCTTCGCCCTTTTCCGGAGTGTACTCAACAACTTTCGCAATTCCAACAAAGATCTCTTCAATAGTTTCTCCGAATTCGATATATCCCTTCTTTAGCACTGAGTATGGGTTATTGAATGTTGCGGACTGCACGCGAACCATTGCAATTCTATTAACCAACGCATTAATAAATTTGTTAGCAATTGCAGGTTCTCCGTAAATAATCTGGCCTACTGCCGGGATATCTGTCGCCCTTGTTACCTTAGGGACTGTATTCTGATATTCATAGCCGGCATTTTCTCTAATAACATTTAGAATATCTAGTGTTGATGCATTTAATACGCTTTTCGCTACTCTCTTCATAAACTATTCTCCTTCTTCTTTAAATAGATCTTCATAAGTGTGTGGTTCTTCTGTTTCTTCTTTTTCTTCTTCTCTTTCTTCAATTTCTTCTTTCTTTTCTTCTGTTCCATTAAAGAAAGCGTCGCGGTATTTGTTTCTCCAGGTTTCATCAAGTGTTTTCAGTTTTTCCTCGTAGTCCCCTCGAACTGCTTCGACATCTTCCTTTTCTTCAAGACTTTTGAATGTGTCACTGAAATCCTGAATCATAGTCAGTGTGTCATCATCTGTTTTACCGTCTGTGATCGTGTTCAAATATTCCAAGAACTGCTCACGTGTTAATACTGCCATATATTTACCTCTCTTTCTTATTTATTATATCACGGTCGTGATTTCAAAGAAACAGGTGCCAAGTAAACCATTTTAATATGTGGCGCTTTTCTAAAAATTGCCGTTAGTGTATTGTCTCCATTTCCAAATGTAAACCGTGTATTCATAATATTTGGATTTTCAATTGTTCCGTTTGTTGTACTCTGTAGCCATTTATAAAATACTAGTCCACCTTGTGGCATATCAGCGTAGATATTTGTTACTGTTCCTGCATCTGCAATATAAACATCTGCTTTTCCGTTTCTAACCGTCAAGGTGTATGTCGGTTCGCTTGGGGTTATATTTGGGTGGTAAATGAAACCTTGAAATCCACCGACACTTCCACCGGCTCGCTTATATCCGTCTGCCTTGTATCTTCTTACATATTCAAATACGGCTCTGCCGTAATTGGATTCACTAACCATGATATCGCCATTGTCGAATATTTCCTCAACAATAGCCACATGACCGTAGCCACCACCACCTAAGCATAAGATCGCGCCAAGTCTTGGTGCCTGTCCTCTTTCGTATCCGTCAGCATGACCGTAATAAGTATTCGCGTTTCCGCTTGAAAGATCGTACTCACTGCTTGTATTACCCAACTCCATCCAACGACCATGCACGTATCCGGTGCAGTTTGCCAGGACGGAACCACTCCAACCACTTGGACTTCCTAATATCTGCGTGTTGTATCCACCGTATGTGGTTTTCGTCCAATAGGGGTTGCCGTCATTCGGTCGCGTTGTTCTCGGTTCGTATGCCATAAACGCACCTCTTACGGATTCGCATTTGTTACATATGGTGCCACGCCACTGTTGAGTTTACCACCGTAGACATATCCCTCTTTATTGCCATACGCCACATAGTACCATACAGTATTGTTCATGATTGCATAGTAACCATACCAATAAATTGCTTTACCCTTTGGAATGACTGCTCTAACTTTCCCACTGCCTGGATACTCTCTTAAATTCAAATTGACTTTTGTAACCATCTTTCTGCCTTTTGCGTACTTTCTGTTAAACCCTGTGGTTACTGCGCCGGACTTGCTCGGTGTTGTAGTTGTCTTAACCTTATATGCGTGTGGTAACAAGATAAACCCTTGAAAGTGTGTGTTTCCACCATGTGACTTATAGCCACTTCCGTATTTATAGCACCTTACCATCTCCCAACGATTGACACCGTAGTTACTCTGCGCAACAACAATATAATTTGAATAGATACCTACTACAATCGCAACGTGCCCGTATTGTGTACCACCCCAACAGGCAACGGCACCCAATTCCGGAGTGCGTGAACGTGCATAGCCGTCAGCCGTGTATCCATACCATTCTTTTGCGTTTCTTCTTGAAAGATTAGGTCGTTTACTCATCATTTCAAACCATGCACCCCAGCAGTAACCAACACAATTCGGTAGACATTGACCGCCGTTGATACGGATGCACTCGTTCAATCCACCATATGACGTATGGATAAAATACCTGTTGTTTGTTGCCGGTGCGCTAACCCTTAATACTGTCATTTTCATCACTTCCTTTCACATCTTCTGCAACTTCTGCATCTACTGTCTTTTGTGCATAACTGTTATCCAAAGTCTGCAGTAGCTTTTGGATGCCATCCGGAACAGGGATGTAATTACGTAGATTTTCAACGCATGAATACATTTCCATTGCGATCATAGCATAGATACACATGTCACAGGCATAGTCAACTTTCAGAACATAATCTAAACACACACCAATTAAACAAAGAATATAGTCATAAAATTTCTTTAATATACCCTCTTTGAATTTACAGCTTTTGAGGTCGTGTTCGATAATTGCCTTGATAACCCCTGTTACAATGTCTAAAACAATCACAATAGTGAGTACATAGATTAAAACCCTTTCTGCTTGAATCATTTTTAAAAGTTCACTCATAAATTTACCCTCTCTTTATATTCACTATTATACCTGTTATAATGAGATCAAACAAGAGAGGTATACTTATGGGATTTTATGACGGTACAAAACTTTTATCTTTGAAAGATATCAATGGGAACACACCGGAAATATTTATATGCACTTCCAACCGTAGCGCCGGTAAAACGACATACTTTAACCGTATGGTCGTTAACAGGTTCTTAAAGCGTGGGGGAAAATTCGGAGTGCTTTACCGTTTCAATTATGAACTTGACGAAGTGGCAAAGAAATTCTTTTCAGATATTCAAAGGCTTTTTTTCGATGACTATGAAATGATAGATAAATCACAGTCACGTGGAATGTATCACGAACTTTTTATCAAAAAGAAAGGCAGTGATGAAGAACCACTATCATGTGGCTATGCGCTTTCACTGAATAACAGTGATCAGATAAAAAAGATGTCTCATCTTTTCAGCGAAATTACATCAATGGTGTTTGATGAATTTCAAAGCGAAACGGCGCACTACTGCGCAAATGAAGTAAAAAAATTCCAATCCGTTCACGCATCCGTTGCGCGTGGGAATGGAAAACAATCGCGTTACGTGCCTGTCTATATGATCTCAAATCCTATATCAATTATCAATCCATACTTTTCAGCGCTTGGAATTTCGTCACGATTGAAAAGTGATACGCATTTCTTGCGTGGTAATGGTTTCGTTCTTGAAAATGGATTCAATGAATCAGCATCCAACGCATTGAGTGAATCAACGTTTAACCGTGCTTTCGATAATTCATACAACGACTATATTATTAACGGTTCGTATTTAATGGATTCATCAGCATTTATTGAAAAGGTTAATGGATTTGGTTCCTACCTGTTCACATTAAAGTGTGAGGGAAAATATTACAGTGTTGTGGAATATGCAAAAGAGGGTATTATTTACGTTTCGGATTCATATGATGAAACTTTTAAAACCGTGATCGCCGTAGATGTAAATGATCATGATGTTAATTACGTACTGCTTTCGCATTATGATACATACATACAGAAGATACGTTTTTTCTTTGAACATGGTTGTTTCCGTTTCAAAAATCAAAACTGTAAGTCTGCGCTTATGAAGCTATTGAATTACAATATTTATTAGCTATAATATTTGTGTATCTTTAAGCGCCTAATGTAACAGACTTTGACGGAACGGCACGCATTGATTTGCGCCGTCATTGAATCGAATAGCCATTCGCTTTACATTTACGCTTATTACAGATATGAAAATGCAGATATCACTATCTGCATTTTTTTTATTTCATTTCGTAAGTCGTGTCAACTAAGATCATACCGCCATGAATTCGCTTAGGCATCAATTTACCGTCAACTGTTAAACCGGATTTGAAATCTGTAATATCCATTGTTCCGTTTTCCATCTGTTCATCAATTTTATCTTTGCACGCCTGTGGCATTCCGGCACATTTAATGTTGTTATAGGGCTTCTTTGGTGTACCATCCTTATTTCTCAACTGCTCAACAGGAACACCGTCCTCATGTGTGACGTGTTCAATATATGTTTTCTGTCTGATAAAAATACCCTTGTCCCAATTACTTTCTATTTTCCAGCAACAGAAATCAGACGGATGCACCTTGATGCCGTTCAAATTCTTTTGAAATGGTTTTAATGCACAGTGAATAGAATCCGTGTCCGCGTAGATAAACCCATACTTTGATTTTTCTCCATAATAGTTTTTCTGTGCGCTTCTGATTGTGAAGTTTCTAGCGTAGCTTGTGATCGCACTGCCCACTGCAATATATCCGGCTTTCTTGTTGTGCTCTCTTTTAATGATAAATTTTACAATATCACTTTCCTTGTCTAGAAAGGGTATCTGATGGCTTGAATCATCCGACGCGCTCATCTTGCCATAAAGTGAATTAAGAAATAATTTCGAAATGGCCTTCATTGGCTTGTTGCCCTCTTTCTGCGCCTTGATTTTCAACGCACGGTATTTATTAATGTACATGTCAAATATTCCGATATTGTTCCAAAAATAACATCCGTCTAGAATCTGCTCATTATATACGTTATAATGCTCATGGAAAAGTTTGTAATCTGTCTGCGTGAATGTCAGCGTTACTTCATCCGTGAATAATTTATCTTCAACATATATTTCTTTATACTTTGTACCCTTGAATGTTAACTCACTGCTTGTCAGCATTTCCGTACTTCTATAGAATGGATTTCCCTTGATCTGTATAAATGGCAGATAACCGTCTTTTATCTTGAATGAGCATTTTACGCGTATAAAATAGTAACGACTTTTTCTTGTTGCCTTTTCCGGAATAAAATTTCCACTCCAGAATGTTGGCTTTCCAACAGGGTAAACGTTACCACTTTCGCTATGCATCATACTTGGATAAAGCGAATTAACGTCAGCAGTGGCGCCATTTATGTAAACAATATTTGTTTTAGATGGCACAACGTAACACCAACCACCATGATATGATCGTCTGATATATTCGTCTGCATTCTTTGCACCATAGATACTTTCATCTATTTCAATCTTAGTCAAGTCCGGAAAGTCTTCTATATAAAAATAGAACCCATACAGATTTTTAAATTCAGCTAGACAACAGGATGCAATTGTCAGTTTGTCGTGACCTTGTGAAAACATGAATTCTAGGCATTCCTTCAATACTAACACATCGTTTTCAATATATTTCTTTTCGCTTTCAGATATCGAGCATCCGGCAAACCTGCGCCCTTTGTATTCCATTTCTAATTTTTGATGCTTTGTTCCAAAACTCTGCCCTGCAACTTTCAGTGAATACGGTATCAACTTTAAACTATCCAAGAGTACAACAGACTTAACACCACACGCAAATTCCAAACGATACCACTGCCCCATGTCACTAATCACGCACCGGAATTCATTTTCTTTCAATTCCTGCTCACGATCTTCATTATATACAAATCCTTTTCGAAGAAGATAATCAACCCAAAAGTAACCGTCAAATTTCAGATTGTGATAGTACCCAATAATTGAATAGCCGTTCGCGCACCACTCTGTGAACTTCTCATACGTGTCCGTAATCGAATGGTCTATATACACGTGTTCGGTTTCATCTCCAATTTGAACATATGCACTGCTCCATACTTCCGTTTCTGTCTGTCCGTCATAAACGGTAGTTTCAAAGTCGCACGCTAATTTGATCGTTTTGTCTTGATTATCCTTATATTTCATATTAATTATCCACCTAGTCCATCGAATGGCGTTCCATCTGTTGTTACTTCTCCCAATGTCTGACTGACATACGTACCACCACGCAACACCGCATTTATATTTGCAAACATCTGATCTATTACTTCCTGGCTCATTTCACTTGGTTTTGTATTCACAACTTCTTCAATAATTGACTGAATTTCATTGAATTGTTGTTCCGTTGCACTATCTAACTGATCTAATATATCCAACGATTGCCACTTTAAACTTTCAACGTTGTACATCACAACGTCAAACTGTCCGTTTGCCTTCCTGTAATATAAAGCAAATTCAGATTGTAGACCAATGATTAAATTATCAATCATATCCTTCCAATTGAAACGTGGCGGCTCCTTTGGCTTTGTCGGTTCAACAGGTTCACGCTTTTCTTTTTTGAATACACCTTTGATTTTTTCAAAACCCTGTTTAATTCCCTGTTTTACACCTTGCGTTACACTTCTAATTTTTTCTGTAAAACCTTTAAACGACTGCTTTACTTTACTGAAAAACTTCATATGATCTCCTTTCTAAATTCAAAAGCGTTAGAATGGATTCCAACGCTTTCGTGTGTAACTGTAATAAATTCCCTGTTTACATTTCTCTTTCAATTTCTCTAGAATATTGATTCGTTCATCTTCTGAATACATTAACTTCATTATTACACTTTCAAGCAAATAACGCTCGCATTCATATATTTCTTTCTCACTGTATTTATCTGTATGATAGTATTTACACATTTCTTTTGTATAGTCGCTCATACACAATAACGAGATTGCGTTCGCTAATTCATAGTAATTCGTATAATCATTCATTCTTTACCTTGCTTTCTTCCAAATCTTCCAATTCCTTTGATAAATAACGCTCACATCTTAGCAAATGTAAATATAATTCTGTATTGTAATTGTATTTGCCGTTAAGCATTTCTTTCTTGATCTCTTCAACAAAATTCAAGATATATTTGATTTCCTTGTCTTTCATGTTTCCACCTCTAATATGTTCTCTTCACAACAACGATCGTGTAATCTTCATCAATCTTGATTGATAGTACATTGTGTGATTTTCTAGCGACCTGTGTACCTGTCATAAATAACAGGTCTGTGATATGCTTTTCTGCATCCATAGCACTTTCAAATTCGTATGTGTATTCCGGTTCACCTTTGAATTTTGATAAAAATAAATAATTTGTGCGTTTCATTTTTTCCACCCTTCTGTATTCTTTTTATACCTTTCACAATCTGATTTTACATCACGTACTAAATAAATCAAATATACTAACTGTGGTAAAAATATCACAGATAATACTATTAGTAAAATATTCGCCATATTAACGCAAGTCTTCAATCATTTTAAGCATGACGTTATATGCCTGTGCAAGTCTTGCGTAGTACTGCTCGTACACGTCTGTATCAATTACACGCGTAAGCTTGTAACACTTCTCAACACGTGTGATTGTAATGGTTACTTCCTTACTCGATAAATTCATACGGAACACGCATATAATTCTATCACTTGTTCTTTTCATAAACCCAACTCCTCTAAAGTATATCTTCTTCCTGGAACCATTCCTTTATACATTGTACCAGCCTTGAATGTTGGAAACTGCCATCCACCGGTTAAAAATCTAACATAAATAAATTCTCTCACTTCACAACAACGATCTATATAATGATCTTTAGTTACTGATGTAATATACAATTTAAACGGTTTGAGTACCGCAGATAAATAACCCTTTTCAACCTCGTCTAGAATTGGAACCTTATATTCCTGCAATAACCAATTAACAAGTTCTTTTTTGATTTCTCTATAATCAAGACCCTTAATTTTAATTCCTGCATGATCTAACAATACACCGGAATTACATACCGCAATAGCTTCATACACTTCTTGTTTGTACTTCTCAAAATTCTTCATACTTTATTCTCCTCTTTTTATTTAAAGCGGTTATTAAGGTTAACCGCTAACCTGCTTAATTAATCTCTGTATTAACAAAAGGCTCTAATCCATATTCTGTATAGGTATATGTATATCTATAATTCTTATTATTAACTACTGCTTCATAAACTACTTCAAACTTTATAATATCACCAAAATATAAAGATTGATTCCATGCATCAATTGATTCCATTACTTCTTTACTACCAACAGGATAAACCTTGTCAACTGTACCGTCTGCGTAATATACTACGATAACGCAACTCATTTCAGATTTTAA
>ERZ1026776.1226-NODE-1226-length-14751-cov-74.563895_pt1 | contig 14751 bp, 9 predicted proteins | sample MGYA00380125_ERZ1026776 | MGnify/ENA primary metagenome ERZ1026776 (study PRJEB33269, sample SAMEA4719761) | human gut metagenome | biome: human-associated habitat; feature: organic feature; material: feces | place: Cameroon | collected 2013-10 ...
TCATCATGTGTACCACCTGCTTTACTCTATCCAAAGTCTCCTCTACACCATTGTTGGCAACAATTGGTGCAAAGAGGTTGGCAATCTCATCATCACTCTTCATGAGAATGTACTCGTGGTTGAACCAGATACCCTTCTTGAAGTCGAACTTGGCGCCTGCCTTAGAGCAGCGGGAGATATCGAATGCCTTCACCAACTCGTCGAGAGAGAAGATTTCCTGCTCAGTACCTGGGTTCCAGCCGAGGAGCGCCAGGAAGTTGACCACTGCCTCAGGGAAGTAGCCACTCTCACGATAACCGGAAGAAACCTCACCCGTCTTAGGGTCGTGCCACTCCAGTGGGAATACAGGGAAACCAAGGCGGTCGCCATCACGCTTAGAGAGCTTACCCTTACCCTCTGGCTTGAGGAGCAAAGGCAGGTGGGCGAAGCGAGGCATGGTGTCCTCCCATCCGAATGCCTGATAAAGAAGAACGTGCAATGGAGCACTAGGCAACCACTCCTCACCACGGATTACGTGAGAGATTTCCATCAGGTGGTCATCTACGATGTTGGCCAAGTGATAGGTTGGCAATTCGTCTGCACTCTTATAGAGAACCTTGTCGTCCAGGATATCGCTCATCACCTTCACGTCGCCACGAATCATATCGTTGACGTGGATTTCCTGTCCTGGCTCAATCTTGAAGCGAACGGTGTACTGCTTGCCGTCGGCAATCAGCTGATCCACCTCCTCCTTAGAGAGTGTCAGGGAGTTGCGCATCTGCATACGGGTATGGGCATCATACTGGAAGTTCTGAATCTCGGCACGCTTAGCCTCCAACTCCTCAGGAGTATCGAAAGCGATGTAAGCCTTGCCGTTGTCCAAAAGCTGCTGCACATACTTCTTATAGATGTCACGACGCTCGCTCTGGCGGTAAGGACCATGCTCACCACCGAAGCTCACACCCTCGTCAAACTGGATACCCAGCCACTTGAAGGATTCCAGGATGTATTCCTCGGCTCCAGGAACGAAACGATGAGAGTCAGTATCCTCGATACGGAACACGAGTTCACCACCATGCTGGCGGGCAAACAAATAATTATAAAGGGCAGTACGAACACCACCGATATGCAATGCACCCGTTGGACTTGGGGCAAAACGCACTCTTACTTTTCTATCTGTCATGTCTTATTTTATAGCTAATTTTAAATTTTTCTGCAAATTTACATCTTTTTTTGCGATTATAATAGTTTTTTTTCGTATTTTCGCACTGTGAATGGGAATTAATCGAAGAAAAGTGGCCTTTTTGCTCAAAACAGAGGAAAATGAGCAGCTTTTTCGCCCCATATCAGGAGTTAGACAACAAGAGTATTCACGACTAAACAAAGCGATACAATATGAGCATATTTAACAATCCGGAGGAGAACTTCTGGCGCAACTTCATCACCAAGGTCGTCCTCATCCTCTTCACCGTTTCCATCATTGTATGGTTCCTGCCACGCAATGAGGGCAGACAGTTCCGCTACGATGTGGGCAAACCGTGGATGTATGGTTCTGTCATTGCCACCTTCGACTTCCCTATCTACAAGACAGACGAGTCGATCAAGCACGAACAGGATTCGCTGCTCAAGCAGTTCCAACCTTACTATACGGTGAACACCACCGTGGGTGACGAACAGGTTAAGCGATTCCTCCACGACTTCAGCCAGGGCATCCCGGGATTGCCGAAGGAATTTGTGGGGCTTGTTGCCCAACAGCTGCATCATGTCTACCAGACGGGAATCGTCAGTACCACCGAGTATAATCGCATCTACAAGGATTCCACAAGCATGATCCGCATCATCAGCGGCAAGAACGTGAAGAGCGTACCCATCGGTACGTTCTACTCTACCATTGCTGCATACGAACGCATTTTCTTCAACCAGCAGATTGCCGAACAGCGACAGATTCTATCACGCTGCAATCTGAACGACTATGTGGAACCTAACCTGATATACGATAAGGAACGCTCGGAGACGGAGAAGACCGATTTGCTGAGCAGCATTCCGCTGGCAAGCGGCATGGTGATGAGCGGTCAGAAAATCATCGACCGTGGTGAAGTCATCACCCCTTCCAACTATCGGGTGCTCACATCCTTTGAAAAAGAGACGAAGCGCCGCAGTTCCACCGAGGATGAACTTACCACCACCATCATCGGTCAGGTGCTCTTTGTCTTCCTCCTTGTCATCATGTTCACCAGCTATCTCACGCTGTTCCGCAAGGATTACTTCGACAAGCCTCGAAGCATCACCATGCTCTATGCGATGATTACGCTGTTCCCTATCTTCGTGTCACTCATCATGAAGCACAACTTCTTCAGCGTCTACATCATCCCGTTCGCCATGGCACCTATCTTTGTGCGCGTGTTCATGGATTCCCGAACGGCATTCATCACCCATGCTACGATGATTCTCATCTGTGCGGCAGCGGTGAAATACCAGTATGAGTTCATCATCGTGCAGCTGGCATCGGGCTTGGTTGCCATCTACAGCCTGCGTGAACTTTCCAAGCGTTCGCAGATATTCATCACAGCCCTGCTGGTTACCCTGAGCAGCGGCATCGTCTATCTCGCCCTCCAGCTGATGCAGGACAACCAGGTGTTCAACATCGACCGCAGCATGTATACCTATTTCACCGTGAATGGCATCTTCCTGCTGCTGTCCTATCCGCTCATGTACATCATCGAGAAGACGTTCGGATTCACCTCTAATGTCACCCTCTTCGAGCTGTCCAATACCAACAAGGGATTGCTCCGCAACCTGAGCGAGATTGCACCGGGCACCTTCCAGCATTCCATCACGGTGGGTAACCTGGCGGCAGAGATTGCCAACCGCATCGGCGCCAACAGTCTGCTGGTACGTACGGGCGCACTCTATCACGACATCGGAAAGATGACCAACCCGGTTTTCTTCACGGAGAACCAGGCGGGCGTGAATCCACACGACCAGTTGAGCGACCTGGAGAGTGCACAGATTATCATCAGCCACGTAACCGAGGGTCTGAAGATGGCAGAAAAGGTGGGACTTCCGGGCATCATCAAGGATTTCATCACCACCCATCATGGCACAGGCCTGACCAAGTATTTCTATGTAAATTATTGCAATGAGCATCCTACTGAGGTGGTGGATAAATCACTTTTCCAGTATCCGGGACAGAACCCATTCACCCGCGAACAGGCCATCCTGATGATGGCTGATACCGTGGAGGCAGCTTCCCGCTCACTCAAGGAATACACGGAAGAAAGCATCAGCAACCTGGTGAGCAAACTCATCGACGGACAGGTAGCAGAAGGCTTCTTCAAGGAATGTCCTATCACCTTCCGCGACATCGCCCTCGCCAAGATCGTATTGACAGAACGACTCAAGGCCATCTATCATACCCGCATCTCTTACCCTCACATGAATACGAAGGCTGAGAAAAATGCAAAGAGTGACACTCCTGAACAGAAGGAAGCTCAAAACGAGGAAAAAATGATAGAAAAGGCGGAAAGCTAAGCACTTAGCCTTGCCCTATTTTACATCTCAAAAACTCCTTTTTCCTGCACAGTTTTAATAGATTGTGCAAGAAAAAGGAGTTTTTGCGTTAATATATTTTAAATAAACTCCCGTTTTAATAGAGAAATAGAACATTATAATTACCTTTGCGGACGTTTTTATTTAATATTATTAAAATGAAGAAAGTAAAATTAGTTAGTTTAGCCATTGCGATGGCTTGTGCAGCACCTTCTTTTGCAGGTGGTTTGCTCACTAACACCAACCAGCATGTTGCATTCAACAGAATGATGAGCCGTGAGGCTTCTATCGGTATTGACGGCGTTTACTACAATCCTGCCGGCGTTGTATTCATGGGTGAAGGAAAGCATCTTGCCATCAACTGGCAGTTGGCTTACCAGACACGTAGCATTGAAAATGATTATCCATTGTTCACTAACAATGTGAACAATCCTACTACTCCACGCGAGTTCAAGGGTAAGGCGTTTGCGCCTGTCATCCCTTCTTTCCAGTATGCTTATAATAAAGGCAGATGGTCACTCCAGGCAGGTTTCGCCCTTACAGGTGGCGGCGGAAAGTGTACCTTCGATGATGGATTGGGCTCTTTCGAGAAGATTGTTGCCGAAACTGCCTTGGCTGCCTGCCAGTTAGCAGGTGCTGTTGATCAGGTTGCAGCGCAGTATGGTATTCCTGCCGTTTTCACCAGCGATAAGAACTTCGGAAAGGAAGGCAAATATAGCTACAACAGCTATATGCACGGTCGCCAGTACTACTATGGTCTCTCTCTGGGTGCCGCTTATAAGTTCAGCGACAACTTCAGCGCATTCGCAGGTGTACGTGGTATCTATGCATCTACTAACTACTACGGATATGTAGAAGATATCAAGGTTGGCAACATGCCTCTCTATAAGGTGCTCGACCCAACCAAGGAAACAGCTGCCAACATTGAGTTGAGCTGTGACCAGAGCGGTGTGGGCTTTACTCCTATTATTGGTGTGGATTTCAAGACTGGCAAGTGGAACTTCGCAGCTAAATACGAGTTCAAGACTCGCATTCGCTTGAAGAACAAGTCAGTAAACCAGGTGCCTAGTATCGGTAACCTTCCTGACAACCTCCGCAATGCTTACATCGCAGGCGGTGTACCTGAGCAGGCTGCTGATGCTATCTTGAATAACGCCACCATCCAGGGAGCAATGGGTCAGTTGAAGACCCAGTTCGACACCAAGCTTGATAAGGCTATCGGCGAATACGCAGATGGTAAGAAGATTGCAGGCGATATTCCTGCATACCTGGCACTTGGTGTAGGTTACAGCCCTGTAAATGCCGTACGCGTAAACGTAGGTTTCCACTGGTTCGACGACAAGCACGCTACATCATACAACAATCGTCAGGAGAAATTGGACCGTGGTACCTTGGAGTACAACGCAGGTGTTGAGGTGGATGTCAACAAGAAGATTACCTTGAGTACAGGTTGGCAGAACACCAACTATGGCTTGAGCGATGAGTATATGGATGACAAGTCATTCGTTGTTGGTTCCAACTCTGCTGCCGTCGGTGGTGTTTACCACATCAACAAGAAGATGGATTTGAACGTGGCTTACTTCCACACATTCTATCAGCATAAGAAGACCTCAGAGAATGTTCAGCTCAGTGCAGACAAGAGCATCAACTACACCTCTGACTACACCCGTAACAACAACGTGTTTGCGGTGGGTCTCGATATCAACTTCTAAAGAAGAGGTTGAAAAAAGTAGAATTAGACTTATGTTTCCTAAACATAATAGATCAATTCATAACTACAAACATGCAAAAAAGGCTATCCCTCTCTTTCGATTGGGATAGCCATTTTTATTTTGTAGCAGCAATCGTCTGTCTGATTATTGCGGATCCACATCATAATATATCTGCAAAGCTCCATACCTCGGATCTTTTGCCATCATCTGCTGGGCATACTTCAGATATTCGCGCACCTTCTTCTGGTCGATACCATTCTCCAGCTTGATGACAATCTTGCGGATATTCATTGTCTTTACACGTGCCACAGCCGGCTTATCCGGTCCGAGCACTCTTTCGCCAAACCAGCTTCTCAGCGTCTTGCCGAGTTCCAGACTTGCCTGCTGGCAAACCTTCTCGTTCTTATGTTTCAGGTACACGTTGATAAGATGGAAGAACGGTGGATAATGAAACATTCTTCTCTCTTCCAGGATGCCCTTGAAGAGGGCTTCGTAATCATTGTGCACCACCTGACTGATGACAGGAAGCGTAGGATTCTTGGTCTGCAGAATCACGAGTCCCCGCTTGCCCTTTCTTCCGGCTCTTCCGCTCACCTGCGCCATCATCATGAAGGCATGCTCGTAGGCTCTGAAGTCAGGATAGTTCAGCATCGAGTCGGCATTCAGAATACCCACAACCCTCACTTTGTCAAAGTCGAGACCTTTGGATATCATCTGCGTACCTATCAGAAGATTGGTCTTTCCCGATGAGAAATCGCTGATCAGTCGCTCGTAGGCATTGCGCGTACGGGTGGTATCCAGGTCCATGCGGGCGATACGTGCCTCGGGGAATATCTCGGCTATCTGGTCTTCTATGCGTTCCGTTCCGATACCTCGTCCCATCAGTTCCGTACTACCGCAGTTAGGGCATACCGTAGGCACGGGATAGGTGAATCCGCAGTAATGGCAGGTCAGCAGGTTGATGCTCTTATGCAGGGTGAGCGAAACATCACAGTTCTTGCATTTCGGAACCCATCCGCACACCTTGCACTCTATCATCGGTGCAAATCCCCTTCTGTTTTGGAAGAGAATGGCTTGCTCACCATTCTTCAACGCCTCCCTCACCGCTGCCAGCAACTGTGGCGAATAAGCCCCCGTCATCATCTTTCTATGGCGAAGGTCCTTCACATCCACCACCTGAATCTCCGGCAATTGGATACCCTTGAATCTAGTCTTCAGTTCCACCAGTCCATACTTGCCCTGCTGCGCATTATAATAAGTCTCCATCGATGGCGTAGCCGTACCCAGCAGCACCTTTGCCTCGGGATACATGCTGGCAAGTACGATGGCGGCACTTCGGGCATGATAGCGTGGCGATGGGTCCTGCTGCTTGAAAGAGTTCTCGTGCTCCTCGTCGATGATGACGAGTCCCAGTTGCTGGAAAGGCAGGAAAACGGCACTTCTCGCTCCCAGGATTACATCATAAGGATGTCCCGATAGCTGCTTCTGCCAGATTTCCACACGTTCTGCATCGCTGTATTTAGAATGGAAGATGCCGAGCCGGTCGCCAAACACCTTGTGCAGTCGCTCCATAATCTGAACGGTGAGGGCGATTTCGGGCAGCAGATAAAGCACCTGCTTATGTTCCTCGATGGCTTTCCTGATAAGATGGATGTAGATTTCAGTCTTTCCACTCGAAGTCACACCATGCAGAAGCACCACGTTCTTATTCATCATCTTCAGGAGTATCTGATTGTAGGCATCCTGCTGGGCTTCGGAAAGCGGTTTGATGAGTTCGAAATGCGATTCGCCCGAAGTGTTCAGTCTGCCCACCTCCAGTTCATAGGTAAAGAGGATGCCTCGGTCGATGAGCGCCTTGACAGCTGCAGCCGTGCATCGTGCCTCGTTCATCAGTTCCTCCTTGGTCACCTTCTTGATACCTTCCCTGGGCGTATCACCCTCCAGACTGTCCCAATGGGAAAGAGCAAGGAAGGTGGTTAAGGTCTTCGATTGCTTCAGGGCACGCTGCACCATATTGAGTGCCACGTGCAGAGCCTGTTCATTGCGGTAACTGCTAGCCAACTCCACATAGAGTTCCATCTTGGGTTTGAATTTCTCCGTAGATTTCATGCCCGATGGCATGGCAGCACCAAACACATCGCCCAGGGGAGCCATGTAGTATTCGCTGATCCATTGCCAGAGACGCATCTGCTGGGGAAGGAGCGACGGATATTCGTCGAGCACCGCCTCGATGGGCTTGCAGGTGAATTCCGGCTTTTCCGAATGCACATCAACAACCATCGCGATATACTTCTTGCTCTTGCCCAATGGAACAAGCACACGCATGTTGGGCACCACCTTCTCTTCCATCCCTTCGGGGATAGAATAGGTAAAGGTTCCGTCGAGCGGAAGGGGCAATATCACATCTACGTATCTCATGTTATAACGTTCTCCTTTTCTTTTTACGATCTAAAGTTCTGCAAAGATAGCAAAAAAAAAGCAGATACCCAACTAGGGGTACCTGCTTTTATATATTTTAATGTATAAACTTGTGAAGTGTACTGTCTAACTTCTCATTAGAACCAGTAACCCAAGGCAATCTGCCAAGAGTTGTTGCGGCTCTTGTCCTTGCCTGCATTGGTAAGTGCCTCGGCAGCCTTGACAAGGCTGGCATCAGCCGACTTGCCACAAGCGATGTTATAGTTGGCTGAAATCTGAAGATGGCTCAACAGGGTAACACCAGCACCTACGTTTACGCTGAAGTTTGACTTCTTCAGAGAATAGCTGCTTGTCTCATTCCACTTGAAGCTCTTGTCACCTACATTGATACCCCACTGTGGACCAGCAAAAACAAAGGCATTTGCCAAACTGCTCAAGCCGAAGCCATAACGCACGTTCACAGGGATGTTGATAGACTGCTGCTTCACGTTGACTTTACCCAGTTCACCATCAGTATCGGCATACTTAACGTCAGCCTCCTTCTGGTCGTACAAGGCTGCAGCATCAAAGCTCAAGCCCACGATAGGCACAGTGAACTTAACCATAGGACCTACAAAGAAACCTGTCTTGTTGGAAGCATCGAATACATCCTCGCTAAACGACATACTTGTCACATTCAAACCGCCCTTCAAACCGAACTTTACCTGGGCGTTAGCGCTAGTAGCAAACATCATTGCCGCTACCAAAAATACAAGAGATAAAATCTTCTTCATTTTTTCTACCTTTTAAAATTAAAATTCTATTTTCTATTATCACACATATCACACACGTTGTGATTCATTTTCTAATGTCTCTGGCGGCGCACGGTTACTCGTGCAGAACCGCTGGATGCAGAAGAAGAACTGCTGTTGCTGCGCTTCTCCTTCACCTTAGCCTCTCTTCTGGAAGATGAACCGCCACGGCGATTGCTCTTCTTCTCCTTCTTCACCTTGCCCTTTACGTTCTTGTCCGCCTTGGCAATACTGTCGAGCGAATCCTTCTTCTCCTGGTTTCCCCAGAGATTCTTCTCAAAGGTAGCCAGTTCGCCCTCAATTCGCTTCTGCTCCTTTACCAGAGCCGAATCGGAGTGGCAATACTGCGCCAAGGTTTGTCCCAACATGTTGTTGGTCTTGTAGATTTTTCCTTTATACTGATTTCTCACAAAGTAATCATCCACACTCATCACCGCCGCATTGTTCAGATTGCTGGTCATTATCTGCTGCTTGGCAAGATATGGAGCCAGGTCGTCGTAGCGCACCCAGAAAAGCGGATACTTGGTTCCGCCATCACCGAAGTCATCATCACGGGTCATGATAGGACAAAGTGCCAACACCTTGGTATGGAAGGTGGAAGTTCGCTGGTCGAAATAGGTTGACTCCTTAATATAATATGCCTTCACTTCTCTGGAAGGAATGTCGCTGTTGTCGAGCGAGATTCTTCCGTTTGCCTTCTTTTCATAATAGATATGATAGTTGTCCAGGAAAGACTTCGGGTCTACCCTGTCTGCTGCCGTAAAACTCTCGTTACCATCCAGACGATATTGGAACACCGCCACCTTACCGGTCATCATCAATCTGAAGATGTTGGTAAAGAGGTTCATCTGGTTGCCCATAGGCTCCACAGGATAATACAGTCCGGCATTGGCATTATCGGTAAGACTCAGCTCACGATAGATGTCTCTTCTCCATACCACGTCCTCCTCCATAGGAGCAGCAGTAGGGAAAGAGATTTGTGCACGGGTGGTAATGTTGCCGGCATTCGATTTCTTCGCAGCCGCCTCCTTTGCCGCCTGCTTACGGCGTGCCTGAGGTTGTGCCACGATGCCCTGCACCATTCCCAAGAGCATGAATATGAACAATATCTTTTTCATTATTTTGAACTTTGAAATTTTACTAATTTATTTCACGATTACTTCCATCGCAGTAGGCAGATTTCTGGTGATGCCATCCGGTCCCACAGCCTTGATATGCGAGATATAGAAACGGCGACTGCGAGAAAGCTTTCTGAACTCGTTTCTCTGACGGTCGGAGAAGTTGGAGCCTGCTGATGCCAATGGAATGGCGTTACCCATGTTGTCGAAGAAGACGGTCTCGAAACTCAACACCTTGAAAGGTATATCCAGCAATCCGTCGTCGATGGCTGCATGGATGCCTGTGGCACCCATCAGGGATGCCTTCGCCAGACCGCCGCCACGGAAACGGGTGGTTCCCAATGCCAGGTAAGCCGTTGGATCTGGCAACTTTCTTACATGGAAGACGAATGGAGGCATCGTGCGGGTCTGTCCCTTGTCGCGTGCCGTTACATGGATGGTCACATCCTTGCCCACAGCCGCTGGGGTTGCCACGAAATGGCCGTTGCCCTTCGATACGAACGAACCGCCAGTCATCGATGCAGAGATGGCATTGGCTGGCACGCCCGGCACACTGATACTGATAGGATTCTGAAAACCTGCATAGAGCACGTTCATCAGGTCTGCCGCCACTGTTGCCGTATTAGGTGCCGGAATCACGCTATATTTCTGGATAAAGTTGCGCTTCATTACATCGCCCTTGGCATTGTTCATCAGAATGTAGCCGGAGAACTGGTGCTCTCCCACTCCACCTGCCGTGAAACTATACTGTCCACGGGCGCTGTTCACTCTCATGCCGTTCACATAGATTTCCGGTTGCTGGGTAGTATCCACGGCAGCCATCACGATGTTGGCATTGAATCTTTCGCCCGGATAAAGCGTAGTCTTCTCAGGAATCACGAAGGCATCGAGTTTGTTCACACGGATATCCTTCATGTCGATATTCGCCACCAGGTTGTGCAGCACCTCTCCCTCGGCATAGCGCACATCGCTCTGAATCTTCGAGAGCAGGGTTACGGCAGCAGCCACTGGCATGTTCTCAAACATGTATTCCTGCCAGTTCTTACCCAGATATTTCTCGCCCTTAGGCACCTGGGTAGAGAAGTTGCTGGCTATGATTTTCTTCTGATGCTCATCTGTCACCAGTTCCAGGATGCGGTTGCGGTAGCGATTCAGCTCCCTATAGAGTTTCTTTCCCTTGCCCGTACCCGGTGCAAGCATCACGATGCCGGCAGCCTCCAGGTTTTCCTTGTTCTTGATATTGCTCACGTCGCCATCCTTGCCGTCAGCCTCTTTTACGATAGCAACCTTCAGTTCCTGGGCAAAGTTATAGAGCGCATCACTCATGTCCTTTACCTGCTTAGCCTTCTCGAACCATTCCCTTACCTTGGTAGGGTTTTGCTTCATCTGATCGGCAAAGTCACTATAGATTGCATTGTTCTCTGCGGAAGAGTTGGCTGTGGTTCGATTCAGACTGTCTTCCACAATAGAGAATCCGTCGAGCACCTCCGTAGAGACGTTCAACGCAAGCATAGCCATCAGGACGACGTACATCAGGTTAATCATCTTCTGGCGTGGTGAAACGGGTCTTTTCTTTATAGCCATTTATATTAATTTGCTAAATTCAATACTTTTCTTTACTCTTCACTCTTTACCTGAGGAGCTGCAGCACGCATGTTTACGGTCATCGCCTCTATCATACGTGCGTAAATCTTGTTCAACTGCTCAATCTGCTGAGCCATCTTGCGGCTCTGCTCGTTGATCTGGTCGATGGTACCAATCTGCTGGCTGGCACCCTTCAACTGCATCTCATAAACCTTGCTGATACCTGTGAGCGTACGGTTCAGGTTCTCCATCTCCTCGCTGTCACGGGTCAAACGGGTACTCTGCTCATTCACCTTTTCAAGGGTTTCAACAAGCTTCTTCAATTCCTCAACATAATTGTTCTGTGCATCAGCCATCTCTGGGGTAACACCCTGCTGACCAGCTACCCAAGCGGCATTACCGCCTGCAATAGTGGCACCGGCTACAGCTGCACCATTCTCCGAGAATCCTGCTCCTGGAGCTACGGCCGCCGCAACGCTCTCGTCAATCTGCTCAGCGCCTTCGCTCTCGCTTCCAGCAACAGAAGAAGATGATGATGCTGCAGATACACCAGCACCTCCGCTAAAGCTTCCGCCGCCGATGATGATGGTCTGACCTGCAGCAGATGCCGCTGCTTCTTCAGTCTCCCCATAAGTAACCTTTCCAGTCTCCAAGTACTCCTCAGTAACATGAGTAGGAATATCTCTGCCGTCGGCAGTCTTGTCAAAAGGACGGTCGAAGGCTGAAAGGAAGAACACGAACGCCTCAGTACCCATACCGGCAAACAACATGAAATTGGCTCCCGGCAAGTGGGTCAACTTAAAGAGGGCACCCAGGATAACGATAGATGCACCCCAGCTATAAGCATAGTTCAGAAAGGTCTGTCCAGGCACACTGTCCATCCATTTCTGCAGATGATATACGATGTTAAACTTACTATATTCGCCCATTTTTATTATCTCCTATTCTTGTTCTTTGATGGTTTCTGTTTTGCACTCGATGTGGTGGCAAGACTGCGCACACAGCGGAATCCGATATACGAACGTGGCTGGTTCTGGTATTCCCAGGAGCGCCATGCCGAACGGATGAACGATTCCGGATCTTTCCAGGAACCACCTCTTACGCTCTTCTTCTTCAAGCGGTAAGGGTCTTCCTTCGCTGCATTGTATTTCAACTCAGGGTTCAGGTCGTTCATGGCATCCACACCAGCCTCGGTATAGATGGTACTGGTCCATTCTGCCACGTTACCTGCCATATCATAAAGTCCGTTTGAGTTTGGCGAGTAGATGCCCACCTTGCTGGTTATCAGATTGCCGTCCTTGGTATAGTTACCGCGATCTGGCTTGAAGTTGGCATAGAAGCATCCGTCTCCGTTCTTCACGTCCTGGTTCTCCCAAGGGAACTCGTTCTGGTTCTTGCCTCTTGCCGCATACTCCCATTCTGCCTCAGTAGGCAAGCGATAACGCTGCACGAATCGGGCTTCAGGTCCCAGACCTTTCAGCAGATAGTCAGTACGCCAGGCGCAGAAAGCATTTGCCTGCTCCCAAGTAACGCCCACCACCGGATAATCATTGTATGCCGGATTACTGAAATAACTTCTCAAGTAAGCCTCGTTGTCTGAATTGCGGAAATCATTCACCCAGCAGGTGGTGTCTGGATACACATTCACGATGTAGGTATTAAGGAAGTCCCATGGTCCGCTTAACGGGCGGTTGATGGTTTCGCTGATGATTCGTCCCTCATCATCCACATAGGCAGTATCCTTAGAAATCATCACCACCTCGTTGGCATTCACCTGCTCATCGGTATTCAGGTTGCGCTCCTGCGGGTTCAGACGGTTTCTGCGGAGTGCCGCAGCGGTATAATCGTAAATCTCGTATTTGTAGTTCAGCTGTCGCCAGTCAATCAGCTTTTCGCCAGTCACAGGATTGGAAGTATAGAGACTTTCCATCGCTCTCTTCTCATCCTCGTTTGGCTTTCTTGGCAACTGCTTCTTCCAGTTAATCTGTGGAGTCACAGGGTCGCCGTTCTTATCCTCGGTAATCATGTAAGTCTCGTCGCCGCCATAGGCAGGGTCAGCCAAACGGGTACGGAGAATGGAATCGCGAACATAGGCGATAAACTGCTTGTATTCTGAGTTGGTGATTTCCGTATCATCCATCCAGAAGCCATCCACGGAAACATCCTTGCGAGGCGTCTTCTGTCCCCACAAAGAATCCTGGGTTTCCAGACCCATCTTCAGGAATCCTCGGTTCACCTTCACCATGCCGTATGGGGCAGGTTCGGCGAAACTTCTTCCGCCAACTCCAACCACCTCACCGCCTCTGCCTGCCATCGAGCTAGACTTGGCACCGAAACAACCGCTGAGGGTCAGGAGAGCCACCAGCGAGCTGAGGAGCATTATACTTTTCTTCATATTACGGTTCATATTCTTGATCTTCTTCTTAGAGTATTCTTACACTTTGATGTTTGTTTCTACCTTTCTTTACCAGGTTCAGATCCATCTGGTATCCGATGTAAAGCTCATGGCTTCCGTTGCCAAAGCTCAGCTTCGAGGTGTACCATTCATAACTGTAACCCAGAATGACGCCATGGAAGGAACCGCCCACCAGGAAAGTTACGGAATTGTCAGGACTGTAGGTCAAGCCGCCATAGAGCAGACGCTTGTCGTATTGGTAAACCAATCGCCCGGTAACGTCGCCTCGCCATGCCGTTCCGTCATACTTCACGAGGGCAGACGACTTTATAGTTAAAAACGGATTTCGGAGCTTAATATTGTATCCGCCAGTCAAATAATACGTTGCGTCAATCTTAAGCTCATTGGTTTCTCCCAGCTCGATGGTTGGAGAGGTAAGATGCTGTGCGGAAAGTCCCACATACCAGTTGCCATGCAGATAGTAGAGTCCGGCTCCCGCATCAAATCCGCTACCCTTCACTTCAGATGTGGCGAGTGCAGGGTCGCCCGATTCTCCAGCATCCACTTTGCTGCCGTCGAAACTCTCGCTGAGGAATCCGGCTTGCAGGCCCACGCTCATCGTTCCTCCGAAGAGTTTGGTCTTGTAGGCATACTGCAGGTTGAGTCGCTGATGGGTGAAGAGTCCTATCTGGTCGTTCATCATCGTAGCACCCACGCCGTGATAATTCTTCAGCGCATAGAAAGGCAGGTCGGCTGCCAGATACATGGTTCTAGGATTATGTTCGAATCCGGCCATATCCAATGCGTAAGCAGCCGTTACGTTGAGCTTTGCCTGCTTACCCACTGCCGCAGGATTGTAGGATGGTTCCATGTCGAAATAATGACTGAAGGAAGGATCATACTGTGCTCTGGAAACGAGCACTCCTGTCAGCAAAAAAACTAATATGATGATTCGTCTTAACACAATGTAATAACGTAAAAGCGGGCGAAATATTATAAATCGCCGGGATTATTATATATTAATAAGGTATAGTCGGAAGAGAAACATCAGAAAGATGAAAAAGGCTGCCCCCTGGTAAGAGAACAGCCCTATCATCGACTTTTAATATTCGTCGTCATTCCAGAGGAATATTAGGGCTGAATACCAAGCACTTATAGTCTTCCAACTTTTATATTGAACATTTTATTAAGGAGTAAAAGTCGCT
>ERZ1026776.1228-NODE-1228-length-14734-cov-110.543838_pt1 | contig 14734 bp, 9 predicted proteins | sample MGYA00380125_ERZ1026776 | MGnify/ENA primary metagenome ERZ1026776 (study PRJEB33269, sample SAMEA4719761) | human gut metagenome | biome: human-associated habitat; feature: organic feature; material: feces | place: Cameroon | collected 2013-10 ...
TTCAGCTTCTTGCAGAGACCACGCTTGGTCCAACGGCTTATCATCTTACGGATGGTTTCACGACTGGCTCCGTCGCCACGCTCACGGCTGGCATCGAAGAGGGTGAACTGCTCTGGGAGCTGGGCGAAGAGCAGGGTGTTACGGGACTTATAGACAGGGATAGCCTCGTTGTCCTGCTGCTGCTTGTCGAGACGCAAGCCAAACATCTCCATCTGCATGGCGAGCACGTAGTCGGCTACAGCCTTGGCAAAACGGATGCAGGCATCAGTCTCCTCTCCGGTCTGCTCCAGGATGTGGAAGATGACGCCACAACGGAAGCCGATGACGGCAGAACGGCGACGATACACATCCATCACGCGGTCGGCATTCGCCAGGGCAAGCTGTCTCTTCGCTTCGAGCCACTGGCAGAACTCCTCGCACATACGAGGCAGTTCCATCACGCCGTGACTACGTTCAAGGAGAGTTACTGCCTTGAGGATGTTTGTCTGCTCCTCCTCGGTATAGCCGTGGTGCTGGCTGAGGGGTGCGAAGGATGTATCGGGCATCTTGGCGAGCATCATTCTCGAAGAAGATCCGTCCTCGATATTGTCATCGGTGAAGAACTTCTGGAAGATGTTCTGGGTGCAGCAGCCGGTGAAGTTGAGCTGGGCGTGGGTTACGCCGCTGGTGGCTGTGATGTAGTCCTGGCCCACCTCGCTCTGGTCGAACGCCTTACGGAAGTAGTCGCCGAACACCTTCCATACGCTCTTCATCGAACCGAGCTCCTCGCTGAACATATACATGGTGTGGCCGTCGGCACAGAGCTGACGACGCATCAGTGCCGACTTCGAGATGGTATCTCCGATGTGACGGATGCAAGGCTTAGGGTCTATTACGCCCTTCTTGCCCTTGTGCTGCTGGTACCATGCCTCCTCCTCACGTGGTTTTTCGTCGTCCTTATCCATCTTCTTCGCCCAGATGTTCTCGATTCTACGGCATACGCCCTTACCCGAAGCCTGTTCGCCGATGATGATAGACATGAGTGCCATCGGAGTCTCGCTGCCGTCGCAATACTTCGCCTTCAGACGGTCTGCGTAGGTTGCGGCAATAGGGAGGGCAGAGAAGAGGGCAGGCACGCGTGCCTCTGCGGCTACGCCAGAGAGCGAGTCGCGGAGTCCGAGTGGAAGCTGGTCTACAGGGAATTCGTAAAGTGGTTGTGTACTTGCCTTAGCGGCTAAAAGGTTCTCTATGTTTCTTAGATTTTTATTTTCCATAATTATTTAATGTTTAAAAGTTAGTTTGTCGGAATATCCGGTAAACGGCGGCAAAAATACGACTATCTTCTGTAACCGCCAAATTTGAGCGTGTGATAAGGCCCGAAATTCAGCAGCCATTCGGGGCAAATTGTGTTAAAAAATCTAAGTCATAGTTTTGTGGGTCAGAAAACATAGGTTCTTATGTGCTAAATCATAGTTTCTCGGGTACCAGATTATAGCTTCTCGGATAACAGGTTCTCGTCTCAATCCGTAACCCTCTTTTCCTTCTTCTTCCTTTCTCATAAAAAAATAACACGGACAAATTGAATTTGTCCGGACAAATTGTCTGGCTAATCATAACTTGCTGATTTTCTTTTGATTACAAAGCTGTCGGACAACCATCCGGACAAATTCAATTTGTCCGTGTTTTAAAAATCACCCCGTTTATTTCTTTTGTGTATTATCCGTAATCCATTGATTATTAGTTAATTCGTGATAAAAATGATGATTTTAAACAACTTTGTTTAAAACAACCTTGTTTAATTTGTTTTTTTTTGCTATCTTTGCAGAAGATTTGCTGCACTCGGCAATTTGAAAGCTTTTGCCCTTACAGGGCGACAGGCTTGCGTCCCTGATTACCCAGGGCGCTGCCCTGGGCTGGGAGCTTCTGCCCTTTCAGGGCGTGTGGAGCTTACATGCGAATTTCAGTAGTATATAATAAGGTAGAGATTATGAGAAATAGTAAAGAAGCTCCGTTTGTATTCGGTGTTCGGGTGGAGGGAGATTCCTTCACCGACCGAAGAGAGGAAACAGAACGCCTGAAGGCGAACTTTACGTATGGAGTGAATACGATATTGATTTCACCTCGTCGTATGGGTAAGACTTCATTGGTGGATAAGGTGTGTTCGCTTGTAGAGAGCGAGGACATCAGGATAGTTCGTATAGATGCCTTTGGCTGTCGTTCGGAGAATGATTTTATCAATGCTTTTGCCACGGCCGTGGTTCGGGCTACTTCTTCAAAGTGGGAAGAATGGATGGAGAATGCCAAGGTATTCTTAAGCCGTTTCGTTCCGAAAATCAGTATCGGACAAGATCCTTTGACTGATTTCTCTTTGGCTTTGGAGTATAATGCAGGTAACAATACCACCGAAGAGGTTTTGAGACTTCCTGAAATGATAGCTCGGTCTAAAGGTTGTCATATCGTAGTCTGCATCGATGAATTTCAGCAGATAGGCGATTTCCCTGATTCCTTGACCTTCCAGAAGAAGCTCCGTAGCGTATGGCAATTACAGAGCCATGTTTCTTACTGCCTTTATGGAAGCAAGAAGCACATGATGGAACAGATGTTCCAGAATGCCAGTTACCCATTTTATCGCTTTGGAGATTTCTTCTATCTGAACAAGATTAGCGAGAAAGACTGGGTGGAGTATATCTGTCAGCGATTCGAATCTACCGGCAAGCATATCTCAGAAGAGTTGGCTCGTGAAATCTGTCAGGTAACAGACCGATATTCTTCTTATGTACAGCAGTTGGCATGGTTTGTATGGTTGTGCGTGCAAGATGAATCAGCAGCTACAGAAGAGGACTTGAAATATGGAATAGACAGGTTGCTGGATGCCTGTGAACCCTTGTTTATCCAACAGACCGAAGACCTTTCTGCCTATCAGATGAATTTCCTGCATGCCATCACCAATGGAGTACATACCGGTTTCACCCAGACTGCAATATTGGAAACCTATCGTTTGGGTACTGCCGCCAATGTGACCCGCCTTAAGAAATCCTTGATGGTGAAAGATCTGATTACGATTCCTGCTCCTAAGCATCTGGAAATGAGTGATCCCATCTTGGCGTTGTGGCTGAAGAGAAGAGTGTGGAAGTTGACGTAAATTTCTTAGCCTTTTATCATTTGTACTGCAAAAATTGTCGCAATTGCGACTGTTTTTGCAGTAGAAAGAGCAGATGTGTAGAAAAACTGGGTATTATGTCGTGTGTTAACACCGGAATTTGTCGTCACGGTTTGGAGAGGAGAAAGTAACTAAGTCGAAGACCATGACGCTAAAAGAGTGCTATTGACGAAAAAACAGAAAGATATTGTAAACTTCTGTTCCGTAAGGTTGCAAGCTCAGACTCTAATATAACATGCTCTGGCTCAAATATACCAAGTAATATTGCAAGTTCAGGCTCTAAGGTTGCAAGTTTAAGCCCAAATATACCAAGTTCAGATTCAAATATACCAAGTAATATTGCAAGTTCACGGCTTAATATTGCAAGTTCACGGCTTAATATTGCAAGTTAACGGCTTAATATTGCAAGTTCATGGCTTAATATTGCAAGCTCATGGCTTAATATTGCAAGCTCGGCTCTTAATATTGCAAGCTCTCAAAAATCTATAATCCGCTGATAAATAGTAGTCTCATCTAAAAAATATCGCCTTGGTATTGCCGCCAATGTAACTCGCCTCAAGAAATCCTTGATGGTGAAAGATCTGATTACGATATCAGTCTCTAAGCATTTGGAAATGAGTGACCCCATCTTGGCGTTGTGGCTCAAGAGAAGAGTTTTGAAGGAATCATAAGAGGAATTACGAAATTTGGAAATAAGTTAATCTTTAAATAATTTGGTGTTCTTGATAGATTTTTGTATCTTTGCAACCTGTCTATTAAGGTCATAAAAAGAGGATAAAGGCATGAAAGTATTAATAGTGATTCCTTGCTATAATGAGGAAGAAGTATTGCCGAAGACCCTGGAGGTGCTTGGCAATCTGATTAAGACCATCAAGGTAAAAACTGACGCCGACACGGAATTGCTCCTTGTTGACGATGGTAGTCGTGACCGTACCTGGCAGATGATTTTCGATGCTGCCAAGGAGCACAAGTATGTGCACGGCATCAAGTTATCTCATAACCGTGGGCATCAGAACGCACTCTGGGCAGGAATGTAAGCGGCGGTAGATCATTGCGATGCGATGGTAAGTATCGATGCCGACCTGCAGGACGATGAGAATGTCATCATCGATATGGTGCTGCAGGTACAGGAAGGCAAGGATATTATCTATGGCGTGCGCAAGGAGCGCAAGACCGATACCTTCTTCAAGCGATTCACCGCCCTCGATACTTTATCGAAGAAAGAGTATAAGGAGAATATCAATTTGATAGATATAAAAAAGCATCGGGATTATGAGTTCCGATGCTTTTTTGTTTCTTGTTATTTGTTCTGTGCGATGTTGGCGCTTGTCTTTACAAACCGATAGAAGCCTACCGGATGGCGACTTTCAACGAGTCTCTTTACTTCCCAAACCTTCTGGAAGGTAGTCCTTGCCGAATTTCTCCTTGAAGTCTGGCATGTCTCCTTCCGGAATCATCAGCACGCCATCCTGCGGTAATACTTTGTCAAACTGCTGGATCTTATCGCCCAGATAGAAGTTGAGGCTGAAGAAATGCAGCATATCTACCGACATATAAGAATAGAGTTTGCTGGTATCAAACTTCTTCTCGATAACCGGCGCCAGATGCTTATCTGCCTTCGTGTTGAGCACGGCAGGCTGCAGGGTGGAGTCGAGTGTGATGAAAATTGCGATAATCATCACCAATGTATATTTCATCATTTGGCTTGTCTCTTTTTTCTTGAGTGCCTTGAATATCTGATAAGCTCCTATTATAAGAAACATATAGCATACGTAGAATAGGATACCATGAGTAGATTCCCCTATTGCATGGAGCATGGCGATGTTGTCGGCAGCATGCTTGCCATGGAAAATGGTATCTGGTATGCCGCCTGCTCGTATAACAAGCGTAGCAATCACAAGGATAACTGCCAGCGAGGCAATCACGCCGGCATATACCTTGATGGCTCCCATCTTCTCCTTCATCATCCAAACGATGTATTCGGCGATGAGATAAGCCATGAACGGATAGCATGGCAGCAGATAGACGCTGCGCTTGCTCTTTGGGATGCAGTAGAAGAAGAGCACCAGGAGAAAGGCGAGCCAGGTGAACACCTGCAGCGGAGTAGCCTTCTTCGCATTCTCCAGGAACCGGGTCTTCGAGAACTTCTTCCAAGGCAGGATGAAGAGCGAGAACAATAATAATAAGGTGTAAGGCAACCAGCCCGTAATGAGAGTGAGCAGGTTATACCATGCCGGGTTCTCATGCGATTCGTATGCCATCTTGCCCATGAATCGGTCGATGTTCTCTTCCTTCACCAGGCGCAGGAACTCGTCGCCACCTTGCAGATAGGCTGCATAGTACCAGCAGAATGGGATGATGAGCGAGAGCAGGGCGGTTAGAGCCATAGGGCTTTGTTGTACTTGATGTTCATGTCTTATCGAAGTCTTATTTTATAATTTTGTCGTAGCGAATCAGTAAATCCGAGATGCGATGGGCTTGGGTTAGTCGCTTGATTTCCTTTTCCGGTACATTACCTGTTGTTTCTACATTCATATTATCTGAACCTACAGCAGCAGGATATTTGCGAGAATCAAAGATGCTCTGTCCCATACCTTTCCATTTGTAGTGGTCCAGATGCATCAGGTTGAGGATGGTAGGATATTGGTCTACTTGTCCCATTACCTTATTATATATACCACCTACAGGAGCGTTTACAACGATGAAAGGAGTAAACTGCTTGTCGCTTACGATGCCTTTGGCGGCTGGAGATTCGCAGATAGGTTTGCGGTCGGCAGCAAGACCTTCGTGGTCGCCAATTATCACAATCATCATATCCTTGTAGTCCGGGCGACTCTTCAGATAGTCGAGGAGGATGCCCAGTCCGTGGTCGGTATAGTTGGCCATGATCATGAAGTCGCGCATCTTCTCCGGATAATTGCCCTTAAAATGAATGCGTTTCAGGTTATCTGGCAGGATGAAAGGATTATGACCGGAGTAAGTAACAATCTGTAGATAGTTGCTTTTTCCTTCTTTCATGATTTCTCCTTTCTTGAGTTTTGCCACAATCTGCTTCATAAAGGATACGTCGCCCAGTTTCTTGCGGCTGCCCACTTTCTCGTTGTTAACCCATTGATCATTGAAAAACATCTGTTTGATACCGAAGTCTTCTGCCACGACAGATTGATTCCAGGTGATAGGCTTATCTACCGTCATCAGATAGGAACTCAGGTCGGGATGCTCTTCCTTCAGTGCCTTGACCAATGAAGGATAGTGGGTAAAAGGGAATTGCATGGCGTAGCACCCACTCATCAGCGGCAATAGACCTGTGCTTACCAGAAGCTGTCCGTCGATGCTGCGTCCGCCTTTCACCTGAGTGAGAACATGTGGAGCATAGAGTGTATGACTGTCGGCGATGTAACGGTTCAGGTTTGAAGTGATTTCCTTACCTTCTATCTTACGGTTGATTGCCCAACTTTCTAGCGATTCGCAGAAGATGACTACCAGAGTTTTCTTCCTGACGATACTGTCAGCGAGTGGCTGATAGGCTGGTTGTTGTTTCATCCAGTCATCAATTTCTGCTTTTATCTTAGGGGTAAATACCGTTTTTTGTTGGTTCGCTTCGTGTATCAAATTGCCAAAGATGGTGTACATTGGTACTTTGCAGGTGTACATGTTGGCATTATCCAAGTTATTGAATGCCTTTTCTGGTCCTCCTTTAACCATGATTAAGATGGCAGAAAGCAGGAATGTTGCAAGAGCGGTTAATGCATATTGCTTGATTCGCAGGGCGTAAGCTCCTCGTTCTCTTCCAAACGCTTCTGCTCCTCGGTTCTTTCTCTTATAGAGAGAATAGATGCAGATAAGTGTAGATAGCGGGAGTAGGGCATCTATCCATCTCATCGAGTCAATCACACTCGCAGTAAAATCGCTCAGGTTGCTAGCCAGCAGATAACTTTCCAGCGGTATCATCGAGTTGTAGGTACGGCAATACATCAGGTTGCTGATGAGCAGTCCGTCTAGAATAAAGAGCACGAGGTATTCTACCCATTTCTTGCCTGTAAGCATAAATGGGAGGATGAACAGCAGAGCTGCCAATAGGGAATTGACATACACCTCTGGCAGGGAAAAAGAGGTGAAAGTAGTCTGCAGGCACCAGATGATATCGAATACGATAAATTTACTGGCTGCACATCCCAACAGAGAAGTTGTATCTCTGTTCCACAAAGTATGTGGAAATAATTTCTTCATAATCTGTTTCATGGGTGCAAAGGTATTGATATTTTGTGAGATACTGGCTAGTTTGCTTATTAATCTTTGCTAAAAAACAGAAATCCCCCACTGAGAATATTGAGCGACATCAGAAATAGAAAACGATTTGTTAAATTTCATTTAGCTATTTTCCTAGATATTTGAGGATGCGTTTGTATGTGAATGGTATATTGTTTTGAGGCTTAACATATTGATTCTCTATGATATTACAAAATTATAATGTTCTTTTGTCTCGTTTTTCGAGCGCTATTATCAATGATGTATGATATTTCAGAAATAGTAATCCGTTGATTAATAGTAGCTTCTGTAAAAAGTTACAGCTTTTAAACAACATTGTTTTAAACAACCTTGTTTAATTTGTTTTTTTTGCTATCTTTGCAGATGATTTGCTGCACTCGGCAATATTGGAAACCTATCGCCTAGGTACTGCTGCCAATGTAACCCGCCTCAAGAAGTCCTTGATGGTGAAAGACCTGATTACGATATCAGCTCCTAAGCATCTGGAAATGAGTGATCCCATCTTGGCGTTGTGGCTGAAGAGAAGAGTGTGGAAGGAAGCATAAGAGAATTTCAAGGTGTCGGAAAAATCTGAAACAAGATAGTCTTCAAATAATTTGGCGTTTCTGATAGTTTTTCGTAACTTTGCAACCTATAGTTAACGCAATCAAACATAATAATGCAATTAGGCAATGACAGAACAAGAAATCAGAGAATATATAGGCGTTCGCTTTCCTGAGGAAAACGAGTCTTGTGAATGGAAAGAGTATAAGAATCTACAGAATAGCCTCTGTGGACATGAGGCTGATGATGTGGTATCTTATGTGTCAGCTATTGCCAATATGAATGGAGGTTCTCTGATTATTGGTGTAGAGGATAGTACATTTCAGGTTATCGGCATTCAGAATCTTGGTTCATATAATGTCGAGTCGGCCAAAGCTCGAATTGCAGAGAAATGTAGAAATCTTCCTTTGGAGGATTTTGATATTATGGAATTGAAAGCTGATGATACCGCAAAAATCGTCTGGGTATTGACAATTCCTAAACATCATGCAAAGTTGCCAGTTTATGCACATAATAAGGCATGGCAGCGTACTGGAGATTCATTGGTGGAAATGCGTTCCGATCGTCTTCAGGCAATCTTGTCAGAGATAGAAGTGACAGATGATTGGAGTGCTGTCATTGTGGAAGATGCAACTATAGATGATTTGGATGCAGAGGCAATCGAGAAAGCCAGAAAGGAGTTTGTTAAGCGAAATCCTTTGAAAAAGGAGGAGGTGCAGACATGGGATGATGCAAAGTTCTTGGATAAGGCAAAACTAACGATTCGTGGCAAGATTACCCGTGCTACCTTGGTGTTGCTAGGTAAAGAAGATTCTGAGCATTTGCTTAGTCCGTATGTGGCAAAGATACGATGGTCTCTTAGAGTTGTTGGTGAACCTCTGAACAAGGACTATGATGTCTTTTCTATTCCTTTGCTTTTGTCTGTGGATAGATTGTATAATAAGGTGAGAAATGTGAAATATCGTTTGGTGCGTCCTAATACGCTTTTTCCAGACGAGATGCTCCGCTATGATATGTTCAATATTCGTGAGCCACTGAACAATGCTATTGCTCATCAGGATTATACCAAATGTGCCAGAATAGATGTTGTAGAATATGAGGATGATCATCTTATATTTCAGAATCACGGTCATTTCTTGCCAAAGAGCATAGAGGAAGTTGTGGAGAATGATTGTCCGGAGTCTATTTATCGTAACCGTTTTTTGGTGGAAGCTATGCGAAACCTGAATATGATAGAGACAGAAGGTGGCGGTATTCGTAAGATGTTCTTAAAGCAAAGTGTTAGGTTCTTCCCTCTTCCTGAGTATGATTTATCTGATGGAAAGGTTAAGCTCACTATTGAAGGTAAAGTGAAGGATGAGAATTTTGCTAAGATTCTTTCTGCTAATCCAGACCTTAGCTTGAATGATATTATGCTTTTAGATAAAGTGCAGAAGGGAATGTCTATTGGTGATATTCAGGCAAAGTATCTGCGTAAATGTAAGTTTATAGAAGGACGAAAGCCAAAGTATTATCTGTCATACGAAGTTGTGGCAGCAAGTAAGAATTCTGATTTAAAGAGTCAGTATGTCAAGAACAAAAGTTTTGATGATGACTATTTCCGCAAGTTGATTCTTAACTATCTTGAGAAGTTTGGTACGGCATCTAGAAAAGATATTGATATTCTTTTGAAAGATAAACTATCTGCTGTACTTAGTGATGAACAGAAAAAGAATAAAATCGATAATCTGATGCGGCAATTACGAACTTCTGGCAAGATAATCTGTGGTAAATGTAAAATGTGGATGTTGACGTAATTTACGTGAACTTTACGTGAACTTTACCCGGATTTTACGTGAACTTTACCCGGGATTTACGTGAAGGAATGATGTAATCCGTTGATTTATAATGATATACGGTTCGCGTAATTTCACGTAATTTAAAATCAATTACGCGAACTTTTACGTGAAATACGGAAGAGTTAAAGGATAAATTAGATAAGGCACAGGACTTTGACTCTCTGATACCGACTATGATACTAAAAGAGTGCTATTGACGAAAAAACAGAAGGATATTGTAAACTTCCGTTCCGTAAGGTTGCAAGTTCTGACTCTAAGGTTGTAAGCTCCGAGTCTAAGGTTGTAAGTTCCGGCTCTAAGGTTGCAAGTTCCGGTCCCTAAGGTTGCAAGCTCCAGTCTTTAAGGTTGCAAGTTCGTGACTTAATATAGCTAGCTCAGACTCTAATATACCATGCTCTAGTTAAAATATACCAAGTAATATTGCAAGTTCAGGCTCTAAGGTTGTAAGTTTAAGTCCAAATATACCAAGCTTAGATTCAAATATACCAAGTTCAGATTCAAATATACCAAGTAATATTGCAAGCTCGGCTCTTAATATTGCAAGCTCTCAAAAATCAATAATCGGCCGAAAAATAGTAGTCTCATCTAAAAAATGTCGCTTTGTATTGCTGTCAATGTTTTTCTGCTTATGAGAAGAGTGTGGAAGGAATCATAAATGTATAAAGCCCCTTTAGTATTCCAGGAATATGAAACCCTGGGTTACTGAAGGGGCTTTTCTGATTTTACCTTTTCTTATTTAAAGAACCTGTTAAGCTGCTTGATGGCTTTATCATACTGCTTCGCTGGCAGGCGGTAGTTCTTTACTGGATTCATGTGGGCATCATAAACATCCAGGGCACCATCGGCAGTCTTCTCCAGAATGGTGTCGTTGTTGATGATGAAGGCATAGTTCAGATTGCTGCCCACTACATGCCATAGTCTAGGCGTCTTATCCGTCATCATTCTGCCCATCGAATAATCGGCAGGATCGTTCTTTATGCCCAGATGATTCTTCATCAATGTAGGAACCACATCATAATGAGTGGTGCGATGCATAAACTTCTGAGGCTTTGCACCAGGAACATGCCAGATCATAGGCACGCCAATCTGGGCTTTAGAGAAGTTGCCTTTATGTCCCCAGTAATTATGATGGTTCTCATTAAACTCCTGACTGTGATCGCCCGAAAGAATGATGATGGTGTTATCCATCAGTCCCTCTTTCTTCAGGGTCTCGAAGATGCGGCCCAGCAGCAGGTCGTCCTGATAGCAGCAGTTGCGATACATATTCCAGAAAGGAGTAGGATCCATATCGTTGCTGAGTTTGGTATAGTCGGCATACGCCCAAGCCGGCTGGAAACGCTTATTCTTGTCGGCAGGGAGTCCAAAGCTATGAGGCAGGTCGAAGAACAGGAATGAGAAGAATGGCTTCTTGCTCTTCTTGTGCTGCTGCGAATCGCTGATGAATTCCTCTGCTATCCTTGTATCTCGCTCCAGCGGAGTATTGCCTTTCGTCTCGGTATGGATGCCTGGCACTCCGCCAAAGATAACTCTGCCGAATGGTGGGTCTGCAAAGGTGGCACTCGGATAGGTCTGTATCTCGTAGCCCAGTTCCTGCAGGCGCTTGATGAAGACCGGCTGGATATGGGCTGGGTCGAAACTCTCCCAGTAATAGCAGGATAGTCCGAAGAAGAGGCTGAACACGCCGCTTCGGGTTCCATTACTGCCGCTTACGTGATTGCTGAACCATTGGTTTTGCTGGGCAAACTGATAGGCATTCGGCATGCATTCGGCTGTTAAGGAACGGGTATTCCAGGAGTCTATCAGGATGAAGATGATATTTGGCAGCGAATTAGGGTTCATCTTTTCTTTCTGTAACGGTTGGATAGGATATTGGATATCCGCACTCTGCTTGCCATTCATCTGTATCATGCTTTCTCTAGGAGGTGTACATCCTAATTTTAGCAACAGACCATTCGAAGTGGTTGGGAAGTAATAAGGCAACAATGCGCTGCTCTTCATCACGGAAGGCTGCTGATAGAAGGCGCCATAGATATGGCAGAGATGGGCAAAGAGGGTGCATCCGATGATGCTTCCTGCGATAAGCCAAGCGTATGCCTTCTGGCGTTTCTTCCATAGAAGATAAGATGCATACCATACACCTACAACGATGGCTGCCACAACCAGGAAGAGTGCTATCTCCTTCAGATACAGCATTATATCGAAATTGAAAATCTCACCGGCTCCCTCACCGAATACCATGCTCAATACAAAGCCGTTGATATGGAAATGATAGATGGCATACACCTGCGAGTTGAGATAGTTGATGATGCAGAGCAGCACCACGCCGGCTATCTGTATGGTTCTAGCCGTCTTAGTACATCTGCAAAACGTAAAGATGAGGCTGAGGAGATAAGGTATCAGCGCAAACATAGCAGCATGGCTGATGCAGGATGTTATGAAGAATAACCATCCCTCTAAATCCATCAACTCGAGTATCGAAGAATCGGTGATGTAGAGCCCAAACTGCAGGGCAATCAGTAATGTAGAGAAGGCAAAAAACAAGAATCCCTGTTTTGCTTCTCTAATGCGCAAATTCTGTCCCTTCATTTCTGAGGACTTTTGCTTAAATATCTGATATTTCATTGTATGAGTATCGTTTTGCCTTTATATACTAAACTATGTTATTTGAACATAGCCAATGCTTTCTCTATGATAGGTGCCATGTCATAATATTTGTATTCGGCAAGGCGGCCTCCAAAGATTACATCTTCTTCCTGGTCTGCCAGGTTCTTATATTGGGCATACAGTTCAGAATTCTCCTTGTCGTTTACCGGATAGTATGGCTCCATGCCATCCTTCCATTCGGTGGAATATTCCTTAGAGATAACCGTCTTCGGGGTCTCATAAACTTCTGCTCCGAACATTTCAAAATGCTTGTGCTCTATCACTCGGGTATATGGCACTTCGCGCTCTGTATAGTTTACCACGGCATTGCCCTGATAATTAGGGCAGTCGATGGTTTCCTGCTCAAAGCGGACGGTGCGATAGTTGAGTTTACCAAACTGATAGTTGTAGAACTCATCAATCTTGCCTGTGAAAACAAGCTTAGAGGCAAGCGCTTTCCAATTGTCTTTCAGCAATCCCTTGTTGCCGTTTGGAAGTTCTATCTCGTCTTTAAAGAAGTCAACTGATACCTTTGTATCTGCCCCATTAAGTAAACCATCAATGAGTTTGTTGTATCCACCTATAGGGATTCCCTGATACTTGTCGTTGAAGTAATTGTTGTCGAAGATGAGGCGTACCGGCAGTCGCTTGATGATGAAGGCTGGCAAGTCAGTACACTTTCGTCCCCATTGCTTCTCGGTATATCCCTTGATGAGACGCTCGTAGATATCTTTACCGATGAGCACCTGAGCCTGTTCCTCCAGATTGCGAGGTTCACTTACACCGTCGGCCTTCATCTTAGCTACGGCTTCTGCCTTCTGCTCATCAATTTTAGCCTGTGCTTCTGCTGGTGTGGTTACGCCCCACATCTGATAGAAGGTATTCATATTGAAGGGCAGGTTGTAGAGCTTACCCTTGTAGTTTGCCACAGGCGAGTTGGTGTAGCGGTTGAACTCAACGATAGAGTTTACGAAGTTCCACACCTCTTTGTTGGATGTATGGAAGATGTGTGCCCCATACTTATGTACGTTGATGCCCTCTATGTTCTCGCAATAGATATTGCCACCGAGATGTGGTCGCTTATCTATCACCAGACAAGTTTTTCCTTGCTTATGAGCCAGGTGAGCGAATGTGGCACCGAAGAGGCCGGAGCCAACTATAAGATAATCATATTTCTTCATACTAGTGCTAACTATGTTATATTTTTCTAAATGGATGTGTAAAGACATACCAGCCTAACATACAATTTAATGAGAATCGTGTATTAAATAATTGCCATATACGGAAATAATATTTCTTCATATACTTATTTGTTATTCCATATTTTCTGCAATAATTCATTACTACTGTGATGTTAGAATAATCTTCCTTTGTTATATGTTTATTGAATCTTAAGCTTTGCATAAAAAGAATTGCGGCTTCGTCAATATATCTAAGTTGATTGAGTCTGATAGCCGGAGTCAAACATTCTTGTTTTTGTTCGTCGAGATATTTAAACATCAATGTAAGTACCTTTGTAATATGAGAAAAGTTCTTCTTTAAGGCAATAGCGTTAGTACTATTACCTTCTCTTCCTACAAGATAATTATATAGATATATATCATATACAATAAGGTCTTTGATAGAACTTAAAGGTATGAGGCAATATAGTAGGTCCGTATAGCAGATACCTGTTGGAAGTACTAAGCCTACTTTATGCAAAATACTACTCTTGTAAGTCATGCTATGCATGTTGAATTCTACTTTTTTAGAATAATCTGTAATCACAAAACTTGAGGCCTCATAAACCTTCCCATATTCAATGTTGGAAATAGGGAACTTTTTAAATTTTTCCTTTCCGTTTTTGTCTATCGTTATTTCTGTTCTGAGTGTGACAACAAGATCTGCATCACAAGTTTCCAGTTTTTCAACGAATGCGTCTAATGCATCAGGTTCAAAGAAATCATCTGCATCGAGAATACGGAAATATTTTCCGCGAGCAAGTGCTAATCCCTTGTTTATGCATGAACCATAATGTGCATTCTCTTTATCAACAACAATAATGTTTTGTGGAAATTGCTGTTGATATTCATGGGCAATAGCAGATGTGTTGTCTTTGCTGCCGTCATTGACAACTATGATTTCTATTTTATCTAAGTGCTGTGCGGCAACAAGTCTTTTTAAATTGTTTCCAATATATTCCTCCATGTTATAAGAAGGAATTATAATTGACAATAAAAGTGAAGGCGTATTAATCATTTCTTTCTATTTTAAATCGTTATTCTATTATTTTTAATCCTTTCTTGCATCTTGTTCTATTCAG
>ERZ1026776.1229-NODE-1229-length-14730-cov-58.490562_pt1 | contig 14730 bp, 11 predicted proteins | sample MGYA00380125_ERZ1026776 | MGnify/ENA primary metagenome ERZ1026776 (study PRJEB33269, sample SAMEA4719761) | human gut metagenome | biome: human-associated habitat; feature: organic feature; material: feces | place: Cameroon | collected 2013-10 ...
AGCAACAGACTCATAATCTGGAGGTCCTAGGTTCAAGCCCTAGCTGGTCCACGCTGAAAATCAAGCAGTTAAGCAGAAATAGCTTAACTGCTTTTTTCGTTTTAGGAAACTTGCTTGAAACTACGAATTCAAGCTTGCAGAAAGAATGCATCTTCAAAAAGCAACACCGTAATTCCTCTTTCAAAATTTGGTGGTTTCAATTATTTGCCGTATCTTTGCGCCATACAAATAGGAGAAAGGATTATGGCAAACAAGGAATACAGAAAGCTGCCTACAGGCATACAATCTTTCTATATCATCAGAGAGGAAGGGTATCTCTATGTTGATAAGACTGACATGGTTTGGAATTTGGCGAACAAAGGTCTAAAGTATAATTACTTGAGCCGCCCTCGCCGATTCGGAAAGTCTGTGCTCGTTGATACGCTCCAATGTTACTTCGAAGGAAGAAAGGAACTCTTCGAAGGACTCAAAATCATGGACTTGGAAAAGGACTGGAAGGAATATCCTGTGATTCGACTCGACATGAGCCGTGGAGGTGCCAATGCAGAAACCTTGCGTTCGTACCTGAATCTGCGATTCGGATACTACGAGGAGAAGTATGCCATCACTCCAAACCCTACAGCCGAACTTGCCGACCGCTTTGATGCCATCATTACAACAGCATACAAACAGACGGGCTTGAAGGTTGCCATCCTCATCGACGAATATGATTCTCCTCTTCAGCACTCCTGGAAAACCCCGGAACACGAAGCATGTACCGAGGTATATCGTGAGGTCTTTGCCATTTTAAAGGCAGATGATGAATACGAGCGTCTGGTCTTTATCACAGGCATCACCAAGTTTACGCAAATTTCCCTTTTCTCCGTGCTCAACAATTTAACCAACATCAGTTTCCTCCCAGAATATGCAGCCATCTGCGGCATCACTGAGGAGGAGATAAAAGAGAACTTCAAGCCTGAACTTGAAAAAATGGCAGAGGTAAACGGATGGACTTTGCAAGAAACCCACGACAAGCTGAAGGACTACTACGATGGTTACCATTTCAGTCGCCGAAACATGGTTGACGTCTACAATCCTTTCAGCCTCATCAATGCGCTTGACACACAGGATCTCAACAGTTATTGGGCATCATCGGGAGCCACATCCATGCTGCCGAAGTTCATCAAGGATGCAGAGTTGCGCCTACCGGATTTTGAGGATTGCATGATTCTCCGCAACACATTGGAGACATCCGATGTTACCGGTGGAGGACCAGAACTTTTCTTATATCAATCAGGTTATCTCACCATCAAATCGTGCGTAGGAAATGTCTATCACTTAGGTTTCCCAAATGAAGAGGTTAAGCAGGCGCTATACGAATGCGTACTGCCAGCATTGACCATGCGACAAGAGGCTGATACGCAATCTCTGCAAGCGCAGTTGTACCAATATCTGGAATACAAAGAGCTAGCTAAAGCGATGAAAGCACTCAAAGCATTGGTTGCCGATGTACCTTACAGCAACAAGAAGTTGGCATCCATGGATATGGAAGAGCGTTATCGACTGATCATCAGTACCATCTTGAATGCCATCGGTTTGAAGGTGGAAGTAGAGCACATGCTTTCTACTGGCAGAATCGACCTCATTGTCAAAACCACTCATCACATCTATATAATAGAGTTGAAGTTAAGAAACAATGGAGGCAAGGAAGCTGCCATCAAGCAAATTCAAGACCGACAATACCTGGAGCCTTTCAAGGCCGACAAGCGAGAGGTAGTAGGCTTAGGCATAGAACTAGACGAAGAAGGCAAAGGCATTTTGGATTGGGAGATGGTAAATGAAGAATGAAGCAACAGCATAGTCATACTTAACAAGAGGGGTCACTGGGTTCTTGCTCAAAAGCTGCTTTTGCATAAGTTAAGCAAATTTTAGTATAGCACATCCACACGCTTTTGCAAGTGACTCGGAAATTAAACATTTTTATTAACAAATATATATTTAAGTTCCATTTCCTCTAAAGAAGTGCAAGTACGAACTCTAACGATGCGCTTTATTAAGGTCTAATGATGCGCATCGTTAGGTGTTAATGAAGCGCATCGTTAGGTGCTAAAGAAGCGCATCGTTAGGTCATGTAGATTTTCTACTAGTTATATTACTGAAAATCAGCAAATTACACTCCATCTCAAGACTGCGAACTCTTGCCACCAACAGGAAGAACAGAAATATAAAAGTTTGTTTCATCATTATATTGTATCATTAAACTATGCTATTGTAAAGTACAAAAACTTTTACAATAAATAAACTATCTTTTGCCCTCTGCTTGGGCAATTTTACACCCTATGCAAACAAAAACATCTCTATAGGCAGCCGATGTTCACTAACCTGCAGCGATGCGTCTCGAAACACGATTTTTCTCTGCTTTTCATGGTTTTGTAACAAATTAATCGTACCTTTGCAAGCGTATTTAAAACATATTACAATATTATCAAGTGAAGAAGATTATGAACAAATTCTTTAAACTTATCTTCGTGCTTTGCGCCTTCTGTGGCATCACACAAGCACAACCAGCACGACCAAAATTGGTTGTAGGACTGGTGGTTGACCAAATGCGTTGGGATTATCTCTATCGCTACCAAGACCGTTATTGCGAGGGTGGCTTCAAGCGATTGCTGAACGAGGGATTCAGCTACGAGAACTGCCGCATCCCTTATATCCCTTCCGTCACCGCCATCGGTCATACCTCCATCTATACAGGTTCCGTACCTTCCCTCCACGGCATTGCCGGCAATAACTTCATGAAGGATGGCAAGAAGACATACTGCACTGAGGACAACTCCGTGAAGCCTGTAGGCTCCAATGGTAAGGCTGGCTTGGAGTCACCTCGCAACATGTGGTGTACCACCATCGGCGATGAGCTTCGCATCGCCACCAACGACCGCAGCAAGGTCATCGGCGTTGCCATCAAAGACCGTGCCGCCATCCTCCCTGCTGGTCATCATGCCAATGGTGCCTACTGGTACGACCCTGAGGTAGGCAAATTTATCACCAGCAGTTTCTACATGGACAAGTTGCCTGCATGGGTGAGCAACTTCAACAGACAGAACTTACCTAAGAAGTATCTCTCTGAAAAATGGAACACCCTCTATCCTATCGACACCTACAAGCAGAGCACTGCCGACGACACCAACTATGAAAGGGAAGTGAAGCCAGGCGTTAAGCCAGTGCTTCCACTCGACCTCCCTGCCTTATACAAGAAATATGGTTACGACATCCTCCGCAGCACTCCTTTCGGCAACAGCTACACCCTGGAGATGGCAAAGGCGGCAATCGCAGGCGAGAACCTTGGCGGTGGGAATGAGACCGACTTCCTTGCCGTGAGTTGTTCCTGCACCGATGTCATCGGTCATCAGGTAGGACCTAACGCCGTAGAGATAGAAGACACTTACCTCCGCTTGGACAAAGACTTCGCAGATTTCTTCAACTATCTCGATCAAAAGGTGGGCAAAGGCAATTACACTGTGTTCCTCAGTGCCGACCATGGTGGCATGAACAATGCCCAGTTCTTGCTCGACCGCCGCATCCCTGCTGGCGACTGGAACACCAAGACAGCCCAGAAGGACCTGAACGAGATGCTCAAGGCAAAATATCCATCTGCAGGCGACCTCGTGAAATGGGTATCCAACTATCAGGTGTTCTTTGATACCCAGAAGATAGATTCCCTCTCCCTCGACTACAATGCCATCAAGCAAGAGGTGGTGAACCGACTGAAAAAAGACAAGCGAGTGCAGTATGCTTGCGATATGGAAAAAGCATCCATCGAGAGCATCCCTGAGGAAATCAAATATCGCATCATCAACGGCTACAACCGTGAGCGCAGCGGTGGCGTACAAGTCATCCTGAAGCCTGCCCACTACAGCAACGGAATGAAGGGAACCACCCACGGCGCATGGAATGGCTATGACACCCACATTCCTTTGGTATTCATGGGATGGGGCATCCAGCATGGAGCCAGCACCAAGCCATGCTACATGACCGACATCGCACCAACCGTATGTGCCCTGCTTCATATCCAGGCACCTAACGGCTGCATCGGCACACCGATATTCTAAATAAAAAGCAAAAAGCTGGATAATAAATAAAGGTTAGGTTCCCCAGAATCGGGAAGCTAAGCTTTATTATTTTCTATTCAAAAGAGAAACTCTTTTATGCTTCATGTATGATTTCCCTAATCATCATTCATGATTTTCATATATTCCTCGTAGGAAATATACCTGCCACCCATCGACTTGAGATGAGCAGTTTCCAGCTGACAGTCTATCATTCTTCCTCCATGTTCTTTCATAAAGCGAGCTAAGAAGATGAGGGCAAGTTTGGAGGCAGAAGGAACCTTTGAGAACATACTCTCACCGATAAAGACCTTTCCTATGGTTACTCCATAAAGACCACCTACCAGTTCATCGGTCTCTTTGTCCCAAACCTCTACGCTTGCGGCAAACCCCTGTTCGTGGAGATTGGTATAAGCCTGTATGATGTCCATGCCCAACCAGGCGCCATCCTCCTCGTTGCGGTGATTGCTTTTAGCGCATTCCATGATTACCTGATCGAAAGCCTCGTTGATGCCCACAGAATACCTGTTCTTATTCATGAGCGTCCGCATCGAATGGCTCACATGGATTTCATCAGGAAAGATGACAAATCTCTTCATCGGACAAAACCATAATGGCTCCTCCTGATCTCTAAAACTGTACCAGGGGAAAATGCCATTGCTATAAGCTAACAGCAGGCGGTCTATACTCAAATCACCGCCCACAGCAAAGCATCCATCTGATTCGCCAAGATGGGGATCTGGGAAGTAAATCTCATCAGCAGTATCATCTATCTGAAATATCATAACTCAAAACTATAGTCTTTAGCATTATTTTTTTAAAGGACGAACATCCTTGATGATGAGTTCCTTGCCGTCAAAGTCAACGATACCCTGACCGCCCTTCTTCAACTTGCCGAAGAGCAAAGCCTTCACTAAAAGCGGTTTCAGACGATTTCCGATGACGCGGTCCATCTCACGGGCACCATACTCCTTGGTAAAGCCCCACTTCAGCATCTGCCCGAAAGCAGTATCCGTCAGACTAAGACTCACACCTTTGGCAGCCAACTTCTCATCAAGCTGACGCAGTTTCTTATGGAGAATCAACTCTGCCATGTGCTTATCCATATCATTGAACACCACCATATCAGACAGACGGTTGATAAACTCAGGCTTAAAGGTTTTCTTCACCTGTGCAAGCATCGCATCACCACGGGAAACATTACTGTTGAAACCTACATTTGACTGTGAAGCATACTGAGCTCCAGCATTTGAGGTCATGATGAGAATCACATTACGGAAATCAGCCTTCTGACCCTTATTATCGGTCAATCGCGAATAATCCATCACCTGAAGCAGGATGTTGTAGATATCGCTATGCGCCTTCTCTATCTCATCGAGCAGGAGCACACAGTTTGGCGTCTTGCGGATGGCATCGGTCAGGAGACCTCCATCTTCATAACCCACGTATCCGGCTGGCGAACCGATGAGTTTTGCCACGGTATGCTTCTCGGTATATTCACTCATATCAAAGCGCACCAACTCAATACCGAGTTCCTTAGCCAACTGTCTTGCCACTTCAGTTTTTCCCACTCCGGTAGGTCCCACGAAGAGGAGCGAAGCCAATGGTTTGTCATCATCTATCAAGCCAGCCTTTGCCATCATCACAGCCTCAACCACCTTATCTACCGCCTTATCCTGACCATAGATTTTGTCGATCATACGCTGCTGGAGCGTTGCTAATGCATCGTTGTCCTCATCCTTGATGGCAGCTGCGTCAATCTTACAAACCTTGGTGAGAATCTGCTGGATAATAGCCTTGGTAACGTAAGAACGCTGGCGATATTCCACAGGATGTACCTCCAGATAAGCACCCGCCTCGTCGATGAGGTCGATAGCCTTATCAGGCAGACAGCGGTTGCTGATATATTTGGCACTGGCACGCACGGCATACTCTAATGCATCCTTGCGGTAAGTCACGCCATGATACTTATTGTACTTATATTGCAATCCCTCCAATATCTTGATAGTCTCCTCCTCAGAAGGTTCCTTGATGTCTATCTGCTGAAATCTGCGGGTAATACTCTTGCTCTTAGACATATAGCGGTTGTACTCCTCGTAAGTAGTAGAACCGATAAAGCGGATGTCACCAGCCTCCAGATATTGCTTGAGCATATTGGAAGCATCCAGACTGCCATCAGAACCACGTCCAGCTCCAATGATATTATGAATCTCATCTATATAGATGATGACATTACCTTCATTGGCTGCACCAGCCATGACCATCTTGATACGCTTCTCAAAATCACCACGGAATTGGGCACCAGCCACCATCTGTCCGATGTCCATACTGTAGATGCAAGCACCTTTCAGTCGATCTGGCACCTTATTTTCATTGATGAGTTTGGCAAGTCCATAGACCAAAGCCGTCTTTCCTACTCCCGGTTCACCAATATGCAAAGGATTATTCTTCTCTGCACGGCAAAGCACCTGGATGGTACGGTCCAGTTCTTCCTCTCTTCCGATGAGCGGATTATGTTCGTCCACATTTCGGGAGATGCAAGTTACAAGCTGGTGCCAGTCATCCGGCATACTGCGTTCTGCCTCATCGTCATAATCATCCTCATCATCATCGATTCCGTCTGATATGACGCCGGAATCAGAAGCATTCCCCTCCAGAGGATAATAACTATCTACGCAGGCAAGGAAATCTCCCTGTCTGTCGCCTATAGCCTTTCCCAACAGGAATGCGGCCTCTGAGTTTTGCAGCCCTAACATCGCCTGCACGAAATGAGTTACGTGAACCAGATTTCTATCTGCAGTCACAGCCAGAGCACAAGCCGTACTAAACATCGATTTGAAAAGCGATGAAGGTTCTGGCAAATATTTAATTGTTGAAGGAACCCGCTCCTGTTTGGCAAGCCAATTCACCAAATCCTCATGCATTTTCATACAGTCCACGTTTTCCTCCTGAAGAGCCTGACAGAAAGAGAACTGTCGCAAGAGGGCCAGAAGCAAGTGCTCCGGCATGATAAACTCATGATCGAAGAATCGAGCCTGCTTGAGAGCATCATCCATCAAGACACTCATATATCGGGTCAATCCCATACTATCCATCGTAATAACTTCCTTTCTTTTTAGGTGGAAAATTCCCACATTTATTTTACTTATTCTGGCATGTAAGTGAGTTTCAGCGGAAAATTTTGCGAACGGGACAGTTCCATCGCTTTCTCCACCTTGCTCTTGGCAATATCATAGCTGTAAGTTCCCACTACGGCTTTTTCTTCATGATGCACCTTGAGCATGATGGCTTCTGCCTCTTCTGCCGACTTAAAGAAGACGGTCTGAAGGATGTTCACCACAAAATCCATGGGTGTGAAGTCATCATTAAACATCATCACCACATAACGTCTTGGTTCCTTGAATCGGGTATTCTGACGTTCTCGAATTGCTGTTTGTTCTTGAGCCATTGTTTCGTTTATTGTTATTTAGTATAGGCATTTACGATTTCCACCACATAGACATCGTGGAATCCACCTTTCTCTCCATACCACTGCAAGAGACTCTTGTCGAGAAACTTCTCTGCAGTCATCGTATCCTTGAAGAGTTTACGGCACTCGAAGGTCATGCGAGCCTGTTCGAAAGCAATGCTTCCATTGTCGGTTGCCCCAGGTGTCAAACCAGTCTCCTTCGCCTTATCGAAGTCACGTCCACTCTTAGAACCACAGAAATTATAAATCTTGCGAGCCTCCTCGTTCTTACCGAGGAAAGAGAGTGTCAAGTATTCATTTTCCTCAATCAACCCATGAGTATAACGTTCTGGGCGAATAAAGATGACAGCCACTGGCTTGTTCCACAACCATCCGAGGCATCCCCAAGAAGCAGTCATCATATTAAACTTTTCCTTGTTGCCTGCAGCCACCAAGATCCATTCCTTGCCGATAGTCTCGAACACGTTATCATTGAGAGTTTTAACATCAAACTTTTCCATTTGCTTATTCCTTTCTTATATACCTTGTTTAATTATAAATTATAGGGGTAGATGAGCAATATCCATGCCATTTTCCTCAGAAGTTAATGCAAAGATAGTATTTTTATCCGAAAGTCCACAATTTTCTGAGGATTTTTTCATTCTCTATATTTAGATAGGACTAAACTTAAATAATAGAGAATCCTACCAACGACCAAAACATTGCCATTGGAGAAAACAATGGTATGAGGGACATCATTCTCATAGATGGAACCATAATGGATTCTGACTTGTCAGTCAGCAAGTCAATGGCTATATTGTCAGCATATTGACTTGCCAACAAACCTATTAAGCATATTCTTGTTACTTTTTCCAACCATTATCTGGCAGAATTATGGAGCTTTTCCAACCATATTTCGAGCAAATTCTGCCACTTTTCCAACTTTAACACGCTGCAAAGATAGTATTTTTATCCGAAAGTCCATTGCTTTCTGAGAGATATTTTCAACATTTTTCCATGGTTTATGCCGAAAAGTTTGGAAGTATAGAATATTTTTCTTAATTTTGCCGATGATAAGGGGCTTGTGGCACCTCAACAAATAAAGGGGCAAAGCCTAAGTAATAACCAAAACGTGAAGTAAGAAACAGAAAGAAAAGAATAACGACGCAGCATCGGGTTTGCTACCCTATCCCCAATTCATATGGCGGATGATAGCCTTATGGCTTTTCCACATACAGCATTTCAGGGGATACAGATAACAATAAAATTAACCAAAGCGTCGCCGTTCGATATAACTTTTTAAGATATTGAGCTTTTAGCTCTTGTTCTCTACATCAGAATACCGCCAATATTCATTCACTACGAGGACAAGCAGATGGAAGGTTCATGCCTCTTTTGGCGTGAGCCGTTCTGTGCTTGTTGTAGTGTAGGTCACTTGGCGGTAACCTTGATGTAAGCAAGCCACGAACGGCTACACGCCATTTTTTATTCACAGAAAATGAAACAGATTATACTAACATTATTTGCCATCCTATGTTTTAGTCTTGGCACATACGCTATAGAAGTAGATGGCATAAATTATTATTTGACAAGTGCTTATGATGAAAATGACAAGTATATTGGAGAAGTTGCCTATGTTGCCGAAGGAGAGTATTCTGGCGATATAACAATTCCTGCAGAAATCCAATATTACAACGAGTGGGAAAAGAAAACTTACACTTATAAGGTTTGTAAGATAGCTGATAATGCTTTTAAAGATAACAACAACATAACAAGCCTCAACATACAAGCAGCAGTCAAGGAAGTTAATGTCAACTCTTGTGTCAATCTTAAGAGCCTCACTCTTCCTAACTCTGTCGAAACCATAGATTGTGAGTACTGCGGATCCCTTACAAGCATAACCATCCCAACAAGCATGACACGTATTCATTCTTTGAAAGGATGCAGTAGCATTACATCTCTTACCATTCCCAAAAATATTACGACAATTGACGATTACGCCTTCAACAGAATGGAGAATCTAAAAAGCATTACAATAGAAGATTGTGATGACATACTTAACTTCGAAGGAGATCCTTTTGGAAGCGACAGTAATATAGAGTCGCTTTATCTTGGACGTAATATCAACAACACGTCTTGGTTTAAGTCGTTGAAAAGCATAGAGTTGGGGGTAAAGCTCACTAAAATATATGACAAAATGTTTATGGATTGCTTCAATCTGACAACTTTCACAGCAAGAGGACCTATCACTACAGTCGGTGAGAGTGCCTTTTCGGGTTGTTCTTCTTTAACAACGATAAATCTCCCACAAAGCATTACCACGATTGAAGAATATGCGTTTGAAGCTACTGGGCTAAAGACAATCAATCTTCCTCAATCTTTAACTTACATAGGTAATAATGCCTTTTCGTATTCGGCCTTAACGTCAATTGCCATACCTGAGAATGTGATTTCTATTGGCGAAAGTGCCTTTCGATACTGTTCTGAACTGACTGACATTCAACTGCAAAATGGCATCAAGAGTATAGAGAACAACACGTTCGAGGAATGTACAAGTCTTGCCTCCATAGTCATCCCCAATTCCGTTACCTCTTTGGGCAAAAACGTTTTCAAGAATTGCAAAAACCTTACATCCGTCACCTTTAGCGACAACCTAAAGGTCATCCCTGCCTATGCTTTTTATGAATGTACAAAATTGCTTTCCATCGACTTGCCCGATGGTTTGGAACGCATTGAGAAGTTTGCTTTCATGAACGACAGCAAGGTTACTAATGTCAAATTACCAGCTTCTCTCAAATACATTGGCCCTGCAGCTTTCAGCGAGTTCAATAAGTTGGAGGAACTGCACTACGAAGGTCAACTTAGCGACTGGGTAAAAATAACTTTTAATGACTACGACATAAACGAAGAAGGTGACGGCGGCTCTTATTACCCACTTGATACCAACCCCATTACTTATACCAAGAACTTCTACCTCCGCAATGGAATGCAATTGAAAGACATTGTATTCACAGCAGACATGGATTCCATTTCCCCTATGGCATTCTATGGTTATAAAGGCACTATCGACAACGTTACGGTATCTTCTGGCATCAAGCACTTGCGCATTGGCAAAAATGCGTTTACTGGCGTAACGGCTACCAATCTTATTATCGGCACAGATTTGCAAAAGATTACGGGTGCTCTTCCACAAGGCAAAAATGTAAAATATGCAGGAAGCATGAAACAATGGTGCAACCTGGAACTTACAGCAAGTCCTATTGCTGCAAACGGAACAATCAATATAGATGGACAAGACTTGGGTACTCACTTGGAAATTCCAGAAGGCATCACTCGCATACCAAGCAATCATTTCTGCAAGTTAGGTTTCTCAACCATTTCCTTACCTTCCACATTGACAGAAATTGCTGATAATGCTTTCAATGACTGTGACAAAGTGAAAGAGGTTGTATTGCCTACTCAAATCACTACAATTGGGGCAAGTGCCTTTTATGGATGTGATAACCTAAAAAGTGTTTCAAGAATGGAGCCTAAGGTAAAAAGTGAAAATGCTTTATCTGTAGGGAGTAATGCCTTTGCATATTGTTGGTATCTCGAAAACATCGACCTTGGCAATATAGATTATGTTGGAAGCGGAGCCTTCTTTGCAACAAAATGGTATCAGAACCAACCTGACGGATTGATGACGATAGGCAACACTATCTATAAGTATAAAGGTGAGAACAGTATGCCTGCGAACACAACCATCAACATACCTGAAGGCATCAAGTACATTTCCTATGAGGCATTCAAAGACCAAACAAACCTTGTTGGCGTAACGCTACCTTCCACTCTTCAATCAATTGGAAGCTACGCCTTCTATCATTGCTCGCTCAATAAGGTTAGCATTCCGACCAACATTACTGAAATTGGAGAAAGCACTTTCTATTGGAACAACATCAGCAAGCTGACCATTCCATCTGCAGTAAACAAATTGCAGAGTAACGCTTTTGGTAACAATCCGATAGAAGAGCTAATCATTGAAGACTGCGAGCAAGTTTTGAGCATCGACGGTTATCAAGATTTTGGCACAAGTTTAAAAAAAGTTTACTTGGGTAGAAACCTTGAAGGTATGGCAAATTATGGCTTAAAATACAATGAAACCTTTTACGACAGCTCAATAGAAGAATTAACTCTTGGCAAGGATGTAACGGAATTTTATCAAGATTTGTTCACTTGCTTTGAATTGAAACAAATAACTTGTCTTTCTATAGTCCCTCCTATAATTGATAAAGAAAATTATTTGGTATTCAGAGATGCACATTACCAAAATTGCACCCTTTGCGTCCCTGCCGAAAGTTTGGAAGCTTATAAGAATGCACAAGTTTGGAAAGATTTCTTGAACATTTCAGGCACTGCTACTGGCATCAATGGTGTTATCACAAATAACAAGGATGCAGACATCATCTACTACGACCTTGAGGGTAGAAAGATTCAAAACCCTGTAAAGGGACATCTCTACATCACCAACAAGGGTAAGAAGGTAGTGTTCTAAGATTCATGAAGCCATAGCCTTTAGGTTATGCGCCATACATCAATCCCTCTCAAAACAAGGGTTCTGACTCTTGATTTGAGAGGGATTTCTCTTTCTCCCCTAAGAATGTTTATTAAAAGCTGGCAGAAGTTGTTCATATTCCCCTATATATTTTATGTTCATCGACGTTGAACATAAGTTCAACAACGCCGAACACAAGTTCAACGACGCTAAATATAAGTTCAACGTCGATGAACATAAACTTCTTGTAGGTTTAAGATAAAAGTATAACGGAAGAGAGAATCATATAACCTATCTAATCTAAACACATCATACAAGGGACAGTAAACACATCCATGCAAAGGATTGTTTTGCAAAAAAAATCGAATTTTATTTGGTCAGGTCTGTTATTATCAGTACCTTTGCACCCCGAAAGCCAGCGGCAAAGCGTACCGATGGCTTCCATTTATTATTTATTTTTAAACATTTTAATTTAATGTACAAAACAATTTTCAACAAGCGCAACAGCCTGAAGTTCAACCGCTTCTCCAACAAGGGCTACGCACTTTTCTCTGTTTTGGGAAGAGAGGTTCTTGTGGGTGCGCTCAGCGTTGCTACTCTGAGCCACGCAAAAGCTGAAGGAGTTAGCACCGAAGGAACTAAAGTAGATTCTACCCTTTATAAGGGCGGAAAGGCTTATGAGTTGGATGCGGTGAGCGTTACCGGATCTCGTGCGCCGATGACTGTAGAGCAGTCACCTAAGATTGTGTCTGTCATTACCCGCGACGATATTCATCGTGCGGCTGCGCAGACTATCAACGATGTATTGAAATTAGCTACCGGCGTGGATGTCCGTCAGCGTGGTGGCTTTGGTGTTCAGACGGATATCTCCATCAATGGTGGAACCTTCGACCAGATTACCATTCTCCTGAATGGCGTCAACATTTCCAATCCACAGACTGGTCACAATGCTTCTGATTTTCCTGTAGCTCTTGCCGACATCGACCACATCGAAGTGCTCGAGGGGGCAGCATCGCGCTTATTCGGAACTTCAGCCTTCAATGGTGCCATCAATATCGTGACCAAGAAGGCACAGAATGATGGAATATCTGCAAGTGTAGAAGGCGGAAGCTTTGGAAGTTTCGGAGCACAGGGACGTGTGCAGACGGCTTTTGAAACGGGCAAGTGGACTCAGGCTTATTCCGTAAGCGGAGGCTACAAGCGCTCGGATGGTGGCACAGACAACAGCGACTTCGAGAAGGGTCAGGGCTATGGCAATCTCTCTTTCTCCTACGACCAGCGTTTTGACATCATCGCCCAGTTGGGTATCGCTACACAGAGCTATGGTGCCAATACTTTCTACAGCGCCAAATACAACAACCAATATGAGAAGACTGACCACGGTCTGGCTTCACTCAATCTAAGTCTGCACAACCAGGAGAAAACCTGGGAGATTGCGCCTCAATTCTATTATAACAAATTCAAGGACCACTATCAGTTGATTCGTGGATCTCAGACTGGCGAAAACTATCACGACCTCGATGTTTATGGTGGTGGACTGAATGCCAACGTGGCTTGGGCTTTGGGTAAGACTGCGGTTGGTTTCGACATCAGCAAGGAGTGCATCTACTCTACTGCATTGGGCGAGGAACTCGCAGAGAAAGACTATAAGGATATCTCGGGTTCTGATCGTCAATATACCCGAAAGGGTGAGCGCACCAATACCAACATCATGCTGGAGCACAACTTCATCTTCGGCGGTTTCACCTTGTCGGCTGGTGTCTTGGCTAACAAGAATACAGGTTTGGACAACGACTTCCGTTTCTATCCTGGTGTGGATATGAGTTATCGTCCTAACGACAACTGGAAGTTCTACGCTTCCTGGAACAAGGCTTTGAGAATGCCTACCTACACCGACTTATATATAAGTAATGTGGTGCAGCAGGGCGACATCAACCTGAACCCGGAGAAGAACTCAACCTTCAAGGTAGGAACCCAGTATCGCCAGGCTGGTTTTGCCGCAACCGTAAGCGGATTCTACGCACACGGCACCAACATGATTGACTGGGTTCAGACATCCGTGACCGAGCAGAACGACAGCAAGTATCACGTGATGAACATCGGAAAGCTCAACAACATGGGCTACAACGTAGATGCTACTATCTACATGAGAGAGTTGGTACCAAACAGTTTCATTACCCGCATCAAGTTGGGTTATGCTTACATCTATCAGGATCATAAGACCGAGACCAACATCCTGAAATCACTCTATGCATTGGAGTATCTGAAGCACAAGGCAGTATTCGGTCTGGATCATCAGATCTGGAACAAGCTTTCAGCATCCTGGAGCGTAAGATGGCAGCAGAGAATGAATGGCTATCATCCATACACCAAGGTGGATTGCAAGCTGATGTGGGACGAGAAGAAATACAATATCTTCGTGAAAGCCGACAACATCACTTGCCACCGCTACTACGACCTCACAGCTGTTAAGCAGCCAGGTTTGTGGATTATGGCAGGAGCCAGCGTAAATCTCGGCTGGTAATATAATAAAACGAGCCTTAACGGAAGGAAGAAACCTCCATCAAGGCTCGTTTCTTTTTATTCCGGCTATTTCCTCTTATTTCAGTTATTCCGGTTTCTGATATTTTCCATTCACTTTTATCGGTTCGAGATGGATTCCC
>ERZ1026776.1230-NODE-1230-length-14701-cov-62.751400_pt1 | contig 14701 bp, 7 predicted proteins | sample MGYA00380125_ERZ1026776 | MGnify/ENA primary metagenome ERZ1026776 (study PRJEB33269, sample SAMEA4719761) | human gut metagenome | biome: human-associated habitat; feature: organic feature; material: feces | place: Cameroon | collected 2013-10 ...
TGATTCGCTATACGCTGGTAGACGGCCATTCGGCTACAACCCTTCGTTTCCGTCCATTCCTGGCTTTCCGCAGTGTCCGTCAGTTTACTCATGAGAATGCTACTGCATCTCGTGATTATGCTGAGGTTGATCATGGCATCAAGACCTGTATGTATGCAGGTTATCCTGATCTCTACATGCAGTTCTCCAAGAAGAACGAGTTTAAATTCTGTCCAGACTGGTATCGTGGCGTGGAATATCCAAAGGAGCAGGAGAGAGGTTATGCTTCTAACGAAGACCTCTATGTTCCTGGTTATTTTGAAATGGACATCAAGAAAGGCGAAACCATCGTCTTTGCTGCTTCTACCTCAGAAATCAAGGCGGTAAGCCTGAAGAAACTCTTCGACAAAGAAGTGGATGAGCGTTCTCCTCGTGACAATTTCTTCCATTGTCTGGTCAATGCGGCACATCAGTTCCATCGTCGTGAAAAGAACGATGACCGATATATCCTGGCTGGTTACCCTTGGTTTAAGTGTAGAGCCCGCGATACATTTATCGCTCTGCCTGGTCTCACCCTTTCTATCGAGGAGGATGACTACTTCGAACTGGTGATGAAGACTGCGATGAAAGGTTACTACGAGTTTATGGAAGGTAAACCGGTCAGTGTTCATATTGCCGAGATTGAACAGCCTGACGTACCATTGTGGGCTGTCTGGGCTTTGCAGCAGTATGCTAAGGAAACCAGCAAGGAAGACTGCTTCAAGAAGTATGGACAGTTTATCAAGGATGTCATCTCCTTTATCCAGGATAACAAGCATCCGAACCTGAAGCTCGAAGAGAACGGATTGCTTTATACTGATGGTAAGGATAAGGCTGTTACCTGGATGAACTCTACAGCCAATGGCAGACCAGTGGTTCCACGTACAGGTTATATCGTAGAGTTTAATGCGCTGTGGTATAATGCCTTGTGTTTCTGTGCTTCTCTTGCAGCAACAGTAGGTGAAGAAGACAGCCAGCAGCAACTTCTGGCTCAGGCTGAGAAAACCAAACAGGCGTTCCTCGATACCTTCCTCAATGAATATGGCTATCTCTACGACTATGTAGACGGCAATATGATGGATTGGAGCGTTCGTCCGAACATGATATTTGCAGTGGCTTTCGACTATTCACCATTGTCGCAAGACCAGAAAAAGCAGGTACTTGATATCTGTACTCGTGAACTCCTTACTCCTAAGGGATTGCGTTCACTCTCGCCAAAGAGCGGTGGATATAATCCTGTTTATGTAGGTCCGCAGACCCAGCGCGACTATGCTTACCATCAGGGTACAGCGTGGCCATGGCTCGGCGGCTTCTATATGGAGGCAAGTCTGAAACTCTATAAGCGTACCCGCTTGAGCTTTATCGAGCGTCAGATGGTAGGTTATGAGGACGAAATGTCTTCCCACTGTCTTGGTACCATCAGCGAACTCTTCGATGGAAACCCTCCATTCGCAGGTCGTGGTGCCATCTCTTTCGCCATGAATGTGGCAGAGATTCTGCGTGCGCTCGAGTTACTTGAAAAATATCAATATTAATAATAGGAGGACTGCTATATGAAAGTTTTAATGTTTGGATGGGAGTATCCTCCTCACGTTTTTGGTGGTTTGGCAACTGCCAACTTTGGTATCTCCCAGGGACTTCATGCCCAGGGCGATGTTGATATCACATTGTGTCTGCCTCATCCTTTCGGTGATGAGGACCGCAGTGCCTGCAAGATTGTGGCAATGAACAGCGTGCCTATCGCCTGGCGCGATGTTAATCACGACTATGTGCAGCAGCGCGTAGGCAATATCATGAATCCGGATGATTATTTCCGCTATCGTGACCACATCTATGCCGATTTTAACTATATGCATGTTAATGACCTCGGCTGTATGGACTTTGCCGGTGGTTATCCGTCTAATCTTCATGACGAGATCAACAACTATAGCATCATTGCCGGAGTTGTAGCCCGTTCAGAGGAATTTGATATTATCCATGCTCACGACTGGCTGACATTCCCTGCCGGAATTCATGCCAAGCGCGTGAGTGGCAAGCCATTGTGTATCCACGTTCATGCTACCGATTTCGACCGTAGCCGTGGAAAGGTGAACCCTACCGTTTACGCTATCGAGAAAGACGGTATGGATAATGCTGACTGCATCATGTGTGTATCCGAGCTGACCCGTCAGACCGTGATTCACCAGTATCATCAGGATCCACGCAAGTGTTTCGCCATGCACAATGCCGTATACCCATTGAAGCAGGAGTGGCAGGATATTCCACGCCCAAATCATAAGGGCAAGGAGAAGGTAGTAACCTTCCTGGGACGTCTTACCATGCAGAAAGGACCTGAATATTTTGTAGAGGCTGCCAACATGGTATTGCATCGTACACGCAATGTGCGTTTCTGTATGGCAGGTTCAGGCGATATGATGGATCAGATGATTTATCTCGCAGCTGAAAGAGGCATTGCCGACCGATTCCACTTCCCTGGCTTTATGCGCGGCAAACAGGTTTATGAATGTCTGAAAGACAGTGATGTCTACGTGATGCCGTCTGTGAGCGAGCCGTTTGGTATCTCACCTTTGGAAGCTATGCAGTGCGGCACACCAACTATTATCTCCAAGCAGAGTGGATGTGGAGAAATCCTGTCCAACTGTATCAAGGTAGACTATTGGGATATCCATGCTCTTGCCGATGCCATCTACAGCATCTGTCACAATGAGAGTCTCTTCGATTATCTCTCAGAGGAAGGCAAGAAAGAGGTTGACCAGATTACCTGGGAGAAAGTGGGAGCCCGCATCAAAGACCTGTACCTCAAGACCTTAGGGTGGAAGTAATGTTTAATGTTGAATGTTAAATGTTGAATGTTAAATGTTAAAGGGCTAATCATAAAGTTCAAAGTTCAAAAATTAAAGTTCAAAGTATGAAGACAATTTGTTTATATTTCGAGATACATCAGATTACCCATCTGAAACGCTACCGCTTCTTCGACATCGGTACCGACCATTATTACTATGATGACTACGAGAACGACCGTAGCATCAACGAGATTGCTGAGCGCTCTTATATGCCAGCCTTGAATGCCCTTCAGGAGATGATTGAAAAGAACGGCAAGTATTTCAAGGTGGCTTTCTCTCTTTCGGGAGTGGGTATGGAGCAGCTGGAACTTCACGCTCCTCAGGTTTTGGAGAAACTGCAGCAGCTCAACAATACGGGTTGTGTAGAGTTCCTGGCTGAGCCTTACTCTCACGGACTTGCTTCTCTGGTTAATGAGGCAAGTTTCAAGGATGAGGTGATGCGCCAGTGCACCAAGATTGAGGAATATTTCGGAAAGAAACCTACCATATTGCGTAACTCTTCGCTCATCTACAGCGATGATATCGGTAACGATGTTGCCAACATGGGATTCATCGGTATGCTTACCGAGGGTGCCAAGCACGTGCTCGGTTGGAAGTCTCCTCACTATGTTTACCATTGCGCATTGAACCATAAATTGAAACTTCTGTTGCGTGATGTGAACCTGAGCGATGATATCTCTCTGCGCTTCAGTAACAGCGATTGGGATGGTTATCCTCTCTTTGCAGACAACTATATGAACCGGATTGCTGCCTTCCCTGAGGAGGAGCAGGTTATCAATATCTTCATGGAACTTTCTGCTCTTGGTATTGCCCAGCCTCTGTCAAGCAATATCCTCGAGTTTATGAAGGCTTTGCCTCAGTGTGCCAAGGACCGTGGCATCACCTTCTCTACACCTACTGAAATCTGCAAGAAGATCAAGTCGGTTGGCGAGGTGAATGTGCCTGATACCTTGAGTTGGGTAGACGAGGAGCGTGATGTAAGTTCATGGTTGGGTAACCCTATGCAGCGCGAGGCTTTCAACAAGCTTTACAGTGTGGCAGACCGTGTACGTATCGCCAACGATCCACGTATCAATCAGGACTGGGATTACCTGCAGGCAAGCAACAACTTCCGTTTTATGACTACCAAGCCAAGCAATGTGGGTCTTGACAGAGGTATCTATTCAAGTCCTTTCGATGCTTTCACTAACTATATGAACATTCTTGGTGACTTCATCAACCGTGTGAACGACCTCTATCCTGCTGATGTTGATAACGACCAGCTTGAGGGTCTGCTTACTACCATCAAGAATCAGGATGAAGAGATAGAGATGAAGGACAAGGAGATTGTCCGTCTCCAGGCTAAGATAGAAAAGATAGAGAAGGAAGTTGAGAAACTGCGTGGTGAAAAGGCTACTAAGGCTCCTGCAAAGAAGACCGCAGCTAAGCCTGCAGCCAAGAAGGCTCCAGCCAAGAAGACAACAAAGGCTGCGCCAACAGAAGAAAAGAAAGATTAGATTTTAGATTACTCATAAAGATTAATCCCCCTCGCTGCATTGATTTGCAATGAGGGGGATTTTTTGTTTCCAAAAATATTCTCTGAAATAACGCGTTAGCTGGGAGACGTTATTTTTCGAAATGAATCCAGTCTACGTCGAAGAAGGCTGCATCGTTCTTCTTGGCTGTGCGGGTGTTGAAGAAACCGAGCTTTGCACCTATCCATTTGCCTTCACGCACAGTGAAAGGGTTGCCTATCTTGGTGAACTTCTTACCATCCAGACTGTAGCTCCATTCTGCGATAGCCTTTATCTGGTTGGCGATACCTTCGCTATGAACCTTCACGCGGAGCCATACATCCTGAGTGGCGATGCGGGATGAAGGAATATCATCTACGGCATACTTCACGGTGTAAGGCTGAGGCTGCTTGCTGGTCTTGATAGCCACTTGCTTTACCACCTTCTCAGCCTGTCCCTTCTCTGCCTTTTCACATGTTACATATTGCAAAACAACCCCCTCTTCCTTGGTATCAACAAACTTGAGTGCCGCATAGTCCATGCCTTGCATAATCATGCCGGCGCTTTCGCCCAATACCTTATCTTTCTCCTTATAAGCCTCGGTGCGGTTAGGAATGAACTTCACCTTGGCTGTGGCAGTAAAGTTCTCTGTAGGGAACTTCTGTAGCAGGAGGTTAGGAAGATCAAACAGGTTCTTTACATCTTCTGCCTGCTGTACGCCATAGAGACGCAACTTGGATTTCTTGGCGTCACAGAAGTACCAGTACTGACTGTAAGGACCGTTCCACTGCCATTGCAGACCTAAATCTACGCTGTTGAAGTCATCCGATTCCTTAGGCTGGAAGTTTCCGCTTGATGGCAGGTTTGGCTTTTTCCATTGCTGAACAGGGTCGCCGCAGCCATCACCATCCTTATCGTCGCCGATAACGAGCCAGTCGTTCACCCATTTGGCTGGTTGCAGATGCACTACACGTCCGTAGGCATGCTTATCCTGGAAGTGGAGGAACCAGTCTTCGCCGTTCTGGGTATCTACCCAGGCACCCTGGTGAGGGCCGTTCACCTTCTTGTTCTTTCCCTGTGCCATACCCACATACTCCTCGTAAGGACCGTATGGATTCTTGGAACGCAGTTCCACCTGCCAGCCATACTTCACGCCGCCCGCAGGACTCATGATGTAATAATAGCCGTTGCGCTTGTAGAATTTGGTTCCCTCGATGGTAGGCTGGTCTTCATGACCATCATATACGATGCGTGAAGGACCAATCACCTTGGTGCCGTCTGGTGACATAGGAGCCACGAAGAGCACCGATTTGATGCCGGCTCTAGAACCGGCACAACCATGCGAAAGATAAGCCTTTCCGTCTTCATCCCACAGTGGGCAGCAGTCGATAAGACCTTTTCCCTTCATCACCCAGGTGATAGGCTCCCAAGGACCACGAGGATCTTGTGTCTTGGTCATGAAGAGCCCCTGGTCTGGATCGCCGCAATAGATGTAGAACCATCCGTCGTGATAGCGGATAGAGGGTGCCCATACGTAGTTACCATGCTGAACCTTCTTGCGCCAATCCAGTTCGGTGCCCTGGTATTCTGGCAAAACCGGATAGTCATCGAGTAGGGCAGCACCGATAATCTCCCAGTTTACCAGGTCGGTGCTGTGCAGAATCTGCAAGCCAGGGAAACACTGGAAGGAAGAGGAAGTCATATAGTAGTCATTACCCACACGGCATACGTCAGGGTCTGAGTAGTCGGCGTCAATAACCGGGTTGCGGTACATTCCGTTCTTCAGGTTCGGATTCCATGTCTTGGATACCGCTTTCTGGGCATTCACGCTCAGTGAAGAGAGCGGAGAACTCAATGCGATGGTGGCGAGAATGCACAGGAGTGAATGATATTTTATTTTCATTGTTACCGATATTTAAATGAATTATTTAGCTACGTATTTCTTGTTGTTGTAGATATAGATACCTTTTTTGAGACCTTGCAGGTCTTCTGCCTTTGCATTGAGCTTTACCATGCGACCGTTGAGGTCGTAAATGTTGTTATTGTTTACCTTGGCGGTTAAAACAACATTGTTGATACCTGAACTTGTTACCTTTACACCTTTCAGTGTGATAACCCAAGCGGCTTGTGCATTTTGTGGTGTGAAGGTAAGAACGCCAGTAGCAGGAGTGTCAAGTGTAATATCAAACTTTGTGCTCGTATCCGTTTGGGTTAAACGGCTAGGGAATACGTATTTGTCGCTGGCAAAGGTTGTTCCGTTCAGCTCGCCGAGATAGCAGGTCTTGTTGTCTTCATTGGTATATCCTGCAAATGTAGCCGATGTAATGGTAATATTCTCAGGCAGGTTGATGGTAAACTGTATGCCCTTGCTATACTTGATGGTATTGTTTTTAGCTGTAGCGTAACCTTTGCTGCTCTCTATGCTGCAACCGTTATTGAACGTCCATGGAGATGGATCTGTGCTTGAAGAAGTGCTGGTTGATGCATCCAGAATATAGCTTACTTCTGTTGTCTCACCTGGATTGGGAGTGGGATTTGGATTTGTACCTGCCCCTGTAGCATCACACTGGTCGTCTACTGTAGAATCGTACTGGCGGATCCAGAGTTTGCCAGACTGGCATGTAATCTTAGAGTTGTTCTTGAATACGAGATTATCTACGAAGCGGATATCGATGCCCTTCTTGGCTGAAATCTGCACGTTGTCGAGAGTCACGTTCTTGATGTGGCTCTCAGGGCGGCCAATCAGGAAGATAGCGTTACCCTCGCAAACATCTGTTGTCTTCACGTTCTGAAGCAAGATGCCGTTGTAGGTTGGGGTAGTACTATCCAGTGTTCTTGCATTAGCCTTGTCTACGGCAGGGTCACTGTTGTAGTTCTTGTCGTAGTAGCAATCGATAGAGAATGGGTTCTTCACCTTGGTCATGGTGAAGTTGGTGAACTTCCAGTCCTCCTCGCCACCGCCACGCAGTGTACCATTGCTGTTGATACCCGTCTTCATGCGGATACCGGCAGTTGTACCATTCATGTCGATATTGTCGAACCATACATGCTTGATGTTCTTGGTGTAGCTACCGATAGAAGCACCATGTCCTGTACCGAACTTGCAGTTCCAGACATGGATGTACTGTGCATCATTGTCGCAAACCACGTTATCATCACCTGTACTGATGTTGCAGTTATAGATATTCATGTGGTGTCCCCAGATAGAGATACCGTCTGTGTTATGAGAAGGCTGTTCTGTCTTGGTTTCTGAAGATGGATTGTAGATGGTTACGTCATGGACGGTACCGTTGTTGGCACCATTGCTGTTGCTCAAGGTGATATTGACACCCGGAGTATTCTGAACCTTTAGATTACGAATCAGGAATCGGCTGCCTTTCTCGAAGCGGATCATGGCTCCAGGATTGAAAGTCTCCTTGTTGTCGCGAGCCTTCCACCAGCGGGTACCCTGACCGTCGATAATAGAAGTTTCACCTTCACCCTCTATGACAATGTCGCTCTGGTTCTTATTCTTGCAACCAATGAATACAGTCTTATTATTTGGAGCCTTGCCGTATTCCACGAGCTTCAATGTGGCACCTGCGCTGAGGTGAAGGATGGTCTTCGACTTGATGCTGAGTACCTCGGACTTGCTTGTCATCTGGTCTGTACTACCAAACATCCATGTACCGGCAGGAATTACGACCATACCACCGCTAGAAGGCACAGCATCAAGTGCTTTCTGGATAGCCTTGGTGTTGTCAGCTGCAGATGTAGAGGCACCATAATCCTTGATGTTGAACGTGTTTGCCGATGTGATGGCAGGCAACTTTGGCAGAGCAACGGCAGTCCATCCTTCTGGAGTGTTCTGTGCAATCTGCTCGGCTGTGATACCTGCGAAAGTTTGTGCTTTAGTGAACATTGGCAGAGCCATGAGCGCAGCAAGCACGACTGTCTTAATGATTGATTTCTTCATTTCTTCTTAGGTTTATTTATTTTATTATTTTTGAATTCTATAAGATCTTCTGCAAAGTTACGACATTTTTACTTATCGCATGCAGATAGTGAGCGAAAAACTACGAAAACGATTACGTATACCTTGCCGATAGAACAAAAAGAAAGACCGCATCCGTCGGGAATCATCTCCTTAGGATACGGTCTAAAACCTAATGATTAACGTATGTCCTGATAGGTTTTCTTATCAAAACAATGACTTTGATTAGTAACCAGGATTCTGGTCAGCTAATGACAAATTATCATTGGCATCAATTGCTGCCTGTGGGATAGGGCGAAGGAGTTTCTTGCCGATATACTGGGCTGCCTTGTCTCCCATCTCATGGTTATACTTGGTGCAACGCTCTACCAGGGTCTGGGTTCTGCGAAGATCCATCCAACGTGCCTCATTACCGAAGTTCTCGCATGCATTCTCATCAAGGATGTCATCGATAGTGATAGTTCCTGTAAGTGCAGGAAGGCCAGCGCGCTGGTGAACCTCATTGAGTCGTGCCAATGCCTTAGGATTATCACCAGCCTTCAGATAAGCCTCAGCTGCTACGAGATACATCTCTGGCAAAGTGATGATATGAATGTCGCGATAGCAGGTGTTCTTCTCTGTCTTAGCAGTCTTGCTGTCGTCAAACTTTTTGCATGGACTGGAACCATATACCAGTTGCTGGTTATCGTAATATTCCATATCTCTGCCGTCCATATTCTGTGCTTCCTTGCTCTGTGAATCCATCGGAATGCGATAGGTGTTTGCTCTGTTTGCAGGATCTATAGCCTTCCATGCTTCAAAGTCGGCATCTGTTTCATACCATGCAGAATAGTATCGCGTTACTGGCTTACCTACCAGACTCTCACCATTTTTATACCAGGTCCAGTAACCGGTGCCTGCTGCATTGCCCTTGTTAATATCCGGCAACTCCTTCATGAAGGTAGCATCGTAACGCTGGTCGCCCTTCTTGAAGCAATGCAGGGCATAGAGGGTTGGTACATAGCTGGATGTAGTAGCCTTGATGTTATCCTCGTTTCCACCCAGATAGTTGCAGTAGTAACCGCTCCATTCGGTACCACCCGATGTGGTGTTGTTGGCTGTAGCCAAATCATATTCCACATCCCAAAGGAACTCTTCGTTGTCATCGCCCGATCCGTCTGCCTTCCAGAGCTTGGCAAATGGGGTAGTCAGTTTTCTGCCTGCAATCACCTCATCGGCAAGAGCTGCTGCCTTGGAGAAGTAGTCTTGTTTGTTGAGGTCCCATGCTGCAGAAAGGTAGGTTTTGGCTAGGATAGCCTTGGCTGTTTCCTGGCTGATTCTGCCGCCACCCTTGGTAGCTGTAGAAGCCTGGAGCACATTCTTACTGATAACATCTTCGAGCTCGCTGATGATATAGGCGTATACATCTTCAGGAGAAGACTTAGGATATCCTGTGTCTGCTGTGGTGAGGAAGTCCTTCATGATAGGGACACCACCGAAGTTGTTTACCAGGAGATAATACTCGTAAGCAGCCAATACACGGGCTTCGCCTACAAGCTGCCCCTTAGTCTTTTCATCAACTTGGGCTGTCTGTGCATAATATGACACAGAGTTGGCTGCACGTATACCTGAATAGAGGTAAGTATAGAGATTCTTGATATCCGTATTTTCTGGAGTCAAGGTCTCGTAAGTGTTCAATGCCTCGTTCATCTTGTTACGGGCATCGGCATACATATCTGTACCTGCTGAGAAACAGCTTGTGAACAGAGGAGCTGCATAAACGTTTTGCAGATGCTGATAGGCATCATTGACGAGGCTATTGAAGCCCTCTTTTGTTGCAAATGTCTGTTTATCAGTTACATTCGACTTGTTGCTCGCATCCAGGAAGTCGCTGCAACTTGTCATGGTTCCCATGCAGCAGGCCGCCAATGCTACGCTATATAATATCTTTTTCATAATTGTTTACTTCATTTAATGAGATTAGAACTTAAGATTTACACCAAACTGGTAGGTTACAGATGATGGACCGCCATTCTGCAGATTCTGTGATGCCCACTCTGGGTCAAAGCCCTTGTAGTTGGTGAAGCAGAATGGGTTCAGAACGTTTACATAAACACGGAGATTTCTGATACCTGCCTTGTTTACTACGCTCTTAGGCAATGTGTAACCTAGGGTAATGTTCTTAACCTTGGTGAAAGAGGTCTTCTGATACTGGAAACCTTCTCCCTTGGCTGAACCCTTGTCGCCGAAGTAACCACCCATGGATGTATCGCTGTTGTTTGGATAAGGATACTTTCCGTAGTGGGTCTCTGTGGCGGTTGTAATCTCACCTGTTGCATGATCGATGATTGGTGCACCCTTTGGTATGTAGTAATCCAGTTGCATGTGGGCATTACCACGGTCGCCATACTTCATATACTTCTCATGGAAGTAGCTGCGTGACCAGAATCCGCTCTTTGTATAGAACATGATAGAGAAGTCGAAGCCCTTGAAGTAAACATTGGTAGTGAAACTACCGGTCCAGCGTGGATCGGTACAACCATAAATCTGCTTATCGTTGTCGTCAATCTTACCGTCATCGTTCCAGTCGTTTACTGCCATCTGACCTTCATACCACTTATACTTAGTGCCATACTTCTCGTAGAATTCCTTCAGGGTATAGTGCTTGTCACCATTCATGGTGTGCATGGTTACACCCTTGTCGGTGATGACATCTGTATGGGTATAGTCACGGAGTACGTTCAGTGGCTCGCCGATAAACCAGTTGTTGGCAACCTCATCAACCTTACCATTACTCAACTCCTTAATCTTGTTCCAGTTGCGGGCGAAGTTTACGTTCGCACTCCAGGAGAAGTCTTTCTTGTTGATGATGTTAAAGTTCAAACCGAGTTCAATACCTCTGTTCTGAACAGAACCTACATTGAAGGTTGATGTCTTCTCACCGGTTTCGATTGGCACTGAACGTGACATAATCTGACCATCAGAAAGACGGTTGTAGAAGTCGGCTGTTACATTGATGCGGTTTTTCAGGAAACTCAGGTCGAGACCTACATCAAATTCCTTTACCTTCTCCCAGATGAGTTCTGTATTTACCAATCCGTTAGGATGATAACCCTGTACCTCTTTGCCATCTATGGTTACATAAGATGGACCTGTAGCAGAAGCGATAGTTACATAGTCACCCACATTGTTGTTACCGGTAACACCATATGACAGACGGAGTTTAGCATTGTCTAACCAGTTGTTAAACTGCTTCATCCAAGCTTCATCAGAGATACGCCATGCTGCAGCTACAGAAGGGAACCAGCCCCAGCGGTTACCGTCTGCAAAACGGGAACTACCATCGGTACGGAGTGTAGCTGTAGCCATGTAGCGACCCTTGTAAGAATAGTTGGCACGGAAAGCGAATGACTCCAGTGATGACTCTGTATAGTCGCTTGAGAGTACCTTGTCGCCGCTGGCTGTTCCCAGGTTGTGGAATGTCGTGTGGTCGCTGGCGATACCCTTACCTTCTTCATACTGGTATTCTGTATTGCTCTTGTAGAGTGAGAACAGTGCCATGGCACCAACAGTGTGGTCGCCAAATGTGCGGTTGTAGTCAAACTGGTTGTCCCAAGTCCAGTCTACGCGGGTAGTATTGGCTACAGAACCGAAGTTGGTCTTGTTCTTCTGGTAGTAAGTAGAACCTACATCATTACCCTCATTGATACCTGTTGCATAGAAGATGCCCTGGCGTTTGTGAGAGTAGTTAGGAGAGAAGGTGGTTGTAAACTTCAATCCCTTGATGATGTTGGCACGCAGGTAGAAGTTACCCATCAGTCGGTACTTCTTGGTCTCATTGGTATAGTTACCGTCATTCAAATCGATGAGAGGATTGTATGTAGATGTAAAATTTGCATCTGCACCAAAGGCTGCCTTTGCTCCCGGGTTAGGAATCAGATTGCCATCTGCATCTGTAGGAGATACGAACGGATTAAAATAGAACGCATTTACGTATGGAGAATAAGTACCATCAGTACATACATCTTCGGTGCGGCTCATTGACATGTTGGCAGAGAAACCAGCCTCGAAAATTTTGGAGAGCTTGGCATCCATTGAGCCCTTGAAGTTGAAACGCTCATAGTCGTTGCCCTTGAATACGTTCTCTTCTCCCTGATAACCCATACCTACACGGTAGTTTACCTTGTCTGTTGCACCGGCAGCACTGATAAAGTGGTTCTGCTGGGCAGCAGTACGGGTAACCATCTTCTTCCAGTCGTAACCGTCGAAGTTTGGATCCATCATCAGTTCATAAACTTTGGAATCCTTATAGCTGGTTGCTCCCTTGCGGGCAAGGAAGGCAGAATTCAAGTCGGTATTCTTGATGATGTAGTGTGGATGTCCATCGGCATCAACACCCTTTCGGCTTGAACCATCGTAGTTCTTTCCATCAAGCGTGGTATATCTGGCAAAACGATAATCCATAAACTCGTTGGCATCCATAAACTCAGGCATGCGCGCCAACTTCTTGATACCATAATATCCGTCATAAGAGATGGTCGCCTTCTGTGCCTTGTCTGCACCCTTGCTGCCCTTGGTGGTAATCATGATGACACCGGCAGAGGCACGGGAACCATAGATGGCGGTAGAAGATGCATCTTTCAATACGTCGATGCGGTCGATATCATCAGGATTCAGGAAGTCCATGTTGTCGCAAACTACACCATCGATAACATACAATGGCTGTGCCTGCTTGTTGATAGAAGCCTGTCCACGAACCTGAATATTGAAGCCTGCACCTGCACGGCTACCAGACTGGGTGATGTTGACACCAGGAACAGAACCCTGTAGAGACTCTGCAAGATTGGTAGTACCACGAGCGGCTATCTTTTCTGAGTTGACAGATGCGATAGAACCAGTTACGTCGCGTTTACGCATAGTACCATAACCAACGACAACGACCTCGTCAAGGGCTGCATTGTCATCTTCAAGTACGATGTTCCATGTTTTCTGACTTCCTACTTTTACTTTCTTAGGCTTGCAGCCGATGTAGCTGAAAGTCAAGACCGCATTAGGGTCTGCGTTCTGAATGGTAAACTTACCGTCAAGGTCGGTGATGCCACCTGCCTTACCATTCTGGTCAGTAATGGTTACACCAATCATTGGGTCGCCATTAGCATCCTTAACGGTACCTTGGATTGTTTTCTGCGCAAAAGCGAGGAAACAAACCGAACTCAAGGTCAGTGCCATGCTGGCACGTTTCAGTTGTTGATACATAACGATGTTTGTTTTGTAGGTTATTATTATATCTTGTTAAGTTTTGGTCTAATTGAACTTATTTGCGATTAGTTGTAGTCGTGTTTGATTCTCAATAGATCATAAGAAATCTTAGATTTTTGATAATAATCTTTTGATTTCTGCTACAAAAGTAATGAAAAATCTCAAACAACGAACAAAATAATTGAAAAATCTAACGTAAACGTTTTCACTAGTGTTTCTTCTACAATATTGCCTTTAATTGTGTAATTCAGGCTTGCAAGTGAGCCTTACGTAACGTTTAACTGAGGCTTATTTGAAGCTCAAGTGAGGCTTACTTTAACTGTTAAAGAGGCTTATTTGAAGCTCAAATGAGGCTTACTTGATGTGAGCAGGATGTAGCCGGAATTACGTCGCGACGTATCTGTTACTGCGTCGTGACGCGCCGATTGCTACGTCGTGACGCCTCAGATGCTACGTCGTGACGTAATTTCGGGAACATCGGCAAGCGGAGCAGCTTACCAGGGGCGTGGTAACAGGTGGCAATAAGGTGACAATAAAAATACCCCTTATTGCCACGCGTTATTCGCTTATAATCAGATGGTTAAGTCTGAGTGTGATATTAGTGGCATTAGATTTGAGAAAAAAAACTTCTGCAGAAGTCTTTCACCACAAGAAAACAAGTTAGAAATAGCATAAAGAGGATCAGTTATTTTTAAAAGTTAGAGGCTTTTTGATGTCAAATCATAAAAAAGTCAGAAGTTTTTTGCCTTGGTTTTATATAAAAGTCAGAGGTTTCTGTTGGCTCGAAGATATGACTGCGCTTGCTCGAAGATATGACTGCGCTGACTTGAAGATTCGACTGCGTTGGCTTAAAGATTCGACTGCGTGGACTTCAAGATTCGACTGCGTGGACTTCAAGAGGCGTATTCGTAGCTCGAATGAGGCACTTTATTTGATTGAATGAAGCGGCTGAGTTGGCTGAATGAAGCGGCTGAGTTAGTTGACTGAAGTGGCTGAGGTTGCGAAAAAAAGAGGGCATGTCATCGCACTTATGACACACCCTCTTGTACGTATAGTTTTATTGTTTCAATTTTTTTATCTCTGGTTCTTCTCAAATTTTGGTACATTTATGTATCTAAGTTTGAGGAGACCTTTAT
>ERZ1026776.1231-NODE-1231-length-14701-cov-40.096477_pt1 | contig 14701 bp, 5 predicted proteins | sample MGYA00380125_ERZ1026776 | MGnify/ENA primary metagenome ERZ1026776 (study PRJEB33269, sample SAMEA4719761) | human gut metagenome | biome: human-associated habitat; feature: organic feature; material: feces | place: Cameroon | collected 2013-10 ...
CTACAAAGAAACAAGACCGAATCAGGCCATTCTTACTACCGCTGAATAGTTACTTTTAAAAAACTACATGCAATAGCATTGTAATTATTGCATTTTTTATAATTTTGCAGTCAGAATATGTTGGGATTATGTATTATCCTTCAACGAATTAACATAAATCAAGTCAGGATTACAAACGTTTTTACGGTAAGTGAAATATCTTATAGTGATAATTACAATGATTTCATGCTTCGCTATGGACACAGTTGCTCAGGGTAAGACCACTGACAGCACCTTTGTCCGAAATTCGCGTCCCATCCAATTTATTGTAAACAGAATGAACATCAGCGATCAAGACAGGAAGTGGATAACAGAAGTCCTCATTCCTCAACTTGAAGCGTTGGGCGATAGAGGCATTGTCCTTGGACGTGCCACGGCATCACCTGAAGGTCCATACGACAACAACTGTCGTCTGGCGAAGGGACGTCGTGCCTCTGTGGACCGACTGCTCGGCAGTTACGGCATCAGCAAGGACCGCATACGCTATGATGTCGTGCCTGAGGACTACGCCCTCCTTCATACACTGATGCGCATCGGCAAGGATAAGAGATTTCATGAGGTAGACTCGCTCATGAACCGTTATGGCGACAACAGCGCTCGCCTTAAAGAGGCGATGAAGCAATATGACGGCGGTAAACTATGGCGCTACGTGCTCAAGGAGTATTACCCCGTACTGCGTGCCGTGCGAATAATGGCGATAGACAAGAGGCAGCTTCTTGGCTTGGATAACGACAGTCTGATGTCACAGCCTTTGGCTATGATGCCGTCAACGGTCCCGAATAATGTTAAGCTTGACATTCCCGCTTTTACATACAGCGACTACACCGTCCTTCCACGACGCGAGCTTCTGAGCGTGAAGACCAACTTGCTCCTCGACTTCGCTTACATGCCGGGCTATGACCGCTTCTGCCCCATCCCCAATGTGGCGATAGAGTATTATCCGCTTCACGGTCACTTCACGTACGGAGCCAGTTTCGACGGTCCGTGGTGGCAGCATTACGATGAGCACAAGTATTTCCAGCTACGCAATTATCAGCTCCACACCCGCTATTATCTGCGAAGCGGCGACATCCGCGAGCGACCGTTGGGACAAGGAGCTGCTTTCAAGGGACTCTACTTCAGCCTTTACGCGCACGCCTACCTATATAATATATGCTTCGGAGAAAAGCGCGGATGGGAAGGCGAAGGTTGGGGCGCCGGCATGGGCATAGGATATGTGATGCCGTTGGGACGTTCTGAACATTGGCGACTGGAGTTCGGCTTGCAGGCTGGATACCTTCACACGCTCTACGATCCCTATCAATGGAAGTGCCCTGTCGACCCCGACACGGACACGGAGCAATATTACTATAAATGGTACGGCGATGCCAAGGACTTCCGCAAGAGACAGCATCGTTACTCATGGTTGGGCCCCACCCGACTGGAGATAACGCTTAGTTACGACTTGCTCTACAGACGGAACATTAAGAAGAAATAAGGTAATGATGATTAATAGGATAATGGCTACATGCCTCGTCGTTTCGTGTCTCGCAACAACAAGTTGCGAGCGCGAACCGATGCTTCATCTTCATCAAGGCGGAAAAGATATTGATATGCAGATTCCTGCCATCGACCTCAATCTGAAGGTCGTATGGAACTATCTGTTCAAGTACGACGTCGAATATGACTGGCAAGCGGAATGGACGTATGGTTGGGACGACACCGACCTTTCGATGTTCGGTCCAATCGGCTATACGGAGCCTCACGCCTTCGAGGTGAGACGCTATTTCACCGGCAGCACACAGTACGGCACCCACCGCTCTCCTTACAAGCACACCATCAGCGGCAACTCCATCTACGCCAAGTACGACTTCGGCTTTTGGGACATCCTTGCATGGAACTACATCGACACTCCCGACGGCGTGCAGAGTGTACGCATTGACGAGACTTCCACGTACGACTATGTCACGGCATACACAGGACAGACCATGAATCCGTCTTCGTATAACGCGCCACACTTTACCCACTCGTTCTATCAGCCTGAGGAACTCTTCTCCAGTTACGAAAAGGGCATCGACATCAACAAGAATCTGGACGGATTCGTCTTCGATGAAGAGCGCAACTGCTGGGTACGTACGCTCGAAACACAACTCCAGCCCCTAACTTATATATATTTAGTGCAAGTGATTCTCCATCATAACAACCGCAACGGCAGGAAGGTTACCTCCATCGACGGCAACGCCAACCTCAGCGGTATGGCTCGTTCCGTCAATGTCAATACGGGCGTGACCGGAACGGACGCCATCACCGTAAACTTCTACATGCGAATGAAGCAGGACGTGACGGACAAGAAGGGCGAGACGGTGGACGTGATAGGCGGCAAGGCGCTGACCTTCGGCATGCCAAAACTCAATCCATACAAGCTCGACACACGTTCTTACCTTGAGTCGTTGGAGAAGGTGGCAGAGGCAGACCTCAACAACCGACACTACGTGGACGTGAAGATGCAGTTCTATAACGGCAAGGACTCAACCATCGTCTTCGATGTCACCGACCAAGTGCGCCGGCTCTATCGTGGTGGAGTCATAACCGTGGAGCTTGACATGGACAAAGTACCCATCCCTAACCGCTCCGGTGGCTCCGGCTTTGATGCCGTAGTGGAAGACTTCGAGGAGAAGCAATGGGAATTTGATATGTAACAACATATATATATGTATTCAAGATTTTAATAAACAAAACAATACAAACTATTATTTATTTAAAGATTATGAACAAGTATTTTCTTTATGCCGCTTCAGTATTGGCGCTCGCCAGCTGCTCAAGCGACGACTTCTTGGGTGAGAACTCAGGAAACGGACAAAATGCTGCTAACTCAGTGATTAACTTCGGAGGAGGTACAACAAAGACAACACGTGCTACTTCAAATTCCACTTACAAGATAGAGAATCTGAGGGCAAATGGTTTCTGGGTTTACGGTACAAAGCACTCTGCTATAGAGGACAAAACAGCCAAAAACGATCAGGCTGTCTATACCAACTACCTCCTTACCTACAAAGATGGTACTGCCAATAAAACTCAGTCAAATACAGCAGGTTGGGAGTATGTAGGTATTGACAACTCCCTTTATCGAGAACATGTAACACCTAAGGTTGATGAAGCTCAGACTATCAAGTATTGGGACTATAGCGCTGTTGCATACACCTTCTATGCAGCTACAGCAAAGCCTGAGGATGTAAAAGATGGAAAGGTAACCATTGAGAAGACCACCGCAGACGATGCCGGCACTGTCTATACAAAGGGTTATGAGGTAACTCTTAAGAATGGTGCAGACTGGGATCAGCTATATTTCGCTGACCGCAAAGTGATCAATAAGTCAACAGATGCCGAACATGCCAAGCATGACGTATATGGTGGCGAAGTTAACTTCACCTTCCGCAACGCTCTTACTAAGGTACGTGTAGCTATGTACGAGATCGTTCCTGGTTATAGCGTTTCTATCGACAAGTTCTATTATACTAAGGATGGCGAGACAACACAGACAACAGAGGCTACTGATAAGTTCACAGCTGACGCAAACAACACTCCCCTTGAAACATCAACAGAGGGTGTAAAATACAAGGTTGTTTACTATAACGACAAAGAAGCAGATGGTCAGTTGAAGAATCAGCCTAAGATGTTGCCTAATGCAACAGGAGAGGGTGCTCAAAAGAAAGTCTTTAAAATCGGTGATGGAGAAACATTAATTGGATCAGCAGATGACACAAAATCTGGTACAAAGCTTTCTACCATTATCACCAAGCCGACATACGACACAAAGGATGGTAAGTACACATTGTTCATGCCTCAGGCTGACAACAAAACAACTCTGAACCTTAAGGTTGACTACACCCTAACTTCACTTGACGGTTCGAAAGAGCAGATTCATGTAAAGGGTGCCACAGCAACCATCCCGGCTAAGTATCTCTGCTGGAGACCTAACTATGCATACACATACATCTTCAAGATTAGTGACAACACCAATGGTAGCACTGGTGGTAATGGCGATCCCGCAGGTCTCTATCCTATCACATTCGACGCAAGCGTAGTTGAAACGGGGGATGGCAATGCTGAGTTTATCTCTGCAATGGGTGAGTCTACTATCACGACTTTCGCCGTTAAGGATGGAGTTTACCAGCACAATAAGGCAGACTATGAGAATGGCTCAGACCTCTATGCAACAGTTGTTGACAAGGACAAGAATACTGTTACACTCGCTACTGAGAATACTAAGGTTTACAAGCTGAAAGGTGAAGCTGTTAATAATGCTAATCTCTCTGAATCACTTGTAGCAAACTGGGTATCCAACGGTAAGACAGACTACTATGAAGTTGTTGATGCTGCCAACTACTCATTCGTAAGTTCTGTACCTTCAGAGGACGGCAAGACTATCACACTTGATCCTGCAACTGCTCTGAAGATGTCAGGTATTAAGGCTGGCAAGTACGTAATCGAGTACACTGGAGCAACAGCTTTGCCTGATACCTACACTAAGGTTTACAAGATTGTTACAGTTCAGTAATCAACTAACATATAGAGGATGTATCTAAAGTAATTTCTTTACTTTATACTCCACCTCTTCATTATCCCTTAATCGCCGAGGGTGCATCAATCCAAGATATTGACGCACCCTCGACATTGCATTTTTAATAACCACAAGAAGTCATGCTCTCATCACGCATTTTTTCTTTGTTGCTTTGCTTTTCATTATGCCTTTGCTTCTCCTGCTCACCATCGGCGCAGGACGACCCCGTCGTGCCCAATCCTGACGCGCCAACAACGAGCATTGCCTTTAGCAGCAATAACAGCAAATGGCAGGATGAGCAGACAACACGAGGTGCCGGCAACGGCCTCGAAACACTTTTCACTTCGTTCCGCGTCTGGGGATATAAGACCGTATCAGACGTTTCCGCCTTGTCGTCGTCACAGATTGTGATGGACGGCTATAAGGTTGTTTTCACTCAGGGCAGCGCGGGCAACACCGCCTCCAACACTGCCGACTGGGAATACGTGGGCATCGAAAACCCGATGCTCTCCATTCCGCAAACCATAAAATACTGGGATCATTCTGCCACAAGCTATCGCTTCTTCGCTTACAGTCCCTTCCGTCCCGATGTCACCGTCACCACCCCATCCACCGCTGACCCCAACGTCAGCCTCTCCTTTCCCTTTGAATATTCCGATGCTGCCACAGCCACATCGTCCCCATACACAAGTCGTCTCTGGCTTGCCACCCCATCCTCCAACGGCACATCAGCCACGTCGTCCGCTTACGGATCGTGCGTGACGCTCACCTTCGCCCCCATCATCGCCAAGGTGCGCTTCCGCTTCACTTATCCCAACGGCACGAAGAGCGTCACAATGAGGAACATACAGTTCGGCGACAGCCGCTTCCTTGACGACGCGTCCAAGGCAGACACCCCTCTCCGTGGCACCATCACCGCCACCTATCCCCTCACCGGCATCCCCTCAAGCCAGCAGCCCGTCATCACGATGGCGCCCGCATCAGCCGATGCTACTGGTCAGCTGCTCCTCACCGTCCCCTACGAGGAGCCGTCGGACGCTGTCCACATCCTCAAAGACCCCACCCTCTATCAGAAATGGTATTACGTGCCGCCCCTCGCCAACATCCCCTACGAGCAGGGCGCCTACACCATAACCGCCAACATCAGCGGCAAGAAAGTGTCTGCCACCGTTCCCGCACAGTACATGCAGTGGAAGGCTGGCTACCAATACACCTACATCTTCAAGTTGTCTGACGTTGGCGACAACATCACCTTCGCCGACCTGCAAGTGGAGCAATGGCTCCCCGGTGCCGAAATCAAGAACGACGGCAACGGCACGCAGGAATGGTAAAAACATATATATAATACAAGCATGAAGCATCTAAGTTCCATAGCAGCTATTATCTCCCTCGCAAGTCTCAGTGCTTGCGATTCTTCCGACATGCCCATTCAGCATGCCGACAACTACGGTTACATCACCTTCTCGGCACAATCGCAGAAGATTCTCACCCGCACCAATCCCTACGAAGCATACAGTTCTGAGCGCCACCCTGCCACGATGGGTGTCTTCGGCTATCAGGACAACGAAGCCGCCGAACCCATATTCCGCAACGAGACTGCCACGTACAATGCTTCCACGCAGAGTTGGCCTACGACGCCGCCGAAGCGATGGGCTGATTATCCCAACGCGTCCTCATTCAACTTCTTTGCATACATGCCTCATACAGAAGGGGCAACGCTGAAAAGGACTCTCAACGGCACCGGCATTCTCTCCTTCCCTTTCTCCATGGAGAACGCCACATCGCCAGTAATCTTCGACACGAAGGCAGCGCCCATCATCTGCGCTCTCCCCATCAGCAAGGGAGCGATAACCACGGAGAATGAGGACCGCGTCATCAATCTGAAGTTCGACCAGACCCTTACCGGCTACAGCCTGTCCTTCAGACTTGACGCTAAGATGAACGCCATCCGACATTTCCGCATCCATAGCGTAACGCTCTCTGGCAATCTCGCCACCTCGTGCACCATCACACGATCTTACACGTGGAACAACGCCTCTAACAGCTGGAGCGCTTCAGACATAGAGTGGTCTGAAGTGCATCGCGCACCGTTCGTCGATACGCCCATCCCCTACAAGGGATATGGCAGCAAGGCATACGACGATGCCACGCAGACTGCCATCGTCACCTCTGACGGCTATACGCAATGGGGATCAGACTTCTTTACCATCCCCGACGCTGACTTCACTCCCAAAATAAAAGTGACGTACGACGTGGAGCTGATAGCCGAGGACGGCACGACGGTGCTTACACGAAAGAACGTCACCTCAGTGATAACCCTTAACAAGGACAACTTCGGCAACCTCACAACGGGCAAGACAGCAATGATAAACCCCATCCGCATCCTCATACAGCCGCGCTATCTGTATGTGCTGGCAGACCAGGATGCCTATACGGGACATTTGCTGATAGATTGATTTAGGACATAGCAAACAGTTAAACTTCAATTTAAAGACTTGAATATGAGCGTATATCCCTCAAACTGCATATATCGTAAACTACTCTTCTTACTCACCCTCCTGCTTGTCAGCGCCCAGATGGTGTTGGCGCAGCAGGACACCACAGCCGATGCCGAGCCTAAAGTATATGGCAACGTGTATGACGGCACGCCCTACTATGCCGACAGCTATGAGTCAGGCGACGGATCGAAGGACAAGCCGTTCCTTATCAGCAACGACATGCAGCTGGCTAAGCTTGCACACGACGTCAACAACGGCGTGTCTTTCTCCGGCAAATACTTCAAGCTTACTAAGGACATCAACCTTAGCAAGGCGTTGTGGACTCCTATTGGTGTTACCAACCCAAGCACAAAAAGATTTTTCAACGGTAAGTTTGACGGCGACGGACACACCATCAGCAACATGCACATTGTCTGGACTTATGATTCAGGCACGGAGATATCACTGGGTCTTTTCTCAAGACTAAGTGGTGCAAATGCCAATGAGACATCATTCGCTACTGTAACCAACCTTACTGTCAACAACGCACGCATTGAGAAGAAGGCAGGACACACGCCCAAAGTCACCGGTACCATAAAGATTGGTATCCTCGCTGCCGACCTTGCCCAAAACGCAGAGATAAGCAACATCATCATCCGCAACTCCATCATTACGGACAATGAAGAGGCTTACACATTGAAGAACAAGCTCAGAATTGGCGGTATCGTCGGCTACTTGGATGCCTTCCGGTATTTCAGAATATACAACATCTCTGCCGACACTAAGATTAATATGCTTTCTGCCGCAACTCTCAATGGCGTTGACGGACAGGCATCTGTCTCTGGCGGTATTGGTGCGGCAAGTAACTTGCAGCCGCAAGGCGCACTAAGCGTCTGGCCTACAAACATATACGTACATAGCACACAGATAAAGACCAATGCCAATAGCACGAAATGCTATAGAGGTAGTGTTGTCTCATATATAGGTAAGGACAATTTCTCCAATTCGGTGAAAAACACATGGTATTTCACACCCGATAACAAAGTGTCTGGCAACCACACCTTTAATTATGGTACGGAGAAGGAATCCAAAACGTTCGGCAAAACCTTCACCGAAATTGCCAACGCTTACATCAACGACAATAAACTCGACCGCAAGCCTTGGGCTTACTCTGCCACGTCCAATAGCTTCGCTTTCAGCTCCATAGCTCTGAAGATGGAGCGTGGAAAGGAGGACGTGCTTACCGTCGTTGACGAAGAAGGCAAAACTATGACTGACGTTTACGACTGGTATGTGTCGCACGGTAATGCTGAGCCGGTGAAGGTAAACACCGACAAGCTCAATCCCTTCTCCCTCCCACGTCAGACATACGCACAGTCTGTGTATGCCACCGACGGCAACTCCACCACCAATACTCTCATCGTAGACCCAATCACGCTTTCGGCAAGTCTTACGACAAGCAAGCGTGAGTTCACCGTCAACGTCACCAACGACTCCGAGGAAGGTCTCACTAACGACGAGCTTGGTCTCGACATTACCTACGAATGGTATAACGGTACGGAACGCCTGACCTCCATCCCCACTTCGCAGAACATCGTAACGCGCCCTAAGGACACCTCCGCCGGACGCAAGTATTACTGTAAGGTTACGGTGAAGAGTGGCTCATCGGTTCTGCTTGAGAAATATGTGAGCGTCTCTCTGGTGGTTTATCTGTGCCCTGCCGATTTCACCACAACCGACGGCACGAAATACGCCAAGGGAGCAGACAATCTTACAGACGACTCATGGGGCTACACTCCTGGCAAGCCTATGCTTACATGGAAGGGAGCCTACAGCAAGCTGTCAGCCAAAGGTTCGTGGGACGAGAACACCATCGTCCTTATGGGCACCAGTTCGTCAGACGTTACCCTTGCCGGATTCTGCCTCACCCCCAACTATCGGGGCGAGAGCCTTCTTACGTACAATGACTGGGCAAATGCAAAGCGCAACAATCCCCAGCTCTTCCGCAATACCACTATCACGGGCAAGTGGGATAAGGACTACGAAGGCAAGATAGAGATAAAGGGAGCGTCAAGAGGTCTGCCCATCTGGGGAGACACCCGCTTCGAGAATCTCACCTTCGCCATGAACGGCGGCGACCGCTATAAAATCATCTACTGCCAGTATAACAACATCCTCATGGATGAGGGCATCCGCATGACGGGATTCGGCCATAACTCACCCGACTACGGCACCATCGACGGTGCCGTGACCAACGCCCTGCACATCTTCGGCGGCATCAACAACGACGGCCGCTTCTATCCGCTCAACAATGCGGACAGCATCGCAGCCTATAATGCTTCCATGCCTCATGGCAAGGAGGGATTCTGCATCAGCGTCAAGTCCGGATTCTATTCCTGTATAAGTGCCGGAGGTCGTCAGACGGTGACAATGGTCAAAAACAACGGCGTGACAGAGCCAGCCAAGCAGAACGGCATCATGGGCACACCCCAACAGCCCATAAAGTGCACCATCGACATCGATATTGACCGTAAATGGAACGACCTCCACAACAAGCCGCGTATGGTGACGATGAACGACAGCACAAAGAGGGAGAGCGCCAACGACTATGACGTCGGTGTCATACTTGCCGGCAACCACGAGGGCGCCATGTATGCCGACGTCGACATCATCATCAGAAGCGGCAAGGTGGCTCGTGTTGTCAACGGCACATTAGGCGCTCAGACCGAGCTGACTCTGCCTTATGGTGACAAGACATACAACGTGCCCTGCAATACGTTTATGGGAAGAGCCAACATCACGCTCGACCCGTCGTCGTCCGTAAACAACAAGGACGAATACACAGACAAGCGTGTCATCATAACCGAGCTTTACGGTGGCAGTACCGGTCGTGGACATACGGGCAACGTGGTTGTCAACAATCCCTTCTACGGCATCAGCACCGTCACCATCAACGGCGGCACCTTCCAGGTTCTGCCTGATAACAACGACAAGAAGGACAACATTCTCTGCGGCATCTTCGGAGCCGGTGCGGGCGGTATGAACGGCATCGGATATGGCGACGACGCTGCCGACACCCACACGCCCGACGATCGCATCCCTTACTGGAACGACCGCCGCGACGTGATGCTCTACGGACCGTACGCCACAGCCAAAGACCGTCTGGTAAGCTATCATTGCTACAATGCTGACACTCAGGACTTCACCGAGGTAAGTCCTACGGACACACGTTCCGTCATTGTCATCAATGGCGGCGAGTTCGGCTGTGATTCCGCTTCCATCGACGGCATCTACGGCGGCGGCAGCGGATTTATGAGCAAGAGTCTGTGGACCAAGAGTGCAGCCACACCGAGCCAGTACGGCGGCAATGTGTATGGCAACGGCAATAAAAAGGACGTCGTGACATCTCTGACCATTAATGGCGGCGAGTTTTATTGCAAGAAGGGTGTGTTCGCTGGCGGACGCGGCACCGACTATTTCTTCTCCACTAACGCATACGGTGGCAACAGCATCAACTATAAGGAACTGGGCAAGACCTACGGCAACGTGGAGTTGACCATTAACGGCGGCATCTTCCATTGCCCTGTCTTCGGCGGAGGCTACGGCGTGGCAGACGCCAAGCAGCTCGACGCCAAGTCCAACATTGAGACCCTCTCACGCATGGCTCGCATATATGGCAAGTCTGATGTCAACATCCAGGGCGGCGTCTTCTTTAATAATGTATACGGTGGCGGCGACATGGCTGTGGTGGAGAACCGCGGCGGCGATGCCACCAACGTCGTCATCGGCAACAATGCTGACATCCGCGGCTCCGTATTCGCAGGAGGCAACGGTCGTCGTCTTCGTCCTGACACACAGACATTCGCCGCGAACGACAGCCTGACGCAACATCCTGACTCGGTGGGCTTGGTCATAGGCAATGCCAACGTCAGCCTCATCGGATCAGCCGAACAGGCACCTTACGTGTATGGCGACATCTTCGGTGGCGGCAATCTGGCTCAGGTCAGCGCCGACACCTACGTCAGCATCTATGCGGGCAACATGGCTGGTCAGATTTTCGGCGGCGGCAACGGCTACATCAACAGCAACACCATCACCTATGCCGACGTTCTCGGCAACACCAACGTGATGCTGGCGCAGGACGAAGGCAGTATGAGCGGCGAGGGCGGACACAATGAGAATAACGAGTTCTCAATCAATGTGATATGGAACCGCAAGTGGGATTCTGTCAAAAACCTCTTCTACGTCTGGGACGCTAACATCAATGACCCCTCTGACGAGCCTTCCATTGAGGGAGCCGTGTATAAGAAAGACGAGTTCTTTGCCAACGGCAAGTTCCTCAATCCTCATAACATCTACGGCGGAGGCAACCTTGCCTGCAACGTAGCAGGAAAAGCCACCGTTCTCGTACAGAAGGGAACGACTCCCTACGATCTGCTCACGACAGACGAATGGAAGCAGGCTTATACGGACAACGACAATCCTCACTTCAGCGTATTCGGCGGCGGTTACGGTCAGCTGACGAAAGTCGGAAGCACCGATGTTACCGTCAACGTAGACGGCGATTACGGAAAATACGACACGGAGGTGGACGATAATTATCAAATGGCGCCACCTAAGATTTCCGAAAGTGGCGCTTTCGCCACTCACTCCGAGCGAAGTAAACATTCACATCGAACGTCACGAACACTCACTTCGAACGAAGTAAGCACTCACGCCGAACGAAGCACAACAACTTTATTGCCGGTTTTCGACAACTCTATGGGCATCCCTAACTTCACAGTATGGGGTGTTTTGGGTGGCGGTTACGCTGGTACGGTGGCTGACAGCGCCAAGGTGACGGTGGACGGCAAGACCTTCGTCCATCGTGTGTTCGGCGGTGGCTTCGGCGATCCTGCGTCCACCAAGGACAATACCACAGGACAGATTGGCGGCAAGACGGAGGTGTATGTGTGCGGTGCACGCATACACGGCGACGTGTTCGGCGGTGGCGCCGGTCTGAAACCCACGAATCCTTCTTCCGACCACTTCGTCAATGTGGCTCGCGTCGTCGGCACCACCAAGGTGGACATCTCTGACGATGCCATGATTTACGGCAATGTGTATGGCGGTGGCGACAACGCCAACGTGGGCGAGTATGTCTCTGCCAAGCCTTCCACTTACTATTCGCCCGACTCGCTTCGCAGCATCACAACTCTCAATCAGACCGACGGCACCTTCGTAAGCTATAAGGCTGTGGGCTACCGTTCGTTCGTCAACATCTCCGGCGGCACCGTCTTCGGCGAAGTGTATGGCGGCGGCAAGGGTCTGACGAAAGCAGAGGCTGACCATTATGAAAACGTCGGACGCATCAACGGCAACACGCTCGTACACATCACCGACAGCAAGCCCGGCAACGATACTACTGACAAGGACAACATCGTGCCCTACGTATGGAGCAACGTCTACGGCGGCTGTGCTTACGGCACGGTGGACGGCAATACGCTCGTACACGTCGAGGGCGGCATGCTCGGCAACAGCGTCTTCGGCGGCGGATATGGCGACGTACTCATCGACAACGAAGAGAATCCTGCGGACGAGGTGCTCGGACGTAAGGACACAGCTGGCGAGGGCACCTACGCCAACATCCTCGGCAACACGAAGGTGCAGATGGACGGCGGCACGTGGATATGGAACCGCAAGGCAGACCAGAAAGGCAACATCACCACATGGACCTCGGCAGACGCTGACAGCAAACGCGTATGCAACAACAAAGAAGAGTTTATGCGTCTCGTCCTTACAATGGTTGCTGCCCAATCGCTTGACAGCATCACCGATACTGCAACCAAAGAGGTAATAAACCGAATCAGGAACGACAAGAACACGAGTCTCTTCTTCGATTTGGACAGACGCATGTTCGCCAACAACCATAACATCTTCGGCGGAGGCAACCGTGCCTGCAAGGTGGGCACCACGGGAGACAACAACACGGGCAAGGCCGTGGTCATAGTCAATCATTCGCCCCTTGAAGACATTAAGGACTCGAAGGGAAAGACCATAAGCTTGTTCGACATCACTTCGCTTCAAGGCATGTGCTGGTACTTATGCTGTTCGGATGCCTCACGCCCGCAGTTCTCTGTGTTCGGTGCAGGATATGGTGCCAATACAGAGGTAGGCAAGACGGAGGTTTATGCACAGCCCGGAACAAAGGTTGACGACAAAGGCGTTCTGACCATAGACGGCATCAAGTATCGCTATCTCTGTCAGAACAAGGACTTTCAGACATATCTGAGTCTGGAGTTCTCCATGCTTAACGACTTCCAGAAAGTGTCGAAGGAAGAAAAGATGCTCTATTACGGCAGCTATGACGGCAGCGACAACGACCCTAACACGTTCCGACGCTATCACGCCAGCCGTCTGGCATGGATGACAGGCGCAAGCGGACTGACATTGCTTCAGATAAACGGCGGTGGCTTTGCCGGCTATGTCAGCGGCGACACATACGTCGAGACCGACTGCCAGCTCACAGCGCATGACATCTACGGAGCCGGATTAGGCGCCCTTCCATACGGCGACTATGCAGACGGCAGCACCTACGACTTCGGTAAGGTGAAGGGCAAGTCCAAGGTTTTCGTCAAGGCTGGCACCATCGAAGGCAACATCTATGGAGGCGGAGCCGGCGTAGAGTCGGCATGGAAGAACGGCGCTTACGTCGACTTCCCCAATATGGCTCGCGTGAAGAATACGGAGGTGCATATTTACGGCAAGATGTTCACTTACAATGACACGAAGAGCCGCATTGACCGTACGTTGGTGCTCGGCAGCGTGTATGGCGGTGGCGACGTGGCTAACGTAGGTTACGAAAAGGCAGACTCAGCCACGTTCTCACGTGACAACTACATCAATCCCTCCAACCGCACCACCCTGGTAAACATCCGTGGCGGCTCTATCATGGACGGCGTGTTCGCAGGAGGCAAGGGACGTATCGCCTCGGAGTGTGCAGACTATAAGACATTGGGCGGCATCTACGGCAACACCTGCCTCATCATTGACCGTCCCGTCATACACTATCCTTACTGGGACGACAAGAAGAAGCAGTATCTCTCGCCCTCGGACGACGCCAACATGGCTCACCCTGCGGACGATAACAACAGGGATGTCTATTCCTTTTTCATGGAGCGCATCTACGGTGGCTGTCAGAACGGCACCGTCTATGGCAACACTCTCATGACGCTCTATTACGGTTCCATCGGACATGGCATCTATGGAGGCGGTCTTGGCAGCTCCAGCACCGCCGATGTGGAGGGCAAGAGCGTGCTCACCACCACGTCAGCCGACGTAACGGGCAACACCAACGTGTTCATCCTCGGCGGCGAAGCCCTTATCCATTCGTACTGGCGACCACGTACCCGCTCATGGGAACCTGCCAGCATCATCGACGGCGTGACTTACTCTCCGCAGTACGACCACGAGAAGCTGAAGTTTAAGATCAATCATAACATCTACGCCGGCGGCAACGTGGCATGTAAGGTGAACGGCAACACGCACCTCACCATGACGAAGAGTCTGCTCCACGACTACACCGAGCTGGTATCGGGAAGAAACGACAAAAACTTCTTTGAGAGCAACGAGTGGAGAGAGATTTACGAGAAGGTGGGCTCGCCCC
>ERZ1026776.1232-NODE-1232-length-14701-cov-34.595453_pt1 | contig 14701 bp, 5 predicted proteins | sample MGYA00380125_ERZ1026776 | MGnify/ENA primary metagenome ERZ1026776 (study PRJEB33269, sample SAMEA4719761) | human gut metagenome | biome: human-associated habitat; feature: organic feature; material: feces | place: Cameroon | collected 2013-10 ...
GAGCCTCAGCACCAGGAGGAAATCAGTGCCTACGTGGCATTCAACCAATGGTTCACAAAGAAATTCAGAAAATAAAGAGAAAACAAAGGATATTAAAAAAAGGTCGCCAGCATTTTGGTGACCTTTTTTAGTATATAAACTTCGTACACTTGCCTTAAACAGGAAAGAAACATCAAGGACACTACGGAAACAACTACGAAAACTTCCTCTGTAACTACGGAAACAACTACGATTACTACGGAAACTATTCTAAAAATAATCTGCAATAATCCTAAGGTCACGACAAAAGAGATGGCATCTGCATGTGGCATAACAGAAGATGGGGTTGCCTATCATATCGCAAGCGGATGGATGAACTTGATATATTATGCCTCAATTATAGAAAACATATTATAATGGTTTTTAGCGGAATTATAGCGAATTCGTCATTGAATATAACGGAAATTCATTTTGAACCCGTCAAAACATGACGAGGTTTATAGCGAAAGCAACTAATTATAGCGAATTGTATCGTTATGTTCGGCACAGACAATCCGATAGTAAATCTCCTTACGTTTATACGACCTAACTTTGGAGGTAAAGTGATTTTTGTTGGCAATCCTGCGCAGTTGCTTCCAGTTGGTGAATCAATATTTAAAGCATTACGGGCTGAGTATTTTTCACCCAAAACTGGAAAAAATCACAAAGAAAATACATTTTTCTCCTGAAGATATCCCTATTTCCAAAGAAAAATATTATCTTTGTACCTGTTTAAAGATTAGCAAGTATGAATATAATTGAATTATACGAAAGCTTGAAAGGCAGCTACAAAAGTTACCTGGAAAGTTTTGTTGCCATAAAGGATGAACGAATCAAGGAAAAGGTCAGCGACTCCATCAAAAATGAAAAGCTGTGGCCAAAGGCTTTGATTCAATTCAATCCAAACTTCAAGAAGGGAATAGGTGTACAGGAACTTATTGCCAAGGGGCTCCCTATCCATAAAGATTTGGAATTTTTCTTCGACAAGCCATTTTACATGCATCAGCAAGAAGCTATAGAGTTAGGCTGTCAAGACAAAGAATTCATCGTGACTTCCGGCACAGGTTCAGGAAAATCACGTACCTTCATGGCAACTATATTCAATTACGTTCTACTTCACGAAGAGGCATGCAAGGATAAGACTATAGCTATTATCGTTTATCCGATGAATGCCCTCATCAACTCACAAGCTGAAGAATTAAGCCGATATAAAGCTGAGTTCGAAGAAAGAACAGGCCGTTCATGTCCTTTCACTTTCGGTAAATACACCGGACAGGAAAACGATGAAGCACGCAGAAAGATGCAGCAAACACCTCCTAACATCATATTAACCAACTATATGATGTTGGAATTACTCATGACTCGTGCTGGCAAAGAAGAAGACTTGCGCAAATGTTTCTTGGGAAACCTTCACTTCCTCGTATTCGATGAGTTGCATACTTATCGTGGAATGCAAGGAAGCGATGTTTCGTTCCTGATACGCAGAATTAAATCTTTGGCAACAGGTCAAGTACTTTGCTTCGGTACATCAGCCACAATGGTTGCAGATGACAGTATGACTTATAGTCAGCAAAGAGAAAAAGTTGCCGAAGTTGCATCATGCATATTCGGAAGTTCATACACAAAAGAACAGGTTATAGACGAAACTCTTGCAATAGGACTATCTGACGATGAACCTTCTGATGGTGAATTGCGCATTTGCATCAACAACCCGGTTCCACATTCAGCAGACATACATGATGCAATAAAATATCCTACAGCCATTTGGATAGAACAAAGTATTGCACTTGCTTACAACAGAAAAGAAAACAAATATTTCAGAGGGAAGCCTATCTCTATAGAGGATATGGCTAAACAACTGAGTATAAAAACTGGAGAAGAAGAAGGAAAGTGCCAGAAGCATATCATAGAAGTGCTTAACTGGTGCAATTTTCTGAACCAACAGAAAGGCGTATCTGTACTTCCGTATAAAGTTCATCAGTTCATTCCTCAAACAGGAAACGTGTATCTTACTATAGGCGAACAAGACAACCGCCAAATCACAGTAGAAGAAATGCTCTATTGTGAGGAGCTGTCACATGGCAACACAAAAGTCATGTACTATCCCGTCGTGTTCAGTCGTCTAAGTGGTCACGAATTCTATGTCGTCAAAATCAATGGCAGTCTGATTATGCCAAGAAACTTTGATGGCTATGCATCAGGTGATGGCGATAGCGATATCAATGATGGCTACATTGTCCTTCCTCATAAAGGAGAAAATATAAATGATTATATCCTTGACGTAAATTCTGAGGAAATTCCATCAGATTGGTACACCACAAACAAAAAGGGAGTACGAAAGCTGAAGAAAACATACGAGTCACGTATTCCACAAAAGGTTTATGTAACTCAATCAGGCGCCTACAGTCCAACCGAACCACTCGATAACATGGGGTTCATGGAGGCTATTTTCGTACCATCTCCACTCATGTACGACCCAACAGCTCGCGTGGTTTACAAAGGTAAGCAATCAGAATATTCAAAATTGTCAAGAATCGGTGGTGAAGGTAGAAGTACTGCCACTACCGTATTGTCATACGAGGATATTATCCTCATGCAGAAAATGGGTATTGAGCAAAACGACAGAAAGGTATTAACCTTTGTCGATGCTCGCCAGGATGCCGCATTGCAAGCAGGTCATTTCAATGACTTTATCCGCATTGGTAAAATACGCTCTGCCATCTGGAATGCAATCAAGGATTCCGCTGAGCCTATAGACAATACAAGGATTGCCAGAATGGTGCTGGATAATCTTCATCTGGAAGTAAATGATTATTCTATACGACAAGGACTTCGTGGTGGTCGTGCCAATGACATGAAGAATATCATGGAACGTTATCTCTCCACCATCATCTATGATGACCTTGCCGGCAACTGGACTGTGATTATGCCAAATCTTGAAGATTGCGCATTGCTGACCATCGGCTACAAATATCTTCATGATGAGATTACAGGTGAAAACAATTCAGAACGCCTATACGATATACCTGAACTGGAAGGATTGGATGATGAGCAAAAAGAAGAGTTCATCACTCAAATCCTCGACTATCTGCGCCACAAACTTTGCATCTATAGCAGCGAGAGAACGATTCAAGCCGTAAAAGATACCAGCAAGGCTGTAAGAGAGAATCTGAAAGCCCCATGGACACTTGATGAAAGCGATACTATTGACGAAGCAAACGAGTTGTTTATCACCAATCCTCGCAGACGCAATGCATATAATCTGGAAAGTGGAGGCTATAGAAGCAAGCTTGGTTTCTTTATTCGTGACTACATTGAGAAGAATACAGGACGTACCATCAAGAATGAGGAAGAGTACACGCATTATATGACAGACTTATTCGAAGCTTTGTCAAACTTCATCATACACGAAAACGGGACCTACCAGCTCGATTATGGCAGTATCCTATGGCAAGCAGGCGATAAGAAACATATACGCCGTGACCTGGTACGCTATCGCATCTTAGAAGGAGGTAATTGGCTTGATAAAGAACCGAACCATTACTTCCAGCAGTTCTATCAAAGCATTCCTCTCAAAGATGTATGTCTGGAGGCAAAAGACCATACAGGCCAGGTTTCCAAGGAAGATCGCGAAAATAGAGAACAGGAATTCCGCGAAGGAAAGTTCCCCGTTCTCTACTGCTCTCCTACAATGGAGTTAGGTATCGACATCAAGGATTTGTCTGTTGTAGGTATGCGCAATGTACCACCTACTCCTGCCAATTATACCCAGCGAGCAGGTCGTGCTGGTCGAAGTGGACAAGCTGCATTGGTTTACACCTATTGCCGCCCACGCAACTCACATGAGAATTATTACTTGAGCCATCCAGAAAAGATGGTCAAAGGTGAAGTGAAGGCTCCAAGAATGGAATTGGTTAATGAAGAACTGTTCCGCACGCACCTCCACTCTACCATTCTCGCATTGTGCCCTATTACTGAACTTTCTGATGGCATCAAGGATTTGGTAGATTATAAAGACATCAACAACATCACTTTAAAGGATGAGGTTCGTGTTGCCCTGCAACTTACTCCAGAACGTAAGGAGCAGATCAAGTCGGTTTTCAAACGAATCATGAATGATACCTTCCTGAAAGACCGGATGGAAACAGAACAACCCATCTGGTTCACCGAGCATTGGCTGGACAACATCCTCACTAACTATGAGTATGATTTCGACAAGGCACTCAACCGCTGGCGTTCTCTCTACAAACAAGCTCAAACCCAGATAGAAGAAGCGAGTCTTGTCATCAACAACCGCATCTATGGCGAAAACTCCAAGGAGAAACGTGAAGCCCATATCAAGCAGTTGCGTGGTGAAAGTCTCCGAGATATGCTATTGGGAGTAAACCAAGGTAAGAATAAAGAAGAAAACGAATTCTATCCATATCGTTACCTTGCCAGCGAAGGCTTCTTGCCTGGTTATAATTTTACCAAGTTGCCACAACGGGCACTGCTACAATACAAGTCGGATAAAGTAGAATATCTAAGCCGTCCAAAGCGTCTTGCACTGAGTGAATTCGGTCCGCAGAACATTATATATAATAATGGTGGAAAGTTCCGCATCAAACGAATGCAGATATTATCAGAGGTACTTCCTCACAAGTTCTTCTATAATCCCAAGACGGGGGTTGTATATAAGGATGAGGAAAACACCACCCATCACACAGATATCATCACAGGTGAGTCTCTTGATGGTGTGGCAAAACTAATCCCAGGTATGTGCATTGAGGCTCAGGACATGGTAGCCGCAGAAACGGAAAAGATTACTTGTCAGGAAGAAGAGCGTTCCCGCAAGTTCTATAAGACAAAGACCTATTTTGCAAGTGATGATCCAAGAGCTATCAGCGAATGTGAACTGAAGTCACCTCATGGTGAGCATTTGGCAAATATTCGCTATATCCCTTCATGCCGACTTACCTATATATTGGAATCACGTAACGACAATAATGCCAATGGGTTTGCATTCGACACCAAAACAGGCGATTGGATTAGCAACGAACGTCTTTCACGCATTCAGGAAGAAGCAGACAAGAATCCAGAAGAAGCAGACAGAATCAAGTTTGTCAAACTCTTCACGGAAACGACTGCCAATGCCATATATATACAACCGCTTAAAGCATTGCTTTTAGACCGGAAAGAAGCTGTCCGCACCTTCCTCTATGCCTTCAAGCAGGCTATCGAGGATGTCTTCCAAATAGAGGGAAGCGAAATGGGCGCAGAAGTGATGGGAGAAGGAGCAACCCCCAATATCCTCATCTATGAAAATGCAGAGGGATCTTTGGGTGTGCTTAGCCGTCTTGTGCATGAGCCGGAAGCCTATAGGGATGTCGTAAAAAGAGCATACGAGATTTGCTTCAACAAACCGGAATTGACACCGGATGAAATAAACGAATTGACACCTGCCGATTATTCCAATCTGCTCAACTATTATAATCAGCCATATCATCAGCAGATAGATATCAGACTGATATATAGAACTTTGAAGTTGATGCAAGAAGCTAAGGTAGAAAGTCACCATGCAGGGCAATCCCTTGGTTACGATGAGCAGTATGCAGCATTGGAAGCCGCAAGAGACCACAACAGCTCTACAGAGTATGAGTTCTTGAAGTATCTTTACGACCATCACTTGCGCTTGCCAGACAAGGCACAGCCAATGTTTCCAGAGGAGTATTACGTACAGCCCGACTTCATGTATGGCGAGCGTATCGTAGTGTTCTGCGATGGCACGCCACACGACCGTCCTGAAATACAAGAGGATGACAGGGAGAAACGGGAAGTACTCGAAGATGCGGGATTCGTTGTCCTGGCTTGGCATTATGCTACGCCACTGGCAGACTTCATCAATCAATATTCAGATATATTCACCCCAGTAAAATAAACGATATGGATTACAAGACTGGTACACTGATAGAATTCAGAAATCGTCCTTGGGTTGTTCAGCAATCAGGAGAGGACGAACTTATGATAATAAAGCCATTAGGAGGTACAGATGCCGAAACCATAGGTCTCTACCTTCCTCTCTATGGGGATGAACTACAGATTCATTCCTACAATTTTCGTCGACCTACAGCTGATGACATCGGAAAAAACAGTTATAAGGCATCTGCAAAGGTGCTTTATAACGCCTGCCGTTTATCGTTCAGAGATATAGCTGGGCCATTCCAGTGTCTTGGAAAGCTATCTTTCGAGCCACGTCCATATCAGATGGTTCCGCTGATTCTTGCACTCAAACAAGAAAAGATCAGACTGCTCATCTCTGATGACGTTGGTATTGGAAAGACCCTAGAATCATTATTGATTGCCAAGGAATTACTCGACCGCCACGAAATTAACCGTTTCGCGGTAGTATGCTTGCCACATCTTTGCGAACAGTGGCAAAATGAAATCAAGGACAAGTTTGGCTTGGATGCAGAGATTATCCGTTCTTCTACCATCAGCCGTTTGGAGAAAAAACTGCGTCCAGACCAGAATGTGTTCCGTGATATCCCCTACCAGGTCATTTCCATTGATTATGTGAAACAAGGCAATAAGCGAAATATCTTCCTCGACCATTGCCCGGATTTCGTGATTGTTGATGAAGCCCATACTTGCGCCAAGCCAACTGGTGCCAACAAATACCAGCAACAGCGCTATCGCCTATTAAGCGACTTGGCCAATAAGCCTGGGCAGCAACTGGTTTTGCTGACAGCTACCCCTCATAGCGGGCAAAGCGAAGAGTTTCAGTCCCTTATCGGATTATTGAATCCTAAGTTCGAGAACTTCCAGCTTCAAACCGCTACAGAGCGCGAGGAACTGTCTCATTACTTCGTACAACGCCGCCGTGCTGACATCAAGCAATACCTAGGCAACGAAATCGTCTTCCCAGAGCGTGTCCGAATCGACAAGGATGAATACTCCTTCACCCCAGATTATCGCAACTTGTTGGGACACCTGATAGAATATGTAAAGCATGGCATCCAGAAGGTATCGGGAGCAGACAAGCGCAAGCAGCGCTATATCTACTGGGATCTCCTGGCATTGATGCGTGGTGTAATGTCAAGCCCAGATGCAGGTATCAGTATGTTGCAAAACAAGATAGACAAGAGGGAAGATTCGTCATCTGCAAATACAGAAGACGATTCCGAGCAGGTGTATATATTCAATGATCCTCTGAAGGATTTGTTGAATGCCGACGATGTCGTTCCTGAAGCATTAGAAACAACCAGTGCTACAGATAAGAAAGAGTTCCACAGTTTCATCAAGCAGTTGGAACACATCAAGGAAACTGATGGTGATGAAAAGGTAAAACAGGCTCTTGACATTGTGAAGTTCTCTCTTGACAGTGGCATGAACCCTATCGTATTCTGCCAGTATATCCAAACAGCAGAGTATGTTGGCAAATATATTACAGACCAGCTCGCTAGCAACAAAAAGTTTAAGAAGGTAGTTGTGGGTGTGGTTACCAGTCGTTTGGCTGATGAGGAACGCAAGATGAAGATAGACGCCTTGGCACAGGAAGACCGCCACGTATTAGTTTGTACCGACTGCCTCTCAGAAGGTGTCAACTTGCAGCAAGGTTTTGAGGCTGTCATTCATTACGATCTTCCTTGGAACCCAAACCGCATGGAACAACGTAATGGTCGTATCGACCGCTTCGGACAAACTGCCGATGCTGTCCTTATATCCACGCTTCATGCCAAGAATAATCCGGTGGACGATATCGTGCTCAATGTTTTATACAAAAAGCAGGAAGAAATACGCAAGAAGCTGGGTGTCTATCTGCCTATCGCAGACAATGATGCTTCATTGATGGAAAATATCATGCAGCGAATTTTCGATGCCAAGGTTCCTACAAGAACCGACTATATGGAGCAGTCCCTGTTCGATAACGACCCGGAATGGAACAAGCAACAGGAAGAAGAACTTGAGATTCAACTCAAAAAGATGGAAGAGAACGAGAAGATTTCCCACACCTACTTCGCTCATAATAACAAGCAGATGGATCCAACCCGATTGACAGCATCCCTGGAAGAAGCCAAATCGGTAATTGGAGGTGTAGAAGATACCCGTGACTTTGTGATTGAGCAACTATTGCATGTCGGTGTAAACGTTCATACAGACGATATACCTTTGTGTTACAGTTTCCAACTACTGGAGTTACCTGCAAATCTGCGCCACTACTTCGCCGACAAGGCAACCTCCAAAGGACTTGTGCGCATATCTTTTGCTTCCCCAACTCCAAAGCATTATATGTATATAGGACGCAATCATACATTCGTAGAGGATTTGAGCCGTGCCGTTGTCAACGATTCCGTCAATGGTGGCGAATTGGGAGCATGCCGGGCTTTGGTAATGGAAACAACAGAAGTGAAGAAGCGAACCACCATTCTATTGATGCGTGTTCGTAGTGTTATCCGTGACAAAAAGATAGAGAACCGAGAACTGGTGGGTGAAGAAATGATATTTGTGGGCTATCGTGGAAAGATAGAAAACCACGATTTCCTCACACAGAAAGAAGCCAAGCAACTATTCCTGCAATCGCAAGCTTCTGGCAATATGGATATGCCTACCCAAAAGTCACTCTTCTCTAATGCCATCCGCTGGATAGCCAATGAGCAGGAGTTACGTCAGCACACAGATGAAATAGCCCTCGAAAGAGCGTCACATCTGGTGGATGCTTTTGCCAAATACCGCACCTACTTAAAGGCTTCTGAATACCAAGTGGTAGAGCCAGTATTGCCGATGGATGTGATTGCAGCTTATTTATTCGTACCAAAACTTTAAGGACATGGACTATACAAGTATTCATATATATGGTCATCTTCTCTCAGATGATATTCTTCACAACATAGAGCGTGACAACACGCTTCTTGGTAACCGTGACCAAGATTTCGGAATGGACACGTCCGTTTCGTCTGCCATCGACTACGTATGGAGTAGCCTACGCAACGACTGGAACTTCTATAAGGAACGTGCAGGCAACGAGCGATTGGTCGATAGAGACCCATACGGCACTCGCCGTGCCCGGGACCTCATGGAGCGTTTGTTCCAAAGTCTTGGTTATACACTCGACCGTCAAGCCACTAATATCGAGGTGGCTGGCACCAACTATGACATCAACTATACTTGCCAGGAATTAGGCAAGATGCCTTTCATCGTCATAGGCGAGAATATCAGCACAGATGGTAGTATCGACACTCTTGACAAGTGTTCCCTCGACTATCGTGCCAAAGGCGGCATGCGCAAGAAGTCCGCTCATGCCACTATGCTCGAATACCTCAACGCCACAGAGAATGTATATGGCATCATCAGCAACGGACAAATCCTGCGAATCATCCGCAACTCCGGACAGCTGGTGAAGCTCACCTATATAGAGTTTGACCTCCGCCGTATGCTGGAGGAAGACAAATACACCGAGTTTTGCCTGATGTTCCGTCTGCTTCACGCTTCCCGTTTCCGCACAAGTGGTGACGAGCCATGCGTGATGGAACGCTGGTTTAACATGAGCATCGAGTCGGGCAACCGCATTCGCAATGGCTTGTCTCGTGCCGTGCAAACCACAATGGAAACCATCGGAAATGCCGTATTGACATCAGAAGGTGAAGGTAATAACGCATTGCGCGAAGCCTTCGCCAATGGAACGATGGATGCAACCCAACTCAACAAGGAACTCATCCACTTCATCTACCGTCTCCTCTTCCTGTTTATCATTGAGGATAGAGGATTGGTTTATCAGATTCCCGACTCACCTGATGCTCCAGATTACAAGCAGTTATGCCAGTGGCAGGACATCTACAAGAAGTTCTATGCAGCAAGCCGTCTGCGCCATCTCTCGGAATTGGCGTACCTGAAACAACGCCAGTATTCCGACCTATGGCAGGGATTGATGGATACTTTCCATCTCTTCGAGCCAGATACTTTTGGCGAGAAACTGGGCATCAAGCCATTGGGTGGTGTACTCTTTGGCACAGAAACTCTACATTGGCTGAAACAATGCCAGGTAAGCAACAAGGATCTGCTCGCTGCATTCTCCGCTCTCAACGAGTTTGAAGACGAGCGTCAGCAGAAAGTAAAGATCAACTATTCCTCTCTCGACGTAGAGGAGTTTGGTTCTGTATATGAAGGCATTCTCGAAATGCGCCCATTCGTACAGCCGGGTGTTACCGCTTCCGACTGGCAGTTTGGCTTCGTTGGCGGTTTAGACCGTCAAAGCACTTCTTCTTATTATACACGTCCAGACTTGGTACAGAATCTTATCAAGACTACACTCGAACCAGTCATCAAGGAAAAGATTGCTGCAAAGACTACAACAGAAGAGAAGGTAAAGGCATTGCTCAACATGAAGGTTTGTGATGCAGCAAGTGGCTCCGGACATATTGTATTGGCGATGGCTCGCACAATTGCCTGGTATATCTGTACCCTCCGCACAGGTGAAGACAACCCGGCTTCGCTGGATTATCGTCAGGCACTTCGTGAGGTTATCTCCCGCTGTGTTTATGCCGTAGATTACAACCCCGATGCCGTAGAACTTTGCAAAGTAGTATTGTGGATTGAAGGTTATTGCGCAGGCAAGCCACTTTCATTCCTCGATCATCATATCCGTTGCGGTAATTCCGTATTGGGAGTTTCCGACTTGCAGATGCTGATAGATGGTGTACCAGACAAGGCTTTGACCGCAGAGGACAAAGATACATTGAAGGCTTTGAAGAAGATGAATCAGGAAGCCGTAAAAGCAGTAAACGGAACTTTAGATAATGAGCCTACATTAGGTTTGGAGGATTCCTTTGGTGTTGAGAATATGTCTGCTGCCCAGATTGGCTTAGCTGATAAGATTCGCTTTATCAACCACTTACCGGAAGATTCTTTAGAGGAAGAGATCATCAAGCAGGAACGATGGAAAGAGCTGATGGAGTCTGCACGAGTAGATTGTCTGCGCCGTGCATGCGACATCTATACCAGTGCATTTTACCATACTGTTCAAAAAGACGAACTTTATAAAGATAATGGAGGCAGCAATAAAGAACTGCTTCTGGAAGCAGAGGTTCCATATACAAAGACCGTGATGCGTGCGCTTCAGGAAATTAGTGCAATGGAATGCCTTGAAAAAGGCAAGCCACTGCCTACTTACTATCGCCAGCTCTCTGCCGACTTCAAGACGGAAGTAAAGCGTATGGCTGATGAACAGCGTTTCTTCCATTGGTGCGTGGAGTTCCCAGAGGTATTTGCAGCCAATAAGGGATTTGATGTCATGTGCGGTAATCCGCCATGGGATAAGATTAAGGTAGAAGACAAGAAATGGTTTGAAAGTCACAATCGTGCCGACATTGTAAATGCTGGCACAGCAAGCCAACGCAAAGAAGCGATAGAAGCCTTACAGACTTCAGACCCAACATTATATAAGGAATATGCCAAGGCTCTTGCAGATGCAGAAGCCCTTAGCCGCTTCGCCCGTTTAGCAGGCAGATTTGATTTGACTGCTACTGGAGACATAGACCTGTACCCTATGTTTGCAGAATTATGCCTCTCTTTCTCAAAAGAGGCATGGGGACTTGTTTTGCCTACGGGTATCGCAGTAAATGATAGCAACAAGGCATTCTTCTCAAAGTTGATTGATGAAAACAGATTGGTTTCATTATACGATTTTGAGAACAAGGAAGGCTTATTCGACATTCATCGAATGTTCAAATTCTGCCTATTAGTAGCAAGTAAACCACAAGATAAACCTCGTATTGTAAAAGGCGGTTTCTACTTAAACCGTCTTGATCATTTGTTAGATCCTCGTCGCATATATTCTTTGCAGACGAGCGACTTTGCACGTCTTAATCCCAACACAAAAACTTGCCCAGTATTCCGTACAAGCCGTGACGCAAAGCTGTCGGCTAAGATTTATCGTAACTCCACCATTTTATATAATGAAGTTACGGGAGATAATCCTTGGAATATAAAGTTTGGAAGCATGATTCATATGTCTAACGATTCCTATCTCTTCCGAACTTATGCACAACTGACAGAACTTGGCGCAACTCTGAATGGTAATACATTCACAACAGCAGATGGTGAAACATACGTTCCACTCTATGAAGGTAAGATGATCTGGCACTACAACCACCATTATGGTTCATGGCCTATAGAAGGAGAACGCCCAAATTCCATCAACATGCCATCTGAAGCAGAACTTGCAAACCCAGACAGTTGTATTATGCCGTGGTATTGGGTTCCATTATCAGCTGTAGAGAATCGCTTGATCAAACTTAACAAAGAAGGAAAAATCGTCTGGCATTGGAATCATAAATGGCTTCTTGGGTTTAGAGATGTCACCAACGCAACAAACGAAAGAACTTTCGTTTGTTCACCTATTCCCAACGCCGTAGGCGTTGGGCATAGTACCACGCTCCTCTACGCGGAGCGTGGTACTATGCCCGTGGCTTCGCTTTGCGCAATGCTTTCATCACTGGTTTTCGACTATATTACCAAGCAAAAAATCGGTGGAAGCCATGCTAGTATAAGTTTTGTCAAACAATTTCCTGCACTAACTCCCGACCAAATCCCATCTGCCATGCAATGGCAAATCGTGAAACGAGTAGCCGAGCTATGCTATTTCAATCACGATATGGATGGTTGGGCATCTGAATTATGGGATGAAATGAACGAAGAGCAGCGAGCAGAGCTACCACAACTGGGGACACAGCAGCCTTGGATTTACAATCCTGAGCGCAGAGCCATCCTTCAAGCCGAGCTTGATGCCATCTTTGCCCATCTCTATGGCCTCAACACTGAAGATCTCCGTTATATCCTAGACCCAGAAGATGTCTGTGGCAAAGGCTGCATCAACGAGACCTTCCGTGTGCTGAAAGACAACGAGATACGCCAGTACGGAGAATACCGCACCAAGCGCCTCGTCCTCGAAGCCTGGAATAAATTTGGATACAATAATTAAAAAATACAAGAAAGGATTTATATGATATTATATCATTATACAACGATGGATACATTCATCTCCATGATGGAACATTCTTTGTTTCATCAAAATGACAATTTAGAGCCTACCCACTTAATTATGTGGGCAGGTCATTCTTCATATCAAAATGATCCAACAGAATGTAAATTGTATTTTGAAGGGCTTAGAAAAGCTATCGAAAACTACAGTCTGAACAACTCATGTAATTTAATGGAAGAATACGATAAATTAATAAATGAACCCGAAAGAGGTTTAAGTTTATATTTTATCTCATTTTCGGAACAAGAAGATGATTTAACCATGTGGCGCGGCTATGGTCAAAATGGAGATGGCATAAGTTTAGGCTTCGACTTTGACAAATTGCCGGGTGCTCCTCTCATGCGTTTAAGAGATAGAGATAATCCTGAAAATAACAATTATCAACTAGATACTCGTCTTATATACAACAAGGACTATCCCATAAAATGTGTATATACAGAACCAAATGACATAAAAATAGAAGAGGATACATGTCATAAGACAATACAAAATCTTCAAGATAAAGGCAAAGACAAAGAATGGAGAGATGTTATTCAGCACTTAATAGACTGCCAAGAAGCTCCCAAATATAAACACTTCAAATATGAAGCTGAAAAAGAACATCGCATAGTAAAGATCGGAGAAATGCCCAAATTTCGCAAAGGAAAAGACGGTTTTCCAACACCATACATTGAAGTAGGAATACCAATAAGTTGCCTACAACAAATTATCATAGGTCCTTGCCAAGCTTCCGACAACAATGTAAAAAGAGTCAAAGCTCTCTTGTGTTCTAAGTTATTGGATATTCCTATTAAAAAGTCAATTATTCCGTACAGAAACAAAATATAATAAAAATGAAAATATATCATTATACATCAATAGAAACTTTAGCCTTAATTTTAAAGAATAAGACTATCCGTTTCAATAGATTAGACCATGTTGACGATGTTGACGAAGCAGCCTATGGGTCTGGTGTTCAGAAAACCCTATTAGGCCAATATTCATTTGTCTCATGCTGGACAAAAGAAGAAAGTGAAAACATCGCATTATGGAATATGTACACAAATTACAAAGGGGTTAGAATTGGTTTGGATGAGGATATGTTTATTACCTATGCTATTAATAATAAATTCAAATCCTTTATCAGTTCCATGATTAAATTCGAAGATGATTACTTCATTAGTGCAATAAATAATGAAGCTAAACTTTATGATATTCAATATGTCCAATCACCAGAGACTTATATCAAAGATTTGATCCATCAAGAAGGAGATATGGTAAATATTAATACAAACAATATTGGTATCTATAAAAGAAAAGAGTGGGATTGTCAGAAAGAAAGCAGATTCCGACTAACTTATTTTCCTGTAAACCCGAAATATGCAGAAATAATAAGGAGAAAGAATTTAGACAACTTTAATTTATTTACAGAAGCGTTCTCTGCATCATTTCAATCATTAAAAGAAAACTATCCTTTAAGTTTCACTTTCAGAGATATACCTCTGAAACCTGAAATTTTAGATAACATTGAAGTCATGTTAGGTCCTTGCACTTCTGAAGGAGAAAAAGCCATAGTAGAGGCATTGTTAAAAGGCTTCAAAAACTATAAGATAAAAGATAGTCTATTTAAAGGAAAAATTAGAAGAAACAAATAAACATGAATACAGAGCAACAAAAGATAGAATACAA
>ERZ1026776.1233-NODE-1233-length-14697-cov-49.730296_pt1 | contig 14697 bp, 14 predicted proteins | sample MGYA00380125_ERZ1026776 | MGnify/ENA primary metagenome ERZ1026776 (study PRJEB33269, sample SAMEA4719761) | human gut metagenome | biome: human-associated habitat; feature: organic feature; material: feces | place: Cameroon | collected 2013-10 ...
TTTATTTTTGCAGTATCATTGCAAACAAACAGATTTAAGATATGAAAAAACTACTTTTATCCATCGCCTTCCTGCTCCCTGCTATGGGAATGATGGCGCAGACTCAGGTTACGACTGCCGAAGGTATCCTCGAAGGAAAAGACCTCTCAGGCATCACTGTATTCAAGGGGGTTCCATTCGCTGCCCCTCCGGTAGGAAACCTCCGCTGGAAGGCTCCGCAGCCTGTACAGAAATGGCAGGGCGTACGCATGGCAAAGGAATTCGGAGCGAACCCGATGCAGGAACCTATCTTCGGTGATATGAACTTCGGAACAAAGAACAATAGCGAAGACTGTCTCTATCTGAATATATGGACTCCCGCCAAGACGATGAAGGAGCATCTGCCGGTATTGATTTATTTCAATGGTGGAGGATTGATGGCTGGTAGCGGAAGCGAACCTCGATATGCTGGTGATGCAATGGCGAGAAAGGGAATCATCTCTATCACTGCCAATTACCGTGAGGGCATCTTCGGATTCTTTGCTCATCCTCAGCTCTCCAAGGAGACTTCCTATAAGGGCTCAGGAAACTACGGTTTCATGGACCAGGTAGCTGCTATCCAATGGGTAAAGAATAATATCGAGGCTTTCGGTGGTGATCCTAACCGCATTACCATTGTAGGTGAATCAGCCGGTTCTATGTCGGTTAGTGCTCTGATGGCTTCCCCTCTCTGCCAGGGACTCTTTGCCCAGGCTATGGGTTCCAGCGGTTCGGTGATGGGATTCAAGAAGATTGCTACCCAGAAGGAAGCCGAGGAGAAAGGCGTGCAGCTTGCCCAGAAAATAGCAGAGAAGATAGGCAAGAAAACGGGCAAGAAGGTGAAAAAGAATGTAGGTATGAAGAACCTCAATGAACTTCGTGCCCTGCCTGCCGAGGAACTGATGATGCTGGCGGGTGTAAGAGCCCTTCCTGTTTATAATGTTGATGGATATTTCATGAAAGAACAGCCTACAGAGGTATTTGCCAAGGGCGAACAGACCAAGGTGCCTCTGCTCATTGGCGGCAACAACCAGGAGATGACTCCATGGGCGGTATTGATGGGCAAACAGCCTACCGTTGAAAATCTGAAGGCTGGCGCCAAGGCCACCTTCGGGTCAGAGAACATCGACGAACTCTTCCGTCTTTACGGAATCAACAGCGACAAGGATGTGTTGGAGCAGCCGGGTGTGAATCTGGCTTCGGATATCTTCCTGGATTATTCTACCTGGAAGTGGGGCAACATGCACAAGCTGACCGGCGGACAGCCAGTTTACCGCTACCGCTATTGTCATCCTCGCCCAGCCATGGCCATCAAGGGCAAGGTGGCAGCTTTGGCTGGCGGCGTGGTAGATGCTAAGGAAGATGCAGCTCCAGCTCCACAGGATAAGGGAGCCGTTCACTCTGCCGACATAGAATATGCAATGGGCACTTTGCCTACCAACCGCGTGTTCAACTGGCAACCGGAGGATTACATGATCAGCGACATCTTCAGCCAGTATTATGTAAACTTTGTGAAGACCGGAAATCCAAACGGTTTGGGTCTGCCGGAATGGCCATCTACAAACGGCAAGTCCGTAGCTCCTGTGCTTCAGATAGATGTGAATACTGAGGTAAAAGCTGATGCCCAGATGGAGAAGCGCTATGAGTTTATTGACCAACTGTTTTGGAAAGAAAAATAATCTTTGTATTGCATTCAAAAGCTTTATAATTTTGTCGCAGATAAAATGACAAGGCTGATAAAACAGAATAAATAATAAAATTCATGTTTCAGAAATTCATTATCAATAGAGAGGGTGTACTGAAATTCGGACACGTCTATTTGCACCGTGATATGCTGGCTCCAGGAGAGCAATGCACATACGGTGGAGGACTATGGAAAATCGACGAAGGTCGGGGAGCCATAGTCCTCTATGGTCGAAGCTTCGATTTCGGTCCTCCCGATTTTGACTACGTGAAACAGATAGACTGGTCGGGCTTGGGGGGCACCCCTCGCCCACTGCTCTATCTGCCCCATTGGCCTAATGAAGAGGAAGTTGTGCCAATCATCGTGAAGTAATTTACCGACACCAGTTATTACAATCCTATTACATTCCTCATCATTCACGTTAAATTCAATTAAGTTTCCTCATGGAACTTTCTCTATTTCGAATATTTTTTCTAATTTTGCGCCACGTTTGTAACGGTTGAAATGAATCTGAAAATTCTATGATAAAGAATCTGGTTATTTTATGATATGAATCAGATTTGGATGAAATAGGAATAATTTAGGTATTATATATATAAAATAGGTAAGAAAAGAAAAAATGGAACATGTTTTTACAGAATCGATGTTTTTGGTGGGCTTCGTGATATTCATTGCTGCCATACTCGTATTAGACATGCTGGTTATCGACCGAAAGGCGCATGTAGTTTCCATCAAGGAAGCTGGATCCTGGACAGCAGTTTGGATTATTCTCGCCCTCGCCTTCGCCGTATTCATCTACTTCCATGGCGATATGGTGCACGGCATAGAGAACTTTGACGATTTGAAACTGATAGCATCACGCTATGCTTCTCATCTCAAGCTGAATCCGAATGACTATGAGGCAAGTCTGCAGCAATATCGCCACTACATGACCATCTCTTACATCTCAGGTTATCTGATAGAGAAGACGCTCTCCGTAGATAATCTCTTTGTGATGATGATGATCTTCAGTTCATTCGGAGTGGATAAGAAAGATTATCAGCATGTATTAAACTGGGGAATCTTGGGAGCCATCGTACTTCGCTTTGTCTTCATCTTTGCAGGTGCAGCCCTCATCAGCCGATTTGCCTGGATATTGCTTATATTCGGAGGATTCTTAGTTTATAGCGGAGCCAAGATGTTCCTGAATAGAAATAAGAAGGAAGAAATCAATGCACTTGAACATCCTGTGGTGAAATTCATGCAGCGACGTCTGCATCTGGGACCTCTGGTGATGACGGTAGTGTTCATCGAGTTCTGCGATTTGATATTTGCTTTCGACAGTATTCCTGCCGTATTCTCAGTATCACTCGACCCGTTTGTAGTGTTCTTCTCCAATATCTTCGCCATCTTGGGCCTGCGAGCGCTCTTCTTCCTCTTGGCAGCGATAGCCGATAAGTTCCGCTATCTGAAGGTGGGTGTAAGCGTGCTATTGGTGTTCATCGGTGTGAAGATGCTCATCCACGATTTCTTCGAGATAGATGCAGTAGCTTCTCTCGTCATTATCCTTCTCGTATTGCTCGCCAGCATCGGAGCATCGGTTGTGATTCCAAAGAAACAAGAAGCTTAAATTACAGAAAATTGTATAGCAAAATATAACCCTTCATCTTTTCCCCTGGAATGCCGATAAACACAGGGGATTTGAGGATGAAGGTTTTTTCTTTGTTGACATCATCAGTTCCTGTTATGCCCTTCAAGCGGTCCCTCGGGGATCACGTGATGGGGAACTGGTGAACAAGAGACGAGCAACGAGGGATCACGAGGCGGGCAACGAGTGCCCAAACAAATGGCTATGATTTGGGCAACGCATCTATCATCATCAGTCGCTTTTTTGACAGATGAATCCATTTAATTGAATCAGATTTGTTATTTTTTTGCAACATGATAAGTGAAAGTCTGCTTATCAGTAACTATACGCAACAGATAGATACCTGCAGGAATGCCTTGCAGAGAAAGCGAGGCTTGATTTCCATTTATCTTCTCAGACTGTTTAAGCAGACTGCCGCTTATCTGATAGAGTTTGATGTTTCTTAAGCCACTACAGGAAACTGATAGTTGATGACTTTCGAGACGGACATCTATGAAAGGAACTGCATTTACAGAGGCTCCGATTCCTGTAGATGTGTCCTGGGAAATAGCGAGGAGGTCGCCTTTACGCTTCAGGTAATACACGGGTCCCTGCGGATTGCCAAGTTCGATTTCCTTGCCTTCTATCTCCCCCATCACCCTCATGCGATAAGTATGACCATCGACAAAAGACAAATTGTTCTTGCACAGCCAATAACTGTAAAGGGGTACCTCGAAGGTTGAAGATACACTCACTTCATCATCGATTCCCCGCACCTGTATCTTTTCCTTTGTCTCTGTGTCTTCACCCATCAGCGTTATACGTCCTTCATAACTTCTGCCTTCGGATGCGAGCAGCGAGACTCCCAATTTGAAATTAGCATATTTCGTCATATCAATAGTGCCTGATTCTATTTTCTCGTGGGAATCATCAGCTAAAAAGACTTCTGCTTTCGCCATTAGCGGCTTTTCCTGCGCTTTCTCCACCTGGATAAATGCAGCCTCTCGGTCGTGGATTAGGTTGACAGGATAGAACATCGTTTCTGCTTCATCGCCTGAGATGATGAGTTTCACTTCGTAGCATCCTGGAGAAAGATTTGAAGGCAAAGAAAGCAAAATTGGGATTTCGGTTTCGGTAAATCCTTCGATTTCGCTGAGCTGATCGACACGGGTATCCATCACGACCTCTCGACTATCATTGAGCAATTGTACTCTCAAATAACAGTCACGAGGTACTCCATTGAGATTTTTCAGCGAGAAGAATGCCTGTACTTTTTCTCCCTGTTCTACGCTGCCGATGAGTCTTGGCTGCGCCATTAACTGGAAATGAGGTTCTTCCGAATAGATTTCCGATATGCGCCCAGTTCTATCCTTCAGTTCCACTTCTACCACAGGCGCCTTTTTTATCAGAAAGAACTCATCCCACGACTGATCTTCTTTTCTGGCAACACATACAGGAAGAAGACGATAATATCCATCCTGAAGACCTGAAAGATTCAACTTGACAGGTTGTGCTTCATTGATAAGATAGTCGTTCCCCATCCATCCGGCATGATCGGCACCATAGATTCGCTGCGTAAAACCTCCCAGAGCATGATCATCAGAATAGGCAACCTGCATGAGGTTCCCATCCACATCATAGACTGCTATACCAATATCTCCCCGGAAAGGCTTACCCCTGTTGACGAATGAATTCATTTCCACTGTAATAGTCTGTGATGGGTTGAAATTCTTGCCAGTTGCCTCTTTTATCAGTAGCGAACCACCCTCATTGAACATCAACTGTGGGGAATTTTCCAAGAGACTACGGTCTATCTCCGGATATTTCCCATTATCGGGATGTGCTAAGATAGCCATGATGGCACGGTTGAATGCCAGCGGCTTACCTTGGAACTCACTACCTGTCTGCGAAACACTGAGGTTGGTGAGTGAATAGTAGGCATCACCCTGTCCCTCCCAACCGAAATTCATGTGGAAGAGTCCATTTTCATCAAAACCATCTGTCACCCATGCATGTCCGGAAGCAGCACCAGCCGGTCTGCCTTCCAGATAGACAGGACATCCATTGAGGAGTTCCTGCCGCAGGATTTCTGCAAAACGGGTAGGCCCTTCTATTGCTTTGGTTGCATAGGCAGCCGAATAACCAAAGTTTTTTAGCAGAGCCTGATAGGCAAATATGCCCTGTGTTCCGCTGGCGTTAGGTGTATATTGCATGAAAGAAGCCACGCCCACATCATTCATCAGCAAGGCAACGGCATCTTCCTGTTCTGATGTTGCACGAACAGGATAACGGTAGTCGGGCAACATATTCGCCCAATCATAATGAGACTGACTGAAGTCTGCACTTTTCTTGGTATGATAATAAGTTACCTCATACTCATTCTGTCCCTTTCCCTGAAGAGGCCATTGATGGTAATACATCAATTGTGCGATGGCAGTAGCCACACATCCGCTATAGGGGTAACCTGTACGGGCATTAAAAGGATACGACTGTCCCCATCTGCTTTTCAGTAGAGGTGATACGGTTTGGGAAAACAGACCTGAGCGGGTTGCATTTCCGACAACTACCTTTCCTTCTTTCAGCACCTCGTATGTCTGGCGATACCCCTCCAAGAGGAGTTTTACGCAGGGGTTGGCATTCAGCGTGTCGAGTGTTCCCTCAGTGCTGTAAGCCAAAATCTCCCCCATTTCATCATCGCCAGAGACAATCACAAATCCGCTTCCCCTGGCGTCATTATATATATAATAAGGTGTATCAGCACTGTGAGAGATACCTTTCGATTTTGCCTTTACCTCTTGGGATTGAGGTAAAGTGACGTATCTTTGTGCTATCTTCGCTGCTTTGCGAGGATTGATATTTTTACTATATACTGCCGGACTAAAGGCTAAAAGGAAACAAACGATGGCCTGTAAAAGGGCTATCGAGGGGGAAAAGGATAGGATACTATGAATAACTTTCATGCTGACTGTAAGTTGATAATTATTAAAATCTAATAGTTTTATTTCTTTGTCATGCTGCAAAGATAGTACATTTTTAGGAAATATGTATCATAGGAGCAAAATATTACTTTGGTTAAGAAGCAAGACATAGTATAGGTATTCCTTGTAAATATCATGGCATGCAAAGAAAGCACAATCATCAGCAGCCCAATATCTTTCCTTACTTAAACCTATTTGTCCAGCGGAACCACCCACAATGACAAATGGGGTGTTGGCATCCGCATTGTAGTTATCAAAATAGCCCATAGGGTAATTGGTGTTTTGATATACAGGATACCTTCCTTCGTCTGTTAATTGCTCTTTCGTTACACGTGTACTCCTCGTCTTACATTACAGAACTTTCCGATAGATGTAACCTCCCAATCCTCAGGAATCTTTCCTATCTCCGTATCTTTGTATTTCGTTTCTTTCATACCTCTCAATCTTTTTTTTGTGGCTTTTCAAGCACCACCCACACACCTGCATTAACCTTGCCTTCATGCCGAATGATGCCAGCTTTCTGCATTGCCGACAAATCGCGTTCTACTGTACGCTGTGTTACCGACAATGTTTCCGACATTTCTTTTCCTGTGATTAACGGATTTTTCTTGATAGAAGACAAGATAAACCGTTGACGTTCAGTAAGGTTCGTTTCCGACATGTTTCCGACATTATTGGTGTTATTAGTTCCATTTACACCGACATTACGGTAAATGGTAATCAATGTTCCGCTGACATGATTCTCGATTTTAGGCTCAGGAAGTCCCATCTTTTTCAAGCCTTGACGTATCTTGTTAATGCCACGCCCCCATGTCTCGATAAAGCCAGCCTTGTAGAAGGCATTGGCTATGTTGCGGTTGCGAGGTTGTGAAGCATGTTCTGCGAACAACTTTTCTTGGTCAATGCCTTCTGGCAGTTTGCCATCGTTCCAAAGCATAATGCAGTCGTCATATACTTTCATTTGTGTATGTACTCCCATATAGTCACGGTGTACGATGGCATTACAAATAGCCTCACGCAACACATCCTCGGGTATTTCCAATTGCTCTATACGTGTTATCCCTTCGTAGTGAATAGTGGACAAAAGGTACTTGGAACGCAACAATTCAATGATACGGTTTACCATTTGCAGGATATTACCTTCTACAACGTCCTGTGTGATCAAGTCGCTCTCGTCATTGCGGAAACGACCGATACGGAAATCGCAAGACACAAAGAATCTCTTCGGGTTCTTGCCAAAGAGCAATAGGCTTCAACTGCTTACGAAGCTGCTTTCATTGCTCTACGAAATAGGCTTCATTGACTATCGAAGCCGCTTTCGTATTTCGAGGCTTTTTTATTCAAGTTTATGCTTTAGTAACGACAAGTTTTCAACAGGTGGCCAATCGTATCATTGGAAAGGGTGTAACGCTGCCCAGTGGCAGGAGGGCGTTCTTAAAATTCTCTACCACAAAGATACCGCTTTATGTAAGAAAATACAGAATATATTTGCTTTTTGCACAATTTGCACAAAGATTTATATAAAAATGATCTGTTTTTTGGCAGTTTACTTAAAAATCATTACCTTTGCTCCCACAAATATGGAACAAGGAAGAATGATCCTACTTCGTATAGCAGGCAGGACTACACAGGGCAAAGCATACTTCGGCAAGGCTCTAAGTAATCTTCTGTCAGTAAAAGTAATAATGAGTTTGATTGAGACATGTAAAGCCAAATACAAGTTTCGATTAACCCTAAAAGTGCCCCGATGTTTCTGCTGTCAACATATTTGACGAGAATCACAGAATAATGAGGAACTTTAAATTCTGGATGAAATTAAATAATGAGCCAACTTGAAAAAGTGGCTTGAAAATTTTAATTAACAAATTTTAGTTACAGTCCGTAAGCAAAAGAACAAAGCTTTTCAATTTTGAACTTTTAAAAGTGTACAAGTAGGCAAATAACGTATGGTTTTCATCTTCTTATCACCTATCTAAGTTTCAATTTGATAGTGCTCTGACTTTTTCAAGTGGACTCAGTTATTATAAATATGAGGCATTTTTTATTCTTAGTATTGTTTGTTTGTTCTTCCTGTACAGAGCCTAACGTAAAAGACATGTTAGGAGATGATTTTAGGTTGTATAAACATACGCCTGCATGGTCTTTAGCAAAGGCTGTTGAAGATGAAGATACTACAGAGATTTCTAAACAAGTTTTACAGATGCATATTTCTGTAGATTATCGAGATCCAAAGTACAAGCAGACTCTTTTGATGTTAGCAACAAGTACTAATAAAATAGAATCCGTTAAAAAATTATTAGAGCTGGGAGCTAATCCTAATGCACATGATGACTCCACTAAATACTTTGGAGAAAGTGCAGTGTTACTAGCTTGTCGCTTTACTAGACCCTCAAGTAAAATACTTGCTTTATTACTGAAGTATGGAGGAAATCCAAATTCAACAGCTTGTGGAGTTCAGGAGAATGGTTTGGGCGAGATTGTACCAATTAGAGATTTTGCTTTAAGTGCTGCTGTGTTTTCCTCCTTTGAGAAGGTTAAATTATTAGTTGATGCAGGAGCAAACATTAATTATGCAACATCTACTGAAAATTGCGCAATAGAAAATTGTATGATTTTTGATAGGATGGATATTATGTTATATCTTCTGCAAAAAGGAGCAGACTATCGCAGAAAGTTTACAGAAATAGACTTGGATAAGCCTGATTATCCCACTTTTGAAGTAGACATTCTATATAAACTACGTAAATGCGTATATCCAATTGGTTCTAAAGAATATACAGACAAAATGAAAGTCGTTAATTTCTTGAAGAAAAAGGGATTAGATTATTGGAAATCACCAATACCAAGTGGAATGTATGGGGTTATAATGCGTGATATAGCTCCTAAAAACAAAGCAGACTTCGATTATTATATAAAGCATTATTAAAATGGTTTCTTTGATTATTATGATTTTGAATCAAAATCTTTGTGGAAGCCTAAATTTCACCCCTGCACGTTTTGGTCTCTCAAAAGAAGGAAGATACACATGGGTACCATTCTTTTAAGAAAACGTATTTTATAGTTATATTATTGATAAGATTTGTTACGTCAAGGAGGGTCATACGGTCTATACGAAACTCGGTAATGGAACGGAGACTACCTATACATACGATAAGCAGCGTGAGCGTCTGCAGCTGATGAACCTTACAGCGGACGGTCAGGCTGTGATGGAGAACAGGTACCAGTATGATGCTGTGGATAATATCCTCGGTATTACGAATGCTGCCAACCCAACATCGCTGACGAAACTAACAAGGCGAAGTTAGGAGGAAGGAGTTCGCACACGTATGAATATGACGAGCTGAACCGTCTTGTTCATGCAAGCGGTAAGGCTAAGCGTGCATCGTATGATATGGTGATGTCGTTCGGACGGATGAGTGAACCGCTCACTAAGGTACAGAAGGTGGACTCAACGACAACTGCCAAGTCTTATAACTTCGCTTATAAATACGAGGACAGTAACCATCCGACGGCTCCAACGCAGATTGGTCACGACCATTACACATACGATGTCAACGGTAATCCGATATTGGTGGAGAATGTCAGTCAGAACAGCGAGCGGAGAATGTGTGTTGGTGGGTACGTATATTGCATGGGAAATCCAACGAAATTAATTGATCCTAATGGAAAAGAAACTCATGTCGCATTAAATAAAGATGGTACATATAGTGTTGTTGGCGGAATATTAAATAGAGATAGAAATATTTATATTTTTGATAAAGATAATTATCATAAAAAAGGGTTTAAGACTGCTACAGAACGTCGAGTAGCTTGGTATAAAAATAAGATGAAAGAATCTTGGTATGATAGACACATATCATCAACTTTACATCCAATAGAAAAAGTGTCAAAACAATGAAAGTAATCAAATTTCTATTAGTTTTTGTATTAATCATAATCTCTTTCCTATCAGGGTATATGATTCATAAATCTCAGGACAGTTATAATATTGATGATTTTAAGAAAATACAGAATGAAGTTAAAACCATACAAGAAGATACTGTGTTGTCTTATATAAAAATTACAGACGATCGGATTCCTCATAATGCTGCTTTCTTACCTAAAGGAAATATTATCTCAACAGAAGAGACTGCTGCACAGTTCGGTTATTTAATTGCAAAGGCATTATATGGGAAAGAAATATATAGGCAAATGCCTTTAAATATATATGAGAAGAAAGATGTATGGGATATTACTGGCTCTGTGAATTCTTTGCAAGGTGGAGGATTTTATATGGAAGTAAGTAAGGTCAATGGAGCAATACTTAAGTTAGGACATTATAAATAGAATAGTCTATACCTACGATAGGCCGTGTGATCTTCTGCAAGAGTGAACCTCACGGCAGCAGGCAAGTTACAGCATGCAGATGACTTTTGGGCGCATGAGCGAGCCACTTACCAAGGTTCAAAAGGTGGACTCCACAAAGACAGCACAGTCTTACGACTTCATGTATAAGTACGAAGATAGCAATCACCCCACCGCTCCCACGCAGATAGGGCATGAGCATTACACCTACGATGCCAACGGAAATCCTACCTTAGTGGAGAACGACAGCCTTGGTACCGAACGGAGAATGTATTGAGATGAGCACACATCCTCAGAGGAGATGCCGTATAAGTTCAATGGTAAGGAATTAGACCAGGAAACGGGACTGTATTATTATGGGGCAAGGTATAGAATCCTGTGACGAGTTTGTGGTATGGAGTGGATGCTTTAGCAGAAAAATATCCAAGCATTGGTGGATATGTTTACTGTGTTGGTAATCCGATAAAGTTTGTTGATTTAGATGGAAAAGACATATTCCCAGTTCTTTTTCAAACGATAAATAATAGAGGGCGGATTATAGGATCTCAATACCGAAGTAACAAAAAGGATATGATGGCAATGCGTATGTTTGGACAAACAAGCTATGGGCGGCAGTTTAACAGTGAGCAAAAGAAATATGAAAAAGTTTTTGGAAATTAATAGTTTTGCTTTAATAATGATAGTAGCAGCTTTATTGATGCTGCTATCATCATGTCATGGAAATAGGAAACGATTATCTTCTAATGAAGAATCATCTTTCTTAATAACATATTCCAAAAAAGAAATAGTAATAAAATCAACTAAAAGTAATGGTGTTGTAGATCATTTCTTTTATAAAAATGGAGAATACTTTGCTTCTTCTGATTCTATTTTGTTTTTTTCAACAGTTAAAGATACTATATTAAATGTAACAAGTTATGAAAAAAAATACAAAATAATAATAAAGAAAGAAAGAGATGGAGTATATAAGACATCTACTTATTATGTGAATGATAAGGGGAGTCTATATTTCATGATTTCATATAGTTATGATTCTAAATATCAAATTTTTCAAATAGAAAAAGGTAGCAATGTGGTGTATCAATAATGTGATTAAACTTATGGTGGAATTAATCCTTTTTTCAGAGTAGGGAAGTACAAGATGTCTCCCGGCGCTCATACAATATCGAGTACAAGCAAAGAGAATGTGGTCAATACCCTGACGTTGCACTACATCAAGGCGCATTTGGTGTACCACTGGAATAAGAACCAGAAGGAAAATGATGGTATAGGAAAGTAATTATACTTTCTCTTCGAATAATTCGTCAATTCTACTTCGCTCTGAATCATGCCTTCTTGAGCAAGTTTCTTTAATCCCTCAAATCCGCAACCTTATAGGATGTAGTGGGACTATGCCAGAAGAGCATCAAACCATAGATTCAACCTTGGGATTGAGATGCACTATGTTTGGTTATCAATATAGCGAGATTCTACGCTCTCTGATGTGCGTATATCTTTGTGGTGGCAAGGAACGCATCTTCGATGACATGAACGTAACTTCTACAAAGCTATCCTGCGAAATGGATTAAGACATCACGTAGGCATGTATTGAACATTTACTCAGACAACAATGCTTATGCCAACCTGTTCAAGACAGACTTTGGTTAAAGACCATGCTTTTCTGGTTAAAACCGGCGTATTACCTCAAGTCGCTTTATGGGGTAAGGGGATTTGGTGTTTACGACGTTTCTGTTATGCAAGGAATATGTACAATAAAAGAATTTTTGTCGTTTTACAAACAAAATCCCACGAAATCAAATAGGTTGCGGATTTGAGGAATATCAGAACCTCCTCACGCTTTAGCTGATCATGTAAGAATGGTTAGATTTCTGTGAGAAATCAACTCGTGGAAAGAGGGATAAAAAGTGAAACCTCCCCTTGTGATGTCTTTGGGCATCACAAGGGGAGGTTGATTTATCGGAAGAAAAATGCGGAAAACTGTAGAAAAACGCTACGAAATAACGCAACCTTTTCCTGTAGGCTCAGCTTTGGTGCTATATGGGATACGGCTTGTTGGCTTTCTTTCGTTGTGACATTAGGCCCGGCCACAACGAATGGTATTCCGTGCACATCAAGAATTCTTCTTAACCTGGCATTTTCTGTCTCTAATTCTTGAAGCTTGGCAATAAGTTCATTTGCATTTAGTTGTTTGCCTGTATCCATAGCGGTTCTTGTTCCCAGCCAAAAGGAAATCCAAGAGCCGCCAGGTCTATCTCTGGAAACTTGCTGAACAGATTGTGCATTTTGGCAAGCATATCATTGTTGGGAGAGATAATGTCAAGGAAATACTTGATGATGCACATGTTATAATAGATTCTACGCTTGTCCGTAGGAAGTGTAATCCACGGACGAGCCATGCCTCTCATGTCATTTGGAATAATCTTGTTGACTTTGTTCCAAACACGGGCGTGGTGACAACAAGCATTGCGAGTAAGTGTAAGCACAGAAAGCCAAGACTCAAACACCGGAGCATGAAGACTGAAACGCTTGGCAATCTGTTTTTTCAAACCTTTGTCTTTTAGATTTCTATAGTACATATTCACGCTACCCATTGGGAGTAACTCTCCAAGTATCCATGCAGGTGGAAACGGTTCGGTGTAAGTCCTTTTGAAATGTTCTATAAAGTCTTCTGTGGAATGTTCGTATTCCTTTGTCAACATAGTCATGCTATTGTTGAAAATAGCTTGGTTATGAAAGTATGAGGGATTGGTAAGCCAATAAATGTCCCCAGTTTGTTCTGCCGTCATATTCATCACGGCTTCTCTAACGGCAATTTCTATCTTCTCAATCTCATTAAAGAGAAGCAGACGCAACTTTTTGTCAAAGCGATATAGCATCACTACTTTGCTAAATGTAGCACCTTCCTTATACTGATGAAGTGTCTTTGGAGTTTTCAACAAGGGATGCATATACGCTGACAATCGATAATAGCCAATGCTCTCCAAATACAATTGAGCCTTTTGCCTATCATTAATTATCAATCCACGATTTTTTAATAAGGTTACAAGTTCTCGTGGGGTCTTGTAATCTTTTCCGAAATTTCTCTTTGCCATAGCCTATAAACAAAAAAGCCCAGCCTATTTAAGCATTGTAAAGAGGCTCGGCTGGAACTAACACTGCAAAGATACAAATAATCATTGAGAATACAAACTTTTTGGAATGAAAAATCACGCAAAAGTGGATTTCTTTTACAGATTTGCGTTTAATTATGTTAAATCATAGGTTAAAACCGCATTTTATCTATCAAAGCGAATGGCTTTTTGAGATTAAAACATTACATTTGTAATGTCTATACCCGTACCGAAAGCCCCGATGGGCAGAGGTTGGGCAGACATATATACATATAAGGCGTAACTGTACGCTTTGGTTTTGACGCAGTAAGAATCTGGCAGTTCGAGCAAAGTTGTCAAGAACAAAGCAACGGGAACGCCTCATGAGGTGTATTGTATACAGCCCTTATTGGCTTCGGACGATTTTGTCGTTCGTTGTCAAGAGTGCTTTCTATATACGTACACAGGCGTGGGGCTTTCGGCGTTGCTCGTTTCGACAACTTGGGCGATGCCAGAGCCTTTACTGCGTGGAACGAGCGACAGATTGGCTCCACGTTTCTTATTTGTGTATATAGAGTCTTTCCTTTTATTAATGAATAGTTATGGAGCCTGCTATAAAAGCAAGTGTGATATGGATAAAGAACTATTAACCAAATTTCAATAAGTCTGTGACGCACCCTTTTTTTTGTGTGTTTCTGTATATTTTAGTTGAATCGTAGTCTTTCTTCACAAAGGGAATCTTATTATATTGTATAGAAACTTTACTTTTCTTGTTTTATCGATAACAAAACAGCCCCAAAGCTCACAAAAGGGCATAATTGTCCCAGACGGTAAAACTGTCCAAATTGAGTTTTATCGTTTTATCCCCAAATATTTCTTCAAATTGAATCCTATACCGAACAACCCTATGTCCATGAAAACTTTGGCTCACCCGATAAACCAGGGGGATTAAGCATATAGCTTTGTAAGTCTGAAAAG
>ERZ1026776.1234-NODE-1234-length-14693-cov-7.751674_pt1 | contig 14693 bp, 15 predicted proteins | sample MGYA00380125_ERZ1026776 | MGnify/ENA primary metagenome ERZ1026776 (study PRJEB33269, sample SAMEA4719761) | human gut metagenome | biome: human-associated habitat; feature: organic feature; material: feces | place: Cameroon | collected 2013-10 ...
AGCGTCAGATGTGTATAAGAGACAGTATTAATATTTATACTTGTATTGATAGTGATTGCAAACTACTTAAATCATACATATATAAAAGCTGAATTTAATAAAATGGACCCTATTCCAAGTAAAATGGGTGTTTATTACAAAGGATATAAACTAGGTTCGACAAGCAGATTAAGAATTTCAAAAGACTTTAAAAAGACGTATTTGTACATAACTCTCAATCAAAGAGGACTTCATTTACCTAAAAATATTAGAGTTAAAATAAAAAAATATGACAATGAAACAAAATACGTTGATATAATTTATCCAAAACGTCCTATGATTAGATATATCCGCACTGGTGACACAATCAAAGGAGATACGGGATTTATTTTTAGCGGAATTTCTGATATAAATCAAGCACACATTGACGATTTGTCAGAAAAGGGAGGAGATTTACTAAGTTCTGCAAAAAAAACAACCGACTCATTAACGGAAATGTTTGACCTTGTGACAGACATTCTAGGGGAGAATAGGGAAAATATTCTAAATTCTACAACAAGTTTGAAAAACGGAATGAAAAATTTAGAACAAACAACTCAAAATATGAAAGCTATGTCAAACAAAATTAATGACGGAATTACAAAACAAAACATTCAAAATAGCACAAAAAATATTGAACAGATGACATCAAATTTTGCAAATTCTTCAAAAGATTTCATATCTATCACGGGTAACTTCAACAAAACAAGTTCTGATTTTTCTGTCCTTGTTCCCAAACTCAGCACACTAATTGATGTCGTACAAATGAGTATTTGCAATGTTAATGACATAATTCTTGGATTAAAAAAGACTCTTCAACAAAAATGGGGAGGAGCAAGAATAATTTTTGGTAAGCCTATAAAATAACTTAAAAGCCTCCAAAAAGGAGACTTTTAAGTTATTATAAACTATTCATAACATCAATCATACATTCTTTTGCAACATCAGTTACAAAATCCATATCATCAGGTTGAATAATTAATGGCGGATTGAAGTACATCACATCACCCAATGGTCGAAGCAAAACTCCTTTTTTAAGAGCTTTTTTATAAATTTGATATCCAAGCCTTAGATTAGACGGATAAGCAACTTTAGTCTTTTTGTCCTTAACTATTTCAATCGCATTAACCAATCCGATATGACGAACTTCTCCCACATAAGGTAAATCTTCAAATTTTTCTTTAATAATTTTATTGAAGTATTTAGCATTCTCGACAGCATGCGGAATAATTTGTTCATCACGTAAAATATCAAGAACTGCATTTGCAGCAGAACATGCTAAAGGGTTACCGGCATAAGTGTGAGAGTGCATAAAAGCCTTACCTTTTCCATAATCATCATAAAAGGCATCATAGATATCATTTGTCGCAACACAAATTGACATCGGCATATAACCACCGGTAAGACCTTTAGATAAACACATAATATCCGGAGAAACACCCGCATGATCAAACGCAAACATTTTACCAGTTCTACCATATCCTGTTGCGATTTCATCAGCAATCAAATGAACATTATACTTGTCACACAATGCTCTTAATTTAGTCAAATATAACGGCGGATATATCTTCATACCTGCTGAACCTTGCAACAACGGTTCAACAAGCATTGCACAAGTTTCATCACCATATTTTTCAAAAGTTTTTTCAGCATTTTCAAAACATTCGCAAGCACAATTGTCACGACATTTACCGTAAGGACATCTAAAACAATCCGGTCCTTGAACTCTTACAACGTCCATCAAAATCGGTTTGTAAATTTGAGAATACAAATCACAAGCTCCAACTGATAAAGCACCGATTGTTTCACCATGATAAGCATCAGATAATGCCATAAAACGTTTCTTTTGAGAATTTCCGGTCTGTTGATGATATTGAAAACTCATTTTCATAGACATTTCAATCGCCGCAGAACCGTTATCTGCAAAATTAAATTTTCCCAACCCTTTACCTTTTGGTAAAACTTCCATTAACCTTTGGCATAAAGTAATCGCCGGTTTATGTGTAAAATTCGCAAAAATCACATGTTCTAAAGTATCAAGTTGCTTCTTCATTGCTTCGTTAATTCTAGGATTGCAATGACCTAACAAATTACACCACCAAGAACTTACAACATCTTTATAACAATTCCCGTCAACGTCATAGATATTTATACCTTTTGCGTGGTCAACAACAATTGGCGGTAGAGTTTCATAGTCTTTCATTTGTGAACACGGGTGCCAAATGTATTTTAAATCTTCTTCCTGCCAATTCATTATTTATCCTCCAATATTTTCAATATAGTATCTTTTGAGATATTCAAATCTTTATCACCTTTTTTTACACAAGCTATAACATCAATTCCGGTAAGTCTTTTAATTTGTTTTTTGTTATCTACATGCATAAAATTACTTTCATCATAATTATTTAAAATTAAGCCCCTAATATTCAATCCTTGATGTTTTGCATAATCAACGGTCAATAAAATAGAATTTATCGTTCCTAAGCCACCATCTGCAACAATTATTATATCTAAACCTAAATCCTTAATCACGTCTGGTAAAAGAATTTGTTCTTCCTTTAAATTGAACGGGCAAGTAATTCCGCCAGCCCCTTCAACAACCATATAATCATAATTTTGAGATTTTGTTTCGAAATCAGATTTAATTACAGATTTTTCAATCCTTATTCCTTTACGTTCTGCCGCCAAATGAGGAGAAACAGCCTCTTCAAAACAGTAGCTTAAACAGTCGATTGGTTCGATATTAAGACAAGCTGTTTTTACAACAAAATCACAATCCCCAGGGAGCAAACTACCATCTGCCTGACGAATAGCACCACTCAATGCAGGTTTATAATAACCACAGTTCAAACCCAAATCTCTCATTTTTTTCACTAACAAGGCTGAAACATAAGTCTTGCCGATATCTGTACCAGTTGCGGTTACAAAAATTGATTTACAATCCATATCCCTATCCTCTTTTCCAAAAATTAAGCGGTAACAAAACATGTTACCGCTTACTATTATATTACATAAAGATTTTACAACCTACAATGTTGCACCACCATCTAACAAGTAATCATAATGTCTGATATCATCATAATTGTTTGGACCTTTATCCAATGGAGCCAACTTAGGTTGTTCCGGTGCAGGTTGTGGTTGAACCGGTTGAGCCTTAGTTGAACGTTTGCTTAACAATGCATCAAAATCAGGTTCAAGAGTTAACTCAAAGTGGAATCTACCATATTTTCTATCTCTTTCATAAGCATTGTTAATCAATGGATAACCCCAATATAAACGAGCACTCAAGTCACCCGGTAATTGAACTCTCAAGCCCATACCAACTGAAGCTAAGAAGTAACTTCCGCCATATACGTCTTGTTCAACCCAAGGGAATACACCTGCTGTATCAGCAAATACGGCACCTTTTACGTATTGACCAACAAAGTTACGAACTCTGCCGTCTTTATTAGTAATTGTTCTTGGCAACAATGGGAACATCAATTCACCACTGAAGAAGTAACCGTTTTTACCCATACAGATACCTTCAGAATAACCTCTAACGGTTGCCAAACCACCTGTTTGGAATTGGTCTAAGTATGGAATATATTTGCTATTTGGAATAACTTGGTAACTACCTCTCAATTGACCGATAACACCGTGAGAGAAGTCGTGTAATCTTAACAAACCACCTGAATATTTGAAGTAACTTGAATCACTATCAAAAATAGGGAATGCCATTGCAGCACCTTGGTTCAAGTACCAAATACCATGTTTAGTATCTTTTCTGATGTTAAAACCAACATCTACACTTGTAACTTGGTCAACATCTGCAAATGGAGAATATCCAAATAAATCCTCAAATGCATTATCGTATTTAGACCAAGTTCTTGCACGTTTGTAGTTCAATGATGCAAATGTCTTGAACTCAAAACCTCTTGTTCTTACGATTGGTTGATCATAGTACAAACTATAAATGTAAGAATTACTTTTTAGTCCTAAGTTAGTTAAATAAGCAGGACCATATTTAACGTTAGCAAAAGTTGATGAATAAGAAAAACCTACTCTACCATCTTTTTTGTTAACAGGAGCGCTATAATCAAAGAACGGACTTATAGAACCACCTGCAAAATATGAACCCAAAGATAACTGGTCTCTATGATGGAATAAACTATCTGCAACGATTGCCGGACCACCTCTTAAAGAACCTGTACTTCTACGACCTGCGTTATCCATCATACCAATCAAGTGGAATGGGAATGTTTCAGCCGCAGTCAACTCAATATCAGTTGTTCCAGGTGTTTCACCTGCTTTTAAGTTAGCCGATAAGTTAACACCGTCATGATATCTGTTGAAATCCAAAACATCTTTTTCTAAATCAACGATATCAAACAATTGTCCGGATTTTTCTGGCATACGTTTTAAAATATAACCTGAAGTTGTATATTTGTTATTTACAACAGTAACATTACCAATTTTAGCCTCAATAAGTTCAATTTTAATATTACCGTTTGAAACTGTTTGTTCCGGTAAATAAGCTCTTGCGGTTACATAACCTTTTTCAGCATACAAGTTATTCAAACCATTAATTGCAGCTTGAATATCAGACATAAATACGTTTCTTCCAACATACTGTCCGATAACTCCGTTAATTTCTTCTTTTGTCAAAATTTCAGACGGAGAAACTTCAATAGAGTTTACATATACACCCTTTGAACCCATTTCGTTAACAGTAGCCTTCATAGCATCAGGAATCGCATTGGCAGGAGCTGTATTTGTAACCGCTGAACCGCCAGTACCATAACGTTTTTGTTCATATTGATAATAATCTTTGTTATTCAAACGTTGATTTCTGTCATAACGCATCATATCAGAATCGTGGATAGAAGCGCCACCAACTTCATTCATTACAGGGATTGCACCATGAGAATAACCGTATCCTGACGGAACAAGACCACCGACTGCCTCACCTGCGGCAAATGCAGGAGAACATACTACTGACAATGTACAACAAGCCGACACTGTCAAAATTGCGCTTAGTAATCGATTACTTTTCTTAATCTTTTTCATTATTTTGTTCACCTTTTATTATTAATAATATTGTATATCTAGCCGTATATCTAAATTTATATCTTATAAGATTATTGTCTGACGATTATTGATAAATAAAAACCTTTTTTTAATTTTTGTTAAGAACTTTTTACAAAAATAGTTAATAAGGATTACCTACCAATCAATATTATACAAAATTGAGCAAAACATGTAAAGATGTAACAAAAAAAATAAACCAAATGGATTACTATACAACTCCAAAATATTTGTGTTAACATAATAGCGACAATAAGGAGAAATCGTTATGAGAAAAAATTTAGGTTTATTTGCAGCTATTTTGGCTGTTGCAGGAGGTTTAGCATTTAGCTCAGCTGCTTATGCTGATGGTTTTTCAGTTGCTATCGTTGATGTTCCACAAGTTGTGAATGCATCTGCAAAAGTTCAATCATTGAAAAAAGACCAACAAGCTAAAGCAGAAGAAATTATTAAATTTGTTGAAAAAGCCAGAAAAGACGTAGCCACTATTACTGATGCTAACAAGAAAAAAGCTGCGGAAGAAAAATATAACAAAGAGTTAATTGCTAAAAAAGAAGCGATGGATAAAAATTACGCAGAACAATTAAAAGCAATTGACGAATCAATTTCTCAACAAATTAATACTAAAGCAAAAGCTGACGGCTATGACCTAGTATTGAGCAAAGGTATTGTTCTTTACGGCGGAAAAGATATTACACCCGAAATAATTAAAATCGTTAAATAATTAAATTTTAATAACAAATAAAACCTCCAAAATGTTAACTTTATTAACTTGGAGGTTTTGTTTTGCATAAATTTAGTCTTTTTTATTCTTAACATCAACTTTTTGACAATATTTTGCTATCGGACATATATCACATTTCGGATTTATAGGTTTACAAACATTTTGCCCGTGAGTGACAAGCAAAGTATTTATCGGAATCCAATATTTTATAGGCAATTTTTCTCGAAGAGCAAACTCTGTTTCTTCGGGATTTTTTGTTTTTATATAGCCAAGTCGATTAAAAATTCTATGAACATGTACATCAACACAAATTGCAGGTACACCAAAACCTAAAGTCATAACTAAATTTGCTGTTTTGCGTCCAACTCCACGAAATTTACACAATTCATCAATACTATCAGGAACTTTACCATTGTATTTTTCGACAAGGATTTTTGAGAGCTCAATAATTTGTCCTGCTTTATTTTGATAAAAGCCAACAGGATAAATCGCTTTTGCCAAATCCTCAACTTTTACATTCATCATTTCTTGTGGAGTTTTGGCAAGTTCAAGCATTCTCAATGTTGCAGGATAAGTCGTCTTATCGTTTGTTCTCAAACTCAAAATACACGCAATCAATACTAAATAAGGATTTTTAAAATTATCCATTAATTTTACAAAATCACTCTGTGGCTGTTTTGCATCTTGCAAAATTTTTACAACTTCATCAATCATATTTTTATTATATTACGAAAGTTTTTACATACTTGTAAGTCAAAATAATCTGTTCATCAGACAAATTTGAAATGATATTATTCAAATCTTCTCGCACATTTTGAATAGGCGCAAGATGAGAAAATTCAAAAAGACTTTTAGGTTCAACGTCAAAAACCTCCGCAAGTTTTGCAATAACATTAGCTTGTGGCATGTTTTTACCTAACTCAATTCGACTTAAATGTTTGTCATCAATTCCTAGTTTTTCAGCCAACTGAAACTGCGTCAAGCCATATTTCAAACGATATTCTCTTATTCGTTTTCCTAAAAGATTTTTTATATCCATAACAACAAAGACCTCTCTATAAAAGGATAAGGTATATTTTAGAGATTTAGTACATTAAAAAATAAGAATATTTGACATTAATTCGCAAATAATGTAGAATTAATCAAGATTATATAAGAATAAGACTGAATATTTCGCACTTTATATAGAATTATTGAAAGGAAGAATAGAGTATGAAGAGTAATTATAAAAAATGCTTAGTGTCTGTGTGTCCTAATGCCTTATTGCCTAGTAAAAAGATACTTGCATTTACCTTAGCGGAAGTATTAATCACACTCGGTATTATTGGAATAGTTGCGGCAATGACAATTCCAACATTGATGTCAAAAATACAGGAAAAAAGATACACTACCCAATATAAAAAGATTTTTAGCGAATTGAACCAAACAATGAAAATGCTAGAAAATGATGAGAGTTCACCGATTACAATGTGTAAATCATTTGATGATACTTGTTTTAGAGATCAATTTGCGACAAAAATGAAAATTTCACATTCTTGTAATGGAGCACCTCCGAATAAATGCCTTGCAACATCTACATTTTTAAACAATCAAGCCCATTATTATAAAACAAATGTAAATGATGGCTGGCCATCTTTGGTTACATTAAGCGGATATTCTGTAAAATTCAGATATCATAGAGCCGATTGCAATTTTGTGGAAGATGCTGAAACAGCATGGGCTGGAACTTTGCGAAATTGTGGTTGGGTACAAGTTGATACAAATGGATTAAATGCCCCTAATATTGTAGGAAAAGATATATTTTTCCTAGCTTTTATGCAAGACGGATTTATTCCTTACTACGAAACGGATAACAAAATAAATGATTGCTATAAGGGAACAGGAATTTCTTGCGCATCTATACGAATAAACAACGGCGGAATGCATTTTAGTGCTCAATAATGGTATTTTGAATACGTTGACAAAATCAAAATAATACGTTATAATTTTAGTAAGGTTTTTACTGCAGTGAAATTCAAAGTTGAAAAAATTAAACAAGCAGAAAAAGAATATAACTCATTGACATCTTCACAAAAAGAACTCCTCAATGAGGACTATGCGAAAGTTGAAAATGAGGGACTTGAAAGAGTTTCAACCAAAAAAATTGAAAAGAATATTTATGAAATTCGAACAGCCGAACTTCGCTCGTTATATACTTATCAAGATGGCGCAATAATCATTGTTGTTACAATATTTGTAAAGACGACAAATAAAACCCCAGAATGGGCTAAACAAATTGCAAGACAACGAATAAAAAATTTATAGGAGTATTTTGATTATGGAAAACTTGATTTATATTAAAGATTCTGAGGGATATGTTAAAGGTATATACCCAAATGAAATGAAACCAGAATACACCATTATTACAAGAGAAGAATGGGCAGAGGAAAGTGGTGAAAACTACTATAAAGAACATTTTACTCATGGAGGAGCAAGAACTGGTGCAGGCAGGAAACCTAAAACAGGAGTTGTTCTTAAATTTCAAATCAGAGTATCTGAAAAAGAAAAGAAATTAATTCAATATCTACGTGAAAATCATGTTGATTTAGATAAACTAATGCAGAATTAATTTATGGAACAGGGTCATAACCTCCGGGGTTATTGGGGTGGCAACGGCAAATTCTCTTTATTCCAAGCCATGAGCCTTTTAATACTCCGTATTTTTCAATTGCTTGTTTGGTATATTCTGAGCAAGTCGGATAAAATCGGCAAACTTTTGGGGTAAACTTTGAAAAAAATTGATATATATTTATTAGTGTCAAAAATACTTTTTTCAAATCGTCCCCATTTCTTTTATTAACCGTGATTATTCTGTGACATAAGATTCGCCAATTGTGTCAATTGCTTCAACCTTGATGTCCGTAATTAGTTCGGAATAAGAAATTACAACAATTGTTGGAATGTGTCTTTCAAGTAGTTGATACAACGGAAGACGAATTCTCGGAGAACACAATACTACCGGCTGTTTTCCGCAAGTTTGGTGTGCACGCATAAGAGTTGTTGCCGTTGTTTCAATAAGTTCTTGTACTTGAACTGGGTTAAGCAAGAACATTGTACCTAACTCTGTTCTTTGACAACTATCGTCTAATGTTTTTTCCCATTCAGGAGATAATGTTAAGGCATATAAAACTTTATCATCTTGAACATTCGACAAACAAATTTGACGCCCTAAAGCGGCTCTTAAACGTTCTGATAAAATATCCGGTTCTTTTGAAAATCTTGCATAATCACAAAGTCTTTCAAATACAAATATAATATCTTTTATTGAAACTTTTTCTCGTATTAAGTTAACAAAAATCTTTCTCAAATCACTTGTAGAAATGATTGTAGGAACAAGGTCATTAACAAGTGTTGGATCTTGAGAACGAACAAGTTCCATAAGCTTAAGGACATCTGTTTTTGTCATAACTTCATCTACGTGTTTTCTTACGCATTCTTGCAAGTGAGTAACAATAACATCTGTTGCATCAACTGCAGTAACAAGTCTTGCAGATTTTGCATCTTCCGGAGCTATCCAATATGCTTGAGTTTGATAAGTAGGGTCAATACCAATAATCGCATCTTCCGGAACTTCTTTTTTCATTGAATCCCATTGATCTGCAATTACCATCAATTTCCCCGGATAAACATAACCTGTTGCAACAGTATTCCCACGAATTGAAATCATGTATTCATTCGCATCTAGAGCTGATGAGTCCATAATTCTTATGTTTGGAAGGATATAACCCAATTCATCAGTCACCCTTTGACGTAAAGCAGCAATTTTTGCAAGCAATTGTCCTTCTTGGTCTGGATCAGCAATTACAAGCAGGTTTGAACCAACTTGCAAACTCAAAATGTCAACCCCTAAACGTTCATACATTCTGTTGGGGTTAACCAAATCTTGCATATTCTGACGAACATTTTCCAATTGTCCCAATTGAGATTGTACATCTGCATTTATAAGAACCTGGAAGCCAGCAACAAATAATGCAACCGCAAAGATAAAGAATGGCCACCAAGGTAAACCAGTCCAGTGTCCGGTAAATGAAAGTAAGAGCAAGAATCCAGATGCAAAAAATAGTGCATAAGGCTTACTTGTAATCTGTGCGGTTACATCAGAACCTAATGATGGACTTGAAGCAGAAGCACGAGTCATAAAGATACCTGCGGCAATTGACATCAAAAGTGACGGAACCTGAGATGCCAAACCGTCACCGATTGTTAATACTGTATATTTTGAAACAGCATCACCGATTGCCATTTGGTTCATAATACAACCAACACACAAACCGCCAACAATGTTAATAATTACGATAATAATACCTGCGATTGTATCCCCTTTTACGAACTTCATCGCACCGTCCATAGAACCCATCAAATTTGATTCTCGAGATAAATCTTCACGTTTTTTGGTCGCTTCTTCCGGCGATATCAAGCCAGCGTTGAAGTCCGCATCAATTGTCATTTGTTTACCAGGCATTGCATCTAAGGCGAAACGCGCTGAAACTTCGGCAATACGTTCGGCACCTTTTGTAATTACCATGAACTGCACAACCGTAATAATCAAGAAGATTACACCACCAACAATCATGTTACCACCGGTTACGAATGTCCCGAATGCGTGAATTACTTCTCCTGCTTCACCTTTTGCCAAAATCAAACGAGTTGAAGCGATGGATAGAACCAATCTGAACATTGTACCAATCAAAATGATTGACGGAAATGAAGATAATTCCAATGTTTTTTGTACATACAAGGCAAACATCAAAAGAACAATACCAAGCGTGATATTCAAACAAATACAAATATTGATTACCCAATTTGGAAGTTCAACAAGTAAGATAATCAAAAGAAACAGTACGAAGACTGCCATAAATATTTCACTTAATGGATTGTTATTATTTCCCTCCGGTGCTGCCATTAAACTTCTTTCAATACCTCACTAATTATTGCCAATTGGGTTTCAATTGTTGCATCAATAACCCCGTTAGTCGTAGTAATCATACAACCACCCTCCATAACAGTTTCATCGGGTATAATGATTACTTTCGCTTCAAGTCCTGCTGTTGACATTGCCTCGGGTATTTCTTGTTTAAGCATTGCCACTTGTACAGGGTTTACCTTTAGTATAATTTTTGTTTCTTCTTTTGACAAACCTTTTAAAATATCTTTGATGTTATTCAAAAGAATTTCCGGGTTTTCAGTCATTTCTTTTTTAATGATTTTCTTAGCAATATCAAGACTTATTTCTAAGATATCAGGCGCTATACTATCATAAACCTCTTGTTTAGCATTAAAGAATTCACCTATTGCTTCTTTTACTCGCTCAATATCTTCTTTTGCCTCACTCAAACCCTCTTGATAGCCCTCTTTTGCTGCAGCTTCACGAATAGAATTCGCTTCTTCTTTAGCTCGAGAAATAAGGTTTCTGTCATCAATCCTTCTGAAACCTCTTCTTCTATCCCCTCTTCTGCGCTCTTGACGTTGCTTGAAGTCAATATTATCCAAGTCAAACAGGTCGATATCTTTTTCTTCTTCTCCAGAATTAGACACGACTTCTTGGTTAACTTCGTTTGGAACTTTTTGTTCCGCCCCCTCCTGAGCTATTTTTCTATTTTTCTTTATAATCATGATTTAACAGTATTATACACCATTCTGAAGATGTGAGGCAACAATGCTTGCAACCTTTGGAGGCATTTTATCGTAGTATTCTCCCTCTAAAGCATTGAATACAAGGCGTTTAACCCCCATTCGTTCAGGTGCTAATATTGTATCTAATTGTGTAGATGTATATTTAGATGCAAAATGTTTAATTTTGTTAACAACTTTTACCGGAGTTAAATCTGTAGATTTTGGCAAATTCATTTTGATTTCTTGAAGACATCTCAATGCGTTTTGAGCACCCACTCTTTCTGGCAAATCCGGTAACTTCATAAATTTAATTACAGATTCCGCATCTTCCGGCTCAAATTGATTTAAAATTGTTTGAACTCTATCTTGATTCATTTTTTTGAACAACATTGCAACAGTTGCAAGTTTCAAAACTTTTGAATCTACTTTAGGGAAATCAATTGTTTCAGCAGTTGCATTTGCAGGAATATTGCCACCAACCGGAACTGGTTGAGCATTACCGTCTTGTTGAACTGCTTGTTGTTGAGCGGCTTGGGCTTGCATTTCTTGAGCCATTTTATCCATATTTGATTGAGTTGCTGCAAACTCCATCAATCCCTCATCAATTGCACCTTTATTTTTTAATTCGGTAATCGCTTCTAAATAACTCTTTTTTACATGGTGTTCTATTAGTTCAAGAATTTTATCATTTGGAAGACCTTGAGAAAAAGTTTGCTTTGCAATTTCAAAGATTGTGTATGCAATTTTCTGCATAACACCGTCCCAATATTGTTGAGGAATTCCTGAACGAATAATATCTACTGATTTATGGAAAGACCATTCTGCAATAATTTGAGTAATGGTTATTGCTTGATCTTCGTTAAAATTAAGATTTGGATCCTCAGCTAAGGCTTTACCTGATAGCAAAGAGAAATTACCTAATGTATTTATGACATATTGTTTTTGCGCATCTGTAAAATCTTGAGGCACAAGGTCTTTTGCTTGTGCTGCTAAGTTTTGTGCAAAGGTCTCGTAATCAAAATTCTTTGTTGCCATTATTCATTCCCTTTAGTAGAACCTTCCTCAATCCAGCTCTTGATGTTATCTGCCGCATCTTCTGTAATATCATTAGATAAACTGTCAAGAGAATCTATTAGAAGATTTTCATCAAATTGAGGTAGCGGAGCTTGACGATTTTGTTGGTTCATCAAATCTTGAGCTAATTCAGACTGACGTTGAGTCAATTGACTTGCTCTTGAATTGATATCATTTAATTGTCTTTCTTGCTCTAGGGCTTTTTGTCGAAGTGCCTCAACCTCAACTTCATTTTCTTCTCTAATTTGTTTAACTTTTGAAGAGATAGCTTTGAATATAATAATCAAACCCAGACCTGATAAAATCAATGCTAACCACCATGGATTACCTGATTCGTCAACCTTTGGTAGATTTTGAGGTTTATCAGGAGTTAAATATGGATCATTGGAATTAGTAAACGCAATCGAAACATTATCAGCAGTAACTTTCGGACTTGCAGATCTTGCAATTAAATCTTTCAATTCTTCAATTGTTGTATCACTCGGAAGATTATTTCTATCCAAGGTTACAGCAATTGAAATATCTTCAATAACCCCAGGTTTGATATATTCATTTGTTTGGGTTTTCGTTACCCCATATTGAGTTTCTGTTGCTTGACGAGAATAACTTCTGTTTTGGCTTGAATCTGTTCCGCCTGTCGGAAGTCCATTTGGTAAATACGTACTAACAGCATTCACTCCTCGGCTTTGGTCTTGTGTTTTATCACCTAAACCTTCTGAAAAAGACTGTTCTGATACAGAAGCTTTTTTGTTAGGGTCGTATTCAATTGAGAATTTTTCGACCGGCGCTTGTCTTAAAAATGTACTAACAGTTGCAACATAATTTCCCGGTCCAACCAATCGATCTAACTGTTTGGAAATTTTTTGTTGCATATATTTATCATTTTCCTCCAGTTTTTGGAGCATTTCATCTTCGGCATTCATCACACTATGGTAAACATTACCATTAGTATCAGTAATTGCAATGTTTTCTGCAGTCAAACCGGTAACACTACCTAACAACAAGTTTGTAATTGCCTTAACTTTCATTTGGTCAAGTTTTTCACCGTTAGGAATTACAATTTGAACAGTAGCAGTTTTAGGTTTTTGTTCTTCAAACATTGAACTTGATTCAGGAATAGAAATAAATACCGTAGCATTTTGAATAGGTTTAATTTGTTTGATAAGTCTTGCAAGTTCTCCATTCATTGCTCTTGCAAGCCTAATTCTTTTATCTTCCTTAGTAGATGTAAAATCCCCTTTATCAAAGATTTCAAGACCTACATTTTGGTCAACTAAACCACTTTGAACAATTGCAATAAGGGCATTATCCCTATCTGTAACTGTACATTTTTTAGAAAGAGTAGAACAACCCTTAGCATTCAAATACAATCTTGATTTTGTACCGTCTAAGGCTCTTTCTGCAGTAATACCTTGTTTTGCAAGTAATGCTTGAATTTCTAAAGCTTTACCTAAATTATCTGTTGTTAATAAGTCAACATTGGTTTTTAATGGTTCTTCCCCAACCGTATTTTTTTCATTCCCATTGTTATTGCCAGCCGCAATTGCAATAGATATGATTATAACGGCAACAACTAATACCGCTCCGCCAATTATACCGTATAATAAAGGTTTATTTTCTAATATCTTGCTAAAATCCATTTCCGTCCCACTGTCTGATATTTGTTAATATTAAGTTTTAAAAGTTTTGAAAGGTTTTATACTGAAATTTGCATTACTCTATCATAAGCATTGATTACTTTACCTGTAATTTGAGTAGCAATATTAACGCTGATTTCAGACTTTGCCATTGCTGTCATAACGTCATGGATATCAACATTTTTATTGCCGGACATAACATCTTTTAATAAATTATCAGGAGCATTAATTTCTGAGTTTAAGTTTTCCACAAGTCCGGAAAAAACTTGTTTAAAGTCTTGTGTTTCAGGTTTTTCAACTCTATCCATTCTAACACTTGGCATTTTTGAGCCAATACCGGAATCGAATTTTGTATGTTGTATTCTTTGAGCTAAATCATATTGTGGAAAATTACTATACATAAATACTACCTCTCTACTTTATATTACCTTATTTTGCCCCAATTGTTCAACTTTTATACAAAAAATCAATCAAAAGGAGTATAATCTGTCTCTTATACACATCTCCGAGCCCACGAGACC
>ERZ1026776.1236-NODE-1236-length-14687-cov-6.451750_pt1 | contig 14687 bp, 9 predicted proteins | sample MGYA00380125_ERZ1026776 | MGnify/ENA primary metagenome ERZ1026776 (study PRJEB33269, sample SAMEA4719761) | human gut metagenome | biome: human-associated habitat; feature: organic feature; material: feces | place: Cameroon | collected 2013-10 ...
TATGAAAAGCGATTGATTTGTGTTAAAATAGAAAAGTATTTATATACATCAAGTTTCAAAAGATGAGTAAAAGGAGAACAAAATATGTCAAAGGTTTTTCGTATTTTTGTTGAAAAGAAAAAGGGAAACGACATTGAAGCAGGTCAAACCCTTGCGGATTTGCGTGACAATGTCGGCTTAAGCGCTCTTGAGGATTTGAGAATTATCAATCGCTATTATGCTCAAGGTCTTACCGAGGAAGAATTTAACCTTGCCGTAAAGCAAATCCTTTCAGAGCCTAACCTCGACAATGTTTACACCGAGCTTTCAATCCCTGAGGATTACAGATATTTTGCAACGGAATATCTTCCGGGGCAATATGACCAAAGAGCCGATTCTGCCGCTCAATGTATACAGCTTCTCACGGCAGGTGAACGCCCTGAGGTGCAAAGTGCAAAAATAATTGCCGTTAAGGGTGACATCACAGACGAAGAATTTGAAAAAATCAAGAATTATATCATCAACCCTGTTGAGTCAAGAGTTGCAAGCCTTGAAATTCCGGAGTCGCTCAATATTAAATCGGACGTTCCTGCCGATATCGCAAGAATTGACGGCTTTATTGATATGAGCGATGATGAAATCGAGGCTTACCATTCATCAATGGGATTTGCAATGAGCATTGCGGATTTATGCTGGGTAAGAGATTATTTTAAAAATGACGAAAACAGAAATCCGAGCCTTACGGAGCTTAAAGTTATTGACACTTATTGGTCTGACCATTGCCGCCACACAACATTTGCAACACAGCTTGACGAAATCAAAATTGACAGCGGCAAATACACAGACGCTATCAACAAGGCTTTAGAGCAATATTTTGACATAAGAAAAGAAGTTTACGGCGACAGAGATAAGATTGTTTGCCTTATGGATATGGCTTGCATAGGCACAAAGGTGCTCAAAAAGCGTGGCCTTGTAAACAATCTTGACGAGAGTGAAGAAATCAATGCCTGCTCAATCGAGGTTCCTGTTGTTATTGACGGCAAAACAGAGCAGTGGCTTGTTCAGTTTAAAAACGAAACGCACAACCACCCGACTGAAATTGAGCCTTTCGGCGGTGCGGCTACCTGCCTCGGCGGCGCAATCCGTGACCCGCTTTCAGGCAGAGCATACGTATATCAGGCTATGCGTGTTACAGGCTCAGGCGACCCTACAACTCCTTTTGAAAAAACACTTGATGCTAAATTACCTCAAAGCAAGATTACAACGGGTGCAGCTGCAGGCTATTCAAGCTACGGCAACCAAATAGGTCTTGCAACAGGTCAGGTTACAGAGCTTTATGACGAGGGTTATGTAGCTAAGAGAATGGAGATTGGCGCTGTTATCGGTGCATCTCCTAAAGATAATGTAAAAAGAGAATGTCCTCAAAAAGACGACGTAATCGTACTTTTGGGCGGAAGAACCGGACGTGACGGCTGCGGCGGCGCAACAGGCTCGTCAAAGGCTCACAATTCATCTTCTATTGAAACCTGCGGCGCAGAAGTTCAAAAGGGTAATCCTCCTACGGAACGTAAAATTCAGCGTTTATTCCGCAAGGCAGAGGTTGCTAAAATGATTAAGCGTTGCAATGACTTCGGCGCAGGCGGCGTATCAGTTGCTATCGGCGAACTTGCAGACGGGCTTAAGATTGACCTTGACAAAGTGCCTAAAAAATATGACGGTCTTGACGGAACGGAACTTGCTATTTCAGAATCGCAGGAAAGAATGGCAGTAGTTCTTGACAAGGCAGACGTTGATACATTCATCAGGCTTTCCAATGAGGAAAACCTTGAGGCTACTCCCGTTGCTGTTGTAACAGACGAAAACAGACTTGAAATGACATGGAGAGGCGACAAGATTGTTGACCTCAGCCGTGATTTCCTTAACACAAACGGTGTAACTCAGCACGCTAAGGTTGAAATCAGCGCAGTTGACGAAAATAAGAATTACAGAAAAGAAGTGCCTGCTGTTCTTGATAATCTTTCACTTGCAAGCGCACTTAAGGCAAACCTTTCACGTCTTGAAGTTTGCAGTCAAAAGGGCCTTGTTGAGAGATTTGACTCATCAATCGGCGCCTCAACCGTTCTTATGCCTTATGCAGGCAAATATCAGCTCACTCCTGAGGAAGCAATGGTAGCAAAAATTCCTCTTTTAGAGGGTGAAACAGACACGGCAACGGTTATGGCTTACGGCTTTATCCCTAAGCTTTCACGTTGGTCACCGTTCCATTCTGCCGCATTTGCAGTATCGGAATCGCTTGCTAAGCTTGCTGCAGTAGGCTGTGACCCGTCGCAGGCAAGGCTTACATTCCAAGAATATTTTGAAAGACTTAACGATGTACCGTCACGTTGGGGCAAGCCGACAGCCGCACTTTTAGGTGCACTTACGGCTCAGGTTGGATATAAATGCCCGTCAATCGGCGGTAAGGACTCAATGAGCGGCAGCTTCAACGACCTTGACGTTCCTCCTACTCTTGTTTCATTCGCAGTAGGTATGAGCGAGGCTTCTAAAACCGCTTCATCACAATTTAAGCGCATTAATTCAACAGTTAAGCTTCTTGAACTTCCTGTTGACGAGGAAACAGGCTTGCCGATTTATGACAAGGCTATGGAGCTTATGGTAAGCGTTTACGAAGGAATAAGAAACGGCAAAATCCTTTCAGCTTCCGTTATCAAAGAGGGCGGCGCAGCAGCTTGCGTATGCAAAATGGCATTCGGTAATAAGTTCGGCTTCACCTTTGCTCAGGGACTTGATAAGGAAACATTATTTGCCGCAAAAGAGGCATCTTTCGTTGTTGAACTTGCAGACGAAAATGCTTATGACGGCGTAGTTCTCGGTAAAACAAACGATAACGGCGTATTCATCATTGACGGCGACGTTCAGACTGTTGACGAGCTTATCGACGCTTGGTGCGGCAAGCTTGAAAAGGTATTTGCTACCGATTCGGGCAAGAAAGCCAATATGCCTTATGACGTACCGCTTTATAAAGAGCGTTCAATCTTTGTTGCTAAAAACAAGGTTGCAAAGCCAAAGGTATTTATTCCTGCATTCCCCGGCACTAACTGCGAGGTTGACTCTGCAAGAGCATTTGAAAAAGCAGGCGCTAAAGCAAACATTCTTGTCGTAAACAACCTTTCATCTTCTGCTATTAACGAAACAATTGACAAAATGGTTGAAGAAATTGAATCATCGCAAATCATTATGCTTCCGGGCGGCTTTTCAGGCGGTGACGAGCCGGAGGGTTCAGGCAAGTTTATTGCAACAACGTTTAGAAATCCTAAGGTTAAGGAGGCTGTTACAAAGCTTCTTAACAACCGTGACGGCTTAATGCTCGGCATTTGCAACGGCTTCCAGGCTCTTATCAAGCTCGGTCTTGTGCCTTACGGCGAGATTAAGGAAATTAATGAAAATGACCCTACCCTTACATTTAATACTATCGGCAGGCATATTTCATCAATGGCATATACAAGAGTTGCAAGCGTTAAATCTCCTTGGTTTAGCAGTGTTAATGCAGGCGACGTATTTGCAGTGCCTATCAGCCACGGCGAGGGACGTTTTGTTGCAAACGACGACGTTATGAAAAAGCTTATTGAAAACGGACAGGTTGCTACTCAATACGTAAATCTTGACGGCACTCCTGTAAGCGATATGCCGTTTAACCCTAACGGCTCGGTTTGCGCAGTTGAGGGTATCACATCTCCCGACGGACGTGTACTCGGCAAAATGGGCCACGTTGAAAGAAAGGGCAATGACCTTTATGCTAACGTTCCGTTTGAAAAGGATATGAAAATCTTTGAAAGCGGCGTAAATTATTTTAAATAATTGATACATATTTAATTGATACATATTGAAAGGAATTTTTATTATGAAATATGTAGTTGTTTTATATGACGGTATGGCTGACTATCCCGTACCTGCACTCGGCGGCAAAACACCTATGATGTGTGCAAAAAAGCCTAATATGGACTACCTTGCAAAGAGAGCTGAGATAGGGCTTATCAGGACTGTTGCGCAAGGATTAAAGCCCGGCTCCGACGTTGCAAATATGAGTGTTTTGGGATTTGACCCTATGAAATATTACACGGGAAGAAGTCCGCTTGAGGCAGCGTCAATCGGCATTGATATGAAGCCTACAGACGTATCGCTTCGTACAAATCTTGTTACTCTTTCAGAAGATGATTTGCCTTACGAGCAAAAGACGATTGAGGATTATTGCGCAGACGATATTTCAACTGAAGAAGCTGAAATCCTTATCAAATATATTGATGAGAAGCTCGGCACTGACGAATTTAAGTTCTATCCGGGTGTATCGTACCGTCACTGCCTTATTTGGGACAACGGCACAACCGACCTCGGCAAAATGACTCCTCCTCACGATATTACGGGCAAGGTTATTACGGAATATCTTTCAACAAGCGAGAATGCAAAGCCGCTTATCGAACTTATGAAAAAGAGCTATGATTTGCTTAAAGACCACCCTGTAAACCTTGCAAGGAAAAAGGCAGGCAAAAGACCTGCAAACTCAATTTGGCTTTGGGGTGAGGGCAAAAGACCTGCTCTTTCACCGTTTGAGGAAATTTACGGCATCAAGGGTGCTGTTGTTTCTGCAGTTGACCTTATCAAAGGTATCGGCGGCTGTGCTAAAATGGAAGTTGCCGAGGTTGAGGGCGCAACAGGCTATATTGACACTAACTTTGAGGGCAAAGCCAATGCCGCTCTTGACTGCTTAGAGAGAAACGACCTTGTTTACGTTCACTTTGAAGCACCTGACGAATGCGGCCACAGAAACGAGCCTGAAAACAAGGTAAGGGCAATTGAGCTTATTGATGAAAGAGTTTTGCCTATTCTTTTTGAAGGGCTTAAAAAGTATGATGATTACAAAATTATGATTTTGCCCGACCACCCTACTCCTATCGTTACTCGTACCCACGCAAGCGACCCCGTTCCTTATCTTATTTATCATAAGCAAAACGAGATTGACGGCGTTGATACAATCAATGAGGAAACGGCAAAGCAAACGGGCAATTATATTGACCACGGTCCAAGCATTATGAAGCATTTTTTGAATGATTGATTAATCATATAAAATCATTCACCTGTTTCTCATACAAAATCTGACGCACCGCTGTACGGCAGAATTTCAAACACGGAATTTCTTTCGACTGCGTAGGGGCGAACAGTGTTCGCCCGCAATATAAAATAATAAGGTTGCGAAGAAGTAGTCAGAATTAAGCATTTTGCGAGTGGGAGCTGCTTATTCACAACCTAAATAGGGGAATATTATATTATGAAACAAGGTACTATCTGCGTGCAGGGCGCATACCGCCCGAAAAACGGTGAGCCGAGGGTTTTGCCCATCGTTCAAAGCACAACATACAAATACGATTCAAGCGTAGAAATGGGAGATCTTTTCGACTTAAAGAAAAGCGGATATTTCTACTCTCGACTTCAAAACCCTACTAACGACACCGTTGCCGCAAAAATCACTATGCTTGAGGGCGGCGTTGCGGGAATGCTTACATCAAGCGGTCAAGCCGCCAACTTTTATGCAGTGTTTAACATTGCACAGGCAGGCGACCATATTGTAAGCTCCTCTGCAATTTACGGCGGAACATTCAATCTTTTTAACGTTACAATGAGGAAGCTCGGAATTGACTTTACCTTTGTAAGCCCTGATGCTACTGAGGAGGAAATTCAAGCCGCATTTAAGCCAAACACAAAGGCTGTTTTCGGCGAAACAATTTCTAATCCGAGCCTTGATATTCTTGATATCGAGCGATTTGCAAAGGTTGCTCACAAAAACGGCGTTCCGCTCATTGTTGACAACACTTTTGCAACACCGATTAACTGCCGTGTATTTGATTGGGGCGTTGATATCGTAACCCATTCCACAACAAAATATATGGAAGGTCACGCTTCAACCGTCGGCGGCGTAATAGTTGACAGCGGCAATTTTGATTGGACTCAAAACGACAAATTTCCGGGCCTTACAACACCTGACGAAAGCTACCACGGAATAACTTATTCCGACACTTTCGGCAAGGGCGCATATATCACAAAAGCAACCGTTCAGCTTATGCGTGACCTTGGCTCCATGCCGTCACCGCATGATGCATTTTTATTAAACGTCGGCTTGGAATCGCTCCATCTTCGTGTTGCAAGGCATTGCGAAAATGCTAAAAAAGTGGCTGAATATCTTAAAAATCACGATAAAATAACTTGGGTAAACTGCGCTATGCTTGAAGATGACAAGCAGTATGCAAAGGCGCAAAAATATATGCCAAACGGCACCTGCGGCGTAGTAAGCTTCGGCATTAAGGGCGGCAGAGCTGCGGCTACAAAGTTTATGGACTCGCTTAAACTTGCGGCAATCGTAACACATGTGGCAGATGCAAGAAGCTGCTGCTTGCACCCCGCTTCAACCACTCACCGTCAGCTTACCGACGAACAGCTTAAGGAATGCGGCGTAACGCCTGACCTTATCCGTTTCAGCTGCGGAATTGAGGACTGCGAGGATATTATTGCCGACATTGAACAGGCACTTGGGCAAATATAAAATCAAAAAGGAGTGAGAGTATGAGCGAAAAAGAAAATTCTAAAACTCAAATTGAGCAAAACCTTTCGCACGCCCATACTCATTCCCACGAGCATACAAAAGAGGTTTCAAACCGCCTTGCACGTGCAATAGGTCATCTTCAAAAGGTTAAGCAAATGGTTGAAAACGGCGACGATTGCTCAGACGTTTTAATTCAGCTTGCAGCTGTTAAATCTGCGCTTAACAATACGGGCAAAGTTATTTTAAAAGACCATCTTGACCATTGCATTGTTCACGCAGTTGAAAAGGGCGACACCGCTATGCTCGACGAATTTAACAAAGCTATTGACAAATTTGTAAAATAGAATATAATGATTATAGATTTTGAAAAAGCATTTCGTAGGGGCGAACATCGTTCGCCTAATCAACGTATTTTTAAAAATCTAATAAAATATTTCAGGGCGAGGTGCAATTCCTCACCGGCAGTAAAGTCTGCGAACCGCCAAGGCGGCCGAAACGGTGCAATTCCGTTACCGACGGTTAAAGTCCGGATGAGAGAAATGTTTAGGCAAATTGTAATAATTTTGCTATGGTTAAAGCATTGCGCCCCAACATATTTGTTGGGGCTTCTCTTTTGCCCAAAAAGGAGAAAATTATGGAAAAAAAGCAAACAAACAAAATCAGACTTATTACAGGCACGGCAATGCTGACAGCGGTTGCGGTAGGGCTTCAATATGTTGAAATAGCCATACCGATTATGCCGAGTTTCATCAAGCTTGACTTTTCCGATTTGCCCGAACTTATCGGCGCATTCGCTTACGGTCCGCTTGCAGGTGTGATTATTGCACTTTTAAAAAACTTAATTCATATGGCTGTAAGCCAGAGCGGCTTTGTCGGTGAGCTTTCAAACTTCTTGCTCGGCGCAAGCTTTGCACTTGTGGCAGGCTTGATTTATAAGCATAAAAAAACAAAGGGCGAAGCGCTCGTGGCAGGAATTGCGGCATCGCTTGTTATGGCAGTAATCAGCGTGCCGTTTAACTACTTCATTATTTACCCTCTTTATTATAATGTTTTGGGCTTTCCTGAGGTGGCAGTACTTCAAATGTATCAAGTGATTTTGCCGAAAACAAAGAGCATTTTGCAGGCATTATTAATTTTCAATCTTCCGTTTACATTCGTCAAAGGCTTAATCTGCGCAGGAATAACAATGCTTATTTATAAGCCGCTTTCTCCTGTTTTAAAGGGAAAATAAATATAAAATAGACTTCGAGAAAGCGAGATAAATTTCGTGCTTGAGAAGCGGGCGACCAATGGTCGCCCCTACGGTCTATTTCAAAACCTGCCGCACAACCGTACGGCAGATTTTGAAAAGGAAAATAAATATATAAAAAAGGTTCGGATTTTTCCGAACCTTTTTCTTTTCTATTTTGCTAACGGGAACTCTACCTTTGCCTTGAACAAATCGCCGTCGATTGACAATTCAAGCTCGCCGTTTTGAACCTTGCAAAGCTCCTTTGCAATTGACAAGCCCAAGCCGTTGCCCTCGGCAGTACGTGATTTATCGCCACGCACAAAGCGTTCTGTAAGCTCAGCTGGTGTTATATCAAGAGGTTGAGCCGAGATATTCTTAATCTCGAAAATTCCCTTATCGCCCTGCTCATACACGCTGACGTACACACGTGAGCCTCGTGCGCTGTATTTGCGTGCATTTGAAAGCAGATTTTCAATAACCCTAAACGTTTTTGCGCCGTCGGCAGTAACGGTTACGGGTTTTTCGCCCTGCTTAACCACAAGATTTAAGTTATTTTTATCAAAATCCTGCTGCACGTCAACAGTTGACTGCAAACAAAGCTCCGACAAATTCATAGGCGCAAGATGAACGCTTACGTTACCGCTTGTAACCTTTGACGCCTCAATCAAATCGTCAATAAGCCTTTTAAGCTTAGCACCCTTATCATCAAGCACGTGGATATATTCCTGCGCCTTAGGGTCTGCAATATCGCAATTTTTAAGCAAATCAACATAAGTGATAATCGACGTGAGCGGAGTTTTTAAATCGTGGGAAACATTGGTGATAAGCTCGGCACGAAGTCGCTCGTCCTTAACCGCCTTAGCAATTGCATTTTGAAGCTCTGCGTTAGTATATTTCATACTGTCGGCAAGGATTTTCAGCGACTGAGGAAGCGTATCTATTGCCATAGGCACGTCGATATGCTGTGATGACGCATAAATAATTTCGTCAAGCGCTTTAAAATACTTGCAAACCGCCCTGAGCGCAAAGGTATTTGCAACTATATCGCCTGCAATAAAGACAAACGCAAAACCGGGAAGTGAAACCGAGAAGAAAAATGCAATAATTACTATCAAGGCTATATTTACGGCAAAAAATGCAAGCGAAAGCAAAATTATATTTCTTACAAACGTCTTTGGCTTATAAGCATAGAGCGTAAATGTGCCAAATAGCTTTTTATTAAACCTATGCCATGCCTTAAAGAATTTGACAATCAGCTTAATTATGAATTTGAAAATATGGAAAAGTGCAAAGCTGAGCCAATAAAGAAGCAGGTGCTTGTAAAATTTCTTTCCGCTCTTGGAATACCTTGCGACCGAACAGCAAAGTTCAAAAAGAAGCACCCAACAGACAAAGCAAATTCCTGCAAAAATTGCTAAAAGAAGCGTTACATCATAATACTCATCAAATGCGCTTATCAAAAGCGCAACAAGCCCGAAGCCACCACCGCCGACTATACCAAGCTGAAGAAGCAGAGGAATATAATCTATAAATATCAGCTTTGCAGGCGAGTCGTCGTCCTTTTTGCCCACTATTTTGAAATAATAAAACGCAATAACAAGAGAAGCGGCAAGCAAAATGACATCAATAATTGCAAGCTTAACAAGATTATCATTAACCTTGCCTGCATAATCGTTAAACTGCCTCATAGCTTCAAAATAGTTTGAAACATTAGGCTCGTTTTTAGCGGTTTTTATATAGGCATACAAGGAATAATCCTTTGCCTTAAAGTTTGCACGGTAGCTTTGCATTATGCTTTTAAGCGTTTTTTCGGGAATTTCATCACTGAAAATTTTTCCGTTTTCAATCTTAAAGCTGTCGTGCTTTGCCATAATCTCTTTTACGGACAAATCCGAGGTTTTATAAGCGACCTTATTATTTTTTATGATTATGTATTCAATGCCGCCCTTAATACCCCAATATTCAGGGTTCTTATATTGAGACATTTGAGTTTTTACGTAATTATCATAACTTTTTTCAATATCCTTATAAAGCTTACTCTCATAATTTTTTAGAGTTATACCGTCGGGACTGTATGAAAATTCGTCTAAACAGGTATCCAAATAATTCAAATATTTATAATAATTTCCGCTGTCTACACTATATAAAACAACATCATCTACATAATAGCTGATTGGATTGGTTTCGCTGTACTGTACTTCGTTTTGGTCAAAGCCGTCCTCATCAATCGTTAGCTTATCAAGATAAGAATTAAGCTGTTTCATTACCTTATTATAAACAGTTTGGCAAGCCTTCGTCTTTTGAGCTTTAAGATGCTTTTCAAGCCCCTTTGGGTCTAAATGTACCTTGTTTACTCCGTTGGCTATGCTTTCCTCAATGCTACACTCAACGCCGGTATTTAAAGTATAATATGAATAATCATTGCCGTTTACTTTGTTATTTATAACAGTCAAAACCTCGGCAGTAGTTAAAAATATCGCCGAAAGACCTGTTATAAGCGCAAGAACTATGCACAACAATTTTCCTAAATAAGAATACTTAAATTTTTTCACATTTGTATCCAAGACCGTACACCACCTTTATATATTTCGGCTCTTTGGGATTAATTTCAATTTTTTCACGGATATTACGGATATGCACGGTTACTGTTTTTTCGCTCGTAAAACTCGGCTCGTTCCACACCGCCTCATAAATTTGAGAGGAGGAAAGCACCCTGCCCATATTTGTCATAAGATATTCCATAATCTTATACTCAATCGGCGTAACCTTAACGCCCTCGCCGTCAACAGACAAACTTTTAGCGTCCGTATCAAGCACAAGACCGCCCGTTACAAGCCTTGTCGGGGTAGCAACCATACTGCCGAGATTTACATAACGTCTTATTTGCGATTTAACCCTTGCAACAAGCTCAAGCGGATTAAACGGCTTAGTCACATAATCGTCTGCGCCGAAGCCAAGACCTGTAATTTTGTCCGTATCCTCACTCTTTGCCGAAAGAAGAATAATAGGAAAATTATATTTTTCCCTAATCTTCAGTGTTGCCTTAAGTCCGTCAAGGCGAGGCATCATAATATCAAGCACAACGCAGTGAATTTCGTTATTTTGCACCTTTTCAAGTGCATCCTGACCGTCAACCGCCGTAATAACATTAAATCCTGCATTATCAAGATAAATCCTTAATGATTCGAGGATAGCCTCGTCATCATCGCAAACAAGTACATTTTGCATATCATATTCTCCGTTATAAAATAATTCCCATCCGATGATTATATTAAACATCATATAATCTAAAGAGTGGCAAAGAAAAAATAAAGAAATTATAAAAATTACTGTATTACATCTATAATATCTTATACCGCCCATATTGTCAAACAGCCAAACAAATTTTGTAAACTATCTTGTTACACTATGTTCGGTTAATTTCAATCGGGGTCCCCAAAAAGCGTAAGCTTTTCGATGTCGTAGGGATGGGGAGATTCCCCTTGTAGGGGAAATGTCACGCAAGTGACAAAAGGGTCTGCCGAATCGCAGATTTGCTCCATCCGTAAAATATCAAACGGCAGGAGTAAACCCCTGCCCTACATTGTTTTGTGATATTGCGGGCGATTAATAATCGCCCCTACGTCGTCGAAAGAAACTCCGTGTTTGAATGAATTTCCTTGAAATTCATAATAAACACCCCGTTCCTTTTTCCTCTCAAAATCTACCGTACGGTTGTGCGGCGGATTTTGAAATACCGTAGGGGCGAACACTGTTCGCCCGCTTTTTAAATAATTATATATTGATTATTGTGTTAAATAATGGTAAAATAAACTTAATAGTTAGTTATTGAACACCGTGACTAATAATTAAATGGTAAGGAGAATAAAATGGCAAAAAGGGACGGAACAGTAGATTTAAGAATTAAGAGAACGCAAAAATCAATCAAAAACGCTTTTTATGAGCTTATCGAGGAAAAAGGCTTTGACCATATATCGGTTAAGGACATAACAGAGCGTGCAATGATAAGCCGTAACACGTTTTATCTGCACTATAACGACAAATTTGATTTGCTCAACAAGATTTGCGACGAACTTGTGTTCAAGCTTTTTATCGGCGTAGGCAAGCAATTAAGGCGTGAAACAAGAAAGCTTAGGGTTGACATCTACGGTGCGGCAAGCGTTATTAAAATGGGAATTAAAACCATTGAAGAGGACAGAGAAGCTTACAGGGTTTTGCTTACAAGCTCCGGTTCTGATTTGCTTACTCAAAAGCTTCAGCAAGGTATTCGACGTGCGCTTGACCTTATCAGCTCAGACATTGAGGGCATAAGCGAATATTCGCTTCAATACATAATTTCCGGCACCTGCGGAATAATCAAATACCAAGTTACTCACGAATCATCTAACATTGCAGACGAGGCGTATCGCTTTGCAGAAATTCATTTCGGCGGGCTTATTGAGGCTTTGCAGGAATCAAAGAGAAACGGAGAGGGCAATTGAGCAGCAAAAAAACAAAAAAGGAAAAGCCGAAAAAAAATCGAAGCTCTAAAAATTTAAAAATCAGCACAAGGATTATTTTAACGGCAATTTTGGGTACACTTATACCTATTATTCTAATCGGCGCTTTTTCTCCTTTGCTTATATATTTCACAGGCTCATATTTTAACATTTCGAGTGTTACTACAAATTCATACTCCACCGTAAACCAAATTCAATGGTCGCAGACGATAAGCAGCATTTCAAACGCACTTTTATCGGATGAAAACGATAAGAAAAAAACCGACAGCTTGAGCGAGTTTATTTCTCCCATTGAACGTCTCGGTTCAAGCATATATATCGAAAAAAACGGAAAGCCGTTTTATTCATCATCAAAAAGCGATATATTAAAAGAAGCTAACGAGATAGTCAACGTAAACAAAGACGAAAATCTGAATTATTTTGGAAACAACGGTCTTGTAATCGTAACACACGCCAACTCAAAATCAGATAAATATTTGATAGTGGCGGTAAATAAAAACTACACGGTTAAAAACGCAAGCACGCACTACGCAGCAAAGGAATTTACTAATCTCTTGCTTGGCAGAACGGGCATAATTGCTTTAATCATTGTTGCCGTTTTCGTTCTTGCAATAGTGATTATTTCATTTATAACGTCTAAAACAATAGTTAATCCCATCAAAAAAATTGCCGATGGTGCGGACGAAATCGCACGGGGCAATCTTGATTATGAAATAGATTACAAATCCAAAAACGAGCTTGGGCAAACGGTTGAAAGTTTTAATCAAATGAGATTGAGGCTGAAAAATTCCATAGAAAAGCAAAACAAGGCAGATGAACAGCGCAAGGAGCTAATTGCCGGAATTGCACATGACGTAAGAACTCCGCTTACCTCGGCAAAAGGCTATGCGCAAGGGCTTCGTGACGGAATTGCCGCAACGCCTGAAAAGCAGAAGAAATATATAGACAGAATTTGCTCCTCAATTGACGATACGGAAAAAATACTTAACGACCTTTTGAATATTTCACGTTATGAGCTGAAAAGCTACAAACTCAACAGGGTAAACGTTAATTTAAAAGAATTTATAGATGACGGCGCCGAAGAAATCAAAGAACTGCTTGAAAGAAGTCATTTTGATTTTTCACTTCAATGCAATGTCAATAAGGATACGCAAATAAGCGTTGACACCGACGCATTTGCACGAGTTTTCAGAAACATTGTTATGAACTCAATAAAATATGCATCTGATGACAGGCAGGGTATGGTTCGTCTTATTGTCAGCGAATACGAGCGCACGGTTATTATTGAGCTTACGGACAACGGCACCGGCGTTGAAAGAGAAAACCTTACTAAAATTTTTGATACAATGTATCGAACAGACCCTGCAAGAACAAAGGTTTCGCAAGGCTCTGGCTTAGGCTTGGCTGTTTGCAAGCAGATTGTCGAACTTCACGGCGGCTTAATTTGGGCAAGCAGTAAGCAGGGAGAGGGTCTTTCAATATTTATTTCAATGCCGAAAATTAAGGAAAGGACAGATAATATTGAGTAAGATTTTAATAGTTGAAGACGATGAGAACATTCTCGAACTTGAAAAGGATTATATTGAAGCAAGCAATATGGAAGCGCAGGGCGCAACAAACGGCAACGACGGTCTTGAGCTTGCGCTTAATAACGATTACGATTTAATTTTGCTTGACGTTATGCTTCCGGGTATTAACGGCTTTGAGATTTGCAAAAAAATCAGAGAAACAAAGAACACACCCGTTATTTTCGTTACCGCAAAAAGAGAAGAAATAGACAAAATTTCGGGCCTCGGTTTTGGTGCGGACGATTATATTGTTAAGCCGTTCTCCCCTGCCGAGCTTGTGGCAAGAATTAAGGCGCACATTAACAGATACAAAACTCTTACAAGCCAAAACGAGCAGGAAAAGGACGTTCTTGTGCGTGACAATATTAAGCTTTTCAAAAATACGGGCGAGGCATTCGTCGGCGATAAGGAAATCACGCTTACCAAAAAGGAATTTGAGGTGCTTTATATTTTAGCCTCCCACCCTAACACAATTTATTCAAAAGCAGAGCTTTTTGAAAGCGTTTGGGGTTATGATTCCCTCGGTGACACTTCCACTCTTACAGTCCATATCAACCGCCTGCGTGACAAAATTAAGGAGGCAGACGAAAACACCGACTGTATCAAGACTATTTGGGGCAGAGGCTATAAATTTAAATAAAATCATATTCATTCGGTAAAATGGGAATGTAATATCGTGCTCTGCCGAAGAAAATAAACAATCACAATAAATATTAAAAATCCCCCTGTTTCGCTAATACGAACCAGGGGGTTATCTATTTCAAAATTAATTTTTATCTTTTTCTAAATCAATGCCGATTTGCCAAAAGCACATATCC
>ERZ1026776.1237-NODE-1237-length-14679-cov-43.733315_pt1 | contig 14679 bp, 10 predicted proteins | sample MGYA00380125_ERZ1026776 | MGnify/ENA primary metagenome ERZ1026776 (study PRJEB33269, sample SAMEA4719761) | human gut metagenome | biome: human-associated habitat; feature: organic feature; material: feces | place: Cameroon | collected 2013-10 ...
TAATCGGAAAAAACAAAGAAAAACACAAGGTTATATAAAACAACATTATAATACTTGATGTGTAATTCTTTAGTTTTGACACAACTTCTACTGTGTAACCTTGTGTTTTTTATGTTTTCCTTTTGTTGGCACAGTGATGCTTCGGCATCACTCATGATATCGTTTGGAGGATGGGTGTCGAGAGCAACGCTCTCGTAAATCCCATTCGCCAAACGATACCATGAACCCGAAGGGTGTGACAACAAAAGGCTTGTGGATAAAGGTTTTTGTCAAAGCCCTGCCTAACACAGCAGACAGTCTCACCGATAATTTCCTGTTTACAATTCAGCTTAACAAGCAAAAAAAATATGGGCAGCCATTGGGGCTGTCCATATTTTTTTGAGTGAACTGAGTTTTTATATTTATGACATTTTCTTTTAGAAGTTGATGTCAATACCCGCTGCGAAGACGTTGTTGTTACGCGAGTAGTCGGCGGAGTAGTTGATGGCGTTGCCCGGGATGAGCTCAACTGACTCCGTTGTCTTCTTGTGCTGATAGAAAGTGTGGAAGTAAGCCACGGTGAGGCTCATCTTCTTGTTGAAGTGCCATACGCCACCGAGTCCCACAGAGTTAGAGCTTGTCACGAACGACTTGTCGTCCATGAAGCGCTTGTCCTTCGATGTCGTTGCCTCCTCTTCAGGCAGACCGTAGTTGGTGCTCTGCCATCCTGCGCTGACCGTCAGCTTCTTGTTGATGTCATACTCCACGCCGGCGTTATACTCCAATGTGCCATGGTCGAGCTTCTCCTGACGGTTGTTGTAAGCCTTGGCGTTCTTGTCGTCGAAGAAGTGGAAGCCTACGTTGATGCGGAGCGGATCGATGGGGCTGTAGCCTACGCCTACGCTGAGGTATGCTGGGATGTCAGCGGCTATCTTCTTGCCGTCAGCATATTCGCCGATAGCCTCGTCCAGCTCGGTGTCGAACTGTTTCTTCAGACCCAGCATAGTCTGCTGCACAGTCTGGTTGGCAAGTACTGCAGTCGCTGCAGCCTCTGCCTTGGCAGCAGCCTGCTCAGCGGGCAGACCAGCCTGAGTGAACTGAGCGGTCAGAATCTGAGTCATCTGAGAAGAGAGGTTGGCGGGAAGGTTACCGATACTCGGCACGAGGTTCACCGACTTGTTCTTCAGACGCATACGGGTCTTGAATTCGTACTTGGCTGAGAAGTTCCACTTGCCGGTCTTGAAGTCAACGCCGATAATCGGAGTGAAGCCGATGCCGTTCTGGTCGCAGCTAAGCTCAATGTTGGCAGCGTCCTTCTTAGTGGGGTCGAGCACCATATAGAGAGGCATGTTGCCCACCTTGATGTCCTCCACGTATCCGTAATAGTTGGTTGTGGCGTAAATGCCGCGAACGCCTCCGAAGACGCTGAAGTTGTCAGACACCTTGTAAGCGGCGCCGAGCGAAAGACCGAAGTAGTACTGACGGCCGTGCATATAGCTGTTATAGCTGTACTTGCCGCCAGCTCCGAAAGCCTGGTCAGAGCCGAACATGCTCACCTCTCTGCCGAGAACGCTTCCGAGGACGCCGTCAACGGTGCGTGCAAGACCACAAGCTGCCATGGCTGTCTCTGCCACGATGCGCTCAAACGATCCCAGACCGTTGTCGAACGTACACTTGCCGCCGCCACCGGTCAAGGCGAAGTTGCCCTGGAACGACCAGCGGCCCTTGTTGTAGGCATATTGGAATGAGGGGATGACGGGCGCGAACGCCTCACCCTTGAATTCGCGTGGTGTGATGGGGTTGTTGACGTTATTGGTGAACAGACTGTAGTCGTTCTTTATCGTACGGTCCTGGTAGGCGAGCTGCCAGTTTATGGAGAGGTGGTGGCCGTCACCGAGGAACACTACGCCGGCGGGGTTATAGTAAACGCCGTCTATTCCTATAGAAGCCTCACGGCTCATCATTCGGTTGAACGCTACATTCTGATTGGTGTTTGTGAGGAATCCTCCTGCAAACGAGACGCTGCTTGACGCAATCGCTGCTGTCAAACAAGCTGCTTTTAATTTGTTCATCTTAAATAACCTTTATTAAATTGGTTGCAAAGGTAAGCAAATTGTTCTCTTTTTCCGTGTTTGCGACTTTCAATTTAAGGTCTATTAACAAAATAAACGGCTTCTATTGCACAAAGAATTAGGTTTGTGCAATAAAAGCCGCTGTTTCTTATCACTTTCATAACCTATAAATCCATAGGTTATTCTTGGAGTATTACCTAAATTAATGTAAATTTGCTGACCCAATCAGATAAACAAATCAATAATCCTTATATTATATAATAATGAGAGAAGACTTTAAGTTTGAGATATGCGCCAATGGCGTGGAGAGTTGTCTGGCAGCGCAGGAAGGAGGCGCTGACCGTGTGGAACTTTGTGCGGGCATTCCCGAGGGCGGCACGACACCGTCGTACGGAGAGATTAAGGTGGCACGCCGTCTGCTTACCACCACCCGTCTGCACGTCATCATCCGTCCACGCGGCGGCGACTTCCTCTATTCGCCGCTTGAGGTGGAGCGTATGCTGGAGGACATCCGCGTATGCCGTGAGCTTGGCGTTGACGGCGTGGTGATAGGCTGTCTGAACGCGGACGGTACGCTGGACATGGACGCCAACCGTCGCCTCGTTGAGGCTGCCGAAGGAATGTCCGTGACGTTCCATCGTGCTTTCGACCGCTGCCGCGACCCGCACCTCGCCCTCGAACAGCTCATTCAGCTCGGCGTAGATCGTGTCCTGACTTCCGGTCAGCAGCCCACCGCCCTTGAGGGCATCGGTTTGCTGCGCACCCTCAACGCACTCGCCGCAGGACGCATCATCATCCTTGCCGGTTGTGGCGTCAACGAGAACAACATCCGTCAGATACGTGAGCAGACCGGCGTGCGCGAGTTTCATTTCTCAGCCCGCACCCCCGTACGCAGCCGCATGCAGTTCGCCAATCCCGACGTCTTCATGGGAGCCAAGGACGCCGACGAGTCCACATTGATGTATACGTCGGCAGAACGTGTGAGAGCGACAATTGGGAATGCGGTGGAGGAATAAATAGCAGTTTTTTTAAGTTGAGAGTTGAGAATACACATCCTCTCAGTTCTTCTCCTCCTCGTTCTGCTTCTTCATCTCCGGGTAAGAGATTCTGGTGTGATAGATGGCTTTCAGGCGTTCTATGAGAACCAGCTTGGCAATGGCAAGGTCGCGGAAGGTGATGGGGCATTCCTTGAAGTAGCCGTCCGTCACGTCCTGGTCAATCATTCGGTTGACGAGAGTGGAGATGCTCTCCTCCGTGTATTCTGGGAGGGAGCGCGAAGCAGCCTCCACGCCGTCGGCAATCATGAGGATGGCCTGTTCGCGGGTGAACGGGTTGGGACCGGGATAGGTGAACGGAGCCGGATCGACCTCCTCTTCAGGATGCTCGTTCTTGTACTTTATGTAGAAGAACTTGGTGATGCCCGTGCCGTGGTGCGTCACGATGAAGTCGCGTATGATGGTCGGCAGGTTCTCGCGCTCAGCCAGTTTCACGCCCTCCGTGACGTGCGAGATGATGATGCGGGCGCTCTCCTGATAAGTGAGCGTGTCGTGCGGATTGACGCCAGCCTGATTCTCGGTGAAGAACACGGGATTCTTCATCTTGCCAATGTCGTGATAGAGGGCACCCGTACGCACGAGCAGGGCGTTGGCTCCGATCTTGTTGGCAATCTCGGCGGCGAGGTTACCCACGGTGATGGAGTGCTGGAAGGTGCCGGGGGCAATCTCGGAGAGGTCGCGCAGCAGACCGCGGTTGGTGTTGGAAAGTTCGAAAAGCGTCACGCTCGACACGAATCCGAACATCTTCTCTATGATGTACATCATCGGATAAGCGATGAGCAGCAGCACGGCGTTAACGACGAAGTGGTAATACATGTCGTGGTCCATGCTTGAGAAGTCGTTGTCCTGCATCAGCTGCAGCGCCAAATAAACAAATGTGCTGCCTATTCCCACGAGGATGGCGGTCTTGAACACCTGCGCACGCCTTGTCAGCTCACGCAGCGAATAGATGGCGATGAGTCCTGCCACGAGCTGTATGATTATGAATTCGTACTGATAGCGCACGGCGGTGGTGCATATCAATATCATCGTAACATGACATACAAACGCCGTTCGGGAGTCCATAAACACTCGCACGAAAATGGGCACCATGGCGAACGGCAGCATGTAGACGCTGAGGAAGTTATGGCGCATCATGAGCGAAACCACCACCGGGAACAGCGTTATGAGCGTATAGAGCATGGCTATGGATCGCGGCTTGTTGAAGTAGTCGCGGCGGAAGAGTCCCAAGTACATTGTGAATAGGAACACCATGAGCGTCACGAATATCACCTGACCGATGATGGTGTTGGTTATCTGCGTCTGCGTTGCCGACCTTCTCTTTATCTCTCGCTCGAACGAGCTGAGCACGCGGTACGTGTATTCGTCCACGATGTCGCCGCGGTCGATGACCTTCTGTCCGCTCATCACCATGCCGCTGGCTGGCGGTATGGAGGAGAGGAGGTCGTTGCGCTCGGTCTCTGACTTGCCCTTGTCATAGATAAGGTTAGGTTCGATGTAGTTGTTGAGGTTGCATCGCTGTAGGATGGGGCGTTGCATGGCTATCTGCTCGTCGATGAAGAGCTGCTCGTAGGCGGAGAGAGTGGAATAGACGCACGCTAAGGAAATGCTCTGTGCACTGTTGCCGCTCACCAGTCTCACCTGCGAAGTGGAGTCGCGGTAAGCCTCGTTATATTCCGGCGTGTCCATGATGCCCGCCTGATAGAGCCGGTGCAGGCGGTCTGCTATGAGGCGCACGTAATTGTGGGGCAGTCCGGGGATGCCGTTCTGATAATCGTTGAGGAACTTGCTGACCTGCTTTTTCTCCACCGCCGGGTCGTAGTTGTAGTAAGGCTGATAGGTCTCCAGCAGCGAGTCTTCCTGCTCCTTGATGGCCTCGTCGGTCTTGTAGATGGGGAAGTCGAACTTGGCGATGAACGATCCGTACATCCACGGCTTTCCGATGTCGTAGCGGAACTGCTTGTTTTCGTTTCGCGGCAGCGCCCATACGATGAGGAGAACGGTGATTAGCACGAGGAGCGTGCGGCTGAGGAAGTTGCGCCACTTAAGCCTTCTGCTTGAATAGAATTTTTCCATAATGGTGTTGTCTTTGGGATGTCGTTTAGGTGTCCGGCGGGCTTTGCCTGTGGACGTTTGTGCTTATATTCTTATGTTTAGACTGCAATATTACGAAAAAAATGTCAGAATCAGAAAAATTGTACTACCTTTGTAAAAATAAACGATATACAGATACATAAACATATATATATTCATTTATGTCAGAGAGAAAAGTAAGGGTGCGCTTCGCACCGAGTCCTACCGGACCTTTGCACATCGGTGGTGTGCGTACAGCATTGTATAACTATCTTTTCGCCCGCCAGCACGGCGGAGACCTGGTGTTCCGTATTGAGGACACCGACTCTCACCGCTTCGTTCCCGGAGCAGAGGAATATATCATTGAGTCGTTCCGCTGGCTCGGCATCAAGTTTGACGAGGGTGTGAGCTTCGGCGGCAATCACGGACCTTACCGTCAGAGCGAGCGTCGCGCCATATACAAGAAGTACGTTGACCAGCTCCTTGCTGACGACAAGGCTTACATCGCCTTCGATACGCCCGAACAGCTCGAGGCCAAGCGTGCCGCTGTGCAGAACTTCCAGTACGACGCACGTACACGTCAGGAGATGACCAACTCGCTCACTCTTCCGAAGGAGGAGGTGGAGCGCCGCATCGCCGACGGCGAACAGTACGTGGTTCGCTTCAAGGTGGAGCCCGGAATAGAGGTGCACGTGGACGATATGATCCGTGGCGACGTCAAGATAAAGAGTGACATTCTGGACGACAAGGTGCTCTATAAGAGCGCTGACGAGCTGCCCACATACCACCTTGCCAACATTGTGGACGACCATCTCATGGAGATCACACACGTTATCCGTGGCGAGGAGTGGCTTCCGTCAGCCCCGCTGCACGTGCTTCTCTATCGTGCTTTCGGATGGGAAGACACCATGCCGACATTCGCTCACCTGCCGCTGCTCCTCAAGCCCGAGGGCAAGGGCAAGCTCTCAAAGCGTGACGGCGACCGTCTCGGATTCCCCGTGTTCCCGCTGGAGTGGCACGACCCGAAGACCGGCGACATCTCTTCAGGCTATCGCGAGAGCGGCTACTTCCCCGAAGCAGTCGTTAACTTCCTGGCTCTGCTCGGATGGAACCCCGGCACGGAGCAGGAGCTCTTCTCGCTGGACGAGCTTGTAGAGCAGTTCGACATACACAAGTGCTCGAAGTCAGGCGCCAAGTTTGACTATCAGAAGGGCATGTGGTTCAATCATGAGTATATCCTCCGCAAGTCAAACGAGGAGATAGCACGTCTTTTCGCTCCCATCGTAGCCAACAACGGCGTGGACGAGAGCATGGAGCGCATCACCAAGGTGGTGTCAATGATGAAGGACCGCGTCAGCTTCGTAAAGGAGCTGTGGCCTCTCTGCTCATTCTTCTTCATCGCTCCGCTGGAGTATGACGAGAAGACAGTCAAGAAGCGCTGGAAGGCAGACTCGGCTAAGGTGATGACCGAACTGGCAGAGGTGCTCGAAGGCATCGACGACTTCTCAGTGGAAGGTCAGGAGCCCATCGTGATGAAGTGGGTGGAAGAGAAGGGATATAAGCTCGGCGACGTTATGAACGCCTTCCGTCTTGCCCTCGTCGGAATCGGCAAGGGTCCCGGCATGTTCGACATCTCAGCCTTCCTCGGCAAGGAAGAGACGCTCGCTCGTCTCCGCAAAGCCGTAGAGGTGCTTAAGTAAGAATAAGCACACATCCATCCACAACCAAACAAAGAAATGTATAACATAGTCATCTACTTGTACCTGACCGGCGTCGCCATAGCCAGCCTCTTCAGCGAGAAGGTGAAGAAGATGTGGCGAGGGGAACGTCAGACCATAAAGCTGCTCCGCGAGAAGGTCGACCCCGACGCTAAGTATGTATGGTTTCATGCGGCTTCGCTCGGCGAGTTCGAGCAGGGCCGTCCGCTTATGGAGCGTCTGCGCCAGACTCATCCCGAATACAAGATACTGCTCACCTTCTTCTCGCCTTCGGGCTACGAGGTGCGCAAGGACTATAAGGGAGCCGACATCGTCTGCTATCTGCCCCTCGACACCATCCGCAATTCGCGTAGATTTCTGAGGGCTGTGCGTCCTGTCATGGCGTTCTTTATCAAGTACGAGTTCTGGTACAATTACTTCCACATCCTTCAGCATCGTGGCGTGCCCATCTACAGCGTGTCGAGCATATTCCGCAAGGAGCAGGTGTTCTTCCGTTGGTACGGCAGGCAGTACGGCAAGGTGCTGAGTTGTGTGACGCGCTTCTTCGTGCAGAACGAGGAGAGCAGCCGCCTGCTGCGCACCCTTGGCATCGATGCTTCGGAGGTGGTGGGCGACACCCGCTTCGACCGTGTACTCCAGATTCGCGACGCTGCCAAGCCATTGCCCATCGTGGATGCGTTCCGCAAGGGCAGGACGGACGGCGGAGACGGACCGGAACATAAGGTGTTCGTGGCTGGTTCGTCATGGGGTCCGGATGAGGATATCTTCATCCGCTACTTCAATGAGCATCCCGAATGGCGTCTGATAATAGCTCCGCACGTCATCAGCGAGGACCATCTCAAGCAGATTCTCTCAAAGCTCAACCGCAAAACCGTACGCTACACGCAGACCACACCCGAGGAGGCAGCACAAGCGGAATGTCTGATCATAGACTGTTTCGGCCTTCTCTCTTCGGTATACAACTATGGCGACGTGGCTTACGTGGGAGGCGGATTCGGTGTTGGCATCCACAACGTGCTGGAAGCGGCAGTATGGAGCATGCCGGTGTTCTTCGGTCCAAACAACGCACACTTCCAGGAAGCGCAATGGCTGAAGGCATCGAAGGGTGGCATCGAGATATCGGCGTACGACGATTTCGCTGCTATGATGAACCAATTCATCGCCGACCCGAAGCTCATAGAGGAGCGTGGCAAGGCTGCTGCAGAGGTTGTGGACAAGCATACGGGAGCAACAGAAGCCATACTGAAGGCCGTAAGGCTGAAGTAACTTCAGACAAACATAAAAGACAGCAAAGCCAACGATTTGTATATGGCATACCATATCAAGTCGTTGGCTTTGCTGTCTTTATTTGTTTATATACTAATATGTTTCTTTCTATTCCGTTCCACTCATGCTGCGTCGCCATGTTCTCAAGCCGTAGATGGCGATAACCACGAAGCAGATGAAGGGGAGGACGAACGAGACGTTTACGGCGGGCATACCTATGACGGTGCCGCGGTCGATGATGGAAGCCTGGAGCGGGGGCAGAACGCTACCGCCGAGGATGGACATGATGAGTCCGGCTGCACCGAACTTGGCGTCATCGCCGAGTCCTGACAATGCTATGCCGTATATCGTGGGGAACATCAGCGACATGCAAGCGCTTACTCCTACGAGGCAATAGAGACCCATACGGTCCTGCAGGAATATCACTCCCAATGTCAATGCACCGCCAGCGATGGCGAGAAGCATCAGCAGTCGTCCCGTATTGATGTAGCGGAGGAGGAAGGTGCAGACGAATCGTGAGCAGCAGAACATCACCATTGCCACAATATTATATTGCTGCGACAGCACCTCTGCCTGCTGTTCTGCCATGCCTTCAGCCATAAACACGCGTGTGCCGTACTGGATGATGAAGGTCCAGCACATAATCTGAACGCCCACATAGAAGAACTGAGCGATTACTCCCTCACGGTAATGGGGCAGCGAGAAGATGCGGCGCAGGGTGGGAATGAAGTTGATGGAGTGGTTCTTGTCACCGTTCTTCGGCATTCGCCAGAAGAGAATGACGAGGAACATGGCGAGGATTACGAGTCCGATGACCAGGTAAGGTCCTATAAGCACGGAGAGGTCGTATTCCTTTACCGCCTCAAACTCGCTTTCGCTGAGCTGCGCACGTGATGCCGTATCGAGCGGATTGAGCTTTGCCTGGATGAAGTTCATTGCCACGAACATGCCGAGCAGCGATCCCATCGGATTGAACGACTGCGCCAGATTCAGTCGGCGCGTAGCTGTCTCCTCCGTTCCCATTGAGAGTACGTAGGGATTGCTGGACGTCTCGAGGAACGAAAGACCGCAGGTAAGGATGAAGTAGGCGAGCAGGAAAGGATAATAGTCGCCCGTCATCTTGGCGGGATAGAAGAGGAAAGCGCCGAGTGCGTACAGACCGAGTCCGACGAGGACACCAGCCTTATAGCTGAAGCGGCGGATGAAGATGGCGGCGGGGAACGCCATTGCAAAGTAGCCTCCGTAGAACGCCACCTGCACAAGAGCGCCGTCAGTGGCTGACATACGGAATATCTTTGAGAATGCTTTCACCATCGGATTGGTGATATCGTTAGCGAATCCCCACAACGCGAAGCACGACGTGATGAGGATAAAGGGGACGACATAGCTTACGCCGTCCTTTGAAAGTATTGACTGTTTCATTCTTTTAGGTTAGTATTTACATGCTGTCTCTTACTATCTGCCTCATCTCTCCCACTCCACTCACTTCGCCCTTGGCAAGTGCCTGCGTAAGGATGTTGCCCATTCCGGTGGCTTCCACGGGTCCAGCCATGACGGGGATGCCGAGTGCCTGTTCGGTAAGGGTGTTGAGGAGCTGGTTCTGCGATCCGCCACCGATGATATGGAGGCAGCGTATGGGTTGCGGCAGCATGTCGTTAAGGTGGCTGACAGCCTGGGCATAACGTGCGGCAAGCGACTGCAATACCACGCGGGCTGTCTCTGCCATGGTCTGCGGCGCGGTCATGCCGTGGCTCTCGCAGTAAGCGTTGATGGCGCGTTGCATGAACTGCGGGTTCTGGAAGGCGTCGTCGTCCACGGGGATAATGGCGTCGGTCTTCACCTCTGCGGCAGCGGCAAGCAGCGGCCCGTATTCCTGCGGGTCGCCTTCCTCGCTCCATTCCGACATCAGACGCTGTAGAATCCACATGCCGGTGATGTTCTGGAGGAAGGTAATCTTTCCCCCTACTCCACCTTCATTGGTGAATCCTGCCGCGCGTGCCTGCTCGGTAAGGATGGGCTTATCCGTCTCCACACCTAACAACGACCACGTGCCGGAGCTGAGGAATGCCACGGGGCACTCGTCGTTGGCGGCTGGCACAGCAGCCACGGCGCTCGCCGTGTCGTGCGAACCGACAGCGATGACGTCCACACGTCCCAGTCCTGTCTCTTCGGCGATGTCCTCGCGAAGTTGTCCGCGGACTGTTCCGGGCATTACGATAGGACAGAAAAGGCGGCGGTCCAGCCCGATACTGTCAATGAGCGCCCAGTCCCAGTCGCGCTTTTCAGCGTCGAGCATTTCCGACGTTGAGGCAATGGTGTATTCGGTGTTGGCTTCTCCGGTAAGGAAGAAGGAGAAGAGGTCTGGTGTGAAAAGCAGTCGGTCGGCGATGTCGAGCTGCGGGCTGCCAGCCTTCTTCATGCTAAGAAGCTGGAAGAGAGTGTTGATGTCCATCACCTGCGTGCCGTTGACGGCATAATGTGCGGTGGCGTCCACCTCCTTGAAGAACTCTGCAGCCATTCCTTTCGTGCGTTCGTCGCGATAGCAGACGGGATTGCTGACGAGGCATCCGTTGCGGTCGACGAGTCCGAAGTCCACTCCCCACGTGTCCACGGCTATTCCCTTCACGTCCAGTTTCAGGGCAGCCGCCTTGCGTAGTCCTTCCTTCATGTCGGCAAAGAGTGCGGGGAAGTCCCAGTAGAGTCGTTCTCCGAGGCGCACCTGCCGGTTTGTGAAACGGTGTATCACCTGCATGTCAAGGCGCTTCTTTCCGTCCTCTCCAGCGGTGAGTGTTCCGGCGATGACGCGTCCTGAGCCACCACCAAAGTCGATTGCCAAATATGTCATTTGAAGAGTCGTTTAAAATTAAATTGAGAGTTGAAGGTTGAGAGTTGAAAGTTATGATTACTTTGATTGCTAATTATCAGCTTTAAATATCAACTAATCATCGCTCTCAATTCTCAACTTTCAACTCTCAATTCTTCAACTTTATATGTTTTTACTTCGTCACCTTTCCGAGTACATAAGCCTCGAGGTCGTCTATTTCCTCAGGAGTAAGAGTCTTGTAGTGGCCCTGGCTGAGGACGATGATGCGGCAAGCCATCTCGAAGAACATGGCACGCTCGAACACTTCGTCGAAGGTCTTTCCGCAAACCACCTGACCATGCTTGAGCATGAGGGCGGAATTGTGGTCCTTGAGTGCTGCCTTCACAGCCTCTGCCAACTCAGGCGAACCGGGACGGAAGTAAGGTATTACGGGGATTTCTCTTCCCACGTGGCACGGCACCTCCGCTGTTACGTTAAAGTCCTTTGGTGTCTCCTGCATGCACGAAACCACCGTGGCATACTTCGACTGGAAGTGGAGCACTACGTCGCAGTCGGGACGCTCACGGAGAACGCCGAGATGGAAACCGCTCTCCATCGAAGGCTTCACGCCGTTAAGCACCTCGCCGTCTGCCACACGGCAGACTGCCACCTTCTCCTTGGGGAGTGTAGGCACCCAAGAGCCAGTGCCCGAAACAAGCGCTTCGTCGCCGATGCGCCATGAAATGTTACCGCTTGAGCAAAGGGTCAAGCCAGCGTCGCCCACACGATGGGCCTGACGCAGAAATTCCTGTATCTGATAGTCCTGTATCATAACTTTCAACTCTCAACTTTCAATTATAAATTACTTATAGATAGGTCCGTAGTTCTTGCAAGCGCGGAAGTCAGCTCCCTCCTTGTCCATACCGAATGCGTTCCATGAAGCGGGACGGAAGATCTGGTCTTCCTCCACGTTGTGCATGCAAACCGGGATGCGGAGCATTGAGCAGAGAGTGATGAGGTCGGCACCTACGTGTCCGTATGTGATGGCACCGTGGTTGGCTCCCCAGTTGTTCATCACTGAATAGACATCGTTAAACGGAGCCTTGCCCGTAAGACGCGGAGCGAACCATGTGGTAGGCCATGTCGGGTCGGTGCGCTTGTCCAGAATCTTGTGGATTTCGGGATCAACGTCAACAGTCCATCCCTCTGCGAGCTGCAGAACCGGGCCGAGTCCCTTCACGTGGTTGAGGCGGACCATTGTCACGGGCATGCCGCCGCGAGTGAGGAAGTTGGAGGAGAAGCCGCCGCCACGGAAGTAGTCGCGGTTGGCAGGATACCATGTTGTGGCCTTGAGGCAAGCGTCCACGTCCTCGTCTGTCATCTCCCAGAAGTGCTTCATGATGGGGTTGCCCTCAGCATCAGAAGCAGCGCCCGATCCGTCCAGAGTGGTAGCGCCTGAGTTGATGAGGTGGATGATGCCGCCGGCAGCGCGTCCGGTGAGTTCCTTGCCGGTAACACGCTTCACAGCCTCGGGGCTCCAGTATGTGCGCACGTCAGAGAATATCTGAGCGCGACCCGTGAGGAGGTGGTTGAAGAGCATAGCCACGCCGTTGCCAGCGTCGTTCTCCGTAGCGAGAATGATCGGCTCACGAGTGCCGTTCCAGTCGAATGAGGTGTTCATAAGAGCCTCGGGATAGTCGCCGTTAGGATAGAAGTCGGTCCACTGGCGCTGTCCCTGGAATCCGCCTGCGATGGCGTTATGTCCGATGGCTTCCTCCTTGAATCCGAGCTCCTCAAGGCGCGGGTTGCCGTGCATGAGGTCCTTCATGATAATCATCATCTTCACGATGAACTCCCAGTCCTGGTCTTTCTGCTCGCGTGTCTTTGCCTTCTCTGGACGGTTGGCGATGTCCTCGCCCTCGTTGGTCATACAGTGCTCACGTGTCCAAGCCATAGCCTTCTCATATTCCACGGGGTCGTATACGCCCTCTGTCATGCGGCGGATGATTTCGGTGAGGTCAACGCTCTCGTTGCGCATGCCGAGATACTCCTGGAAGAAGTCGGGATTGACGATTGATCCGGCGATACCCATACAAGCGCTACCCATTGAGAGGTACGACTTGCCGCGCATCGTGGCAACAGCCTGTGCCGCGCGTGCGAAGCGCAGAATCTTCTCTGCCACGTCCTCAGGTATCGAGTCGTCGCCGAGGTCCTGAACGTCGTGTCCGTAGATGCCGAATGCGGGGAGTCCCTTCTGTGCGTGTGCAGCGAGGACGGCAGCCAGATATACAGCACCCGGACGCTCCGTACCGTTGAATCCCCATACAGCCTTCGGCCAATGCGGGTTCATGTCCATAGTCTCTGCGCCGTAGCACCAGCAAGATGTCACGGTGATGGTGGAGCCGACGCCCTCACGCTCGAACTTCTCGGCGCAAGCAGCACTCTCTCCCACGCGTCCTATAGTAGTGTCGGCGATTACGCACTCCACTGGCGAACCGTCGATATTGCGGAGATTGTCTGTGATGAGTTTTGCCACTGAGCGGGCAAGGTTCATGGTTTTCTCTTCGAGGCTTTCGCGTACGCCGCCCTGACGTCCGTCAATAGTGGGGCGTATGCCAATCTTAGGAAATTTACTCATAATCTTTAGGTTTTTATGATTTTATGGTTTTTAAGTATTGTAAGTTCTTATATATAATGTATGGTTTTATTAGGCGTGATACAAAATTAAGAAAAAGTTAGCAATGAGAAGAAGTATACAATATAATTTTTGTTATAACAAGAAAATATTCGGATTATGCTTCGGAAAAATAGCGAAACTGTAGAAAAGAATGACGGCGGAACGATAGGTTCCGACGGGTTGACGGTAGGTATATATACAAAAAAAGGGGCTCCGCCGAGTCCCAACCTTTGTTAACCTTAAATCTAATACCATGAAAAACATTGCAAAGATATAGGTATTTGATGAAACGGCAAAGCTTTTGTACCACAAATTTAACGAAAATGAAACCAAAACCCCTGTTTCTTGACCTGTGTCAAAGCAAAAAGAGGAAGAAAGGTTACAATCTCGAAGTTTTGACGGGTAGACGGAGGGGGTTTGACAGGAAGACATGTTCTTCAGACAGGAAGACATGTTCTTTAGACAGGAAGCCAAGAAGACATGATATTTTACTAGAAGTACATGATTTTTTCTGACTGATGGCGTAACCAATTAATAAATACTAATTAAAAAGTAATAAATGAGAATGGCGTCTCGCCATAGATACGCACCCACGAACGACCAGCAGATTGAGTTTGAGCTGCAGGTTCCGCGAAGCGGGACCTATATCATGAAACCCACTGCAAGCTGCGGAGCAGCGCAGCTGTGGGTACGTGCGACACCTCCACCTAAATATAGTTCCCCGAAGGGGGACTGATGCATCCCGTATGATGTTGAGGATGATGATAGTCGGTCCCGCTTTGCGGAACCAAGGGATGGTGAGGAGGTTATCCCACAGCTGCGCTCCTTCGGAGCTTGCAGTGGGTTTCTGATGGATACGTGTCCCATCGGGACACGGTGCTGAGTGGCGTTTCTGCTATGGGTGGGTGCGTGGCTACGGCGGGACGCCATAGCCTCCTAAGTTTGCATCGACAGCTTGTGAATTGCAGTTTATCTGTGAGTTTGCTGCGGTAGGCAGGGCTTTGACAAAAACCTTTATCCACAATCCGCTTATGGG
>ERZ1026776.1239-NODE-1239-length-14664-cov-6.491273_pt1 | contig 14664 bp, 15 predicted proteins | sample MGYA00380125_ERZ1026776 | MGnify/ENA primary metagenome ERZ1026776 (study PRJEB33269, sample SAMEA4719761) | human gut metagenome | biome: human-associated habitat; feature: organic feature; material: feces | place: Cameroon | collected 2013-10 ...
GGCTAAGCAACAGCCCACTGGGCTGATTGCTTGCGGCGCTGTGCGCCGCCGCCCTGTTCAAGTCCTCTTTCGCACCGAAAAAGAAAAACCAGTACACATTGTGTACTGGTTTTTCTTGGTGCGGATAAGAGGACTTGAACCTCCACCGAGTTGCCCCGATTAGAACCTGAATCTAACGCGTCTGCCAATTCCGCCATATCCGCATATTCTGTTTTGTTCGTGAGCCGTGTCGCTCGGAACGATAGTAATTATACCAGATATGCGGGAATTGTCAAGCATTTTTTGCAAAAAACTTTTGCCTTTTCGCAAAACGTCATACTTTCGTGAAAAAGCCCGCCGCGAAGCCGGTTTTCCGGGCCCTGCGGCGGGCGGAAGTTTCTTGTTTTCGTGTCCCCATGGGGTGCCCGCCGGTCACGCCCGGCCCCACACCAGCCACAGATACGCCGCCCCGGCCAGCACGGCTGCCAGCGTGAAGGGCACGCCGATGCGCAGAAAGTCCTTCGTGGCCACGGCCTCGCCGTTCTTGCGCAGGATGCCAATGGCGGCGATGTTGGCCGAAGCGCCGATGGGCGTCAGGTTGCCGCCCAGGGTCGCGCCGGTGAGCAGGCCGAAGTAGAACACATAGGGCTCCATGCCCGCACCGTTGTTCATGAGCCCGGCAATGCCCTGCACCACCGGCAGCATGGCGGCCACATAGGGGATGTTGTCAATGAAGGCAGACAGCACCACCGACACCGCCACCAGCAGCAGGTACAGCCGGAAGGGGTCCTCCCCGGCGATGGCGTGGAACAGCGCTGCCGCCGCGTCGATGACGCCCGCCGCGCGGACGCCCGCAATGACGATGAACAGCCCGAACAGCAGCAGCAGGGTGTCCCGGTCCAGCTCCCGCACCACGCGGCCCAGCGGCTTTGCACTGCGGGCCCGCAGGCAGGCGCGCACAACGCCGAACAGGCACAGCCCCATGCACACCAGGCCGCTGCGCAGCTCATACAGCGCGCGCAGCACGCCGCCGCCCGGCTGGGGCAGGAAGGACGCCGCGATGAGCAGGCCCACCGTCAGCAGCATGAGGGCGGCGGGCACGTCGTCCTCCACCTCGGTCTCCACTTTGGCGGTCACGGGCTGCGTTTCGCGCCGGAACAGCCACAGCAGCACCGCCATCGACGCCAGCGCGCCCAGCTCCACACCCCAGAAGATGCCCGGGCGGCCCCGCATCCAGAAGAAATCGAAGAAATTCATCTCCGCAAAGCTGCCCAGCAGGATGCTGGTGGTGTCGCCCACCAGGGTGGCCGCGCCCTGCAGGTTGGAGGACACCGCAATGGCGATGAGCACCGGCACCGGCGAAATTTTCAGCTTGCGGGCAATGGCAAGGCCCACCGGGGCCACCATGAGCACCGTGGCCACGTTGTCCACAAAGGCGCTGACGAACCCCGCGAACAGCGCCAGCACGCACACCGCCCAGCGCACGTCCGGCACTTTGGCGATGAGCAGTTCCGCCAGGCGGGCGGGCATCTTGCTCTCAATGAACAGCGACACCGTCCCCATGGTGCCCGCCATCATCAGCAGGACGTTATAATCCACCGCCCGCAGCGCTGCGCCCAGCGAGAAATCATAAATTCCCACCTCGCCCAGCGCAATGAACACCGCCGCGCTGCACAGCGCCACCCAGGGCCGCTCCTGCGGCAGGCGCAGCATCAGCACATAGGTCAGCGCGAACAGCACAAGGGCCGGGATCATTCCAGACCCTCGCTGCGGGGGCCGGAGTCCTCGTCGAGCATCCGGTAGCCCACGCCCAGTTCGTTGAGGATGTAGGAATTGCTGCCCGGGCGGCTGCCCAGCTTTTTGCGAATGTTGGCCATGTTCACCTGCAGCTTCTTGGTGCTGCCGATGTCGGTGTCGCCCCAGATGGCCTTGACGATGGCCGCATAGGTCATCACCCGGCCCGCGTGCTGGGAAAGGAAGGCCACGATGTTGTACTCGGTCTGGGTCAGCTTGACCTCCTCGCCTTCCACGAACACCTTGCGGCGGTCGTAGTTGATGCGCAGGCCCTGGGCGCAGAACTCGCCGTTGGGGGCCGCACCGCCCAGCGGGGCACCGTAGCGGTTCAGCCGCAGCGCCGCGCGCACCCGGGCCAGCAGCTCGCCGGTGCCGAAGGGCTTTGTGATGTAATCGTTGGCACCCAGGTCCAGCGCTTCGATCTTGTCCATCTCGTCGGTGCGGGCCGACAGCACGATGATGGGGGTCATGTACTTCTGGCGCACGGTGCGGATCAGCTCCAGGCCGTCCCGGTCCGGCAGACCCAGGTCCAGAATGACCAGGTCCGGGTTGTGGGAGGCGAACAAAGTCAGGCCCATGGTGCAGGTGTGGGCCACCAGCGCCTGATAATCATTGGTGGTCAGCAGCGTTTCGATAAAGCTGCAGATATTCGCTTCGTCCTCCACGATGAGGACCTTGAACTTGTTATTGCTCATCTTCTGCATCCTCCAGTTCAATTTCTTCGGTCTTCAGCCAGAAGCGGATGGTGGTGCCCTCGCCGGGGCGGCTCTCGGCCCGGATCTCGCCGCCGTGGGCCTTGATGATGGCCGCGCACACCGACAGGCCGATGCCCATGCCATGCTTGCGGCTGTCCGCCGGGGCGTCCGGGTCGGTGCCGCCGGTGCCGGAGAACAGGTTCTTCAGCCGTTCCTTCGGGATGCCGCAGCCGTCGTCCGTCACCTCGAACACCGCGCGGTCGTCCACCGTGAACACCTTCAAAACCAGTTTCGTCATGCCCTCGGCGTGGAGGGCGGCGTTCTCCAGCAGGTTCATCAGCACCTGCTGGATCAGCATGGAGTCCATGGGGATCACGATGAAGGCATCCGGCAGGTCCAGCTGCACCGGCACGGCGGGATAGCGCTTTTTGAACTTGACCACCACGGCATCCACCAGTTCGTCCAACACGGTGGGGGTCTTCTGCACGGTGACCTTCTCGCTGTCGATGCGGGTGACGGAAAGCAGGTTCTCCACCATGCGGTTCAGCCACTGGGCGTCCGAGCAGGCCTCGCCGAGGAGTTTTATCGTTTTGGTTTTATCCAGCGAGTCATAGTTTTCAATGACGGTGGAGCACGCGCCGTAAATGGAAGTCAGCGGCGTGCGCAGGTCGTGGGAGACCGCGCGCAGCAGGTTCGCGCGCATTTTTTCCTTCTCGCTCTCCATGCGCAGCTGCTCCTGCCGCTTGATGCGGGTGGTGAGGGTGCTGGTCATGATGGACACCGCCAGCATCACCAGGCCGGAAAACAGGTTTTCCGGCAGGGTGAAGTTGAAGGCCAGGTAGGGCGAGAGGAAGGCGAAGTTCACCGCCAGCACGCTGATGACCGACGCCGCCGCGCCCCAGAAGTAACCCTCTGTATACATCGACGTGATAAATACCGCCAGCATAAAAACGAGCATGGCAACGCCGTCGATGCGGCCCATGACCACCTGGGTCAGCAGCACCATGGCATAGGCCCCGCACAGTGCGCTGACCACGACCAGCGCATCGTGCAGCAACGTTTTCTTTTTCATTCGGCCGCTCCCTTTCCAAAGGATATTCTTGTTCGAGTATAAATTATACCACAGTCCCTGTTAAAGAATCAGCAAAAATCCTTTGCCGCAAACGGGGCCGGTCCGATTTGACTTTTCCCTCCCCCTCGAATTATACTGAACGTGCGAAGGGAGGCAACGTTCATGCTCACGATCCGTTCTGCAGACATCGACCTCTACCCCGGCAGTCAGGAAGAACGCCTGCCCGGGTTCTCGGCACAGTTCCCCCACATCTGCAGCCATGTGCTGCTGCCGGACGGCCCCGCCGGGGCCTGCACCTGGCACTGGCACAAAAGCATGGAGCTGTTCTATGTGGAGAAGGGTGCCCTCGTCTACCATACGCCCGGCGGGCAGCGGCTGTTCCGGGCGGGCAGCGGCGGCATGGTGAACAGCAACGTGCTGCACCGCACCCAGTCGCTGAAAAACGGCACCGCCCTCCGGCTGCATCTGTTCGAGGCGGAACTCTTGGCCGGTGTGCCGGGCGGCACGGTGCAGCAGCGCTATATCACCCCGCTGGTGCAGCAGCCCGGGCTGGAACTGCTGGCCCTTTCGCCGGAGGTGCCCGGACAGGCAGCAGCGCTGGACCTGCTGCGCCAGAGCCTGTATCTGGACGAGGATGCCTTTGGCTACGAGCTGCGGCTGCAGGCTTTGCTGAGCGAAGTGTGGCTGGCCTTTGTGCAGCAGCTGCCGCAGCTTGCCCCTGCCGCACCGGAACGCAGCACTGCCAGCGACAAGGTGAAGCAGATGATCCTGTTCATGACGGCTCATGCTGCCGAAAAGCTCTCGGTGGCCGACATCGCAGCCGCGGCGTTTTGCAGCGAACGGGAATGTTACCGCTGCTTTGGCACCTGCCTGCACACCACCCCCTCGGACTACCTGCAGAACATCCGGCTGCAGATGGCAAGCCAGCTGCTCCTCCAGACAAAGCTTGCCGTCACCGACATCGCCCAGCGCTGCGGCCTTGGCAGCAGCAGCTACTTTGGGGCGCAATTCCGACAGCATTTCGGCTGTTCGCCCACCGCCTACCGGGCAAAATGGCAGGATATTGATACGCCCGGGCACAAATCCGATAGCAGGACTGCCGCTTCGGATGCTACAATGGAGCCGTAAAAAGACATCCTCATACTTCATCATAAACCAAAGCAGGGCCTGTTCCTTCGGGGGCAGGCCCTGCTTTGGTATGGTGGTTACCGGCACGCTTGCCCAGATGCCGCCATTTGACAGCACTTCTCCCCTGTAGTAAAATAGCCTCATCGACACTTTACACCACTGAATCAGGAGTTTTTGCCATGCTGTATTTTGAAAACGACTACTGCGAGGGTGCACACCCCGCTATTTTACAGAAGCTGACCGAGACCAACTTTGAAAAGGTGCCCGGCTACGGCACCGACCCCTACTGCGCCAGCGCGAAGGAGAAGATCCGCGCCGCCTGCGCCTGCCCGGAGGCGGACGTGTTCTTCATCTCCGGCGGCACCCAGACCAACGCCATCGTCATTGCGTCCATGCTGCAGCGCTGGCAGGGCGTGATGGCCGCCGCCACCGGCCATGTGGCCGCCCACGAAGCTGGTGCCATCGAGTACACCGGCCACAAGGTCATCGCCCTGCCCGCCCACGAGGGCAAGGTGTGCGCCGACGATGTGCGCAGCTGGTGCGCCACCTTCTACGCCGATGAGAACCACGACCACATGGTGTTCCCCGGCATGGTGTACATCTCTCACCCGTCCGAGTACGGCACCCTGTACACGAAAGCTGAGCTGGAAGAACTGCACGCCGTGTGTCAGCAGTACCACATGCCCCTGTTCATGGACGGCGCGCGGCTGGGCTACGGCCTGATGGCCAAGGGCACCGACGTGACCCTGGCCGACATCGCAAAGCTCACCGACGTGTTCTACATCGGCGGCACCAAGGTGGGTGCCCTGTGCGGCGAAGCCGTGGTGTTCCCCAAGGGTGCCCCGGCCCACTTCATGACTATGGTCAAGCAGCAGGGCGCTTTGCTTGCCAAAGGCCGCCTGATGGGCCTGCAGTTCGATGTGCTGTTCACCGACGACCTCTACACCCGCATCAGCAAGAACGCCATCGACACCGCCGACCGGCTGAAGGAGGGCCTTGCCGCCAAGGGCTACCGCTTCTATATGGATTCGCCCACGAACCAGGTGTTCCCCATCCTGGCAAACAGCCAGCTGGCCGCGCTGGAAGGCAAGGCCAAGTTCGGCTTCTGGGAAAAATACGACGACACCCACACCGTCATGCGCATCGCCACCAGCTGGGCCACCCGCATGGAGGAGATCGAGCAGCTCATTGCCCTGATGTGAGCTGTGACAGGGAAAAGGCCCAGACTTTATGCAGGATAGCAATTGAATTTTTCGGCACAGTATGGTATCTTTTGGATAGATCGAATTGCGAACCGGGCCCGGCAGGCCCTGCGGGGCTGTCCCGCATCCGCCGCGCCCGGATGAAGTGATCGGAAGGAAGGTATTTTGATATGGGATTTTTTGACAAGCTGTTCGGCGGCAAGGCAGAGCAGGAGGAGACCGCAAAGTTCTTCGGCCAGAGCAAGACCGTGCTGACCCCCATCCGCGGCAAGGTGCTGGCGCAGGCCGACATCCCCGACGAGACCTTTGCACAGGGCATCCTGGGCCCCGGCTGCGGCATCGAGCCCACCGGCAAGACCGTCTATGCCCCCTTTGACGGCACCGTGAACCAGGTGGCTTCCACCCTGCACGCCGTGGGCCTGACCAGCGACGACGGCATCGAGGTGCTCATCCACGTCGGCATGGACACCGTGGAGATGAACGGCAAGGGCTTCAAGGCTCTGGTGAAGGAGGGCGACAAGGTCAAGGCCGGCACTCCGCTGCTGAAGATCGATCTGGACGCCATCCGTGCTGCAGGCCATCCCACCGCTACCGCCATCATCGTGACCAACGGCGACGACCTGGGCGAGCTGAAGATGCTGGCCGAGGGCGATGTACTGGCAGGCACCCCGCTGTTCAAGTTCTGAGTTTAAATGCCCTCCGCTTCGCTCTGGGCATATTCAGAGGAAAAATTATTTTTCAATTTGTAAATCCGAAAAGCCTGCGAGCTTTTCGGATTTACTTTTTCACGGGAAAGGTCGTTAAGATCAACGGCATTTGCTGTCGCTGGCTCCCTGCGGGAGTATCCGCGTCAGCATGAAAATATGCCGTTGACAATTACGGCCCCTCCGGGTGAAAAAGCAAACAAGCCAGCCCCGCAGGGCTGGCTTTGTTTGCAATCTAAAAAATAATATTTCCGCTATTTATGGCGCAGCGCACGCGGAGCCATTTAAAATCAGAAACTTACTCTTTGTCCGGCTGATACTGCAGCACCTTCCGGGAGAAGCGGCCATCAAAGAACTGGATGAAGGGTCCAAGGCAGAAGGCGCAGAGGAGGGTGCCCAGGCCCACAAGGCCGCCCAGCAGCCAGCACAGCAGCGCGCACAGGGCGTCCGTGAACACGCGGCACCCAAAGTACGGGAAGGGGGTGTGGTCCCGCAGGCCGAGGGAGAGGTAGTCATAAGGCGCGACGCCGAGGTCGGCGGTCTGGTAGAGCGAAACGCCCAGCGCTGTCACCGGCACGGCCACGGCCATCCACAGCAGCTGCACCGGCAGGCCCAGCGCTTCCGCCGGGCCGAAGGCGGCGGCGATGGGGTCATAGAACGCCGTGACGATATACCCCATGCCAAGGCCGTTGACGAAGGTGCCAAGGCCGATGTACTTGCGTCCGAACCAGAACTCGACCACGAAGAACAGCACGTTGATGCCGATGTTCATCGCGCCCAGCGAGATGCCCAGCAACTCTGCCAGGCGCATGTTCAGCGCACTGATGGAGTCGTTGCCGAGGTGGGACTGCTTGAACAGCGCGATGCCGAGGCCGATGATGATGACGCCAACCACCATGCCGAGGATGCGTCGTGCCGAGGGGGTCTGCCGGGTCTTTTCCATGTTCCTTCTCCTTTTTTCACCGTGTTGTGTCCGCGCTGTGGAAAACTCAGCCGTGCAGGCGGGCCTCGATGGCCGCCTTGTCCAGCCCTTCGCCGATGACGATGAGCACGTCCTGCCCCTGCGGGATGGGGGCCAGCGTTTTTCCGGCGGCGGTGGCGTTCAGCTCCAGCCAGCCGGTTTCGCCCTGGGGGTCCGGAGCAAAGCCCTTCACCCGCAGCACATGGCCGCAGGCGGCATCCGCAAACAGGCGGTCGGCGGCGGCCTGCAGCTGGGCCAACGTCAGGTGCTGCTCCAGGAAGCACAGGGAGCTGAAGGCCTCGTGCTCGTCGAAGTGCAGCTTTTCGCAGCTGGCCTGCCGGGTGCCGCAGGCGGCAATGGCGGCCAGGTCTTCGTCGGTCAGGTCGGCCCAGTCCTTTGTGATGATCTCCTCCGGCGCGAACCGGCGGGAGCACTTGCAGCCTTCCAGCGCGCGGGTCAGGTGGGCAGCGGCGGCCTTGCACCGCTCCGGCCCGGCCTGCTTTGTGCGGCTGAGCAGCACCCGGCCCGCGTTGGCCGTCTCAGAGGCCAGAATGTACTCTGCCTGGGGCGAGAGGGTCTCGGGCAGCATGGCGTCCACGATGGCGATGACGTTGCCGATCTGGTACCAGCGGTCCAGCGGGTCGTCCCGCAGCACGTCAAAGAACTCGTCCACATCAAAGATGCCGCTGGGCTCCACCACCACCCGGTCGAACCCGCGCATGGCCATGGCGATGAGCTTGGTGCGCATCCGGCGCTGGTGGGTGTCGCAGTCGCACCCGCCGCTGATGGTCTCCAGGTCGCACCGGTCGCCCAGCAGGTCCTGCACCAGCATGGCGTCCACGTTCACCGCGCCAAAGTCGTTTTCCAGAATGCAGACGTTGTGGCCCTGCGCCACCAGATACCGGACATACTGCCGCAGGAACGTGGTTTTGCCTGCGCCCAGAAAGCCGGTGATAAGATCTACCTGTACCATATCAAAAAGCACCTCCCGTGCCGAACATTCATTCCGCTTCCCAGTATACCGCACCGCGGCGCTGTGCGCCAGTGGGCGATGAAAATTTTGGGGTGTGCCCTGCCCGCACCGTCTTGCCCTCGGCCGCCGGTTGTGCTATGCTTGCTGCAGAAAAAACACCGACCACTGCCCGGCCCACGCCGGAAAAGGAGCATTTGTATGAAATACGATTTCACTTCCATCATGGACCGCCGCGGCATGGACGCCATCGCCGTGGACGGCCTGGGCCACGGCTTTGCGCCGGACCCGCCCAAAGAAGGCTGGGACGTCATCCCCATGTGGGTGGCGGACATGAACTTCCCCACCGTGCCCACCATCCCGGAGGCCATCATCGAGCGCGCAAAGCACCCGGCCTACGGCTACTTTGACGCCGCCGACGAATACTATGATTCCATCATCCGGTGGCACGAAAAGCGCAACGGCGTCACCGGCCTGACGAAGGAATGCATCGGCTACGAGAACGGCGTGCTGGGCGGTGTCATCTCCGCCCTGACCTGCTTTGCCGCCCCCGGCGACGCGGTGCTGGTGCACAGCCCCACCTACATCGGCTTCACCTTCAGCCTGGAAAACAACGGCTACAAGATCGTCCACAGCCCGCTGGTGAAGGACGCAGACGGCGTCTGGCGCATGGACTACGCCGACATGGACAAAAAGCTCAAGGCAAACCGCATCCATGCGGCCATCTTCTGCAGCCCCCACAACCCCTGCGGCCGTGTGTGGGAGCGCTGGGAGATCGAGAAGGCCATGGAGGTCTACAAGGCCAACGACTGCATCGTGATCTCGGACGAGATCTGGTCCGACATCATTCTGGCGGGCCACAGGCACACGCCCACCCAGATGGTGAGCGAGGACGCCCGGATGCGCACCGTGGCCCTCTACGCCCCCAGCAAGACCTTCAACCTGGCGGGCCTTGTGGGCAGCTACCACATTATTTATGATCCCGCCCTGCGGGACCGCGTGGTAGCCAAGAGCTCAAAGCCCCACTACAACGACATGAACGTGCTGTCCATGCACGCCCTGATCGGTGCCTACAAGCCCGAAGGGCATGAATGGGCGGACGAGCTGTGCCAGACCATCACCGGCAACGTGGATTACGCCTGCCGCTACATCGCAGAGCACTTCCCGGGCGTGGAAGTGGCAAAGCCCCAGGGCACCTACATGCTGTTCGTGGACTGCACCCAGTGGTGCAAAGCCCACGGCAAGACCATCGCGGAAGTGGAAAAGGCCTGCTGGAACGTGGGCGTGGCCGTGCAGGACGGCCGCATGTTCCACGGCCCCTGCTCCATCCGCATGAATCTGGCCCTGCCGCTTTCCCGCGTGCAGGAGGCCTTTGACCGGCTGGACAGGCACGTCTTCAACGGCGCGTGGGTGTAAAAGAACGAAAAAGTGCGCAAAAGGCCGCGCCCCGTATCAAAACCGGGGAGCGGCCTTTCCTGTTTATGGTTTGTTTTTACAGCCCGAACAGGTCTGCGTGGGTGCCGGTGCTGACCAGGTACAGTTCGGTCTCGGTCTGCCGATAAATCAGCAACCAGTCCGGCTGAATATGGCACTCACGGCAGCCGGTATAATTGCCGGTCAGACTGTGGTCACGATTTTTCTGCGGCAGGATATCCGGCACACGGAGCACATCCACGACCGCCTGCAGCAGCTCCATGTTATAGTGGCGCTTCATGCAGGTCTTGAAATCCTTTTTGAACTGCGTAGAAGTGTTCAGCTTTAACACGGTTTACCCCTCCGCAGCCAACTGGGCGAAAAGATCAGCAGTAGACCCTTCAAAATGTTCGCCCCTGTCGTTCTTCACCATGTCATCCACTTCGTCGATGGCCGCCAGTGTTCTGGCATTGGGCGTCTCATCGTTTTCCGGGGTGGTCACGCCCTGCAGATATGCCACCACATAGAGCAGCTTGCTTTCCGGCACCTGATCAAGCAGGCTTCTGGCCAATTCTCTGGTACTCATTTTACCGCCTTCCTTTCCTGTGCAGTTTACAGCCCGGCTGTCTCAGTGTATGCGGGCGTTTCTTTTTCTCTATTATATCACATCGCTCTCCCGCTTACAACGCCGGGGAACGCAGAGATAAGAAAAAGCACCTTGAATCACTTCAAGATGCTTGGTGGTTGCGGGGGCCGGATTTGAACCAACGACCTTCGGGTTATGAGCCCGACGAGCTACCAGACTGCTCCACCCCGCGATATTTACTTTTTGCATCTCAGCGGTTCTCGCTGACTGCTCAAGTATAATACCACAGAGCGGGGCAGATGTCAATAGTTTTTTCGAATTATTTTTTCTTCTTTTTCCAGACGACCACACCGGCTGCGACCGCTGCCGCGATCACCACCACCGGCCAGGCACCGGCGAGGGTGACGGCCAGCTGCTGCACGCCGTCCACAAAGTTCTGCCAGCCGTCGGCAAAGGCGCTGGCGATGCGGCTGCCAAAGCCCTCGCTGGGCGGCGAGTAGGTGCTCACCTCGCTCAGGCTCACGTAGACCGTGCACTGTTCCACCTGATCGCTGTACCAGTCCATCTGGCTCTGCCAGCTCTCGATCTGGCTCTGCACGTCGGTCAGGCTGGACTCGATTTCCAAAAGGTCCGAGAGGTTGTCGGCCTGCTGCTGCAGCTGCTGCAGACGGGTGCGCTGGGCCTTGAGGTTCTCGAGCCGGGTCTCCACGTCCAGATACTGGGCGGTGACGTCGTCGGCCTGCTGGTTTTTGTAGGTCACGTTGCCCGCCTCGGCAATGGCGGCGAGGAAGCTGTCGTAGTTCTCCTGCGGCACCCGGTAAGTCAGGCTGACGCTGCGGCTGTCGTCGGTGCCCGAGTACTCGCTGCTGGACTCCAGATAGCCGCCCGCCGCCTGCAGGGCAGCGTCCAGCGCGGCGCGGGCCGCGTCGTAGTCCTTGCTTTCGAGGCTGAGGTTCGCGGTATAGATGATCTTCGCACTGGCGCTGTCGGTGCTGTGGGCACCCTCGACTGCGGCGGCATCATCCGCAGAGAAGGTGGAGACGCCGTTATCCGCGCTGCTTTCCAGCGCCATGGTATCCAGGCTGTAGTCTGCAGCCATAGGGCTGTCCACCACGGCACTCTGGGTCGCCACACCGCCCGCTGCCGCACTGGCGGCCGAGCTGTTGGCGGCATACTCCACCAGATTGCTGCTTTTGGCCCCAAGGCCGATCTGGCCGGTGGCAAAGGCACCATAGCCCACCACGCACACGGCAAGGCAGGCGGCCAGCATGCCCACCTGCTTGCGCGGGAAGTGGATGAGCTTGCCCTTTTTCTCCGGGGCAGGCTGTGCCGGGGCAGCGGCCTGCATCATGGGCTGGTTCTTTTCTTCTTCGGTCAGCTGGCTTGTCATGGCCAGCAGCCTGGCTTTGAGGTCGTCCGGGGCGGCCAGGTCATCGGCCTCCATCTTGTACTCATACCACCTCATCTTCGATCTCCTCCTTCAGCATCGTCTGCAGCTGTGCGCGGCCCCGCCGCAGCCAGCTCAGCACCGTGTTGGCCGGTGCACCCAGCATCCGCCCGATCTCTGCCGCCGTGTAGCCTTCATAATAATGTAAGTAAATAGCGTTGCGGTAGTTGCCCGGCAAAGCGCGCACCGCGTCCATCACACTGCCGTCCGGGAAGGCATCCGGCGCGGGCAGATTCTCGTCCAGCTCGGTGTCCTTCTGGTGGGCTGCGCGGGTCAGGTCTCGGCAGCGGTTGATGGCCACCCGCAGCAGCCACGCCTTGAGATGCTCCTCATTCTCAAAGGTGCCGGTGTAGTGCAGGAGCTTCTCGTACACGTCTTGCACCACATCCTCGGCGTCTGCGGCACATCGGCAGTTGTGCATGGCGGCACGGTACACAGCATCGCTGTATTTCTGCACAGCCAGCGTAAACAATTCGTTTCTGGTCAGCTGTCCCATAGTTTCTAGCTCTCCTTTAAAGCAGTGGAATGGGGGACATTCACCCTATACACGGCTGAGCGGCCCCGAAGATTGCACGGCTGGAAAAATTTATGGAAAAATCACCGGCGGTAGACCCGCTGCAGCACGGCCACCTTCTCCGCAAGGAAGGTGTCGGCCCTGGGGTGGTGCAGCCAGCGCTTGCCCGCGGCAGTGTGCACCAGCCTGCGGCCCAGGGCGGCCGGGTCGGTGTCGGCCAGCAGCATGTCCTGCCCGGTCAGCTGCAGCGTCAGCGCCGCCGGGGTGTCCGGCAAAGGCGGCAGCGGGTCCTCCCACACAAAGGGCGGCAGCAGCTGCACCGCCACGGTGGTGCGGGTGCACTCCTCGGTGAGCAGCAGGGCGGCAGGCGTGCCGTCCGGCTGCACATGCAGGGTACTGTACAAAAGCTGCAGGCTGCCCCCGGCCAGCAGGCGGGTGCTGCCCTCGGCTGCGGTGGGCGAAAGGGTGAGGTAGTCCCGCGCCTCATCCAGATAGATGTGCCGGGCCGGGGCCCGCAGGGCCGCGTACAAGGCCGGCAGCGCAAAGCAGCCCGCCGCATCCAGCGCGTGCTGCAGCAGCAGGTAGAACTCGGTCAGCGGGTAAGCTGGGTCCGGCTGCGGCATGCCGAAGTCCGGCCGGGAAACGTGTCCTCCGCCCATGGGGTGGTCCCTCCTTGTCTGTGTTTATACGTCCATTCAAGTTTTTTTATTGTATCATGGTTCCCGCCGCATTACAACCGGTTCTCCGATTGTAAACCCCTTTGCAAATTCCCTGTTGACCAGCTGCAGCCCGGTGCGCTATACTCGGGCACAGATGCCTTGCTTCATTTTTTAAGAGGGGAATTACGATTATGAAAAACAAAAAACTGACCACTTACCAGATGGCCGTCACTGCACTGATGGCCGCCGTGCTGTGTGTACTGGGCCCGCTGAGCGTGCCCATCGGGGCCATCCCCATCTCGCTGTCCAACTTTGTCATCTGCCTTGCCGCATGGCTGCTGGGGGCCAGGTTCGGCACCCTGAGCGTCGCCATCTACCTGGCCATCGGTCTGGTGGGCGTGCCGGTGTTCTCCGGCTACGGCGCAGGCATTGCCAAGCTGGCAGGCCCCACCGGCGGCTATCTGGTGGGCTACCTGCTCATGGCCTTCATCGGCGGCCTGTTCATTGAAAAGAGCAAAGGCCAGCCGGTGGTCTCTGCCGTGGGCCTCATTCTGGGCGACGCCGCCTGCTATGTGCTGGGCACGGCATGGTTCGTGTTCCAGATGAAGTGCGAGCTGGGCTATGCGCTGGCCGTGTGCGTGTACCCGTTCATCGTCTGGGACCTGTCCAAGATCGTGGTCGCCTGCCTGCTGGGCACCCTGCTGCGCAAGCGGCTGGAGCAGGCCGGTGTGCTGAAGCTGAAAGAAGCCGCCTGACAGCCGCATGATGTGTTCCCTGCTTCGCGGAACATGATGTGCCTGCGGCATGATGCTGCTTCGCAATGATGTTGTGCGCTTTGCGCACAAATGTTCGGTTCAGGCAGCTGCTGCTATAAAACAAGCCCTGCATGGGAGTTTTTCCATGCAGGGCTTTGCTGTTTCTATCGGTTTGGTTCATGCCTGCGCAGCAGGCACATCATTGCTCCGCAGGAGCAGCATCATTTCTGCGCTGGCAGAACATCATGTCCCGCGCACGCGGGATGCATCATTTCTCATACCCCAGCGTGGCCGCCATGACGGCCTTGATGGTGTGCATCCGGTTCTCGGCTTCGTCGAACACGATGCTCTGGGGGCCCTCGAAGACCTCATCGGTCACTTCCATGGCGTCGCGGCCAAAGCGCTCGCCCATCTCCTTGCCCACGGTGGTCTTGTGGTCGTGGAAGGCGGGCAGGCAGTGCATGAACACGGCGTGCGGGCCTGCGATATCCATCAGCTGCTGGTTGATCTGGTAGGCGGCGAGGTCGTGGATGCGCTCGGCCCAGACCTCCACCGGCTCGCCCATGGACACCCACACGTCGGTGTAGAGCACGTCGGCACCCTTGGCAGCCTTGGCGGGGTCCTCCTCAAAGGAGATGGTCGCACCGGTCTCGGCGGCGATGGCCTGGCACTGGGCCACGAGGGCCGGGTCCGGCTGGTACTTTTTGGGGGCGCAGGCGGTGAAGTGCAGGCCCATCTTGGCGCAGCCCACCATCAGGCTGTTGCCCATGTTGTAGCGGGCGTCG
>ERZ1026776.1242-NODE-1242-length-14639-cov-4.348396_pt1 | contig 14639 bp, 9 predicted proteins | sample MGYA00380125_ERZ1026776 | MGnify/ENA primary metagenome ERZ1026776 (study PRJEB33269, sample SAMEA4719761) | human gut metagenome | biome: human-associated habitat; feature: organic feature; material: feces | place: Cameroon | collected 2013-10 ...
CTCCGGCAGGCACCTCCCACTTCCCGAGGCCGTGGGTTGGCCACGTCCGCCGTACCGCACCACCTGCCAGACGACATGCAGGTTAATGCCTTCACCCTTGAAAAACGGTGTAAGAAAACGTCATTTTTTACCCCGTTTCAGAAAATTTGAACAAACGGGGTAAAATCAGGCCGATTTTTACACCGTTTGTTAGATACTCGGTTCCGAAAGGCGCACTTAATCAGCGACCCCATAGACCAGACGCAGCGGTCAGTGTCAATGCCGGAAACCGAAAAGAGCCGCACGGAAACCCGTACGGCTCTTATCTTGATAACAGAGTAATTAGTCTGTGAGTGAATATCTTCTGAAAGCAAGAACCTTAGCGTCCTTGTCTGCAGTGTGGATATACTCGAGGACAGTCATCTTGTTGTCCCAGATGAACTCCTGATCCTCAAGAGTCTGCTCTTTGAAGAACTTCTTGAGCTTACCCTTAGCGATGTTCTCAAGCATAGCCTCCGGCTTGCCTGCCATCTTCGGATCCTCAGCAATCTGCTGCTTGTACATTGCGAACTCCTTCTCAACGGTCTCCTTAGGGCAATCAGCCTCAGAAACTGAAACTGGATGCATTGAGGTTACCTGCATGGCAACGTTCTTACCGATCTCAGCAGGAACTTCCTTGCTGAATGCAACGATAGAAGCTACCTTAGAGTTGTTGTGAACGTACTGTGCGATGTATGGAGCCTCGAGAGCTGCATAGTAAGCGAGAACGTGCTTCTCACCTGTCTTACCTGTCTGAGCAGAAATTTCCTCTTCTACTGTGTAGCCGTCGCTAAGTTTTACAGATTTGAGAGCCTCGATGTCAGCAGGGAAAGCAGCGATAGCTGCATCTGCTATAGAATTTGCGAGAGCCTTGAAATCTGGAGTAGCTGAAACGAAGTCTGTTTCGCAACCGAGGCAAACGATGATCGCCTTGCCACCTTCAATGCGAACGAGAACTGCGCCTTCGGTAGTCTCACGATCAGCTCTCTTGGCTGCTACGAGCTTACCTTTTTCACGGATGATCTCAACTGCCTTGTCGAAGTTGCCTTCAGCCTCTGCGAGAGCCTTCTTGCAATCCATCATACCGGCACTGGTCATCTTACGTAATTTCATTACGTCAGCTGCTGTAATCTGCATAGTAAAATAGGTTTAAAATTATTCTGCTTTAACTTCTGCTGCTGGAGCCTCAACTGCCTCTACTGGAGCTGCTTCTTCAACATCTTTTGTTCCCTTGCGAGGACGGAGCTTCTTTGCAGGTGCCTTCTCGGCTGCCTCTGCAGTAGCCTCTTTTTCCTTCTCAAGCTTCCTTTCGTTCAATCCCTCCTGGATGGCAACACAAAGAGCGTTGGTGATGTACTCAACTGACTTTGCGGCATCATCATTAGCCGGAATCACATAATCAATCGGGGTAGGATCGCAACAAGTATCAACCATGGCGATTACCGGAATGTTCAGACGGTTAGCCTCTTTAACGGCATTTGCCTCCTTCTGTATATCAACTACGAAAAGTGCTGAAGGGAGACGGCTCATATCCTTGATTGAACCGAGGTTCTTCTCAAGTTTAGCCCTCTGGCGGTCAATCTGAAGACGCTCACGCTTAGCGAGTTTATCATAAGTACCATCCTCTTTCATCTTGTCGATGGTATTCATCTTCTTGATTGCCTTGCGGATTGTAGGGAAGTTGGTAAGCATACCACCAGCCCATCTTTCAGTAACATAAGGCATGTTTACTGAAGCTGCTTTCTCAGCGATAATATCTTTAGCCTGCTTCTTGGTAGCAACGAAGAGGATCTTGCGGCCTGAGCGTGCAAGCTCTTTCATTACCTCTGCAGCCTCGTCAATCTTGACGATACTCTTGTGCAGGTCGATGATGTGAATCCCGTTCCTTTCAATGAAAATATAAGGAGCCATTTTAGGATTCCATTTCCTCGCAAGATGTCCGAAATGTGCACCTGCTTCGAGTAATTCTTGGAAATTTGTTCTTGGCATTTTTTTAAGTGATGTTTCTTTGTTACACTTTCCCTTCAGGCTGTAGCCATAACCTGTCGGGCTCTTTTCATCAACCCCGGAGCAGCGGCCACCCATGACCGGTCTCCTGGATTTTCCGCAGTCTCGGCAATCTTCAAGCAGCTTGCACGGAATTCGCACCCCGCGCGAGATCCGAAGATTTCTGAACCGGACTGTGCATGTAAATCAATGTGTCGGTAAGATTAACGCTTACTGAACTGGAAGCGGCGACGTGCACCAGGCTGACCAGGTTTCTTCCTCTCGACCTCTCTTGGGTCACGGGTGAGGAATCCTGCAGACTTGAGGGCAGAACGGTAAGCCTCTCTGTCGATCTCGCTAAGTGCGCGAGCGATGCCGAGTCTCATAGCCTCTGCCTGTCCTTTGATTCCACCTCCTACGAGGTTAGCCTTGATGTCAAACTGACCTGCTGTAGCAGTAACTTCAAATGGCTGATTTACAATGTACTGAAGAGTCTCGTCAGGGAAGTACTCCTTGAGCTCCTTTCCATTGATGGTCACATTACCTGTACCTGCTGCAACATAAACACGAGCCACAGCTGATTTACGTCTTCCAAGGGCGTTTACTGTTTTCTCCATTTGCTCTGTTTAAATTTCGTTCAACTTAATTTCTTTTGGCTGCTGTGCCTGGTGAGGATGCTCAGGACCTGCATAGATGAACAGGTTGTTGATGAGCTTGTCACCAAGACGAGTCTTAGGAAGCATACCTTTAACGGCCTTCCTTACGAGTTCAGTAGGTCTGCTGCTCTGAAGAATCTCCTTAGGCGTGGTAAAACGCTGTCCACCCGGATATCCGGTGTAACGAGTGTAAACCTTGTTGGTCATCTTCTTACCCTTGAGGGCAACCTTCTCAGCATTGATGACGATGACATTGTCACCGCAATCAACATGAGGTGTGTAGCCAGCTTTGGTCTTGCCACGGAGGACAAGAGCAACGCGTGCTGCAAGACGGCCAAGTGCCAGATCGGTAGCATCAATGACGACCCACTCTTTGTTTACAGTATTCTCATTCAAGAAAACTGATTTGTAGCTTTGTGTGTCCACTGTCTTGATCTTTAATTGGTTAATAATAAAAATTGCGATCCCTACACATTATAGGGGTCGCAAAGGTAGCAATAATTTTCCAAACCACAAAATCTTACGAAAAATCGCAAAATTTACAGGACATAGATACGAACTCCCCGGCCTGACACATGCCGGACCGGGGAGACACCATTATATATATGAGAGTTAATTCTGCACCTGCAGGACCGCAGATACAGGATAGTGGTCAGACATGTACTGCACACCGTCATAGACATCACGGACAGTATGGAACGAAATTCCCTTGAATCCGCGATAGAAGATATGGTCTATGACAGAGTTTGACTGTCCCCAGCCGTTATATGAGCCGTACTTGTCAGTAACAGGGCAAGATGTACGGGCATCTGTCATGAGCCCCTTCACGCTGTCAAATATAGGATCATCCGTCGTGGAGTTGAAGTCAGCAGTGAGGATGACAGGCCAATTGCCAGTGTTGTACTCGATAATCTTGTCCCGGATAAGGAGCAGCCCGTTCTGACGCGCAAGTTTGCCGGCATTGTCCAGATGCGTATTCACATACATGAATGTGACGCCTGAAGGCTTATGCTTGAAGACAGCCCAGGTTGCGGTCCTGTAATACTTCGCATCCCAGCCCTTGGATGGAGTGTCCGGAGTCTGTGAAAGCCAGAATGTCCCCCACTTGACCAGCTCCACATCGCTGGTCTTATAGAAGATACCCATTGTTTCACCGGCAGTCTTGCCGTCATCACGACCGACTCCGATCCCCTCATATCCTGCGACTTGCGACCTCAGGAAGGACATCTGGTTCTCGCGTGCCTCCTGCACACCGAATACGGTAGGATTCTCCTTGGCGAACATCGGAGGGATGGCCTTCTTTCTAAGGTCCCATGCATTGGAAGTATTCTTGTCACCTGTGGAAGTTCTGACATTGAACGATATGACCTTTATCTGGTTATCGGCAATGACATCAGGCTCGGTTTCCGAAGTGCCATCACTTCCGGAGCCGTTCGGCCCCGGAATATAATCGGCATTGTCAAGTGATGCAGAGCAAGCTACAAGCATCACGAAAAGACTGATAATAAATGATATACGTTTCATGATTACGTTATTTTGTTACAAGGATGTTGTCTATGAACCAGCGCGAGAAGTCTCCGGCAGCAGGTGCGCTGGTGAATGTCACCTTAGTCCCGGAGGTCGCGCCCTTTATATTAAGTTTGAAATTTGTGAACTTGTCTGCAGCCAATCCGTCCACGGTGACCTCTGTCTTGCCGTCGATGGTACCGCCTCCGACGACTTTCACGACTATTGACGTAAGGTCGCCCTTCTTGTCGGCAGGTTCTCCGGCTTTCGCATTAGCCCTATCGGCAGGCGTATGGTAAGACATGGCATCAAATGAGAGGACAAGATCTCCGGCAGCTCCGAATGAAGGGGTGGTGAGCGAACCTGGGGTATTCACATATTTGGCTCTTGCAACAGCCTGTGATTCCACATAGCCAATCTGCGCATATCCACGCCTCTGATGTACATTTTCACCGGTCAAGCCATTTCTCTGCGCTGCAGTCCAGCCGGCAATGTCACTTCCGCAGAAGTTCATCATTGCAGCCAGCCTGTCGCCCCACAAGTAATCAAGACCTCCGGTCAAATTATCGAACGGTTCATAATATACTGCGCCTGAAGGAACCGATGTCGAAGCAGAGTACTCTCCGAACAAAGCCACGCAGCAGGCAAGTCTGACGTCAGAGCCAAGTCCTGAAGTTACGCCATTGTTCACAGAAGTATTACCCGTAGCCGTCCATCTGAGATACAAGGTCTGCCCGGCAGAGAATTTGATATCAGGAGAAAGTTTGATGTCATAATAGTAATAGAAACCAGAACCGGAGATTGGTTTGTCAATCATAAAGTCAGCACCTGACTTCCACGTTTCCTTATCTGAAGAATACTCAAGTTTCCAGTTTTTCACTGCCGCCCCGGTGCCGGCAAGCCCGAATGCCACATGGAAAGTGGACGGGAGGTCTATCTGGAGAGGTACTGTCAAATAATATCCGGAGCCGTCATCACCGGAGAAAGACTTGCCCGGGATATTGTCATGTGCGCCTTCATCAGCCCAATGAGACATACGGAACTGACCTGAACCAGTCATTGCAGATGTTGCTTTTGCCTCCATCACAGCACCGATCTTGTCATCTTTGTCCTTAAGATAGAAGTCCGTTCCCAACTTTGCATAACTTCCGTCTTTTACCGTACTGTACTTCAGATTCTTGTTCTTCATGGTCTTGGCATAGAATGACAGGGTATAAGGCAACTGCCTGATACCGACCTTGACACCGAAACGCATACCATTGAAGAGGACATCTGAGGACGAAGTAGGAGTGAGTTCAGGCACTGCGGCCGCAAAACCGCCGAGGCCACCCACAGGACACGACCCATCTTTTGCCTGGGTCAATGCCAATGCTGACTCTTCCATAACTTTCAGCCTGACATTGTTTCCATCCTCATCTTCCAACAGAGGACAGTCTCCAAGGACTCCTGAAAGACCGGCGTCAGTTATCTGAAGTGTAGAACTCACATACATTGACTCATATTTTCCGGAAGCGAGAGCCGTATAATCGACAGACAACGGCTTGACCTCGACAGGAGTGACATCTGTACTGTCGGCTCCGGAAGCTTCCAGGACAAGATAGCCAGCATCATTTCTATAAAGGACGGCATCAGCCAGAGGCACTGCCACCTCAACGCCTGCGGAGTAAGAAGGCATCTCCGGAAGCATCACCGTAATGCCTGACTCAGGAGACGTGAACGAATCCTCGATAGCGATAGAATTCGCAAACCAGTTCTCCGCATTGACATTGGACACAATGAAGCCGCGCACCGAACCTCCTGTCATCTTGACTTTCTCTCCGTCCTTGCTCATTGACCTGAGTTCGCTGATCGATATGGCACCGCCTTCCTTTGCAGAAGCCTGACGGATCACAACTGCGGAAGAGACCGTATTGTCAGAGACAGATACCAGTTTCAGTTCCATCTCGCGGGCTTCCCCGTCATTAGGCCTGACAGTCAGAACGACGTCAGTATTTCCTGTGCTCTGTTCCGGTGAAGCCGAAACCCAGTCCACAGAAGAGGACAAAAATTTCCATTTGGTGTTGGATATGACAGAAACCGTATATTCAGCACCTGAAGCAGCCGACACGATAGCATCCTTGTCAACTGAAATCTGCTGCATAGGCATATCCGGACTCTTGTAGCAACCGGAAAGCATGGCCACAGCAGCCAGCATTGTCAAATATCTTCTAGTTTTCATTACTGTTCATTGTTAAAGTCAAGACCATCATCCCAGCCAGGGTTCTGTTTTACTTTTCCATGTGTAAGGACAATGTCGTCCGTCGGGACAGGATACAGATAATCCCTATTCTCATTCCACTTTCTAGTTATGTCATAATTGGCTGTAATATAACCGGAAACTCCGTTTTCTGAGAGATGAAGCTGGTCGATCGAAGCATATACGACTCCATCTTCGGCTGCCGGAGCATTGCCGTCATAAATGACGAAGTCCACAGTACCGTTTCCGTCAATGTCATAAGAGCCGGCACCCGGAAAATACATTCCATAGAACGGACGTTCGAAACGCTTGCCTTCCTTCCATCTCATGATGTCCCAGTAGCGGAAGCCTTCGCAGAGAAGTTCGACCGTCCTCTCGCGTCTGATTTCAAGAATGACGCCTTTGTTGTCGCCAGTCACATTACTGTATCCGGTAACAGAGTCAAGAAGATACGGGTCCGGAGACAAGTTGGCTGCCGCCATATCCAGATGAGGCATCTGGACCCTGTCCCTGAGTTTATTGACAGACATGTCGAGATCATTCTGGGTCAACGTCCCGAGTTCAGCCTTGGCCTCGGCATAATTCAGATAGACCTCGGCGGTACGGAAAAGCGGGATATCATTTTCTGATGACTTATATGCATCATACTTGGTGGCACCGACGTATTTGGTAATCTGGTAGCCTGTCACGGTCGCCGCCATATCCGGGGCCAACTGCATTGTCTTGTCAGTCCTGGTATATCCTGGAGTTCTGATAGACTGAGCCAGTCGCGGATCCCTTCCTGTGCATTCCTGAGCAAACTGCATAGTCTTGTATCCTGCCTTATCGGTGAATCGTGTCCCGTCTGCCATAAGATACATGTTCACAACATCCTTCATGAGGCCGAGACGTCCCATCGATACAGACGTGTATCGTCCGTTGGCATCATGGACAAGTCCAAGGGACTGTGAATATGCACGTGACAGGATAATTTCGCTGCGGTCTGATTCCAGAAGGTTGAACAGGTCCCTATACGGCTGCTTTCCCTGGGCATACAAAACATATCCGGATGTACGGATAAACATTTCTCCAGCCTTTGCCGATTCCTGAAGACATTCCTCCCAGTCGCCAAGTCCATGATATTTCCTGAAGGTTCCTTCGAAAAGGAAGATTCTGGATTTAAGCGCAAGGGCCGTCCATCTGGTGACACGATAGACATCCTTTGCCTCGGGAAGATTTGCGATAGCGAAGTCTATATCTTCCAAGACCTTGGACATCACATATTTTCTGTCATCACGTGCCTTGTACAGTTCCTGAGAGTCAGCATCCAACGGCTTGTCAACCCATGGAACATCCCCATAACGCATCACCTTGTCAAGATAGAACAAGGCTCTGAAGAATCTTGCGACACCCAGATACTCATTTCTTACGGACACGTCCTCACACTGCCCGGCATGTTCTATGAAGAAGTTCACATTACGTAACGCATCCCATTTCCATGTGGAAGCGGTTGACGGAACTGTCCTGTTTCCGATAACTTCAGAAGGGACATCTATACCTGTTATATAGTCCGCCCTTTCATCATAAACCGAAGCAGCTTCTGGAAGCATTGAATAGAAGTCATTGGTATAAAGACGGCATTCATCCTCTGTGCGGAAGAATGTTTCCGGAGTCATCTTGTCTTTCGGGGTTTTCACCAGAAAATCATCGCACCCTGTGGCAAGAATAAGCGAAAGAACCGGCAATAATAAATATATCTTTTTCATATACAATCAATTAGAAAGTCACAGTAACACCGAAAGAGAATGTTTTATAGAAGGAATATGTATCACCGTTCTTATTGCTTGCTATAGCCAGAAGCTCAGGATCCACATATTTGTTATGTTTCTTGACAGGACTGGTGTACCATAGATTCTCACCGCTGAAATAGACTCTCAGTTTGGAGATTTTTGCTTTCATTGTCAGTTTCTCAGGAAGAGTATACCCCAATGTGAGATTCTTCAGACGGAGGTATGCCAGATTCTGGAGATAACGGTCATTAGTATAGTACAACGCACCCGGATTCAATGCGGAATATCCGCGAGGACGAGGGAAATAGGCATCCTTGTTATCCTCCGACCAGACATTTGACATGAAGTCCTTGCCGACAAAAGACACATAAGGCCGGCAGTATGGTCCCCAGAAACGCATATTGTCAGAGCCCGGATACCAGTCCTGATGCCCTATTCCCTGAAAGAACACGGAGAAGTCAATGCCACGGTAATCAAATCCGCCATGGAATCCGTAGAGGAAACGCGGCTGGCTGTTTCCGATGACAACCCTGTCACCATGATCCTCAAGCGTCCCCTGTCCGAAGCTCAGTTCGCCGTCTTCATTCAGGTCAAGATATTTCATATCTCCTCCACGGACACCTGTAATTCCTACATACTCGTAATAGTCTTTGCAGACTTTGGACATATCCACTTTGGAAGCATATTCTGCCGCCTCCTCATCCGAGCCGAACAGGCCGCCCACACGGAAGCCCCAGATTTCTCCAAGACGCTTGCCCTTATAAGGTTCACTGATGAGTCCGGACGGATTGTCAGTTCTGGTATATTTGGCCGTATAGTCAGCAATGTTTCCTCCGATATAGTATCCGAACCTGCGCTTGGCGAGCATGAATGAATCTTTCCATTCAATCTGAAGTTCCCATCCCTTGGTCCGTATGTCATTGGCATTGACCTTAGGCTCAGTTGCGCCATAAATGGACGGAAGTTTCTTTCCTTTCGTAAGAATGCCCTTGGTGTCACGGACATACATATCTCCAGTAAATGTAAGTCTGTCCTTCAGAAGTCCAAGGTCGAGACCGACATTCTTGGAAACGACAGTCTCCCACGTTCCTGAAGATACAGGATCATCCACCGTAGCATGACCTCCGAGGGTAGAGCCGTCAAAGGTATATGACATCGTTCCCTTGGTGTTTATATTCTGATAGTAATCGTAGTAACCTATGTTCTGGTTTCCGAGAGAACCGTAAGAGACACGGAACTTGACATTGTTCACTACAGGACGGATCCTGTCCCAGAATCCCTCTTCACTTATGCGCCATGCAGCTGATGCCGACGGGAAGAAGCCCCAGACATTGTTGCCGATAAAGCGCGAACTTCCGTCATAACGTCCGTCAATCTCTGCGAGGTACTTGCCCTTGAAATCATATGCCGCGCGGAAGAAGAAACCGGCCAGAGAATACTCACTGATACCTCCGGTGAGTTTGCTGACTTCTCCTGTTGCAAGATTGAAGTCAGAGAGGTCTTCAGAAAGGAGATCCTGTCTTACGACATTGAGGTCCTTATAATGACGAGTCTCATAATTGAAGCCCGCGACGGCAGAAAAATGGTGTTTTGAAGACCAAGTATTGTCATATGAAAGATAGGCATTGGTCACGTAGTTGTTCTGCTCATAGACAATATCCGACAACTGGTTCTTGAATGCGCTGGTAGATTCCTGAAGGATTTCACCTGGATACTCCGAATATTCTACAGAACAATCCCTGAATTCATTACGCAGATATCCGAATTTATATGAGAAATCAGCATTGAATTTCAGACGTTTGGTAATATCTGCCGTCAATGCCCATGAGGTCGTCAGTTCGAATGTCCTCTTGCGGCCCCAGTTCTTTCCTTTATGCATCATCGCGCTGTATCCATCCATTATGTAATGGGATGAAGAGTTAGTAAGAACGGTATGGGACACAGCTGTTCCATCCGGATTCTCCGGAACAAAGCTGGCAAGCGCATGAAGAATAGGCTTTCTGAAGTTGTTCGCCCCGTAACTGTACGTACCGTTGAATACCTTGGTATTGTTCGAGAGTTTCAGCCAAGGGGTTATCTGGACATCGACCTTAGCCCTGGTGTTGAATGATGTATAATCGTCAGGACTCTGTCGCCACACACCATTCTGACGGTAGAAACGTCCGCTGACCATATATGTAACAGTCTTGGAGCCGCCGCGCACAGTGACATTGTAGTCCTGAGTAGGACGGCTCTCGTCATAGACATAATGATACCAGTCGAAGTTGCCGAGATATACGTATGAAAGACGTCCGTTCCTCATCTCGGTAAGAACCCATGGACGTTCAGGATTCTCGGTCTTGTCGTTCCTGCGGTCCCAGAGACGCTGATAGTCATACTCCGTATAGCTTGTATAAGGGACACCTCCCTTCGTCTTCATGAACGTGTCCGCAATATATGCAGAATAATAGCCTCTTGTCTCGAAGTCTGTAGAAACAGTGTTTGCAGAGAATGAGAACCTGCCGTCAAATGTGACAGTCGGCCTCTGCTCCTTCTTTCCGCTCTTGGTAGTCACGAGAATCACGCCGAATGCAGCACGGGCGCCATAGATAGCGGCAGATGAAGCATCCTTCAGGACGGAAATAGTCTCGATATCGTTGGAATTTATACGGTCGAGATATGTTTCCATGCCGTCCACAAGAATAAGAGGAGAGCCTCCGTTAGGAGATGTGTTGCCTCGGATGTTGAACGAGCTTCCTGCTCCAGGCTGTCCGGAAGACTGTGTAATGTTGAGGTTCGGGACCATACCTTGGAGAGCCTGTCCGACCGATGCCACAGGCCTGTCTTTCATATCTTCTGCCGACACTGCCGCTACAGCTCCGGTAAGGTTCTCCTTTTTCTGGATGCCATAGCCGACAACCACGGCATCTGAAAGCACATTGTCCGATTCTTTCAGGACAATGTCATAAGGCATCTTCTCGTTTCCGGTAAAATGTATGGTCCTCGGTTCGTAGCCGAGATAGTTCACTTCCACATCGGCCGGCCAAGAGAAGCCTGTAATGACGTAGGCTCCATTGACATCAGCAATGCTGACATTCGTAGTACCGGAGATACGCACAGACGCGCCGATTAGAGGTTCCCCCGCCGAATCAAGCACCCTGCCCTCCAGACGGGCATTCCTGGCAGATTGGCTTTTGTCCCCTCCTGGAATTGCCTTTTTATCATCTTTCAACACAGAAACGTGATTGTCCTTGATGATGTACTTGACCTTGTCTCCGGCAAAAATCTGATTAAGGACATCGTTTATGGTACCTCTGGTCACATTGACCGAGATTACCCTGTCCATATCGACTTCACCGGCATTGACGACAATAGAATAGCCGCCTTCCCTATGCAGCTGTGCAATAGCCTCACGCACAGAGACTTTCTTCAGGTTCAGCGTAATGCCCTGCGCATACGATGATACGCATACAATAGCCGAAACCATAGCCGCCAGGACGTAGCGTCCCAAGCGACTGAATACGTTACCGCTTTTCATTGGAAAAAATTATGTTGGTTATTTATCGAGAGAAGATATAAAGAACGTTATTCCTTTTGGTTATTCTCATGGATCCGTCCGCATTCAGGGATGCAAGAATGTCGTCAAGCCCCTCACCTTCGGAAAACCAGGCATCGAAGCGCCTTCCTGAAAGATTCCGGTCCGCAATTACAACATTGCGGTTAAAGATTCTGTTCAGATCCGCCACGATATCGTCAAGCCGCTGGTTCATGAAGTGCAGGGACCCGGCGGTGCTCATCTGGCTTATAAACTCAGGAGAGAAGCGTCTTCTGGCCACATTTCCCGTATGTCCGTCATACTGAAGGACATCCCCCGGAATCATAGAATATGTCACAGATGTGCTGCCTGATGAGACAAGCATCTCCACCGAACCTTCCGCAAGTGCGATTTCCGAACTTTTCGACGAACTGTATGCCCTGAAATCGAACTTTGTTCCAAGCACCTTTACAGAAACTTGGCCGGAGGTGATGACAAATGGCCTATGTGGATTTTTGGAAACTTCGGCAAACACTTCTCCGTCCAGGAATATTTGGCGGCGATCCGACTTGAACTCAGAAGGATATGTGATACGGCTCCCGGCCTTAAGAAGCAGGCTAGTTCCGTCTGACAGCACTATATCACGATGCTGTCCTTCCGGAACCGTAACCTCCGACCAGTACACCTTCCTTTCCGAAGCCGACTCATAAGCAATTCCACCGAAGAAAAGACCGGCCGCACATGCTGCGGCAGCCACAACTGCGGAAACTTTCAGAGCCACCTTGCGGATCGTATTCCTCTGTCTTCTGAAACCAAGCCTGGAGGCTACCGCCGCATAAGCACGGCGGGCCTCCCCTGACTCGTCTTCGGAATCAAGAGAATCAAAGATGTCCTCAAGCTGGGAATCTGTATATTCTTCTATATTCTTCATCAATTACTTTATCTGGTCACTTCCGCATTGAGACGTATATCCCCGACAGAAGCGCCGACCATTATGCTGAACTTTCCTGCATTGACACGGAAATCATGTATATCGACATCATAGAACGCGAATGCCTCTTTCCCGAGATGCACAGTCACAGACTTGCACTCGCCTTTACCGAGCTGTACCCGCGCATAACCTTTCAGTTCCTTGACCGGTCTCGGCACTGAAGGACAAAGTTCGCCGACATATACCTGAGCCACCTCTGCTGCAGCCATCTTTCCATTATTTGTCAATGTGAATTTCACATCAACACCGTCTCCTGACGGCACTACAGCCAGATCACTATACTCAAAATCTCCGTACGTAAGTCCATATCCGAATGGATACAGAGGCTTGGTACCGAGTCTGTCATATCCCCTGTAACCCATGAACACGCCTTCATTGTAAGTCACATATCTGTTTGTGAACCCGCGTTTGTTCTCGGCTTTCTCCTTGGTATAATAACTGTCGTGTACAGGATTGTCCTCCCAACATGCCTCAATGCTCATCGGGAGCCTTCCGGATGGCGAGAATTCACCTGCAAGCATCCTTGCGAGAGCCAGACCGCCTTCCTGTCCCGGGTACCATCCCATGATGATGGCCTTCACGTCATCTTTCCACGCGGACATGTCGAAACCGCCGCCGGAATATATCACGACAATGACATTGCTGTTATGGGCAGCCGCGAACTTTATCATGGCATCCTGTCCCTCAGGCAATGTGAATGTCCTGTCGTGGTTTTCTTTTTCTGTCTCCGTGTCGAAACCCGCACAGATGACTACTGACGATGCCGACTCCAGAGCCTTCACATTTTCAGGAGTATTATAGTCCAGATTATCAGCAGGTTCTATGAGCTGGACAGGATAGTTCTTTCCGAGTTGTCCAAGTCCTGCATACAAAGAAATGGAATAGAGAGGATCCACCTTTCCGCTTCCTCCGCCACAAGGGATGCGGTCCGCATTAGGCCCCATAACGACTATGCGGTTCTTACGACCCGCCTTCAAAGGAAGCGCGCCATCATTTTTCAACATCACAGCAGACTCGCATGCCATCTTGTATGCAACTTCGCGCGAATATGCATTGTCTTCAGAAATGGACTTGTCCAACTGAGGTCTGTCCATAAATCCGAATGCGATGAGTGTCTGCAGAATATGCTGCACCTTCTCATCGATTTCAGATTCGCGGATAACGCCACTGTCAATCAGAGGTTTTATAAGGTCATACTTGAAATAGAACGCTCTCGGCATCTCAAGGTCAAGACCTCCTTTCACAATTCCGAGAGTAGAATATGTGGAAGTCCAGTCTGACATTACAAATCCGTCAAAGCCCCACTTCTCGCGCAAATTGTCCCTCATTAGGAAACTGCTTTCAGAAGCATGAACATTATTTACAAGATTGTAGCTGGTCATGACTGAACCGACTTTCGCCTCTTCGACAGCCGCACGGAACGCAGGGAAATAGATTTCGTTCATGGTGCGCTCGTCGGCGTTGGTGCTGACATGATGACGGTCATACTCCTGATTGTTGAGCGCAAAGTGCTTTATGGTCGCCATAACGCCCTGAGACTGTACGCCTTCGATATAGTTGACCGCTGTCCTGGAAGCAAGATACGGGTCCTCACCCATATACTCGAAATTACGTCCGCAGAGCGGGCTACGGTAGATGTTCACACCAGGGCCCAGCAGGATATGCACACCCCTCGCTCTGGAGTCCTGCCCGAGAGCGACACCCATCTCATAGGCCAGAGACTGATCCCACGATGCCGCTGCAGCTACACCACATGCGAACAATGTGCTTTTAGTGTTGTTTCGGACGCCCTGAGGTCCGTCCGCCATGCGGATTTCCGGAATTCCCAGCCTTTCAACAGGTCTGATGTAGAACCCGTCGCGATATCCCGCGATATATTCCACCTTCTCCTGAAGAGTCATCTGGTCCACCAGAGATTTGGCCCTGTCCTTACATGCCCTGTCTCTTATACACATCTGACGCT
>ERZ1026776.1243-NODE-1243-length-14636-cov-18.730883_pt1 | contig 14636 bp, 14 predicted proteins | sample MGYA00380125_ERZ1026776 | MGnify/ENA primary metagenome ERZ1026776 (study PRJEB33269, sample SAMEA4719761) | human gut metagenome | biome: human-associated habitat; feature: organic feature; material: feces | place: Cameroon | collected 2013-10 ...
CCCTTGACCATCATGGAAGCGCTCTTCATGCCGGCCTCGTCGCCGTCCTGATAGTCCAGCACTTCCACGGTCATGCCGTGGGCAGCGGCCCAGCGGTTGTACATGCGGTAGAGCATCTCAGCCCAGTCCTGCGCCTCGGTTCCGCCCGTGCCGGCGTGGAAGGTCAGGATGGCGTTGCTGTGGTCGTACTCGCCGTTCAGCATGGTCATCAGCTGCAGCTCGTCCACCGCCTTGCCCACGGTGTTCACGGCCTCTTCGGCCTCGGGGATCATGTCGGGGTCGTACTCCTCGTCCAGCATCTCCAGCATGGTCTCGGCGTCGTCGTACAGGCCCTGCAGCTTTTCAAAGCGGTTCAGCTTGCCGCGCAGGTCGCCCACCTCGTCGAACACCTTCTTGCTCCGTTCCGCGTCGTCATAGAAGCCGGGGCGGGACATGGTGTGCTCCAGCTCCTGCACGCGCTTGCGGGAAGCCTCGATGGCGAGAGCCTCTTCCAAGTCTTTCACAGCTTTGCCGTACTCGGCCAGCTGCACCTTCAGTTCTTCAGTCGTGATCATTCTTTAATATCCTCTCAAAATAAGAAGTATCGCCCTGATTTCTCATCGGTACATCGCGCTATGCGTTCCTGTCGAACACAGACCCGGCCGCCAGTGGCTCTCCCTCTGGGAGAGCTGGCGTCGCGCCGCGATGCCTGAGAGGGCTGCAAAAAGATACAGTTTATACACAGATACTTCATTAGTATACCGGGAATTCATGATAAAGTAAAGAGGAAAAAGTACCAACATGCTGGAAATTTGAAGATTTTTGCCTTTTCTTTTCGTCCAGATGGGAGTATAATATGGGTAAGTACCAATATGGGAGGAAATTATGCCAAAATATTATGGCTGCCCCTGCGAGGGCTGCGGCAAGCCGCTGACCCTGCGCGATGACATCGTTGTGTGCCCGGACTGCGGTGCGCCGTACCACCGGGATTGTTACGAAAAGCTGGGCCGCTGCATCCACAGCCCCGCCCACGCCGCCGGCTACGAATGGAAGTTCCCCTATCAGGAATCCGAGCTGTGCACCTGCCCGTCCTGCGGGGAGCGCACCCTGCGCAGCGAGGAGCATTGCCGCTGCTGCGGCGCGGTGCTGCCGCCCGAGGGCGCACAGGAACCCGCCGACCGCACCGAGGGCGATGCCAACGGGAACTTTGACTATTCCAGCTTCTACCGCCAGTTTCAGGAGACGGGGACCCCGCCCGACCCGATGCGTCAGGCGTATCAGGCCGCGTTCGGCAAGGACGAACAGATGGACGGCATCCCCTGCAAGGAGTGGGCCAGCTTCATCGGCCCCGCGTCCCCTTCTTATATGAATACCTACTGCCGGATGGAGCTTGCCCACAGCAAGATCTCGATGAGTTTTTCGGCGCTGCTGTTCGGGCCGTTCTATTTCTTCTACCGCAAGGCGTGGAAACCGGCGTTCGGCTTCCTCGCGGCGGAACTGCTGCTGGCCGTGCCCACCCTGCTGGAGCTGATGCAGATCACCGGAAGCACCATGGCCCCGGCCCTGAGCGATTCCACGCTGGTCGTGCTGGCCCGCATCTGCTCGTTCCTCAGCTTCGTGCTGATGGTCGTGCGCGGCATGTACGGCAAGTGGCTCTACCGCAAGAGCGCGGCGGAGCGCATCCAGAAGATCCGGGCGGAGTTCCCGGAAGAGCGCCAGCGTCAGGCGGTGCTGGCGGCACAGGGCGGCGTCAGCTTTGCGGCGGTGTTCGGCTGCTTCCTGCTGCTGATGGCGGTGGGCAGCCTGTCCACCCTGCTGCTGGGTCCCAACATCGAGGCCCTGTTGAATTTGGTCTACGGCTGATGCACAACAGCCGCGCGATAAAAAATTTGAAGGAGCAAAATCATGAAGAAAGTCACAAAAGCTGTGATCCCTGCTGCCGGTCTGGGCACGCGCGTCCTGCCCGCGACCAAGGCAATGCCCAAGGGCATGCTGCCCATCGTGGATAAACCCGCTATCCAGTATCTGGTGGAAGAAGCCGTGCGGTCCGGCATCACCGACATCCTCATCATCCTCGGCCGCAACCAGAGCATCATCGAGGACCACTTCGACCGCAGCCCCGAGCTGGAAGAGAAGCTGGCCAAGCCCGGCAAGGAAAAGATGCTGGAAGAGTGCCTCGGCATCTCCAACATGGCCAACATCTTCTTTGTCCGCCAGAAGCAGACCCTCGGTCTGGGCCATGCCGTCAGCGTGGCAAAGGCGTTCACCGGCGACGACCCGTTCGTGGTCATCTACGGCGACGACGTCATCTGGGGCGAGGACCCTGTCTGCGCCCAGCTCATCCGCGCTTACGAGGAGTTCGGCCGTCCGGTGGCGGGCGTGTCCGCTGTGCCTTGGGAGGACGTGAGCCGCTATTGCAGCCTCAAGACCACCCCCATCCACGACAACTATTTCTTCGTCGATGACATGATCGAGAAGCCCAAGAAGGGTCAGGAGTTCAGCAACTACTCCATTCTGGGCCGCGTCCTGCTGACCCCGGAGATCTACGACATCCTCGCACACACCCAGCCGGGTGCGGGCGGAGAAATTCAGCTGACCGACGCCATGGCCGAGTATGCCCGCAATCACGGCGGCATGACGGCGGTGGAGTTCACCGGCAAGCACTACGACATGGGCAACAAGCTCTGCGTCGTGGAAGCGCAGGTCGAGCTGGCCCTGCAGCACCCTGAGATCGGCGAGGACTTCCGCGCCTACCTGAAGGAATTCTGCAAGACGCTGTAACACACAAAAATAAGGGGAGCCGTCACGCTGTGTGACGGCTCCCCTTTTCTTATTTTGCCTGACTCGGATGCGGGGTCGGCGGCGCTTTGGTGAACAGCACCTTGAGCACCAGCGGCGTTGCCACCGAGGACACCACGATGAGCAGGATGACCGCCGTGAAGTAGACCGAATCCACTACGCCGATGTCCAGACCCTTCTGCGCCACGATCAGGGCCACCTCGCCGCGGGTCATCATGCCGACGCCCACCTTGAGCGAATCGTCCCAGCTGAAGCGGCAGATTTTTGCCGCCAGACCGCAGCCGATGATCTTGGTGATGAGGGCCACGATCACGAAGCAGACGCTGAACAGCAGGATATTCGGCGTGAGGCCGCTGATATCCGTTTTCAGGCCGATGCTGGCGAAGAACACCGGCGCGAACAGCACATAGTTGCTGATGTCCACCCGGCGCTCCACATAGGATGCGTCGTTCATGGTGCAGAGCACGATGCCCGCGATGTACGCGCCCGTGATGTCGGCGATGCCGAAGTATTGCTCGGCGATGTAGGCCATCGCGAAGCAGAACGTCATGCTGACGATGGTGATGCGCTGGGTGTGGGGGTTGCGGGCGTCCAGCCACTTCATCGCGAAGTGGGCGATCAAGCCCACGCCGATGGCCGTGGCGAAGAAGAGCACCGTGTTGAACAGCACCTTGCCCAGCCCCGTGCCCGTGCCGGAGCTGGCGCCCAGCACGCAGGTGAGCACCACGATGCCGATGACGTCATCGATGACCGCCGCGCTCACGATGGTCGTGCCCAAAAAGCTCTTCAGGTGGCCCAGCTCCTGCAGGGTCGCCACCGTGATGGACACGCTGGTGGCCGTCATGATCGTGCCGATGAACAGGGCGCGGTAGAACTCCGGGCTGCCCACCGCCGAAAAGCCGTAGAACGCACTATATAATAATGTGCCGCCCGCCAGCGGGACCGCCACGCCCACGCACGCGATCAGCGTCGCGATGGGGCCGGCCTTCACCAGCTCTTTCAGGTTCGTGCCAAGGCCGGTGGAGAACATCAGCAGCACCACGCCGATCTCCGCGAAGATGGAGATGGTATCGCTGATATGCACCAGATTCAGCAGACACGGCCCGATGAGCAGGCCCGCGATGATCTCGCCCACCACCTGCGGCGCCTTGCATTTGCGGGCCACCAGCCCGAAGAACTTGGCGCTGAGCATGATGATGGCAAGATTCCGGAAAACAGAGACCATAAAACTTACCTTCCTTCGCATATTCTCTTTTTTCGCAGCGAGCCAAGGCCGCGCGCCTTCCGGCCCCCTGCTGAGTATCTATTATACCGCTGTTATTCGTTAAAAGCAAAACAAAGTCAGTAAAATTCTGGCCAAAGTTTCAAGCCGACAGGTTTTTGATTTTCGTGCAAATTTTTTTGCCGCGAACGCTTGACAAATTTCGATTTGCTTGCTATAATAAGTTGCTGTCTGAACAGACACACCGCACAACGGCGCGAAGCCGCGCTGCTGTGTACCTTGGCCTCATAACCTTGAGGCCCTCAAGTCCAAAAGGAGGTGCTACAAAATGGCAAAGTACGAAACCATGCTGATTACCAGCGCCGCTCTCGACGAGGAGGCTACCGCCGCTCTGGTGGGCAAGTTCAAGTCCCTGATCGAGGCAAACGGTACCATCGATTCCATCGACGAGTGGGGCAAGCGCCGTCTGGCCTACCCCATCAACGATGAGGAGGAAGGCGTTTACACCGTGATCAACTTCACCAGCGAGCCCAGCTTCCCCGCTGAGCTGGACCGTGTGTACAAGATCACCGAAGGCGTTATGCGCAGCCTGATCGTTGCCCACGAGGAGTAATCTCTCCGTGACCAAAAAGGAGTCCGTATTATGTTGAATGTTGTTGCCATCATGGGCCGTCTTGTGGCGGACCCGGAGCTTCGCACCACGCAGAGCGGCACGAATGTGTGCAGCTTCCGCATTGCGTGCGACCGCAATTTTGCCCGTCAGGGCGAGCAGCGTCAGGCTGATTTCATCGACATCGTCGCATGGCGTCAGCAGGCAGAGTTTGTTTCGAAGTATTTCCAGAAAGGCAGTCTGATCGCCATCGAAGGCTCGCTTCAGACCCGCCAGTATCAGGACAAGCAGGGAAACAACCGCACCGCTGTGGAAGTGGTGGCCAACAATATCAACTTTGCCGGCCCCAAGAGCAGCAATCAAGGCGGCGGAGCAGGTTATCAGAACTCTGCTCCGTCCTACCAGAACGCAGCCCCTGCCCGCCCTGCGGCGGTGGAGGCAGCTCCCAGCTATTCGGCTGGCAGCGCAGATGATTTCGCCGTCATCGACGACAGCGACGATCTGCCGTTCTGATTTCCGAAAACGGTCTGAACCGTTAAAATCTTATAGGAGGTAATAAGCAATGGCTTTTGAAAGAACCGAAGGCTCTCGCCCCGCACGCCCCATGCGTCGCGGCCGCAAGAAGGTTTGCAGCTTCTGTGTCGATCGCATCGACACCATCGATTACAAGGACGTGCCCCGTCTGCGTAAGTACGTCTCTGAGCGTGCTAAGATCATTCCCCGCCGTGTGACCGGCACTTGCGCTTATCATCAGCGCGCACTGACCATCGCCATCAAGCGTGCTCGTCACGTTGCTCTGATGCCCTACGTCAGCGACTAATCTTTAAAAAACCAACCCGATCAAAATAATCAGCAATCAGCAAAGCGCTCTCACCGATGACAAGGTGAGAGCGCTTTTTATTTTCCCGGAACCATTTCCGTTTCAGCGGCAGAAGATGGGTCAGATCCTATGCAAAGAATTCCCGGGAACGGGTGGCATCTCCTGCTTTGCGGACGAAAAGAAAAGCGTTTTTCGCACAAAAAGTTACAAAACGGTACGATAATTTCCGGTCTGTTCTGATTTGTACCGGAAATTATCGGTATTTTCAGTCTTGCTGCTTCGTCCGCAAATCAAACTGCACAAACACAGGGGGAGGCATTGCACATTTTATACAAAGTTGTATCACCCTTATTGATTTTTTATACAGAATGTGCCATACTAATGTCGCTGGGAACGTTCCCGACAACGTTCCCGAAACGCTTTCAGAAAGTGAGGCTCGCCGACATGGCAAATCTGACCATCAAAGATATTGCACGGATCAGCGGCTGCTCCGTCAGCACCATCTCCCGTGTGATCAACGACAGGCCGGATGTCCGCCCGGAGACCAAGGAGCACGTTCTGAAAGTGATGCGGGAAGCCGGGTTCGTACCCAACACGAATGCCCGACAGCTGAAGATCCAGCAATCCCGCAGTCTTGTGTTTGTGGTAAAGGGCACACGGAATATCTTCTTCTCCGATTTTCTGGTGCAGTTGCAGCGCGCCGCAACCCTGTACGGGTACAACGGTATCGTCTCTTATCTGGATGAGAACGCCAATGAGATCGATGCCGCGGAAAAGATCCTGCGGGAGATCAAACCCAAAGGCATCATCTTTTTGGGCGGCAGCGTGGCGAACTTCCAGCGGGGCTTTGACAGCATCAATGTTCCTTCCGTGCTCACCACGCTGGTCACAGACGAGCTGGACTTTCCCAACCTTTCTATGGTGGGCGTGGATGACTGTGCAGCGGCCTATACCGCTGTGGACTACCTCATCCGGCAGGGACACCGCAAGATCGCCGTTCTAGGCGGTCCGGTGACCAGCTACCCCAGCCTGATGCGCCGCAAGGGTGCACAGCAGGCCATGGAGGATGCGGGCATCCTGTTCAACGACAAGCTGTACGGCCTGTCCAACTATGATTTTGAGTCCGCCTACCACGCTATGAACAGTCTGCTGGCCCGCCGGGCAGACTTCACCGCCCTGTTCGCCATGAGCGACGTCATTGCCTTTGGTGCCATCCGGGCGTTGGTGAGTGCTGGATTCCGAGTACCGGAGGATATTTCGGTGATCGGCTTTGACGGCATCACGATGTCCCGCTACTGCGTGCCGGTGATGACCACCATCGTCCAGCCCAGCGAGCAGATCGCGCTGCAAAGCATTGAGCTGCTGGTGCGGCAGATCGAGCATGGCTCCCCTGCCCAGACCGTGACCCTGCAGCCGGAGCTGCAGCAGGGCGAAAGCGTAAGGGCGATTTAAATTTTGTTTTCCCTCCGTCGAAGGACGGAGAGTATATAGTTGATCTGTAATTTTAATAAGAAGGAGAACTTATTATGAAAAAGATGATCACTCGTCGTAATTTCCTGAAGGTTGCCGGCGCTTCTGCCGCTGCTATGGGTCTGGCCGCCTGCGGTGGCTCCTCCAGCAGCACTGCATCCTCTGCTGCCGGTTCTACCGCCGCTTCCAGCACCGCTGCAAAGGCAGACGGCAAGGTCTACTATCTGAACTTCAAGCCCGAGCAGGATCAGGCCTGGCAGGATCTGGCTGCTGAGTACACCAAGGAGACCGGCGTGCCTGTGACCGTCGTCACCGCTGCTTCCGGCCAGTACGAGACCACCCTGATGAGCGAGATGGAAAAGAGCGAAGCTCCCACCCTGTTCCAGGTGAACGGCCCCGTGGGTCTGGCAAACTGGAAGGATTACTGCTATGATCTGTCCGGCAGCCAGCTGTACGGTGAGCTGACCAGTGATACCTTCGCTCTGAAGGACGGCGATTCCGTTGCCGCTGTCGCATACGTCATCGAGACCTACGGCATCATCTACAACAAGGAACTGCTGACCGCCGCCGGCTACACGCAGGACGATATCAAGGGCTTTGCCGATCTGAAGAAGGTCGCTGACGATATTCAGGCACGCAAGGCTGAGCTGGGCGTGGACGGTGCTTTCACCTCCGCCGGTATGGACGGTTCTTCTGACTGGCGCTTCAAGACCCATCTGGCAAACCTGCCCATCTACTACGAGTACAAGGCAGACGGCATCGGCTCCACCGACGCCATCAAGGGCACCTATCTGGACAACTACAAGCAGATTTGGGATCTGTACATCACCGATTCCACCTGTGACCCCACCCTGCTGGCTTCCAAGACCGGCAACGACGCTGTGGCTGAGTTCGTGGGCAAGAAGGCCGTGTTCTACCAGAACGGCACCTGGGCTTACAGCGATGTGAAGGATCTGGGCGACGACAATCTGGGCATGCTGCCCATCTACATCGGCGTGGATGGCGAGGAGAATCAGGGCCTGTGCACCGGTTCCGAGAACTTCTGGTGCGTGAACAACACCTCTTCTGATGCCGACATTCAGGCTACTCTGGACTTCCTGTACTGGTGCGTCACCTCCGAGACCGGCACCAGCGCAATGGCTGACGACATGGGCTTCGTCATCCCCTTCAAGGCTGCCAAGGACTCCACCAACCCCCTGATCACCATTGCAAACGAGTATGTGGCCGACGGCAAGACCAGTGTTGACTGGTGCTTCTCCACCATGCCTTCCGAGGAGTGGAAGAACGGCGTGGGCAGCGCTCTGACTGCATACGCAGCAGGCACCGGCAAGTGGGACGACGTTGTGACCGCCTTCGTCGATGGCTGGGCTAAGGAGTACAAGCTGGCAAACGGCTAAGCTCCTGACTGATCCATTAGAACAAAACTGAATGGGGAGGCGGGCGAAGAAGTTCGCTCCGCCTCCCCTTTTTTGTTAATCACTCCGCATATAGGAGGTATATCATGCAAAAAGCCATCAGTAAATACTGGCCGGTGTTCGTGCTGCCTACCCTCATCGCGTTCATCATCGGCTTCATCTGGCCCTTTATCTGGGGTATTTACCTTTCGTTCCAGCGGTTCACCACTGTGAGCAAGACCACCTTTGTGGGCATCCAGAACTACATCAGCGTATTTCAGGATTCCACCTTCCTGCACGCGTTCGGCTTTACTGCGGCGTTCACTGTAGTATCCACCGTGCTCATCAACGTCTGCGCCTTTGCCATTGCGCTGGTGCTCACCCGCGGCATCAAGGGCACCAACATCTTCCGTACCGTCTACTTCATGCCCAACCTGATCGGCGGCATCCTGCTGGGCTATATCTGGCAGATCCTGCTCAACGGCGTGCTGGCAAACCTGCAGAAGCCCCTGCTGGCACTGGACGCCAAAGCCGGTTTCATCGGTCTGGTCATCCTGATGTGCTGGCAGCAGATCGGCTATATGATGATCATCTATGTGGCCGGCCTGCAGAGCGTGCCCGGTGACCTGATCGAGGCCGCTAAGATCGACGGTGCAAACGACCGCGAGATCCTGTTCAAGATCAAGATCCCTATGGTCATGCCCAGCGTGACCATCTGCACCTTCCTGACCCTGACCAACAGCTTCAAGCTGTTCGACCAGAACGTGGCTTTGACCGCAGGCGAGCCCGCCAACGCAAGTGAAATGCTGGCTCTGAACATCTACAACACCTTCTACGGCCGCTCCGGTGCGCAGTGGAAGGGCATCGGTCAGGCAAAGGCTGTTGTGTTCTTCCTGATCGTCGTGGTCATCTCGCTGATCCAGCTCCGCTTTACCCGCTCTAAGGAGGTGCAGCAGTAATGCCTAAACAGAAAAAAATGTGGGATAACATCCTCACCGTTATCATGTCTCTGCTGAGTCTGCTGTGGATCTATCCCATCGTGCTGATCCTGCTGAACAGCTTAAAGACGGAAGGCAGCTTTACCACCTCTACGGTGTTCCGTCTGCCTACTGCCGAAACGTTTGCCGGTCTGTACAACTACGTTTACGGCGTGACCAAGATGAACTTCCTCTCCAGCATGGGTTACAGCCTTCTGATCACCATTACCAGTGTGGCTTTGATCCTGCTGTGCTGCTCCATGACCGGTTGGTATCTGACCCGCGTGAACAACAAACTGAGCAAGTTCATGAATCTGCTGATCGTGTTCTCCATGGTCGTCCCCTTCCAGATGGTCATGTTCACCCTGTCCAAGACTGCTGACCAGCTGAAGCTGAACACCCCTTGGAACATCTGCATCATTTATCTGGGCTTCGGCGCCGGTCTGGCCGTGTTCATGTTCACCGGCTTTATGAAGAGCGTGCCTATGGAGATCGAGGAAGCCGCCATGATCGATGGCTGCAACCCCATCCAGATCTTCTTCAAGATCGTGTTCCCCATCCTGAAGCCTACCATGATCTCCACTGCTATTCTGGAGACCATGTGGGTGTGGAACGACTACCTGCTGCCCACGCTGGTGCTGGACATCAAGAAGTACCGCACCATCCCCATGGCCATCCAGTACTTCCGCGGCGGCTATGGCCGCGTGGAGCTGGCTCCCATGATGGCCTGCATCATCATTGCGATCATCCCCATTATTATCCTCTACATGACCTGCCAGAAGTACATCATCGAGGGTGTCGTGGCCGGTGCTGTAAAGGGCTAAGGAGGTGCACGTTATGCGTGCAAGCGGCATTCTGATGCCGGTGTTCAGCCTGCCGGGGCCTTTTGGCATCGGCACGCTGGGCAGTGAAGCGACCGCATTTGTTGATTTTCTGGCCGAGGCAAAGCAGACCTATTGGCAGATCCTGCCCATCGGTCCTACCGGTTACGGCGACAGCCCCTACCAGAGCTTTTCCGCCTTTGCCGGAAACCCCTACTTTATTGATGATCGGCTGCTGGCGTCAGACGGCTATCTGACCGCCGAAGAGATCCCCGCTGCGCAGCCGGTAGACACCGTTGACTACGGTGCGCTGTATCACCAGTGCCCGGTACTGCTGAAAAAGGCCGCTGACCGGCTGCTGGCAGCCCCCTCCCCTGCTTACGAAGCCTTCTGCGCAGCGCAGAGCTTCTGGCTGGAGGACTACGCCCTGTTCATGGCTGTAAAGGCCGAGCAGGGGCAGGCAGGCCTTGCCGACTGGCCGGACGCCCTGCGCTGCCGGGAGCCGGAGACCATTGCCGCCGCAAAGGCACGACTGGCCGACCAGATCAGCTACCACAAGGCGGTGCAGTTCTTCTTCTACACACAGTGGAACGCATTGAAGGCCTACGCCAACCGCAAGGGCATCCTGTTGGTGGGTGATATTCCCATCTATGTCAGCCCGGATTCCAGCGACCTGTGGACCCATCCGGAACTGTTTCAGACCGATGGACAGATGCACCTGACCCATGTAGCCGGCTGTCCGCCGGATGCCTTTGCGGCAGACGGTCAGCTGTGGGGGAACCCGCTGTACGACTGGCCCGCCCACAAGGCCACCGGCTTTGACTGGTGGAAACGGCGCATGAAGCACGCCACCTCCATTTACGATGTGGTGCGCATCGACCACTTCCGCGGCTTTGAGAGCTACTATTCCATCCCTGCTGAAAACACCACGGCTGCGGGCGGTCACTGGGAAAAAGGCCCCGACCGGGACTTTATCCACGCCATGCAGCAGGCGCTGGGCGGCGGCAATATCATCGCCGAGGATCTGGGCTTCCTGACCCCGGAGGTGAAGGCCATGCTGGCCGAGAGCGGTTACCCGGGCATGAAGATCATGCAGTTTGCTTTCGACAGCCGGGAGTCGGGCAACTACCTGCCCCACACCTACCCCCGCAACAGTGTGGTGTACACCGGTACCCACGACAATGTGACCACCGAGGGCTGGCGCAGCAATGCCAGCGCCGAGGATGTGGACTACGCCTGCCGCTATCTGCGCTGTACACCGGAGGCCCTGACCGAAGGCATGATCTGCGCCTGCCTTGCCAGCGTTTCGGACACCACCATCATCCCGCTGGCAGACTGGCTGCATCTGGGCAGCGAGGCACGCATCAACACTCCCAGCACACAAGGTGCAAACTGGCGCTGGCGGTTAGCACAGCCTCTGCCCCCGACACTGGCCGGACATATTGCGGAACTGACTACCCTGTATGAGCGTGTCCCAGAAACGCGCTGACCAATTTTTCCTTTCCTGAAACCACAAGGCATCTGCTATCTCCGTTGCTGCGTCTTGCGCAGTGCAGCGGGAATCAGCAGGTGCCTTTGTTGTATCCATTTTTTATTTGCAGCATTGCTTTCGTCACAACATTTTTTCGCTATGAAAAAGCCGCCATTTTTTTAATTTACAGCGCACCACAGTATTTTTTGTGGTTTTTGTCACAATATGTTCACAAATGTATCATGATTTTTAAACCCGCGCTCTCTTGTCGTTTTTGTGCAGTTATGCTATAATCCACTTAGTTCTTGGTCCCCTTTTGGAGGGACCCTACGCACGAAAGGAGTTCTCACGCTATGGAATCGACCCGTCAGAACCAGCTGCTGCTCCCCGCAGCCTATGCACCCATCTCCGAAGAGGAAATGATCTACATCGAGGGCGGCGACTCTATCTCTCCGCAGCAGTTTGTATATAACGCCGGCACCAACCTGATCCGCCTGATCGGTCAGGCGATCATCGAGCGCACCTTTACCGGCATCCAGAACATGCGCGACGACGGCCTGACGGTCGGCGGTGCGGTCAAGCATTACTGGAACGGCCAGCCCACCCGCGGCAAGGTGATGACCTTTGTGTTCGCCGGATTCGCCGGCTACGCCTTCTATGTGCGGGCCGTGCAGCTCATCAATACGGCGCTGGCCCTTTACACCGAAGTGAAGGACAACTACTTGAACAACAACGCATCCTCTACCACCGATGCCAGCGCTTCCACGGACGTGACCGCCGCGACCACCGCCGCGCTGACGGCCGCCTGAGCACCCTTCGCGATTCGACTTTGACCTGAAAGGAGCTTTTTTATGAAAAATTTACAGATGCCTTCTTCCTATGCCGTCATCTCCGAAGAGGAACAGCGTTCCATCCTCGGCGGCGGCGAACTGGCCGATGCGTGGACTTCTTTCACGGAACAGCTCCACCTCGACGACTTCTTCTTTGGCAGCGGGCTGATCTCGCTGTCCTTCACCTTTGTTCCCATGCTGCTGTTCCGCGTCGGCGTGGCGGGCTATAACTTCCTCGAGAATATCTACAGCAACATCTCCAACTGGTTCGGCTACCGTGACGAGACGCTCTCGGAGCTACAAGCCTACACCGACGATATGCGCCAGAAACGTCAGGAGCGGGGCGTTTAAGCAGCTCCGCCTGTCCATTCAAAGCGAAAGCCATCTGCGTGCCCCGTTTTCGGGGAAGTGCAGATGGCTTTTTTCTTATTCCCGCTCTTAGATCACTTGTACCGCCCCCTGCTCCCGCAGACGGAGCAGATAGCAGCTGCCCTTGCCGAACACGGCCTCGATGGCGTCATGATAAGTCTGGGTCAGGGCCTCGGGCACGAAGGCCTGAATGGTCCCCGCGAAGCCGCCGCCCTGCATCCGCCACGCGCCGCCGTTCCCGTCCAGAAGCTTCTGGCTCAGGGCCAGCGCCGCCGAAAGCCCCTGATGCCGCACATCGGTGGAGCAGTAAACGTTCTGGCACTGGGTGAAGGACGAATGCCCGCTGGCTTCGATCTCCCGCAGGAAGGCCGGAAAGTCTCCGGCCAGCAGCGCGTTCCGCTGGCGGAGGGTGCGGGCGTTCTCCTCAAAGTAGTGGATGGCCCGCAGCACGGCGCGGTCGCCGCAGGTCCGGCGCAGACGGGGCAGCGCGGCCCAAAAGTCACTCTCCTGCACCTGCCCCAGCACCTTTGCGCCCAGCTGGGCGGCCACGGCTTCCATCTCGTGCCGGATGGCCGCAAACTCGCCGGTCAGCTCGCTGTGGCTGCCCCGCGTGTCGGTGACGCAGAGGGTCATCCCCTTGGGCAGCAAGCCGTCCGCGTGGATCTTGTCGATCTTCGGTTCCTGCGGGTCGGCGAAGTCCGCAAAGATGACGCCGCCCACCGCGCTGGTCAGCTGGTCCAGCAAGCCGCTGGGCTTTCCAAAGTAAGTATTCTCGGCGTACTGGCACACCTTGGCCAGCTCCGGGGCCGACAGGCCGCAGCCGTATTCCCCGTTCAGGATGACCGCCATCCCCATCTCGAACGCCGCCGAGCTGGACAGCCCGGACCCGCGCAGCACATCGCTGGCGGTGTAGGCGTCGAAGCCGCCCACCTCTTTTCCCCGGGCGCGGAACCCCTCCGCGATGCCCCGGATCAGGCTGGCCGAATGGGTGCTCTCGCCGTCCTGCGGTTCGGCTTCGCGCAGGTCGATGACGTCCAGCTTGTTGAAGCCCCGGGACTTGACCCGGATGTATCCGTCGTCGCTGGGCGATGCCACCGCCACGAGGTCCAGTGTCACCGCCGCGGCCAAGCCATAGCCGTGCTGGTGGTCGGTGTGGTTGCCGCCCAGCTCGGCCCGCCCCGGCGCCGAGTACAGATGCACCTGCCGTCCGGGGCCGTAATAGCGCTCGAACTCGGTCAGCGCGGCGGCGTACCGCTCCCGCTGGCGGGCGAGCACCGGCGGCTCGCTGCCGTAAAGCGCTGTCAGAGCGGCGTCCCACTCCCCTGCCAAGATCTGCTTTCTGAGCTGCGTACTGGTCGCCATGGCGGTTCCTCCTTACCTCTGTCCATATGAAAGAAGATAGTCCTATTGTAATCGAACGAGACGCATTTTTCAATTTGATTTGACAAAAAATCAAAGTTTGGCACGAAAGTCAAAGATTCGGATGTACTTTTGTTGAATTTGCAGGGGCAAATATGTTATACTGTCTTTAACAATGCTCGCTGATGGGAGGAGAGCTATCATGGCAGACGTTTACAAGCAGTCCTTCAAGCAGAATTACACCAACAACATCGAACTGTCCATCTTCAACTGCGGTCTGGAGCGGTGCGCTCCCGGCCAGACGTGGGGTCCGGGCATCCGGGACCACTACCTCATCCATCTGGTCGTCTCGGGCAAGGGGACCTTTGAGGTCGGCGGCCAGACCTTCGCCGTGGCCCCCGGCGACCTGTTCTTCGCCCGCCCCAGCCAGCTCATCCGCTACACCGCCGATGAGCAGCAGCCGTGGGAGTACAGCTGGGTGGGCTTCAACGGCGCGTGCGCCCACAAGCTGGCGG
>ERZ1026776.1244-NODE-1244-length-14626-cov-28.350216_pt1 | contig 14626 bp, 9 predicted proteins | sample MGYA00380125_ERZ1026776 | MGnify/ENA primary metagenome ERZ1026776 (study PRJEB33269, sample SAMEA4719761) | human gut metagenome | biome: human-associated habitat; feature: organic feature; material: feces | place: Cameroon | collected 2013-10 ...
TGAAGACCGGGGCGGGGCTTAAATGATGGCAGGCGCCGGTCATCAATGAAGACCCGAAATCGAGGCACAGAACGAGGGGCTTTCCGGGTAGTTGTGATTCAGAGAACTCTTAAACACAGAACAGAGTATGAAGTCTACGAAGAAGGAAACCTTGATAATGGTGATTTTATTTCCGGTCATTTCCGGTCATGGTCATTTTCGGTCATTTTCAAAATCCACTTCGGTCATTTTCATTGTATATTACTTTTTTCGTAGCTTTCCTTTATAAATCAATGAAGTTTTTTATCATACTGGCTTATAATTCGGATTTTTTATCTAAATTTGCAAAAGATATGCTGCACTCGGCATCATATTGGCAAGGAATTTTGAAATAAAAAGGAACATACAATGATAGATACAAGACTGAAAGTTTTCAGAAGTGTGGCTACACTCCTGAGTTTCACTAAGGCTGCCAACGAACTATTCATCAGTCAGCCTGCCATCAGTAAGCACATACAAGAGCTTGAAAAGGAATATGGGGTGCAACTGTTCGACAGAATCGGCAATCGCATCCAGCTCACCCGTGCCGGACAACTTATGCTTGACCATGCCTGCAAGATCATCGATGCCTATCAGAATCTCGATTTCGACATGAAGAAGCTCACGGAGAAATCTGGTGGTGAACTGCGCATCGGAGCCAGTACCACCATCTCGCAATATGTTCTCCCCGAACTGATAGCTGAATTCAGAAAACATTATCCCGACATTCGTCTTACCCTGCTCAGCGGAAATTCTCATGAGATAGAGGATGCGCTTGCTGCAGGAAGGATAGACCTGGGTATGGTGGAAGGCATCAAGCGGCAGCCCACCTTTAAATACACTCCTTTCATGAAAGATGAACTGGTGGCGTTCGTACATTGTTCCAATCCCCTAGCCCAGCAAGATGAGATTTCTCTGGACATTCTCAGGCAGACACCGATTGTACTGCGTGAATTAGGTTCCGGAACTTTGGATGTCATCCAAAAAAAACTGCAGGAAAACGGCATTGCTCTTTCTGATCTGAACATTGAGATGAATCTGGGAACCACAGAGGGCATCAAGCATTTCGTGGAACATTCCTTAAGCATGGGTATCATCAGCGTAAGAGCCATCTACAGAAGTATCTATGAACAAGTATTCAAGGTTCTGGAAATTGAGAATCTGAAGATGGAACGAGATTTTATGTTTGTTGAGAAGAGGGGCGAGACCGCCAAGCTCCTGCAGACATTCAAGAGGTTCATAACCAAAGATTATAACGTATAGTTATTATATATATACAACATCTCATATTTTTTCGTACCTTTGCACCCGCTTTAAAAAAAAAGCGTATAACCGACAAAAAAATGAAGAATATGAGATTATCAGAACAAAAGAGCAGTATGCTGCATGGCGTATTGCTCATCGCACTCTTCGCATGCGCTGCCTTCTACATCGGTGGTATGGACTGGGTGAAAGCTCTTTCGTTTAGCCCCATGGTGGTGGGCATCATCATTGGTATGCTCTATGCCAATAGTTTACGTAACAACCTGCCCGACACCTGGGTACCGGGCATCAAGTTTTGCAGTAAGCGAATCCTACGCACAGGCATCATCCTTTATGGTTTCAAGCTCACCTTCCAGGATGTGATGGCTGTTGGAGTCTCTGCCATCGTGATGGATGCCATCATCGTATGCGGCACCATCGGCTTGGGAATCCTGGTGGGAAGGCTCCTGAAAATTGACCGCAGCATTGCACTGCTCACCGCTTGCGGAAGTGCCATCTGTGGAGCAGCAGCAGTATTGGGTGTGGATGGGGCCATTCGTCCGAAGCCTTACAAGACGGCAGTAGCCGTAGCCACCGTAGTCATCTTTGGAGCATTATCCATGTTCCTCTACCCTATTCTCTACAGAGCTGGCATCTTTGACCTATCACCGGATATGATGGGACTCTTTACGGGTTCCACTGTTCATGAAGTAGCCCATGTGGTAGGTGCAGCCAATGCCATGGGAGCCGAGGTGAGCAACAATGCCATCATTGTGAAGATGATAAGGGTGATGATGCTGGTACCGGTATTACTGGTGATTGCATGGACCGTTGCTAGGGATGTTGCCAAAAGAGACTGTTTGGAAAATACTGATACCAACAAGCCTAAAATCAGCATTCCATGGTTTGCCATTCTCTTCCTGGTTGTTATCGGATTCAATTCTCTGGGCTTACTTCCGGAAAGCATCGTGAATTGGATTAACCAACTGGATACTTTCCTCCTGACCATGGCAATGGCAGCATTGGGAGCCGAGACAAGCTTTGACAAATTCAAGAAAGCTGGCATTAAGCCTTTCCTCCTAGCTGCCATTCTTTATTGCTGGCTCATCGGAGGTGGATATTGTCTGGTGAAGTTTGCCATTCCATATTTACAATAAGGGCGATGCCCTGGGCTAAGAGCTTTTGGGCTTTCAGCCCGTTTTCAACCGTACAGTTAGATTTTTTGTAGTTTGTGGTCTTGATTTCTCGAAAACAAGGCTAATTTCGAACAATTCGAGGAAAATCATAGAAGTTTTTTATTATACTGGCTTATAATTCGGAAATTTTTATCTAAATTTGCAACAAATTTCGTAAAAATGAGTTATTATATAATAAATAGCTAATTATAGGATCATAAATGAATAGGAAAATCATGAAGATAAATAAAATGAGGAAACAGTTCATCCTCTTCCTTCTGCTTGTTACGGCAGCAGGTTCAGCCTTCGCACAGACTTCCACCAAGACTGATGATCAGGTGATGAGTCTGGTAGTGAGAGAGCATGAAAAAGGGTCATCAAATGCTCAGATTGTTACCAAACTGATGCAGCAGGGTGTAGATATCTCCCAGATTCGACGGGTAAGAGACAAGTATCAGCGCCAGTTGAAACAGGGCGGGGTTACTGGTACTTCCGCCCAACTGCAAGGGAAGGAAACCTCTCGTCTTCGTACCAACAATGGTAAACCCCGTGAAGATTATGGTAAGGGAATCAGCGAAGAATCGAAGAACTACAGTAACTATCGCATCACCGCACAGAAGGATGATCAGTACAAGCATACTTTCGATGAGGATGACGAGGAGTATATGGATTTCCTGAACGAGATGGATGGGATTATTCCAGATACGGCGATGATGATCAAACGTCTCCTTGCTGAACGGGAAGCGAAAATCAAGAAGGTTTTCGGAAGAGACATCTTCAATAACAAAGAGTTGAGCTTCGAGCCAAATATGAATATAGCCACTCCACAGAACTATCGCCTAGGACCTGGAGATGCGGTTATCATTGACATCTATGGTGCATCGCAGAAAACCATAGAAAGCACCGTTTCTCCTGATGGCGAAGTTACCATCGAAGGATTTGGACCTGTATCGGTAGCTGGCTTGACCGTAGCTCAGGCAAACGCCCGACTTCGCAATACACTGGGTAGCAGATACCGTTCGAGCAAGATTAAGCTCACTGTAGGACAAACCAAGACCATTATGGTCAATGTGATGGGCGAAGTAAAAACTCCAGGCACTTATACCCTATCTGCCTTTGCCACCGTTTTCCACGCACTCTATATGGCAGGTGGCACCAACGACTTGGGTACATTGCGAAACATCAAGGTTTATCGCCATAACAAACTGATTACCGTGGTAGATATCTATGATTACATTCTCAATGGCAAACTGACCGGCAATGTACGTCTGGCAGATAATGATGTTATCGTTGTGGGAGCCTACGACTGTCTGGTTACGATTACCGGAAAGGTGAAGCGCCCGATGATTTATGAAATGAAGAAAAATGAGAGCGTGAACTCTCTTCTTAAATATGCTGGGGGATTCACTGGAGATGCTTACAAGAAATCTGTTCGCATCCATCGCAAGACTGGCAGAGACTATTCTGTATATAATGTGGAGGAGTTCGATTTCTCCAGTTTCCATATCGACGATGGCGATTCTGTAAGCGTAGATTCCATTCTCCCCCGCTACAGCAACACCGTAGAAATTAAGGGGGCCGTCTTCCGGCCAGGTATGTACAATCTAGGAGATCAGATCAACAGTGTCCGCACATTGGTAGAACACGCAGAAGGATTGACAGAGGATGCCTTTACGACACGTGCCGTCATGCACCGAATGAAATCGGACAGATCGCTGGAAGTAATAGCTGTAGATATTGCAGGCGTGATGAATGGTACTGTGGCAGACGTTCCACTCAAGGAAAATGATGTCCTTTTCATTCCGACAAGACAGGAAAAGATTTCAGAGAGAACGCTCACCATCCGCGGAGAAGTACAATATCCGGGAATCTATCAATATGCAGAAAATGAAACGATTGAGGATTTCGTGCTGCAGGCTGGTGGATTGACCGACAAGGCTTCAACGATTAATGTTCTGGTAAGCCGAAGAGTAAATGACGCCAAGGCTACAAGACCAGACAGCATTATAGCCAAGACCTACACGCTCGCCCTGAAAGATGGTTTCGTGGTGGATGGCACACCGGGATTCAAGCTGATGCCTTTTGATGAAGTGAGCATCCGAAAGAGTCCTGCCTACACAGAACAGCAGAACGTGATGATTGAAGGTGAAGTGATGTTTGGAGGCACCTATACCCTTGATCGCCGCAATGCCAGATTAAGCGATCTCTTCAAGAAGGCTGGAGGAAGCACAGACCAGGCATATATCAAGGGCGCCCGTCTGATGCGTAAGGCTAACGAAGCTGAAAAAACACGCATGGAGGCTGTTCTGAAAATGCAGAGAGAACAACAGCAGAAAAATCTGCTGCAGTTGGCGGCAAGCAGTAATAATGCCAGTGCCATTACCCAGACTGCAAAAGAAGCACAGAATGCTGACCTGTTGAAGTTTAGCGTTCCTGAAGAATATCCTGTAGGCATCGACTTAGCCGAAGCGCTCAAGCATCCGGGCAGTGATGCAGATATGATTTTGCGAGAGGGTGACAGGCTGATTGTTCCACAATACAATGGAACCGTGAAAATCAATGGTTCTGTGATGTATGCCAATACGGTAGCCTATGAAAAGGGCAAGAGCATTGCCAGTTACATCGATGAAGCGGGTGGATTTGCATCTGATGCCAACAAGAGCAAGGCTTATATTATCTATATGAATGGCAAGGTAGCCAAAGTTGGTCATGGAGCCAAGGCGCAACCTGGTTGCGAGATTGTTGTTCCATCCAAGATGAAACGCAAGATGACGGTGGCTGAAACCATGAGCATGGGTAGTAGTCTTTCCAGCATCGCTGCCATGATTGCGACAATTGCCAATCTCAGCAAATAACGATAATGAAAATCCAAAGAACAAAAAAAAGCAGGTAACGGAAGATCGTTACCTGCTTTTTTCTTATACTTTTTATACTTTTTCCTTGTTCTTTGATTATTATATGGACATTTTACTGTTGCTTCAGATACTCTGCACACATTTCTGCACATCTTTCGCCATCCACACCTGCTGAAACAATGCCGCCTGCGTATCCGGCACCCTCACCACATGGGAAGAGACCCTGAATACGGACATGCATCAAGGTTTCTCTGTCACGTACGATGCGGACCGGTGAAGAGGTGCGAGTCTCCATCGCAATCAGAGTTGCCTCATTGGTGAGAAAACCATGCGCATTCTTTCCAAAAGTCTTAAAGCCTTCCTGCAGGCGCTTGGAAATAAAAGATGGCATCCAGAAATGAAGCGGACTGCTGATCAAACCAGGAGCATAACTGCTTTTTGGCAAATCATAGCTCAAACGATTGTTCACAAAATCAGCCATTCGCTGAGCCGGAGCTGTCTGCTTCATATTCGCCTGCTGCCAGCACTGCTTCTCTACCCTTTCCTGGAAATGCATCATAGCCAGAGGATCCTTCAATTCCTCTTCCGACTGTACAACATCTTCGGGATGTGTCTCTACCACCATACCGGAATTACTCCAGGCAGTACCACGGTTGCTAGGACTCATACCATTTACCACCAGCTGCTCCGGACCAGTAGCTGCCGGAATCACAAAACCGCCAGGGCACATACAGAAACTATACACACCCCGTCCATCTACCTGAGTTACAAAACTATACTCGGCTGCAGGAAGATACTTTCCTCTGCCATTCCTGTTGTGGTACTGTATCTGGTCGATGAGCTGGGAAGGATGCTCCAATCGAACACCGACGGCAATACCCTTGGCTTCGATTTCAATCTTCGAAGAAGCCAGATAGCGATAGACATCCCGGGCACTATGACCTGTAGCAAGAATCACCGGTCCACGATAATTCTCCTCAGCACCTGTTGCCTGGTTAACGGCTTCAACCCCAATCACACGGTCACCTTCCAGGATAAAACGAGTCATCTTGGTCTGAAAATGCACCTCACCGCCACAATTGATGATTGTATTGCGCATATTCTCTATCACGCGAGGCAACTTATCTGTACCAATATGAGGATGTGCATCTGCAAGGATGTTCGTATTGGCACCATGCTGGCAGAAGACATTCAGAATCTTATCCACGCTACCACGCTTCTTGCTTCGGGTATAAAGCTTACCGTCACTATACGCTCCTGCACCACCTTCACCAAAACAATAGTTGCTCTCACTATCCACCTTCTGGGTCTTGGTGATGTTGGAAAGGTCCTTTTTACGCTCACGCACGTCCTTGCCGCGCTCCAGGACAACAGGGCGATATCCCAGCTCTATCAAACGTAAGGAAGCAAAGAGACCGCCGGGTCCCTCTCCTACCACAATGACTCTCGGACGCGAACTTACATCAGGATATTCCGTATGGACATACTGATCATCCTGAGGCATCTCATTGATATAGGCACGTACCTTCAGATTCACAAAAATGGTACGCTGGCGGGCATCAATACTGCGTTTCAATACACGCACCTTATTCAAGGTTCTTGCATCCAATCCTTTTTCTTTAGCCAGATAGCGCTTGATACCCTCTTCATTGGCTGCCTGCTCTGGCAGAATTCTAATCTGATATTCCTGAATCATTTACTTTGAAATTTGAAATTTGAACTTTATGATTAGCTTTATGAAAGTGATGAGTGAGAAGTTCATACTTCCATAGTTGCCAATACTTCAAATGTATCTAATTGATACATTGTGAATTTACCATTCTCCAAGGTAGCAAACGTTGGCACATTACCACCCTTAGGGAAGGTGATGCTACCTGTATTGACAATCGCCTTTCCTTCTTCATTGTGAGACAGTTCCCAAAGATGCGAATGACCATAAATCATTGCATCGTATGGTCCCTTTGGCATATTCTCCTTATTGTAAATATGTCCATGGGTCAAGAGATAGCGCTTACCGTCATCTACCAGCAGAGCATAGGTTTCCATCATAGGGAAATCAAGAAGCATCTGATCTACTTCTGCATCACAGTTGCCTCTGACAGCAACTATCTTGTCAGCCAGATCATTCAGTCGTTCCACAATCCCTTTAGGATCAATACCTTCTGGGATTCTGTTACGCGGACCATAGTTGATGATGTCACCCATGATACACATCATATCACACTTTTCCTTCTCGAAGAAATCGAGAACTTTCTCCACGGCTGGCAAGCAGCCGTGAATATCTGAGAATAATAAATACTTCATTGTGCTTATCTATATCTGTTTCTGTTTCAATTTAACATCCGCAAAAGTACGCAAATTATCCGAAACCTCCAAACTTTTCGAGAAGATTTAACGCTTTTATTATATATAATAATGTATAGAAAGTATTTTAAGCTATAAAAAACTACAAAATAAGGAAAATCGCCTACATATTGCCACTTTTTTAAACTTTTCTTTGGCAGTTTGCTATAAATTTAGTACTTTTGCCCACAAGTTCTGCTTCGGCCCCGGTCGTTTCGGGGGGAGTATTACAATACCAACGCAAAATTCAATAACGTATGAAAGTATTAAAATTCGGCGGAACATCAGTTGGTTCCGTAAAAAGCATCCTCAGCTTGAAACGTATCGTTGAAAATGAGGCTAAGAAACAGAGTGTAGTGGTTGTCGTGAGCGCACTTGGCGGTATCACCGACAAACTCTTGCAAACCTCTCAGCTTGCCCTCAAGGGTGATGAATCATGGAGAGTCGAATTCGATGCCATGGTTGATCGCCACCATAAGATGATAGATACCATCATCACCGACACAGCAGATAGAGAAAATCTTTTTAAATCAGTTGATGCCCTCTTCGAACAGTTGAAGAGCATCTACTTCGGTGTGTATCTGATTCACGACCTCAGCGAGAAGACTCAGGATGCTATCGTGAGCTATGGAGAAAGACTCAGCTCGAAGATTGTTGCCACACTGATTCGTGGCGCCAAGTGGTTTGACTCACGTAACTTCATCAAGACAGCTCGCCTCAATGGCAAGGGGAAGCATACCCTCGATAGCGAGTTGACTAACAAATTGGTGAAGGATACCTTCGCTGACCTACCTCGCATTTCTCTCGTTCCGGGTTTCATCAGCCGCGACAAAGATACAGAACGTACCACCAACCTCGGCCGTGGTGGTAGTGACTATACGGCAGCTATCATTGCGGCAGCATTGAATGCGGAAGTCCTTGAGATTTGGACTGATGTGGATGGATTCATGACTGCCGATCCACGTGTCATCAAATCAGCTTATACGATCAACGAACTGAGTTACATTGAGGCGATGGAGCTTTGCAACTTCGGTGCAAAGGTTATCTACCCTCCAACTATCTACCCGGTTTGTGTCAACAATATCCCAATCAAGGTAAAGAATACCTTTAATCCGGATGCTCCTGGTACCATTATCAAGAATAAGATAGATAGTGACCAGAAACCTATCAAGGGTATCTCTTCCATCAATGGTACTGCGCTCATCACCGTAACCGGTCTTTCCATGGTGGGTGTCATCGGTGTAAACCGCCGTATCTTTACTGCTCTGGCTAACGAGGGCATCTCTGTATTTATGGTTTCACAGGCTTCTTCAGAGAACTCAACCTCTATCGGTGTACGTGAGCAGGATGTAGATGAAGCTGTAAACGTCTTGAACCGCGAGTTCCACAATGAGATTGCTGATGGAGCTATGTATCCTATGCATGCAGAAACCGGTCTTGCTACCATCGCCATCGTGGGTGAGAACATGAAGCACGCTGCCGGTATTGCGGGTAAGCTCTTCGGCACACTTGGTAGAAGCGGTATTTCAGTCATCGCTTGTGCTCAGGGTGCTTCTGAGACTAATATCTCTTTTGTTGTCAAGAGCGATTTCCTCCGCAAATCTCTCAACGTATTGCACGACAGCTTCTTCCTCTCAGAATATAAGGTACTCAACCTCTTTATCTGTGGTGTTGGTACTGTGGGTGGCAAACTGATTGAACAGATCAAAAACCAGTCTGCCGACCTGATGGAGCGCAGCAAGTTAAGACTCAACGTAGTAGGTATTGCTTCTTCCAAGAACGCCATCTTCAATCGTGAGGGACTCGACCTGGAGAACTATCAGACTGAACTAAAGAATTCCTTGCCTAGCACACCAGAACTCCTTCGCGATACAATCCTGGCAATGAATATCTTTAATAGCGTATTCGTAGATTGTACAGCAAGCAAGGATGTAGCCACCTTATATCAGAGTCTTCTGGAGCATAACGTGAGCGTGATTGCAGCCAATAAGATTGCAGCATCAAGTGAATATGAGAACTACGAGAAGTTGAAGAAGACAGCCATCCAGCGTGGTGTATTCTTCCGTTTCGAAACGAATGTAGGTGCCGGACTTCCTATCATTGGAACCATCAATGACCTCCGTAACTCTGGCGACAAAATCCTTAAGATTGAGGCAGTTCTCTCTGGAACACTCAACTTTATCTTTAATGCCATCTCCGGAGTAGTTCCATTCTCTGAGACCGTGAAACTGGCAAAGGAGAAGGGTTACAGTGAGCCGGATCCACGCATCGACCTCAGTGGTACGGATGTTATCAGAAAGCTTGTCATCCTCTCCCGTGAGGCAGGCTATCGCGTAGAACAGGAAGATGTAGAAAAGAACCTCTTCGTTCCTGACTCATTCTTCAAGGGCAGCCTCGATGATTTCTGGAAAAAACTGCCAAAGCTCGATGCCGACTTTGAGGCTAAACGCAAGACACTGGATCTGGAGCACAAACGCTGGCGTTTCGTTGCCACCCTTGACAAGGGAAAGACCAGTGTAGGTCTGCAGGCTGTAGGTCCTGAGCACCCATTCTACAATCTGGAAGGTTCCAACAATATCGTATTGCTCACCACAGAGCGCTACAAGGAATACCCTATGATGATTCAGGGATATGGTGCCGGTGCCAGTGTAACTGCAGCCGGTGTTTTTGCCAACATCATGAGTATTGCCAACGTCTAATATCGTCGTATCAATCAATAAAGGATAACAATTATGAAGCATATTATCATTTTAGGCGATGGCATGGCCGACCACCCAGTAGAAAGACTGGGTGGCAAGACCTTGCTTCAATACGCCCATACACCATATATGGATATGCTTGCCAAGAAAGGCAAGACAGGAAGACTCATTACTGTACCCGATGGCTTTCTGCCAGGTTCAGAGGTTGCCAACAGCTCTATCATGGGCTACGACCAGAATGAGGTTTACGAAGGACGTGGTCCACTGGAGGCTGCCAGCATCGGCTACGAGTTGAAGCCAACCGACCTGGCGCTTCGCTGCAACATCATCAACGTGCAGGATGGCAAGATCATTACGCACAATGGTGGCAATCTGGAGACAGAAGATGCTGATGTACTCATCAAGTATCTCAATGAAACTCTGGGAAAGGACTATCCTGATGTAGAATTCGTAACAGGTATCCAGTATCGCCATCTGCTCGTGGTGCATCATGGCAACAAGCACATAGAATGTGCTCCACCTCATGATCATCCTAACGAGAACTGGCATGAACTGCTCGTAAAACCTATCCTGCCGGAATCAGAAGTAGAAGAGAGACATATTTCATGCAGCGATACAGCCGCTCTTCTGAACGAGTTGATTATCAAGAGTAAGGAACTCCTGGAAAATCATCCTTTCAATATAGAACGCAAGAAGCGTGGCGAGCGTATGGCAAACCTTATCTGGCCTTGGGGCGGTGGTTATCGACCACACATGCTGACTCTTTCGCAGATGTATCCTCAAATCAAGAAGGGCTCTGTGATTTCTGCCGTTGACCTGATTCGTGGTATCGGTCATTATGCTGGTCTTCGCAACATCATCGTAGAGGGCGCTACAGGCCTTTCTGATACGAATTACGAAGGCAAGGCTGCAGCAGCTATCCAGGCTTTGAAGGATGGAGACGACTTTGTCTATGTCCACGTGGAAGCAAGTGATGAGGCAGGGCATGATGGTGATCTGGAACTGAAAATTAAGACCATCGAGAATCTTGACCAGCGCCTCATCAAGCCTATCTTCGACGAGGTTAGCACCTGGGATGAGCCAGTCTGCATCGCCGTATTGCCCGACCACCCTACTCCTGTGGAGATTCGCACCCACGTAAAGGAACCGGTTCCTTTCATCATCTACTATCCAGGTATCGAACCTGACCAGGTAGAGGAATACGATGAGGTAAGTTGTGTAAGCGGAAGCTATGGATTGCTCCAGCTGCAAGACTTCATGAAAGCCTTTATGGCAATCAATTAAAAAATAACAACTTAATGATAGTATCCGAAAGCTAATTAATGATAGCGTCCAAAAGCTAATCATAAAGTTCAAAGTTCAAATCTCAAAGTTCAAAGTAAAAATGAAATATTATTCAACAAATAAAAAAGCACCGATCGCCGATTTACATAAGGCGGTAGTTAAAGGTTTGGCAGAAGACCGTGGTCTCTATATGCCAGAAATCATCAAGAAGTTGCCACAGGACTTCTTCGACCATATCGAGAAGCTAAGCTTCCAGGAGATTGCATACAAGGTTGCTGATGCCTTCTTTGGCGAGGATGTAGATGCCGACTCTTTGAAGAAGATCGTATATGATACCTTGGCATTCGACTGCCCTGTTGTAGAGGTAGAGCCAAATATCTACTCCCTGGAGTTGTTCCATGGTCCTACACTCGCCTTCAAGGATGTAGGTGCCCGTTTTATGGCTCGCCTGCTCCAGTACTTCGTTCGTCAGGAAGGTAAAGAGGAGGTCAACGTACTCGTAGCAACATCGGGCGATACGGGTTCTGCTGTTGCCAATGGCTTCCTCGGTGTAGAGGGAATCCACGTTTATGTGCTTTATCCAAAGGGCAAGGTGAGCAAGATTCAGGAGAGCCAGTTCACTACTCTCGGTCAGAACATCACAGCCCTTGAGGTAGATGGCGTTTTCGATGACTGCCAGGCGCTGGTTAAGTCTGCGTTCATGGACGAGGAGTTGAACAAGCACATGAAGTTGACTTCTGCCAATTCTATCAACGTGGCTCGCTTCTTGCCTCAGGCATTCTACTATTTCAACGCATACGCCCGCATGAAGGAGAAGGGCTTGGCAGACAAGTTGGTCATCTGCGTACCTAGCGGTAACTTCGGTAACATCACAGCTGGACTCTTCGGCCATGAGATGGGCTTGCCAATCCATCGTTTCATCGCTGCCAACAATGCCAATGATATTTTCTATGAGTATCTCCAGACCGGCAAGTATAATCCACAGCCTAGCAAGCAGACCATCGCCAATGCCATGGACGTGGGTGATCCTTCAAACTTTGCCCGCATCTATGACCTCTACAAGGGCAATCACGATGCCATCGCTGCCTATATCGGCGGTGCCACATACAAGGACGAGCAGATTGCCGAGACCATGAAGCAGTGCTACAACGAGACCAAGTATGTGCTTGATCCTCACGGAGCTTGTGGCTATCAGGCATTGAAAGAGCAATTGAAGCCAGGTGAGGTCGGTGTATTCCTGGAGACAGCTCATCCAGCCAAGTTCAAGGAGAAGGTGGATAGCATCCTCGGAACCGACATCGAGATTCCAGCCCGTCTTGCTGAATTCATGAAGGGTGAGAAGAAGAGCATCCAGATGACCAAGGACTTCGATGCCTTCAAGAACTTCCTGATGAACGAATAGTTTTTCAGACAAATCAGAAAAAATGAAGAAAATAATCATGGGCATTGCCCTATTATCCAGTACCTTTCTGACAGCGCAGGCACAGTGCTGCCAGAAAGGTTCTTGCCATTCTGAGCAGACTTCCGGCAAGGACTGCTGCACTCAGAAAGGCCTTTACACTACATCCTATGCCGATAACCCCAAGTTGGTGAAGAAGGCAGAGAAATGGGCCAAGAAGGGAGCCTGGCGAAACGGATTCACCAAGGCAAACCCTCACGCCAGTGTCAACCTGGTAGATTTCTACCTGCAGTATCAGAAGAATCCCAAGCAATGGAAGGCGCTCTTCGAATACATCGCCAAGACCGATCTCCTGACGATTCCAAAGGGCAAGCATCAGATTCCGGGCTCTGACCTCACCGTCAGCGTAGAAGACAGCCAGAACGGACCGCTGGAGAAGCGACAGAGCGAAAGCCACTACAAGCACATCGACTTCCAGTATGTCGTAAAGGGCGTGGAGCGATTCGGCATCATCGACCATCTTACCAGCAAGCCCAACTGCCAGTATCGCCCAGACGTGATTCATTATGATTACGACCAGTCGAAGGCTCGTTTCTACGACAGCAATCCCAACGAGTTCTTTATCTTCTTCCCAAACGATTGGCACATTGCCAAGATCAACAACGATTCCAACGATCAGTCTATTCGTGTAATCGTAATAAAGGTGGATTATGTAGAGTAAAGAAAGATACTTAGAGTATAAAATATTTATTGACGAGAAAAGACATTATGAAGATAGTTATTTTAGACGGCTATGCAGCCAATCCAGGTGATCTCGACTATCACCTGCTGGAGCAGCTGGGCGAGGTAGTGGTTTATCCTCGCACATCAGACGCCGAGAAAGTGGAACGTGCCAAGGATGCAGACATCATATTGTTGAACAAGGTACAGATGGATGCAGAAACATTGGCGCAGCTTCCTGACTTGAAGTACATCGGAATCCAGGCTACAGGTTTCAATGTAGTGGATATAGCTGCTGCCAAGAAACAAGGTATCATCGTTACCAACATCCCAGCCTATAGTACGGATAGTGTGGCACAGATGACCTTTGCCCTCATCCTCGCTGTTACCAACCGTGTAGAGCATTACACTCAGGAAAACAGAAACGAACGATGGGCAAGCAACAAGGATTTCTGTTATTGGGATACACCTTTAATGGAACTTGCAGGCAAAAAGCTTGGCATTATGGGATTGGGCAATATCGGTATGAAGGTTGCAAATATCGCCCGTCAGTTCGGTATGGACGTTTGCGCCTGCACCAGCAAGAACGCTTGCGACCTTCCGGAATGGATCCAAAAGGTCAGCAAGGATGGACTGCTTGCCACAAGTGATGTTCTCTCCCTGCATTGTCCTCTCTCAGATGACACCTATCACTTTATCAATGAGGAGAGTATCGAAAAGATGAAGGATACGGCCATTCTGGTGAATACCGGTCGCGGACCATTGGTAGATGAAGAGGCTGTTGCAAAGGCTTTGCACAACCAGAAACTCGGTGCTTATTGTGCGGACGTGATGAGTCAGGAACCACCTTCTAAAGAGAATCCTCTTTTCAAGGAGCCTAATGCCTATCTC
>ERZ1026776.1245-NODE-1245-length-14619-cov-10.062346_pt1 | contig 14619 bp, 5 predicted proteins | sample MGYA00380125_ERZ1026776 | MGnify/ENA primary metagenome ERZ1026776 (study PRJEB33269, sample SAMEA4719761) | human gut metagenome | biome: human-associated habitat; feature: organic feature; material: feces | place: Cameroon | collected 2013-10 ...
CTGTAACGTCTGTTGTTCTGAAGTAGAACTGTGGACGATAGTTGTTGAAGAATGGAGTATGACGTCCACCTTCGTCTTTTGTTAAAACGTAAACCTGAGCTGTGAATTTTCTGTGGCATGTTACAGTACCTGGTTTAGCAAGAACCTGTCCACGAACGATCTGGTCACGGTTAACACCACGAAGTAATGCACCGATGTTATCACCAGCCATAGCCTCGTCTAACTGTTTACGGAACATCTCGATACCAGTTACAACTGTAGACTGAACATCTTCTTTAACACCTAAGATCTCAAGTGGATCATTTAAGTGAAGTGTTCCTCTCTCTACTCTACCTGTAGCAACTGTACCACGACCTGTGATTGTGAATACGTCCTCTACTGGCATTAAGAATGGTTTATCTGTATCACGCTGTGGATCTGGAATATAAGAATCAACTGTATCCATTAATTCCATGATCTTGTCGCCCCATTCTCCCATTGGATCTTCAAGAGCTTTTAAAGCAGATCCTTTGACGATTGGGCAGTCGTTGAATCCGTACTCTTCGAGCTGTTCTGTGATTTCCATCTCAACTAACTCTAATAATTCTGGATCATCAACCATATCACATTTGTTCATGAATACTACGATGTAAGGTACACCTACCTGACGGGATAATAAGATGTGCTCTTTTGTCTGAGCCATAACACCGTCAGTAGCAGCTACTACAAGGATAGCTCCATCCATCTGAGCAGCACCAGTGATCATGTTCTTAACGTAGTCAGCATGTCCAGGACAGTCAACGTGTGCGTAATGTCTCTTCTCTGTCTCGTACTCAACGTGAGCAGTAGAAATTGTGATACCACGTTCTCTTTCTTCTGGAGCTTTATCGATATTAGCGAAATCTACAGCTGCGTTACCAGCTACTCTTTCAGATAATACTTTTGTGATAGCTGCTGTTAAAGTTGTTTTACCATGATCTACGTGACCGATGGTACCGATATTACAATGTGGTTTTGTTCTTTCAAACTTAGCTTTTGCCATTTTGAATATCCTCCTTAAATTGATGCCATATTGGCTATAGTTGTTATATTTAATAACTCGGCTATTTATGATTATATAAAATAATCTTAGCTTTTTCAAGTTATTTTTATCACAGAATCCCTTATTTTAAGGGATTTCTGTGATTTAATATTGTTTTTAGATTCTGTTACACAGAAATAACTGAAATCAGTTATAAGCCATGCTTTTTTTCAGAATTTATTTGGATTTATCTGCAAGAACTTTTTCCTGAACAGATTTTGGTACTGGCTCATATTTCTCGAAGAACATAGAGTAGTTACCACGTCCCTGTGTCTTAGAACGTAAGTCTGTAGAGTAACCGAACATCTCAGCAAGTGGTACATATGCTTTAACCATTTTACCACCACCGATATCGTCCATACCCTCGATACGTCCACGACGGGAGTTGATATCACCGATTACATCACCCATGTATTCTTCAGGCATTGTAACTTCTACCTTCATGATAGGCTCAAGTAATACTGGTGAAGCTTTTGCCATAGCCTCTTTGAATGCCATAGATCCAGCGATGTGGAATGCCATCTCAGAAGAGTCGACCTCATGGTAAGATCCATCGTATACGTTAGCGTGAACACCAAGAACTGGGAATCCGCCAAGAATACCTGCCTGAGCAGCTTCTTCGATACCTTCACCAACTGCTGGGATGTATTCCTTAGGAATAGCACCACCGACAACGGAAGATTCGAATTTGAATGTCTCTTCGCCGTTTGGATCCATCGGCTCAAATTTAACTTTACAGTGTCCGTACTGACCACGTCCACCGGACTGTTTTGCATATTTGTACTCAACATCTACAGGTTTTGTAAATGTCTCTTTGTAAGCTACCTGTGGAGCACCTACGTTAGCTTCTACCTTGAATTCACGAAGCAGACGGTCAACGATGATTTCCAAATGTAACTCACCCATACCAGCAATGATTGTCTGACCAGTTTCCTGATCTGTGTGAGCACGGAATGTAGGATCTTCTTCTGCAAGTTTTGCAAGAGCCTCACCCATTTTACCCTGTCCAGCTTTTGTCTTAGGCTCAATAGCGAGCTCGATAACTGGTTCTGGGAATTCCATGGACTCTAAGATTACTGGATGCTGTTCATCACAGATTGTATCACCAGTTGTTGTAAATTTGAAACCTACAGCAGCTGCGATATCTCCGGAGTAAACTTTATCTAATTCCGCACGTTTGTTGGCATGCATCTGTAAGATACGTCCAACACGTTCTTTTTTATCTTTTGTTGCATTTAATACATAAGAACCGGAGTTCATTGTACCAGAGTAAACTCTGAAGAATGCAAGCTTACCAACGAATGGGTCAGCCATGATCTTGAATGCTAATGCTGCGAAAGGTTCTTCATCAGAAGAATGTCTCTCTACTTCATTACCATCTAAGTCAACACCTTTGATAGCTGGGATATCTGTTGGAGCTGGCATGTACTCGATAACTGCATCGATTAACTTCTGTACACCTTTGTTTCTGTAAGCAGAACCACAGCAAACAGGTACAGCAGTACATTCACATGTAGCTTTTCTTAATACTTTCTTCATCTCCTCAACAGATGGTTCCTCACCCTCAAGGTACATCATCATTAAGTCATCATCTAACTCGCAGACTTTCTCTACTAATTCTGCATGATAAAGTTCAGCTTCATCAGCCATATCACCTAAATCATCTGTTACAGTGATATCGTCACCTTTATCATCATTGTAGATATAAGCCTTCATCTCGAATAAGTCGATAATTCCTTTGAAATCGTCCTCTTTACCGATTGGTAACTGAAGACAGATAGCATTTTTTCCTAATCTTGTACGAATCTGATCAACAGCTCCGTAGAAGTTAGCACCTAAGATGTCCATCTTGTTAATGAAAGCCATTCTAGGTACGTTGTAGGTATCAGCCTGACGCCATACGTTTTCTGACTGTGGTTCAACACCACCCTTTGCACAGAATACGCCGACAGCACCATCAAGTACACGAAGGGAACGCTCTACCTCTACAGTAAAGTCTACGTGTCCAGGAGTATCAATGATGTTGATACGATGCTCTAAAGCACCTTTCTTTGGTTTTGTGAACTCTTCCAAAGTCCAGTGGCATGTAGTAGCGGCTGATGTAATTGTGATACCTCTTTCCTGCTCCTGTTCCATCCAGTCCATGGTAGCAGTACCTTCATGAGTATCACCAATCTTATAGTTAACACCGGTATAGTAAAGAATACGCTCTGTTAATGTTGTTTTACCAGCATCAATATGAGCCATAATACCAATGTTTCTGGTTCTCTCTAATGGATATTCTCTTCCAGCCAAGGTTTTTCCTCCTTAATTTACTACGCCGATATGCGCAGAACATTTTTATAATACTTGAGAGCAAAGTTGCTTTGCTCCCGGTATCTATTCATATGGCAAATGATATTAGAAGCGGTAATGAGCGAATGCTTTGTTTGCTTCTGCCATTTTGTGCATATCTTCTTTTCTCTTAACAGATGCACCTGTGTTGTTAGCTGCATCCATGATTTCATTTGCAAGTCTTTCTTCCATGGTCTTCTCACCTCTGTTACGTGAGAAAGTTGTTAACCAACGAAGTCCTAAAGCCTGACGACGGTCTGGTCTAACTTCGATTGGTACCTGGTATGTTGCACCACCAATACGTCTAGCCTTTACTTCAAGAACAGGCATAACGTTATTCATGGCTTCTTCAAATACCTCAAGAGCAGGTCTTTCTGTTTTCTCTTCTACTCTTGCGAAAGCTCCATATACAATTTTCTGTGCTACACCTTTCTTACCATCTAACATAATGTTGTTGACAAGCTTTGTAACGACTTTGTTATTGTAAATTGGATCTGCTAATACGTCTCTTTTCTGAGTATGTCCTTTACGTGGCACGGTTCTTCCCTCCTTAATCATAATTTACTATACAGGTCTTCCCTGCATTTACTGTGTCCGGTTTCCCGGCTCTGCAACATTTGCAATGAAAGTTCAATGCAACATGTTGTCAGTGAACTTCATTTCGATTAATTCAACGGTACTCACATGTGTAAAATGGGCAAGCCCATCTCGGAACAAAATCTTGTTCCCCCTTAGTGTTCGTGCGGAAATATATCTCTAGTGAAACAATTCCAACACTAAACCTTTTAGTTCTGTTTGTGATACTATTGGTTTTACCTCATTCTGTAATCAAAAATTACTTAGAAGCTTTTGGTCTCTTAGCGCCGTATTTAGAACGAGCCTGTTTTCTGTTAGCAACACCTGCTGTATCAAGTGTACCACGGATGATGTGATATCTTGTACCTGGTAAGTCCTTAACACGTCCACCACGGATCATAACAACGCTATGCTCCTGTAAGTTGTGTCCTTCACCTGGAATGTAGCTTGTTACTTCGATTCCGTTAGAGAGACGTACTCTGGCGATCTTTCTAAGAGCTGAGTTAGGTTTTTTAGGAGTAGCTGTCTTAACAGCTGTACAAACACCTCTCTTCTGTGGAGAAGGAGCATCTGTAGGTCTCTTCTGTAAAGAGTTGTAACCCTTCTGAAGTGCAGGTGCTGTAGACTTCTTAACAGATGTCTGACGTCCTTTTCTTACTAACTGGTTAAATGTTGGCATTATTTTCACCTCCTGTTAATATTATGTGAACAAAAAAGTTCAAACTGCATGCCTTTTTGTGCACGCTAAATTATTATATAGGTGTCCATCCCAGATGTCAAGCACTTTTACATAGATTTTTCTTACGCTTTTAAAGCATTTCCAATATCTGGCTTTTTTATACCAGATATTATGATTACGAAAAAAGAGGAACAGATTTTCATCCATTCCTCTCTTATTTCAATATCTTATTCTTCTACTGGTGCAAATTCTTCATCTGCAAAAGAATCGTCATCAAAATCAATCTCGTCATTTTCATTGACATCAGAATCAAGTTTGATATTGCGGTATCTCTTCATACCTGTACCAGCCGGGATCAGTTTACCAATGATTACGTTCTCTTTCATACCGATCAGTGGGTCAACTTTTCCTTTGATAGCTGCTTCTGTCAGAACTTTTGTTGTCTCCTGGAAGGAAGCTGCGGATAAGAAGGAGTTTGTAGCTAAGGAAGCTTTGGTAATACCAAGTAATACCTGTTTTCCTTCTGCCATTTCTTTTCCTTCACTCTCAAGCAGTTCATTTGTATCCTCAAAATCAAGAGTATCTACTAATGTTCCCGGAAGCATATCAGAATCACCGTTTGTCTCAACGCGGACTTTCTGCAACATCTGACGTACGATCAACTCGATATGTTTGTCGTTGATCTCAACACCCTGTAAACGGTATACACGCTGAACCTCGCGGAGCATGTAATCCTGAACGGCACGAACACCTTTGATCTTTAAGATGTCATGTGGATTTACAGAACCTTCGGTCAGCTCGTCACCAGCTTCAAGCACTGCGCCGTCCATTACTTTGATTCTGGAACCGTAAGGGATTAAGTATGCCTTAGATTCACCAGTCTCATTGTTTGTAACGATGATCTCACGTTTCTTCTTAGTATCTTTGATGTTAGCTACGCCACCAAATTCTGTGATAATGGCAAGTCCCTTCGGTTTTCTTGCCTCGAAAATTTCTTCGACACGAGGAAGACCCTGTGTGATATCGGTACCGGCAACACCACCTGTATGGAAAGTACGCATGGTAAGCTGTGTACCAGGCTCACCGATGGACTGTGCTGCGATGATACCAACAGCCTCACCAACCTGAACTGCCTGACCGGTAGCCATGTTTGCTCCATAACATTTTGCACATACACCCATATGGGAGCGGCAGGATAATACGGTACGGATCTTCACTTTCTCGATTGGATTGCCATTCTCATCAACACCACGGCTCATAACTTCTGCTGCACGTTTTGGTGTGATCATATGGTTTGCCTTTACAATGACATTGCCATCTTTATCACAAATTGTATTGCAGGAGAAACGACCTGTAATACGTTCCTGAAGACTTTCTATCTCTTCTTTTCCATCCATGAATGCAGTTACCCACATACCAGGGATTTCTCTGTTCTTGCCTTCACAGCAGTCAGATTCACGAACGATCATATGCTGTGATACGTCTACAAGACGTCTCGTAAGGTATCCGGAATCGGCTGTACGAAGCGCTGTATCGGACATACCTTTTCGTGCTCCATGCGCAGACATGAAGTACTCCAATACATCAAGACCATCACGGAAGTTGGATTTGATAGGCAGCTCGATTGTTCTACCGGTTGTATCAGCCATCAAACCACGCATACCTGCAAGCTGTTTGATCTGTTTATCAGAACCACGGGCTCCGGAATCCGCCATCATGAAGATGTTGTTGTATTTATCAAGACCTTCCAGAAGCACTTTTGTAAGCTCATCATCGGTCTCTTTCCATGTCTCAACAACTTCTTTGTAACGTTCTTCCTCTGTGATAAGACCACGTTTGTACTGTTTTGTAATTCTGTCTACTGTATCCTGAGCTGCTTTGATCATTGCAGGTTTCTCTGGTGGAACCGTCATATCGGAAATGGATACGGTCATCGCTGCTCTTGTGGAATATTTGTAACCCATAGCTTTTACAGCATCCAGAACTTCTGCTGTCTTGGTAGCACCATGGATATTGATTACTTTTTCAAGAATCTGTTTGTTCTGTTTCTTGGCAACAAGGAAATCTACTTCCAGTTTTAATTCATTGCCAGGAATGCTTCTGTCAACAAATCCTAAATCCTGAGGAATGATCTCATTGAAGATGAAACGTCCTAATGTGGACTCAACAACTCCTGTGATTTCTTTTCCATCCGGCATTGTCTTTGTCACACGGACTTTGATTCTGGAGTGAAGTGTTACTGCTCCGTTCTCGTATGCAAGGATTGCCTCGTTGACACTCTTGAAGATCTTGCCCTCTCCCTTAGCTCCCGGTCTCTCCTGTGTTAAATAGTAGATACCAAGGACCATATCCTGTGAAGGAACTGCTACAAGACCACCGTCAGATGGTTTTAACAGGTTGTTCGGTGAGAGAAGCATAAATCTACACTCAGCCTGAGCCTCTACAGATAATGGAAGATGTACAGCCATCTGGTCACCATCGAAGTCGGCGTTGAACGCGGTACATACCAATGGATGTAACTTGATTGCTTTACCTTCTACTAAGATTGGCTCGAATGCCTGAATACCTAATCTATGCAGTGTAGGAGCACGGTTTAACATAACCGGATGCTCTTTGATAACGTCTTCTAAGACATCCCAAACTTCTGTCTGGAGTCTCTCGACCATTTTCTTAGCACTCTTGATGTTGTGTGCAGATCCGTTAGCAACAAGTTCTTTCATAACGAAAGGTTTGAATAATTCAATTGCCATCTCTTTTGGAAGACCACACTGATAAATCTTTAATTTTGGCTCAACACAGATAACGGAACGTCCTGAATAGTCAACACGTTTACCAAGTAAGTTCTGTCTGAAACGACCGGATTTACCTTTTAACATATCGGATAAGGATTTTAATGCTCTGTTTCCTGGTCCTGTAACCGGACGTCCACGACGACCGTTATCGATCAGGGCATCAACAGCTTCCTGTAACATACGTTTCTCGTTACGAACGATGATATCAGGAGCTCCTAACTCAAGAAGTCTTCTCAAACGGTTATTTCTGTTGATAATTCTTCTATATAAATCATTCAAATCAGAGGTAGCAAAACGTCCACCATCCAACTGAACCATTGGACGAAGATCTGGAGGGATAACCGGTACAACGGTCATGATCATCCATTCTGGTTTGTTTCCAGATTCACGGAATGCTTCTACAACTTCCAGTCTCTTAATGATTCTGGCACGTTTCTGACCAGTTGCATCTTCTAACTCTGCTTTTAATTCAGCAGAATCTTTTTCCAGATCAATCGCCTGTAATAATTCCTGAATTGCCTCAGCACCCATTCCTACACGGAATGCATTGCCGTACTGTTCTCTTGCATCCTGGTATTCTCCTTCGGAAAGTACCTGTTTGTACTGTAATGCAGTATTTCCTGCATCCAATACGATGTAAGAAGCAAAGTATAAAACTTTCTCCAATGTTCTTGGAGATAAGTCAAGGATCAATCCCATACGGGATGGAATTCCTTTGAAGTACCAGATATGGGATACAGGTGCAGCAAGCTCGATGTGTCCCATACGTTCTCTACGAACGCTGGATTTTGTGATCTCAACGCCACAACGGTCGCAGACAACGCCCTTGTAACGAATTTTCTTATATTTACCGCAATGACATTCCCAGTCTTTGCTAGGTCCAAAAATCTTCTCACAGAAAAGACCATCTTTTTCCGGTTTCAATGTTCTATAGTTGATTGTTTCCGGTTTTTTAACTTCACCGCGGGACCATTCTCTGATCTTTTCCGGGGATGCTAAACCAATACGGATGGCATCAAATGAAACAGACTGGTTAATTGCCTCTTTATTTGTTGTTTCTGGCATCTATGACACTCCCTTTCTCTACTTTACAGAATCGACTCTCTTTATCGGTCTGTGCGGATGCACAGACCTTAAATGCTTATTGATTATTTACTCTTCGAAATTGTCTTCCGGCATATCATCGTAAAAATCAGAGTCATCATCTGCATCGGTGTCTTCCTCTTCTTCTACGTCAACAAGTTCTTCGTTTTCAGAATCAAATTCTTTCTTTGTGAATCCCATCTTGGAGAATGATTCACTGTCTTCAAAAGCGAAATCTTTATCGCCTGAAATAATGGAGTTCAGGTCGGTGTTACCGTACTCACTTGTTTCCATTAATTCAACTTCATTTCCTTCGTCATCTAATACTGTGACATCAAGTCCTAATGACTGTAACTCTTTCAGTAATACCTTGAATGATTCTGGAATTCCCGGTTCAGGAATATTATCACCTTTGATAATTGCCTCATAAGTCTTAACACGTCCTACAACGTCATCAGACTTCACTGTAAGGATTTCCTGTAAGGTATATGCTGCACCGTAAGCTTCCAGTGCCCAAACCTCCATCTCACCGAAACGCTGTCCACCGAACTGCGCTTTACCACCAAGTGGCTGCTGGGTAACTAAGGAGTAAGGACCAGTAGAACGTGCATGGATCTTATCATCTACCAGGTGGTGCAGTTTCAGGTAATGCATGTGTCCGATTGTTACAGGTGAATCAAATGGTTCTCCGGTACGTCCATCACGCAGCTGAACTTTTCCATCACGGGAAATTGGAACACCTTTCCACAGTGCTCTGTGGTCTCTGTTGTCCCATAAGTACTTCATAACTTCTTCGCCAAGTACATCTTTGTATTTTGCTTCAAAATCTTCCCATTCGAAGTTTACATAATCATTAGCCAATTCCAGTGTATCCTGGATATCAATTTCCTTTGCACCATCAAATACTGGTGTTGCAATATTGAATCCCAATGCCTTTGCAGCAAGACTCAGGTGAATCTCAAGGACCTGACCGATATTCATACGGGAAGGTACACCTAATGGATTCAATACGATATCAAGAGGACGACCATTTGGAAGGAATGGCATATCTTCTACAGGTAATACACGGGAAACGACACCCTTGTTACCATGACGGCCGGCCATCTTATCACCGACAGAGATTTTTCTCTTCTGTGCAATGTAAATGCGGACTGCCTGGTTTACTCCTGGAGATAACTCATCTCCGTTTTCTCTTGTAAATACTTTGGCTTCCACAACGATACCATATTCGCCGTGAGGAACTTTTAAGGAAGTATCACGTACTTCTCTTGCCTTCTCACCAAAAATTGCACGGAGAAGTCTCTCTTCTGCTGTCAGTTCTGTCTCTCCCTTAGGAGTAACTTTTCCGACTAAGATATCACCGGCACGAACCTCTGCACCGATACGGATAATACCTCTTTCATCAAGGTCTTTTAATGCATCATCACCGACACCTGGAACGTCGCGGGTAATCTCCTCCGGTCCTAATTTGGTGTCACGTGCTTCTGCTTCATATTCTTCAATATGGATGGATGTATAAACATCATCCTGTACAAGTCTCTCACTTAAAAGAACAGCATCCTCGTAGTTATAACCTTCCCAGGTCATAAATCCGATCAATGGGTTCTTACCAAGTCCAAGTTCTCCGTTAGAAGTAGATGGTCCGTCTGCGATAACCTCACCAACCTCTACATGGTCACCCTTGAATACGATTGGTCTCTGATTGTAGCAGTTTGACTGGTTACTTCTTGAAAACTTTGTAAGTTTGTATACATCTCTTGTTCCATCATCATTTTTTACAATGATCTGATTGGACTCAGAGCTTTCAATTGTACCTGCTTTTTTTGCAACAACGCAGACACCTGAGTCAACGGCCGCTTTTGTCTCCATACCTGTACCAACAACAGGAGCTTCTGTTGTAAGAAGAGGTACTGCCTGACGCTGCATGTTTGATCCCATCAGCGCACGGTTCGCATCATCGTTCTGTAAGAACGGAATTAATGCAGTCGCAACAGAGAATACCATCTTAGGAGATACGTCCATGTAATCAAACATGGTCTTCTCATATTCCTGTGTCTCATCCAGATAACGACCAGATACAGAATTACGAACAAAATGTCCCTCTGCATCAAGTGCCTCGTTCGCCTGTGCTACATGGTAATTATCCTCTTCATCCGCTGTCATGTAGACTACTTCATCTGTGACGCGAGGATTCTTTGGATCTGATTTATCAATCTTACGGTATGGAGCTTCAATGAAACCATACTCATTAATACGCGCATAACTTGCCAGTGAGTTGATCAGACCGATGTTAGGACCTTCAGGCGTCTCAATAGGACACATACGTCCATAGTGAGAATAATGAACGTCTCGAACCTCGAATCCGGCACGGTCTCTGGACAAACCACCAGGTCCCAATGCAGATAAACGTCTCTTGTGAGTCAGCTCACCAAGAGGGTTGTTCTGATCCATGAACTGAGACAGCTGGGAAGAACCGAAGAACTCTTTCACTGCTGCAGTTACCGGTTTGATGTTAATTAAACTCTGTGGTGAAATGCCATCCAGATCAAGTGTCGTCATTCTTTCACGGACAACTCTCTCTAATCTGGAAAGTCCGATTCTGTACTGGTTCTGTAATAATTCGCCAACCGCACGGATACGTCTGTTACCCAGATGGTCGATATCATCATCATGACCAATACCATACTCTAAATGCATATTGTAATTGATGGATGCGAAGATATCATCTTTTGTAATATGCTTTGGAATCAGATCATGTACATTTTTCTTAATTGCTTCTTTTAAATCTTCCACATCCGGATTTTCTTCCATTAACTGTGCAAGAATTGGGTAGTAAACTAATTCTGTAATGCCAAGTTCCTTTGGATCGCAGTCAACGTAATGTCTTAAATCTACCATCATAGAAGAAAGAACTTTTACGTTTCTTGTCTCAGTCTGAATCCATACATATGGAACTGCTGCATTCTGGATATCATCAGCTAAAGAACGGGTTACTTCTGTACCTGCTTCTGCGATGATCTCACCAGTTGTCACATCAACAACATCTTCTGCAAGAACATGTCCGTTGATACGGTTCTTTAATGCTAACTTCTTATTGAACTTATAACGTCCTACCTTTGCAAGATCATATCTTCTTGGGTCAAAGAACATAGCATTAATAAGGCTCTCCGCACTTTCTACTGAAAGCGGCTCGCCTGGTCTGATTTTCTTATATAATTCAAGAAGTCCTTCTTCGTAATTTGTAGCAACATCCTTGCCAAAACTTGCAACGATCTTAGGTTCCTCACCAAATAAATCAATGATTTCCTGGTTGCTTCCAACACCAAGTGCACGGATCAATACTGTGATCGGCACTTTTCTGGTTCTATCTACACGAACGTAAAATACGTCATTGGAGTCTGTTTCATACTCTAACCAAGCTCCACGGTTTGGAATTACAGTACAAGAATACAATTGTTTACCCACTTTATCGTGAGCGATACCATAATAGATACCAGGGGAACGAACCAACTGGCTGACGATTACTCGCTCTGCACCATTGATTACGAAAGTTCCAGTTTCAGTCATCAAAGGAAGGTCGCCCATGAAAATTTCATGCTCGTTGATTTCATCAGTTTCTTTGTTGTGAAGTCTTACCTTTACCTTTAAAGGTGCTGCATATGTTGCGTCTCTTTCTTTGCACTCAGGGATTGTGTACTTTACATCATCTTCGCATAATGTAAAATCTACAAATTCCAGACTCAGATGACCGCTGTAATCTGCAATCGGAGAGATATCGTCGAAAACTTCTTTTAAGCCTTCGTCCAAAAACCACTTATAGGAGTCTTTCTGAACTTCTATAAGGTTTGGCATTTCCAATACCTCTTTCTGTCTTGAGTAACTCATACGCATGCCTTTTCCGGCTTTCACCGGACGTATTCTGTTTTTCTCCATTGACGTTTCACCTCTCGTTTTTATTCTCAACAAACAAATTGCCTGTTGTATTGCATCTACCGCCTGTATATGCGGTATGTGAACACTCACATCTTATGGCTATAAGCCTACTGCACCACAATAGTGCAACGTATATTATATATCAAGTCAAGCAAAATCGTCAAGATAAATTTCATTTTTTCTAATAAATTTATTAGTATTTATAAAAAAGAAGAAACAGATACCTATCCGTAGTATATTGTGTATCTGTTTCTTCTATATATAGTGTCCTATATTTCTATTTTGTCTTATGCATGATTACAAAGCTGCAATCGCTATCGTTTATTCACACCGAAAACCAGCAACCTCATTCTTCAATGTTTCTGCGATGTTCACATTCTTCTCAACAGATTCATTGATTCCGGTCATATGACCCGCAAGTTCAGAAGTGTACTCTGCCGCATTGGACACGCCCGCTGCACTCTGGTTCACTGCATTGGACACGCCATCTGCAGCCTCCGAAATTTCATTTGCAGCCCGGCGAAGATTCTCTGCTACACTCTGAAGATCCTGCATCATCTCATTCATCTGTACGGCATCCTCATTGTAAGTCTCACCGGATTCAACCATTCCCTTGTAGTCATTCAAGACGTCCTGATTTACAAAATCAAGCATCTTGCCCGCATTTCCAGCTAAGTTTTCTACCGATTCTGTTACCATCTTACTGATATTCTGAATTCCATTAGCTGTATTTCTGCTTTCATCCGCAAGCTTCCGGATCTCATCTGCAACGACCGCAAAGCCTTTTCCGGCTTCCCCGGCTCTTGCTGCTTCAATGGAAGCATTCAATGCAAGAAGATTTGTCTGTGAAGAAATTGACAATATCTCATCTGTAAGCTTATTGATCTCTTCCACCTGTTTGCTCTGTTCAATCGCAGTGGAGAGTTCTCCTGAAATACGCGCCACCATATCGGCTGCAGACACCTGGCTTGCAGTTGCATCTGCCTTCATACCCTCTGCCTTCTGGCGGATACTGTCCACACGTTCAAGTCCCTCTCCTGTCTTATCTGCCATAACTGTGATGTCTTTTCGGATGCTCTCAATATTTTCAGTAATATTAATAACGGTTGCGGATACTTCCTCCATGCTGGCTGCCAGCTGTTCCATCGTTGCAGATGTACCTGTGATCTTATCGCCCGCTGCGCGGACTCCGTTGTCAACACTCGCCGCTGTATGTTCGAGTTCTCCGGAACCTTTTTTTATCTTTTCGATCAGATTTCTCAATACATCAATAAACTGATTGAATCCCCGAACCATCTGTCCGATCTCATCATTGCCTCTGACCTTCAGATGTGCCGTAAGATCACCGCTTCCCCCATCGATCTCAGTGATCATCTTCATGAGATCGCTGGTTGCTGCGCGCATTGGTTTCACAACGCCGATCAGAATAACTAGAATTCCAGCCATTCCAACAAGAATAGATATCACAGCCATTCCAACGCACACCTTTGAAACTGCCTGATAAGTAGCATGTGCCTGAGCTGTCGCCTCATCCATCTCATTCATACTCTTCTGCTGGATTCCGGTAATATAAGCATTCACCTCTTCCATGCAGACACGGATCACATTGACTTCAATGGAAACTTTCCCACTCTTTCCATCGTCATATTTTTCCATGGCATTGTCCATACGTTCCAGAACGTTGTTCACACCATCATAGATTTTCTGCATAATCTGCTTCTGTCCGTCACCCTCTGTGGCATCATACATCTGCTGCACAAGATCAGCCACAGCCTCCCGGTCCGCTGCATAATCATTTCTGGCTTCTGTATGGCTTGTCTCACCTTTTGTTGTCGCAAGATAACGATAGAAATCTTTCTGTACTGCTGCGAGACTATACTGTATGTTGTAAGCATTCTGCAGATCCGGCACTTTGCTGTCTGTGACATCTTTGATCGAATGGTTCATCTTCACCATTGCCTCATAGTTGATCACATTTGATACCATAGTCACAGCTACCATCAGCACAAGAATTGCCACCAGTTTGACTGCCATGCTGCTGTTTCTGGTTTTTTTAGCAGTTTTCTTTGTCGCTGCGCTTTTCTCCTTTTTTGCTGCCCGCTGTTTTTTCTGTTTTGGAATTATCGTTTTCTTTTCGTTTTCCTGCGTTTTGTTCTTCATGT
>ERZ1026776.1246-NODE-1246-length-14614-cov-5.479154_pt1 | contig 14614 bp, 13 predicted proteins | sample MGYA00380125_ERZ1026776 | MGnify/ENA primary metagenome ERZ1026776 (study PRJEB33269, sample SAMEA4719761) | human gut metagenome | biome: human-associated habitat; feature: organic feature; material: feces | place: Cameroon | collected 2013-10 ...
GAATTATTTTTAGACATTATTTATAATCCCCCTTGATTAAAAATAGATAAAAACATATATAAAAAATAGTAATTAAGTGTAATATACAACCTTTACAAACATAAGTAAATGAGGTAAAGTTAATTTGTTGGCATTTTTTTGGGTACATATTTTAAAGTGAATAAAAACGCTGATTTTATGTTTGATATCTTGTTTTTTAAGAAGAAATTTGAATAATCAGTAAATATGTATTGGCTGACATATAATTAAATTTGGAGGAAAAGAATGAGAGACTGGGAAAACAACATTCGAAGGGTTGTGCCTTATACACCGGGAGAACAGCCAAAGAATACCTGTGTTATTAAGTTAAATACAAATGAGAATCCATATCCGCCAGCGCCGGGAGTGAAGGAGGTTTTAAATAATTTCAATACAGATGATTTAAGACTGTATCCTGACCCAAGGGTTGATAAGCTGGTAAATGCAATCGCGGATTTTTATAAGCTCGACAGCTCGAAGGTGTTTGTCGGAGTTGGCTCTGATGATGTACTTGCCATGATTTTCATGACATTTTTCAATTCAAAAAAGCCGATACTGTTTCCTGATATTACGTATTCATTTTATGATGTCTGGGCAGATATGCTTCGAATCCCTTATGAGCAGCTTCCGCTGTCTGATGATTTTTCAATAGTGCCGTCAGATTATTATAAGGAAAACGGCGGAGTAGTATTTCCAAACCCTAATGCTCCGACAGGAAAGCTCATGCCTCTTGATGAGATAGAGGACATAATAAAGCATAATCAGGATGTAATTGTAGTGGTAGATGAGGCATATGTGGATTTTGGCGGGGAGAGTGCGCTGCCGCTCATTGACAAATATGATAATGTCATCGTGGTACAGACATTCTCGAAATCACGCTCGCTGGCAGGTTCAAGAGTTGGTTTTGCCATGGCAAGTCCTGTGCTTATCAAGTATCTGAATGATGTGAAATATTCGTTCAATTCATATACCATGGACAGAATCACAATCGAAGCAGCTACAGCAGCGGTAAAAGACAGAGCATACTTTGAAGAGACCACAGCAAAGGTCATAAAGACACGTGAGTGGACAAAGAAAGAGCTTAAGAGGCTTGGCTTTACATTCTGTGACTCAAAGAGCAACTTTATATTTGCAAAGCCTGCAAATGTTTCTGCAACAAAGCTTTTTGAGGACCTTAAGGCAGACAATATATTTGTCAGACATTTCAGCTCACCTGAGCGAATCAACGACTATCTGCGCATATCCATAGGAACTGATGAGCAGATGCATACATTAATTAAATTTTTGGAGAATTATTCATGTTAAAAAAATATATTTACATCTTTTTAATTTCAATGGTACCACTTATTGAACTCAGAGGAGCGGTTCCGGTTTCACAGGTGATGGGGCTGCCGATAGTGCCATCATTTATCGTTTGTATCATTGCAAATATGCTTCCGGTACCAATTATTTATCTTTTTGCAAGAAAGGTTCTCATCTGGGGAGCAGACAAACCAATCATTGGAAGGTTCTTTAGCTTCTGCCTTGAAAAAGGAGAGAAGGGTGGCAAGAAGCTTCAGGCAAAGGCCGGAAGAGGTCTGTTTGTTGCACTTTTACTTTTCGTAGGTATCCCACTTCCAGGAACAGGTGCATGGACAGGAACACTTGCTGCAAGTATCCTTGATATGGATTTCAAGGCAACATTTGTCGCTGTCATGCTTGGAGTACTGCTTGCCGGCATGATTATGATGATGGTAAGTCTGGCGGGCGTGTCTATATTCCTGTAGAATTTATGGGATGCTCAGGCAATGATTGATTAACAATGCGTTTTCTTCGGCCCTTATTAAACAGTACAAATCCGACCACCAGTGAAACAATTGTAACAGCAATCACAATCACAAAGACCACTACACTATTACCGGGATCAGGGAAAAATCCTGAAAGTGTGCCCCAAAGGTTGAAAAGCAGATGAAGCCCCATAGAGTAGTAAATAGAGCCACCGCGTTCGCACACATATCCGAGCACGATGCCAAGTGCAAAGGCATATATGCCTTGAATCCAGTTGAGATGGAACAGTCCGAAAAGTGCAGCCTGCATCAGATTGGCAAGAGTAAATGGCAAAGCCTTTCTGGCACAGCGCATGGTCACACCGCGGAATATAAGCTCCTCACAGATTGGCGCCAGTATTACAGAATAAAGTACTGTTACAAAGGTGATATCTGTGATGCCGGATGTCTCAAAAAGCTTGTTGTACTGCTGCAACCAGTCGGGACGGATGTAGCCGGTTAAGTTTGCGATGAAATTGGCAGCAAACTGTGTACCCGGCACGAGTATGACGATTGCCACAATCATCATGGGATTGAAGGTTTTCTTAGGGGATGGAAGAAAATTACCTTCGTATCTGGCATAGTACCACATGCCAAAAATCGCAATGGTAATGAGTGCATAGATGACCATAATCATCATGTTAAAATTTACAGAGGTAAATGTCTTTTCAAGGCGGTCCGATACGTTTGCAGAAGCAAAAGCAAGCTTTCCGACAAAGGCCTGTCCAAAAACTCCCATGCCCATCATAAAGAATAAGGCGATAGTCTGAATTGCCTCAACTGCAAGCAGTGGGACAAATGTGTAAAAGAAATATCCTGTTTTTTTCATTTTCAATTTACTCCATTCTGATTTATTAGGCGATAGTAACATTAGTATAACATATCGGAATTTAATTGCAAGAAAGCTGTTTACTTTAAAACTTTAATATGTTAAAATTGAAAGTAAATAAATCGCATGAAAAAGGAGAACACGATGAGCAAGAATCTTAAAACAGAAGCAGTAGACCATTTGTTTGATGCTATTTTGTGTCTCAAGGATAGAGCAGAGTGTTATACATTTTTTGAGGATGTTTGTACTGTAAATGAGCTTTTTTCTCTATCACAGAGATTTGAAGTGGCAAAGATGCTTAGAGAGCAGAAGACATATCTTGATATAGCAGAAAAGACCGGGGCTTCCACAGCCACAATCAGCCGTGTGAACAGATCATTAAACTACGGCAACGATGGATACGATATGGTTTTTTCACGCATGGAGGATAGCTCTGATAAAGAGGATTAGTTTATCATAGGGGGAAAGAAAAACAGGCTCGTTAATTTGAGCCTGTTTTTTTATGGGAAGAATCCTCTTTTTCTTCATTTAGATTGTCGATCATTCGCTCAATCAGCATTTTCTTGATGTAGACATCAAAGCTCAGCATGCAGATAAAGCTGAATGTGTGGAGGAATTTCTGATCCTCATCAGGAAAATCCTCAAATGTCTCGCCGGCAATCTTGTATTTCTTGCCGAGATCCTTTAGGAGCTTCTGCGACTCCCCAGCCTCTAAGCTGAAAACCTCCGTATAGACATCCTGCATCGTAAATCCGTCATCGTTGCCGAAATACTTCTCGGTAAGCGGATTAAGAATCGAACGGATATCGTTGATGCTAAGTATATTTTTGAAATAATATATAAAAAGCAGTGTGAGCACGTGCTCCTTAGAGTATTTTTTCTTGTCCGGAGAAGGGAGCAGATTGTTTTTGGCATAGTTGTTTATCATTGTCTTGGTAAGGATTTTGTCGCTTTCATAGCGCTTTGATGCAGCGAGCTGCTCGTCCATGAAGGTTGTGACCTGATCCATGTACAGATCAATGTTTGGTATATCCTCCGGCTTTATATAATCTATTGATTTAAGCTGTTTTAATAATTCTGATAAAAATTCTTTAACGTCATTCTCCATATCATCACCTCAGACTTCTATTATATAGTATTGAAAACTATATGACAAGTTTTTTTTGAATTTTCTCATATTGGGTTGTGCAAAACATATGTTTGTGATATGCTGTAGATAAATTATTTTTGTATTTATGGTATGTGTGCCTGTAAAAGACTGGAGAATTGAGAGGAAAACAGATGAACTTAGATATGTTGAATGAACAGCAGAGAGAGGCCGTTTTGACCACGGAGGGACCGCTTCTTATTTTAGCGGGTGCAGGCAGTGGCAAGACCAGGGTCCTCACATACAGGACAGCCTACCTGATAGATGAGTGTGGTGTCAATCCTTACAATATCATGGCAATTACCTTCACCAACAAGGCTGCGGGAGAGATGCGTGAGCGAATTGATGATATGGTAGGCTATGGTTCGGAAAGCATATGGGTTTCTACCTTCCATTCGACATGTGTGCGTATACTGCGCAGGTACATCGACAGGCTGGGATATGACACAAATTTTACCATATATGATGCTGACGACCAGAAGGCTTTGATGAAGGACATCTGCAAGCGTCTTGAGATAGATACCAAGATGTATAAGGAAAAGATGTTTTTAAATGTCATATCATCGGCAAAGGATGAGATGATTGATCCGATAGAGTTTGAAAACCGCTTCACAGGTGACTTTGTGAAGCGTAAGCAGGCACTTGTATACAAGGAGTATCAGAATGCCCTAAAGCAGAATAACGCACTCGATTTTGATGATCTGCTTGTGAAGACAGTAGAGCTTTTCAAGCTGGATAAGGAGGTGCTTGATTACTATCAGGAGCGCTTCAGATACATCATGGTGGATGAGTATCAGGACACCAACACAGTGCAGTTTGAGCTTATCAGGCTGCTTGCCATGAAGTATAAGAATCTGTGTGTGGTTGGTGATGATGATCAGTCCATTTACAAGTTCAGAGGTGCCAATATCTACAATATCTTAAACTTTGAGAAGCATTTTGAAGATGCAAAGGTCATAAAGCTTGAGCAGAATTACAGGTCTACCCAGAATATCCTCGATGCCGCCAACAGCGTCATTTCCAACAACGTGGGTAGAAAGGACAAGCGCCTTTGGACTGACAACGGAGCCGGAGACAGGATTACCTTTGAACAGCTTGAGAGTGGCTTCGAGGAAGCGGATTATGTGGCGCGTTCGATAGCGAGACTCGTGAGAAAGGGTGAGGCGCGCTATAAGGACTGTGCTGTGCTTTACCGAACCAACGCACAGTCGCGTCTTTTCGAGGAGAAATTTATTGCAGCCAACATCCCATACAAGATTGTCGGCGGTGTGAATTTCTATGCCAGAAAAGAGATAAAGGATATCCTTGCATATTTAAAGACTATTGACAATGGCCATGATGACCTTGCGGTAAAGCGAATAATAAATGTGCCAAAGCGCGGCATCGGAGCTACAAGCATCAATAAGGTGACAGACTATGCTCTTGAGAAGGGGATAGATTTCTATACGGCACTGCGCTACGTCGATGAGGTGCCGGGCATGGCGAGGTCAGCAGGCAAGATAAAGCCGTTTGTGATGTTTATACAGTCACTTCGTGCGAGAGCCGAGATGGATTCGGTTTCGCAGCTCATACAGGCAATAATCGATGAGACCGGCTATGTCGATGAGCTGAAGGCAGAGGGCACGGATGAAGCAGAGCAGCGTATTGAGAATATTGATGAGCTTATAAACAAGGCTGTTGATTACGAGCAGGGGGAGGAGAATCCTACTCTCAGTGGCTTTTTGGAGGAGGTAGCGCTTGTAGCCGATATAGACGGTCTTGACGAAAACAGCGACTATGTGGTTCTTATGACTCTGCACAGTGCTAAGGGACTTGAGTTTCCGAATGTGTATCTGGCGGGTATGGAGGATGGTCTTTTCCCAAGCTATATGTCAATCACGAGTGATGATGCGACAAGCGAGATAGAGGAGGAAAGGCGTCTTGCTTATGTTGGCATCACGAGAGCCAAGGAGCATCTGACCATCACATCTGCACGCATGCGCATGGTGCGTGGAGAGACACAGTTCAACAAGGTATCGCGATTTGTGAAGGAGATTCCGCGTGAGCTTATGGCAGGTGAGGTCTATGAGCCAAAGCGCCGTGATGATGACATTGAAAGAAATTCACAGAGCACGTACAGAAAGGCTAAGGAGGCCTTCAAAAAGACACCTGTATACGGCACAGAGTATGCGACCACCTTTAATACACAGCGCACAAGGACACCTGTCTACACGCCTGTGAGCAATCAGAAGTCATTTGCCAGTGCCAATACCACCGGAGGCCTTTCATATAAGGTAGGAGACAGAGTATCGCACATCAAGTTTGGCGCGGGAGAGGTCATGGCAATTGTAGAAGGCGGCAGGGATTATGAGGTCACTGTGGACTTTGACAAGGCCGGTACCAAAAAGATGTTTGCTTCATTTGCCAAATTGAAAAAAATTGACTAAAATTATTGTAATTTTTATAGGAAAATTGGATATAATATGCTATAATGGATTTAACAAATAGCATTTGACAATTACTTTTGGAAAAGGAGCGGATTGAATTATGAGTAAAGTTGAAGAATTATTAAAGGACAACAAGCTTGCAGAGAAGCTCAGCATGGCAAAGCTTAATGACCTTCTCAAAAAAGAAGAGGAAGACAAGAAGCCTTCCAAGGCTGTTATCATATTTGCCATCATTGGTGTATTAGTTGCAGTTGCAGCAGCGGCATATGGTATCTACAGATTTTTCACACCGGATTATTTAGATGATTTCGATGATGAGTATGATGATGAATTCGATGATGATTTCTTCGAGGATGAAGACGATGATGATGCTGAAGAGGAAAAAGAGGCACCAAAGACTAAAGAAGAGAAATAGTCGTTTTTAGATAATGGGGGCTACATATGTAGTCCTCATTTTTCTTTATATGTGAAGCAAGGCATTTGCAGTCAGGCATACAAAGGAATAATAAAGTATAAAGAGAGATAAGAATTACATGAAAAAAGGATTTAGAGGAACAGGAACCGTAGAAAGAGTAGACTTCCCAAACAAGGGAATAGCCGTTACAGATGACGGAGACAGAGTAATTGTGAAAAATACAATTCCGGGACAGAAGGTGGAATTTGTTGTAAATAAAGTAAAGCATCAAAGGGCAGAGGGCAGACTCATGGAGGTAATTGAGAAATCGCCTCTGGAGACAGAAGAGCCATGCCCTCACTTTGGAATGTGCGGGGGCTGTACATATCAGACAGTGCCTTACGAAAAGCAGCTTGATATGAAGCTTACCCAGGTGAAAAAGCTCATTTCGGATGCCATCGGAACTGAAAAAGAGGCAGGATACGAGTTTATAGGGATACATGGAAGTCCGAAAAAGAGTGAATACAGAAACAAGATGGAATTTTCCTTCGGTGATGAGTACAAGGATGGCCCTCTTGCGCTTGGCATGCACAAAAGAGGAAGCTTTTATGATCTTGTGACAGTATCGGATTGTCAGATAGTGGATGAGGATTTCAGGACAATATTAAAGGCAACACTTGATTATTTTTCAAAAAACAATATCTCATATTTCCACAGAGCAACACACAAGGGCTATCTGCGGCATCTGCTTGTCAGAAAGGCAACAAAAACCGGCGAAATCATAGTCGACCTCGTTACCACCACACAGACAGAGGGCTTCGACGAGGAGGAGTTGCTCGCAGGCTTTCGATATGCACTTTTGACCAGGCACTATGACGGCAGATTTAAGGGCGTTTTACACACAAAAAATGACAGCGTGGCAGATGTAGTCAAAAATGAGGGCACAGAGGTGCTCTACGGAGATTCATATTTCTACGAGGAGCTTTTAGGTCTGAAATTCAAGATCACACCATTCTCATTTTTCCAGACCAACTCACTCGGAGCGGAGGTGCTCTATGAGACAGCGAGAGAGTTTATCCTGGGAGATGACAGGGATTCGCTAAACGGTAAAACAGTCTATGACCTCTACAGCGGAACAGGCACCATCGCGCAGCTTATGGCACCGGTGTGTAAGGAGGTAGTAGGAGTCGAGATAGTCGAGGAGGCAGTTTGCGCAGCAAAGGAAAACGCCGCCCTTAATGGTCTTGATAACTGTAAATTTATCGCAGGTGACGTGCTCAAGGTGCTTGACGATATAGAGGAAAAACCGGATTATATAATTCTTGATCCACCACGAGACGGAATCCATCCGAAGGCTATCGGCAAAATCATAGATTATGGTGTTGAGAATATGGTTTATATTTCATGTAAACCGACAAGCCTGGCAAGGGATTTGCAGATATTTATGGCCAGAGGGTATAGAGTGGAGAAGATATGCTGCGTGGATATGTTTCCGAATACTTATCATGTAGAGAATGTTGTACTGCTTTCCCACAAAAACCAGATGGACATATCAATGTAAAAGTTGAGTTTGGCGAGGGTGAGGGCAAAGTTCCGCTTGATAATATTGCTAAAAGAGCAGAAAACTACAAGCCCAAAGAGCGAGTGACCTACAAAATGATAAAGGAGTACGTAGAAGCTAAATATGGCTTCAAAGTACATACCGCATATATTGCAGAGGTAAAGAGGGATTTAGGATTACCGATGTACGATGCTCCTAATGCGGTGGAAGAATTGAAACAACCAAGGAAGCATCCGACGGCGGAGAAAGTGGAAGCGATAAAGGATGCGTTGAAGCATTTTGAGGTTATATAATGAAATTGTTTGTTATATAAAGGAATTTATGAGTGTTAATACTTAAGATAGTATGAAGGTGAGTTTGAATGGAATTTAAAACAGTAATTTTACGATTTAGAGATTTGGTAACTGAAAATAATGTTACTATAGATAGACATAAAGATATGATTGATAAAAATGGATATGTCTGGTGGGGGTGGTGGAATAAGGGGAATGAGAAGCTCCCATTTGAAGAATTCTGTGTGCTAAAAGGTGAAATTGAGGGCAAACCAAAATATTTTTATCTTATGGATTCGGGACAGGAAAAGTTGTATAAGGCTGAATGCCTTGATATAAAATGTTCTGGAAGCGGTAAGATATTATCGCCAGAATTGGAATGTACCCCCAATTATTATAATGAACAAAAGTATTATGCATGGTTTAAATTTGATAAAATTGAAGAATGTGAGGCTGATGAAGTTAAGAATTATACATATGTGAATGTAGATTCACTATTCGTAGAAAATCATTCTAATTATGAAAAATTTTATGGAAAAAGAGTTTATAATATTAAGGAAATGATTCAGCAAAACAGGACAATATGGTTTGTGCGGAACTATAATGAAAATGATGATTCTGATTATGAAATACAATTATTAAATTCTAGTGTTGTAGAGCCACATGACTTTAGTGACAAATATTTTGAAACTGGCAGTGACACTTTGTTATGGTTATCAGATTTGCATTTTGGAACAGATGATGTTTTTAAGGTTAAAATGGCAAAGGAAACAGATGTAACTTTAACTGCACATATTAGAAACGCATATAATGACCTTAACAAAGTGGGAGGCTTGATAATAACAGGAGATATCACATCACTTGGAAAGCCAGAGGGTTTCACCAAGGCAGAAGAATTTATTGTTGATTTGAATAGGAATCTTACAAGAAAACTTATATCTGAAAATATAATTTTTTGCCCTGGTAATCATGATTTTGTGCGTAAAAATGAGATGCTTGGCAATGGAGTTCCTGAGATGGTTTCAGAAAACCCAGATAGTATCAGTGCATATAAGGAGTTCTATAGTTCGATTCATAATTTGAATCCTAATGAATATATGGCATGTGGGCGTAGATTATTAATGTCTACAGGACGAACTGTAGAAATAGTAGCTTTAAATAGTCTTATTTTACAGCAATATAAGGATTTTGAGGGACATGGATTTTTGTCAGATAAACAGTTAGAGTATGTTGCAAATAAAATGGGATGGGAAGAAAATGTTCAAACAAATTCTGTTCGTATTGTGATAATGCACCATCATTATATGCCAACTTGTTTGGTTGAGCAGGTAGATGTAAAAAAGCCAAGTAGCGTTGTATATGATGCTGAGCGTCTTGTACAGTGGTTAGCAAAATATGACATTAAGTTACTTTTACATGGGCATAAGCATCAATCCTTTGTTTCTAAAATAGGGCATTTTGATAACAGCATTTATGAAATTGATGAAGATAGAATGAAAAATATATACGTTATTGGAATGGGAGGGACAGGAGCTTTTAATTGTGAAAATAAGTTTTCTACATTGACATTTTGCAATGATCATATTGAGTTGAAATTTTTTAGAATATATGCTGATAACACTGAAACAGATAAATGTGTTCAAACATTGCGTATACCAATATAAAATTAGATGGAGGATAATAGATGATAAAGCTAGTAATTACAGATTTGGACGATACATTATACTCATGGATTGGCTTTTTTATACCAGCTTTTTATGATATGGTACAGGAGCTATCTCTATTAATTAACGTGCCTCAAGAGAAACTGTTGGAGGAATATAAAGCAATTCATCAAGAAGTAGGAAGTGTTGAGTATCCATTTGCAACTTTGAACCTCCCATCTGTTAAAAAGAAATATTGTGGAATTTCTGATGAACAAGTCAAAATTGAACTTAACCCTGCTTTTCATAAATTTAATTCTACTCGTATAAAGTTATTAAAATTGTATCCGGGAGTAGAAGAGACTTTAAAATTTTTTTATGACAATAATATAATGGTTGTTGCATATACTGAGTCAGCAGAAGAAAATGGTTTTTATCGATTAAAGAAATTAGGGATTGATAATTATTTTAAGGAGGTATACGTATCTGATAGTTTGTATAAGCGCCCCGATACTATTCCATCATCTCCCAAAACACATATAGTACATGGCAAGAAACCTAATGCAGAGGTATTAAAAGAAATTTGTTGTGGGGAGAAAGTTTCTGTATGTGAAGCAGTGTATATTGGAGATAGTTTATCTAAAGACATGATGATGGCAAAACAAGCTGGTATTACATCAATATGGTGTGATTTTCCGAGAGACGATATTCGGGACCTATATAGTAAATTGGTAGCTATATCACATTGGAAAGAAGAAGATTTCCAGCGAGAGCAACAATATAAAAATGAGTGGAAAGAAAATGGATATATTCCAGATTATACTATTCATACTTTTGGAGAGTGCAGGGAAATTCTTTCTCAGATTAATAAGCGATGATTATATTGAAAAAGTTTATATATAAAGTTCATTGCTAAGGACTTCATATATCAATAGAAATACAGGCATTCATCGCAAATAGGTAGGAGTTCTCTTTCCTATGAATTGCCGCTTAGTTTCGAGCAGGCAGCAGCCTATCGAAAGGCTAACGGACAGTATGTAAGAAAAAATCAGTGGAGAGATACCACTGTAAGGGTATTCATAGACCTTGATTAACAGTTAAATACGATAAGCGTATCATTAGAAATAGTGGTACGCTTATTTTTTTGTCCCTTTTTGCAGATTTGTCCTTTCCCCTGCTTTCAAATATAATGAAGCTAAAGAAGTGGAGGTGTGCTTATGAGAGATGGCTGATATAAAAACCAGAGATGCGGTCAAAGGCACAATAAAGACCATAGATAAAGCCGCCATAGCCAGTGAGCGTATGAAGTCTTCCTATGTGGGGATAAAGGAAAGGGCAGAACAGGGATACTACGCTGACGAAAACTCTGCCACAGAATATGCTGCGGATAGGATTTCTTATGCGGCAGACCGTGTAAAGGACGAAGGTATCCACCAGTTCAATAAGCAGGGGCAAAAGGCAGTTAAGGCAACGCAGGAGAATATCGGTAAGGCAAAAGATAAAATAAGCGATTTCAAGCAAAGTCGGGCTGTCAAAGCCGCAGAACAGAAAGCAATACAGAATATGTCAGAACAACACGGCTTGCAGATCCGTCACGGGGCTGCAAGCCGTTCCACTGCATCCGATGTTTCCCAGACAGCAAAATCGCAGTTGATAAAGACCCGACAGCAGGGGCGAAAAATGATTAAGACCACAGCCCGAAATGCAGAAAAAGCGGTGAAATCAACTGCTAAGGGAACGGTCAAGACTACCGAAAAGGGAATTAAAACCGCACAGGCAACTTCTAAGGAGGCAATCAAAACGACGGAAACCTCGGTAAAAACGGCACAGGCAGTGGCAAAGGCGTCTGCGAAAACTGCTCAAAAGGCAGCACAGGCGGCAAAGGCAACCGCTGAAGCAACAAAAGCTACGGTCAGAGCCACCATAGCTGCGGTCAAGGCGATTATTGCAGGAACAAAAGCTCTGATTTCCGCTTTAATTGCAGGTGGTTGGATTGCAGTTGTGATTATTCTCATTGTTGTCCTGCTCGGCTGTGCTGTTTCCCTGTTTGGTGGCGGAAGCGGGAGCAATGCCTATACCCCTGTCAGTGCAGAGGTGGAAGCCTATGAGCCTTTGATACAGAAATATGCCAAACAGTACGATGTTCCCGAATATGTGGAGCTTATCAAGGCGGTAATGATGCAGGAAAGTGGTGGGCGTGGACTTGACCCGATGCAGGCGGCGGAGGGCAGCTTTAACACAAGGTATCCCCACGAGCCGAACGGGATACAAGACCCAGAATATTCGATTGAGTGCGGTGTACAGGAATTAAAGGCTGCCCTTATCTCTGCCGAGGTGGAAAACCCGATTGACATGGAGCGTATCAAGCTCGCCTTGCAGGGCTATAACTTTGGCAATGGGTATATCTCATGGGCAAAAACCAACTACGGCGGTTATTCCTATGCCAATGCGGTAGAATTTTCCACCATGCAGGCACAGCGGTTAGGGTGGGAAAAGTACGGCGACACACAGTACCCCGCCCATGTGTTACGCTATTATCCGTATGGACGGGGATTTACAAGCGGCGGCAACCAAGCCATTGTAGAGGTTGCCTTGACGCAGCTCGGCAATGAGGGAGGTCAGCCTTATTGGAGTTGGTACGGCTTTGAGGGGCGTGTGGAATGGTGTGCCTGCTTTGTGTCTTGGTGTGCCGACAAATGTGGTTATATTGAAAGCGGGATTATACTGAAATTCGCAGGCTGCGTGGACGGCTCAAATTGGTTTAAGGGTAACGGACAATGGAAAGACCGAAACTACGAGCCGCAGGCAGGCGATATTATCTTTTTTGATTGGGAAGGCGACGGAGAAACCGACCATGTAGGCATTGTGGAGAAATGCGAAAACGGTGTCGTTTACACCGTGGAGGGTAACTCTGGCGACGCTTGCAGGCAAAAGCAATATACGGTTGGAAGCAGCTCCATCTATGGCTACGGCATTCCTGCCTATTAAGAATGGGCAAAAGAAAAACCAGAGGTTTATTCCTCTGGCTCTTTTGCCTTACATAGTCCGATAACAGTTGCTTCTATAACGGACAGTTCTTTATCGTCTAAATTGTCGAGCTGTGCGTCTAAGCGTCTGCGGACGGAACTTTTTTCGACTTCCTTGTTTGGGAATATGTATTCGTCAACCGACACATCAAACATCGTAATGAGTTGAATAAACAGCTCAATACTTGGATACTGTACCTCATTTTCGATAGATTGAATGTGTCTGGGGGCATAGCCGATTATCCCAGAAAGCTGTTCCCTTGTCATCCCTCTGGCTTCACGGGCTTTTTTGATAGCCTGTCCTATCGGTGTAAAATCGAAGTCAAAATGATTGTTCCTTTCGTCCATTAGCTCACCACCTATACTCTGAAAATCTTACCTATATATTTTACAGAGATGTGGCTTCCAGTTAAACGATTTGAAATCTCTTGTCACAGAAAGTGAAATATCCTATAGCAAGAGTTGTAAATACCGAAATGTAAAGAATTTACTACTACTAATCATCGCAAATTCAGACGCATAAGACGCAGAGCCGATGAGTTTGTGAGATAATTCACAGCTCATCGGCTCTTTCATGTACTTATACTAATCGTTTTTACTACAGCTATCAAGCAAACGATTTGTTCCTGTTATTTCAGCGTCTACTAAATCAATCATCCGTTTTACATTTGCGGAATGAATAGCAGAAACCTCGTTTTCCCACAAAGGATTGATTTGTTTTTCAATCCCTTCACGGTATTTCTGTAAAGCCTTAAGGCGTTTTTGCAAAAGCTCTCGCTGTTCACAAGGCGAAAAAGTATTTAGAAAGAAAGCAGCAATAGAAAAGATGTTTGTATCATAATTGAATTTCAGGATGGATGTCCTTAGTGTAGCTATAAATTCGTCTTTCCCCTTGTCAGAAAGACTATAAACAGTACGGTCTGGCATATTCCCGACTTTTTCGGTTGTGCCTATTATGTACTCCTTTTTTTCGAGAGTTTTCAGCGTAGAATATACGGTTGAATCAGCGATGTTAAACCACCATTTTACATTCATGTAGTTTAAGTGTTTTATTATCTCATATGCGTTAAGTGGCTTTTCATAAATAAGACCTAAAAGCATAGTGGCAGGCTTTGATAACATGCGGTTTCCTCCTTGACATTTCTTTGTATTTATAGTACTATATATATAAAGTGGTTTTAATAAGCACTACTATTATACCACAATCAACTTGAAAATGGAATACTTGAAAAGGAGGTTTTTATGCCACAGCTTAATAAAGGAGGTAAATTTGTATTTGGGCTTTCTGTTATACGCCCAGATTTAACAATTCATATTCCACCACAAGCATTGTTGGAGTATGGTGCAACACGAGATGGGAAAGTTATTATCTTTACAGGAAGCAAAATAACAGGAGGTTTTTGCATTACTACATATTCGTTGCTGTCAAACTCAAAGTTAAAGCATATTTTAGAGGATTGTCCTGTATTAAGGGATTGTTTGCTTTCAGAGGG